>Ga0209167_10001201_pt1 | contig 15739 bp, 10 predicted proteins | sample Coa_R1_9_FD_187154 | JGI IMG/M metagenome (GOLD analysis project Ga0209167, IMG submission 187154) | Surface soil microbial communities from Centralia Pennsylvania, which are recovering from an underground coalmine fire - Coalmine... | ecosystem: Environmental > Terrestrial > Soil >... | reverse complement strand
TCGCGGGCGGTTTGGGCGACCTCCTCGGGCGACTCGACCTGGAGCGTGTGGTGGTCGATCACGCCGATGCCGATCTTCTTGTCGGTGATCTCCCGGCCGATCGCCTCGAGCTCGGAAGTCCCCGAGCTCCGCGTCTCGAAGGTGATCACGTCGGCCTCGACCTGGTTGAGCAGCTCGAGCCCCGGGAGGTAGGACTGGACGCGGTCGAACATCCGCTGGGCCGACGGGTTGCCCCAGCAGGTGTGACACCAGACCTCGGTCTTCTCGCGCAGCCCCTTGACGGTGTTGTTGAAGACCTTGAGCATGAACTCGGCGTTCAGCGCCGGGTTGGCCATGTTGCGCGCCTGGCCGGCGAGCATGTGGATCTGGGGCTCCTCCATCTGGATCGCCGGGCAGCCCGCGTCGGCGAGCGCGTGGAGCTCTTCATTGAAGGCCTCGCTGAGGCCCATGATGCGCGAGGGGACGTCCGGGTAGTAGTCGTCCTGCAGCGCCACGGCGACGAGCTCGGGGGTGACCGTCCCGAACTTGACCGGCTTGTGCGTCATCCGCTGCGCGGCCTTCCAGATCTCTGCGTACTGGAGCTCGCCGCGGCCGATCTCGCCGACCACCTTCGGCATCACGCGCGCCTCGAGGTAGTCGTGGAGGATGTGGCCGCGCGGGAAGCGGATCCCGCCGGCGCCGACGGCGGCAAGCTGCGGGCGGCCCTTCTCGAAGCCGTCCATGTGCTGGGGCGGGTAGCGCGTCCAGCTCTGGCCGCCGACGTCGTGGTCGAAGCGGCAGTCGCCGTCGGTGACGATGTCGAGGCCGGCGACCTCCTGGTCGCGCAGGTAGACGGCGAGCGCGTCCTCGTACTGCTCGCGGAAGGCGATGTCGACCATCGCGTCGAGGAAGGAGCGGCTTCCGAGGTTCTCGGTGTACCAGCTCGGGCGCGGCAGGGACCCGATTATCGTCGTCGGAAGCGTCATGCCGGCCGTCGCCTTGAGCAAGTGGTCCCTTCCCTCCTCGATATCCGGTATTCCCCGCAGGTGCGCGCGCTAGCCGCGCGGCGTCGCCGTGCAGGCCAACGATACATTATGTGGAGGGTTGCTGAACAGCCGACGATGAGCGAGGTGGGAGCATGATCAGGGCCGGATTCGTGGGTCTCGGCCGCATGGGCCAGGCCATCGCCGGGCGCGTGCTGGGGGGCGGCCACGACCTCATCGTCCACAACCGAACCCGCGCGAAGGCGGCCGATCTCGAGGCCGCGGGAGCGCGCGTGGCCGACGACGTCGCGGGCGCCTGCGAGGCGCGCGAGGTCGTCATGACGATGGTCGCCGACGACGCCGCGCTGCGCGCGGTGACGCTCGATCCGGGCGGCCTGCGCGACTCCCTGGAGGCGGGAGCGATCCACATGGTGATGGGGACGCACGGCGTCAGCGTCGTGCGCGAGCTCGCCGCCGCGCATCGCGAGGCCGGGCAGGTGCTGGTCGCCGCGCCGGTCCTCGGGCGCCCCGACGTGGCCGCGGCCGGAAAGCTCGGCATTGTCGCCGCGGGGCCGCCCGAGGCCGTCGAGTTCTGCGCACCGCTGTTCGAGGTGATCGGGCGGCGCACGTTTCGCGCCGGCGAGGCACCGGAGTCGGCGACGGCCGTCAAGCTGACCAACAACTTCCTGCTCGGCTGCGCGATCGAGGTGATGGGCGAGGCGTTCTCGCTCGCCCGCTCCTACGACGTCGAGCCGGAGGTCCTCTTCGAGGTGATGACCGACGGCCTCTTCGCCTCCCCCGCCTACTCGGTCTACGGGCGGATCATCGCCGACCAGTCCTACGACGACGTCGGCTTCACGACCACGCTCGGCCTCAAGGACGCCAACCTGATCCTCTCCGCCGCCGAGCTCGCCCACCTGCCGCTGCCGAGCGCGAGCGTCTGGCGCGACCGCCTGCTCGGCGCGATCGCCCACGGCGACGCCGAGCGCGACTGGGCGGTCGTCGCGCGCGAGCAGGCGCGGGCCGGCGGGCTCGACGGCTAGGCGCGCCCGGTCTACAGCAGCGCGAGCAGCTCGCCGACCTCGCCGATCACGGCGTGCGGGCGGCGGCGCTCGGGTACGCGCGCCAGGTCGATCTGTCCGCTGATCCCGCTTCGCACGAGCACCGTGCGGCTTCCGCCGAGGTGCCCGAGGCCGACGTCCATCGTCAGGTCATCGCCGATCACGGCAATCTGCGACGTCGGCAGGCCGAGGCGCTCGCCGATCACCGCCACCGCCGCCCTCGACGGCTTCCCGACGATCTTCGGCCGCGCCTCCGAGGCCTTGGCGATCGCCGCCGTCACCATCGCGCCGCGGCTCAGAATCGGCCCGTTGGCGCCCGAGTAGGCCGACACGTAGCTGCTCGTTAGGAGCGGTGCGCCGGCGCGGACCGCGCGCGCCGCCTCCTCGAGCTCGTCGAGATGGACGTCGTCGCGGTGCGCGACGTAGACGACGTCTGCCGCGCGCGCGCGCGACGGCGGCGCGAGCTCGATCCCGGCGTCGGCCATGTAGCGCTCGACCGCCGGTGCGGCGAAGAGGCGCACGAGCGCCCCCGGGTGGCGGCGGCGCAGGTAATGGATCGCGCTCAGTAGCGGCGTCAGCAGCTGCTCGTCGGCGACCGGGAGGCCCACGTCGCGCAGCCCGCGCGCGAAGGCCTCGGGCGTCATGTGGCTGCCGTTGGTGAAGATCACATACGGGCGGCCGGATTCGCCGATCCGCTCGAGCACCGCCGCGGCGCCCGCGACGACGTGTACCTCCTGCCCCGCGCGGTGAACGAGCGTGCCGTCGACGTCGAAGACGAAGCCGGCGGCGTCGTCAAGCCGCACGACGCCAGACCACCAGGTCATCGCCCTTCGCGAGGCGCATGTAGGAGACGTCGGGGCGCTTGGCGAGCTCGGCGAGGAGCCGCACGAGCGGATCGCGATCGCCGCGCGCGAGCGCCGGTGCGCGCTCGTGGGCGGGCGGCGAGGCGAGCATCGCGTCGACCTGCTCGGCGGGCATCGTCAGGCGCAGCAGGAGCTCCTCATCTGAGATCTTCCTGCCGAAGCGATCGCGCGCGCCCTCGAGGCTGAGCGGCTGCAGCTGCGCGAGCTCCTTGGCGCGTGCGCTCGAGAGGACGCGATCGCTGATCTCGGGATCGCCCGGCGCCGCCGCCGCCGCGTAGTGGCCGTGAAAGTAGCGGACCATCTCGTCTGAGACCGTCTTCCAGCGCTCGCCGTCGGTCACATTCATCACGGCCTGGGTGACCATCATCTGCGAGACCGGCGTGACGACAATCGGGTAGCCCATCTCGGCGCGCACGCGCACGACCTCCTCGAGCGTCGCGTCGAACAGCTCGCCCTTGCGCATCTCTTCGAGCATCCGCCGCGTCGTCGTGACCATCCCGCCGGGCAGCTGGTGGCGGTAGTAGGCGGCGTCGAACTCCTGCGCGCTGCCCGGCGCGAGCCCCTTGTCGGCCGTCATCGCGTCGAGGTGGGCTTCGAGATCCTCCAGCGCGCCCGCGTCGAGGCCGTGCTCGATTCCCTGCGCCTCGAGGTTTCGGATCGTCTGATCCGCGGCCGGATTCGAGGTGCCGCGCGCGGCGGGCCCGGCGGCGGTGTGGAGGACCTCGAACCCGGCCGCGACGCCCGCCAGGTACATCTGCGGCGCGAGGCCGATCGTGCAGTGGCTGTGGAGCTCGATAGTCCGCCCGGCAGCGGCCGCCAGGAAGTGCGGGGCGAGCTCGGTGACGGTGTCGGTCGTCAGCAGGCCGCCGGGGTCCTTGAGGTAAAGGCGGTCCATCTCCCCGCAGTCGCGCAGCGCCGCGGTCCGCTCGGCGTAGTAGGCGGTGGTGTGGGCCGGGCTGATCGAGTAGGTCATCCCGATCACGATCTCCTCGACGCCGGCGTCGCGGGCGAGCCTGGCCAGACGCCGCAGGCGCTCGGGGTCGTTGGCGGGGTCGACGATCTGGAAGCGGCGAATCCCGTTTTGGACCACGCGGGCAAAGACGAGCGCCATCACCTCCTCGTCGGCGGGTACCCAGGAGATGAAGCGCATGCCGGTCGTGATGAAGTTGAGCGGCGTCCCCGGCATCGCCGCGCTGACGAGGCGGATCCGCTCCCAGGGGTCCTCGCGATGGAAGCGCACCGAGACGGCCATGTGCGTGCTCGAGGTGAAATCGAGCGCATGGAATCCGACGCGCTCGGCGAGCGGCGCGAAGGCGAGCACGTCGGGCGTCGTCAACCCGGTCGCGCCCCACAGGCTCTGGTTGCCGTCGCGCATCGTGGTGTCGACGATCTCGATCACGCCGCGACGAGCTCCTCGAGCCAGCGGGTGCTGACGGCGGCGTTCGCAAAATCCTCGTGGGCGAGGACTTCGCGCAGGACGCCGCGGTTCGTCTGGACCCCCTCGACCTCGAGGCCGTCGAGAGCCTCGATCAACAGGGCCGTCGCCGCCTCGCGGTCGCCCCCGTGGGCGATCAGCTTCGCCATCAGACTGTCGTAGTAGGGCGGGATCGACGCCCCGGCCGCGCAATGGGTGTCGACGCGCAGGCCGTCGAGCACCGGCACCTCGAAGCGCGACAGCCGCCCCGGGGTCGGGCGGAAGCCGGCGGCCGGGTCCTCGGCTGTGAGACGCGCCTCGATCGCGTGGCCGTCGAATACGACGTCGTCCTGGGCCAACGGGAGCCGCTCGCCCGCGGCGATGCGAAGCTGCATCGCGACGAGGTCGAGGCCGGTCACGGCCTCGGTCACGGGATGCTCGACCTGGATGCGGCAGTTGACCTCGAGGAAGAAGAACTCACCGCTCGCGGGATCGACGACGAACTCGACCGTCCCGAGGTTGCGATAGCCGATCGCGCGCGCCATCTCGACGGCGGCGGCGCGCAGGCCGGCGCGGGTCTGCTCGCGAAGCGCCGGCGCCGGCGATTCCTCGATCAGCTTCTGGTAGCGGCGCTGCACCGAGCAGTCGCGCTCGCCGAGATGGATCGCCTCGCCGTCGGAGCCCGCGGCGATCTGAACCTCGACGTGACGCGCCGGCGACACGAAACGCTCGCCGTAGAGGCGTGAATCGCCGAACGCCGCCTGCGCCTCGGCGGCGGCGAGCGCGAAGGCTGCGTCGAGGTCCTCCGGCTCCTGGACGAGCTTGATCCCCCGGCCTCCCCCGCCGGCCGCGGCCTTGAGCATCAGCGGCGTTCCGGCCCGCGAGGCGAACGCGCGAGCCTGCTCGAGCGTGTCGAGCTCGCGGCCCTCAACGACGGGAAGGCCGGCAGCCGCCGCCGCCTGTCGCGCGCGCAGCTTGTCACCCGCCAGCTCGATCGCCTCGACCGGCGGCCCGACGAAGACGATGCCATGCTCGGCGGCCGTCGACGCGAGCAACGGGCTCTCGGAGAGGAAGCCGTAACCGGGATGCAGCGCGTCGCAGCCGGTCCCGAGCGCCGCCGCGACGATCGTGTCGGCACGCAGATAGCTGGCGGCCGCCGGTGGCGGGCCGATGCAGACCGTGCGGTCGGCGAGCTGCGCCGCGAGTCCGTCGAGGTCGGCCTCCGAAGCGCCGACCACGCACTCCAGGCCGAGCAGGCGGCAGGCGCGCACGATTCGCACCGCGATCTCGCCGCGGTTGGCGATGAAGACCCTTGAGAGCGCCGGCACGCCCCTACTCCGCCACGCGAAACAGCGGCTGCCCGTACTCGACGAGAGCGGCGTTCTCGGCGCAGATCTCGACGATCGTCCCGGCGACCCCGGCGGGGACCGAGTTCATCATCTTCATGACCTCGATCAGGCAGACAATCGTGTCCGCCTCGACGCGCGCGCCGACGTCCACGAACGGCGCCGCTCCGGGCGCCTCCGCGCGGTAGAAGGTCCCGAGCATCGGCGCGGCGATCGTCGGCCCGCCGGCGGTTTCGGCCTCACTCGCCGCCGGCTCCGCCCGCGCGGCCGGCGCCGCCCCCGCGCCGCGCAGGACGTGCAGCGAGAGACCCGCCGTCTCGATCCGAAGCTCGTCGAGCTGCGAGTCGTCGATCAGGCGCAGGATCTCGCGGACGTCGTCATCGGTCAGCATCGCGCGCTAGCCCTCCCCAACGTGGGCGCCGAAGGTGCCCATCACCAGCGACATCGCCGACAGCGGCGCCGTGGGCGCTTCGGCCGCCGCGCCTGGCACCGCGGTGACGGCGCGCGACTGGACGATGAAGATCACGCCGTCGCGGTCGATCGCCCATTCGATGTCCTGGTGGCTGCCGAAGTGGCGCTGCACCGAGCGCGAGATCGAAACCAGCTCGGCGAGCTGCTCATCGCCCAGGCAGGCCGCGCCGCGGCGAGCCTCGTCCACCTCGGCGCGGACCGCGCCGCGGCCGCCGGCGCCCGCGACGTACTCGAACGGTTTTGAGCCGAGCGTGCGCCGAACGGTTTCGCCGGTGACCTTGCTGATCAGGAAGTAGTCGGGAGTGACCTCGCCGGCGACGACCGCCAGGCCGAGCCCCCAGCTCGCGTTGACCGCCGTCACGCTCGGGTCGCCGCTGACCGGGTTGCAGGTGAACATCACTCCCGAGACCGCGGCGTCGACCATCAGCTGCACCGTCACGCCCATCGCCGGCGCCGCGGCCGCGGCGAGGTTCGCGCGGTAGCTGATCGCCTCCGCGCTGTAGAGGCTGATCCAGCAGTCGCGCACCGCGGTGAATAAGTCCTCGGCGCCGCGCACCCACAGATAGCTCTCCTGCGCTCCGGCGAACGTCGCGTCCGCACCGTCCTCGCCGAGCGCGCTCGAGCGAACCGCGACCGGCGGCTGCTCAGCGACGTCGAGCTCCTCGTAACGGCGCGCCAGGTCCGAGCGCAGCGCGTCGCCCAGCGGCGCCGCGCGGATCAGCTCGGCGATCCGCGCCGCGGAGGCCTGCGTCGCGCGCGTGTCGGCGACGGAGAGCGCCGCGAGCTCGGCGTCGATCGCCGGACCGAGGCCAGCGTCCTCGACGAAGCGCAGGAATGCGGCCGTCGGCAGCGCAAACCCTGGCGGCACCGGGATTCCCGCGGCGATCAGCTCGCCAAGCCCGGCGCTCTTTCCGCCGTAGGCGTCAGCGTCTGTGCTGCGCAGCTCCGCGAGCGGGCGGGCGTGCGGCGCCCCGCTCACCGCCCGTCATTCCCGAGAATCGTCACGACCCCGTTGGTTCCGTCGACGCGGATCAGCTGGCCGGTGGTGATCTGCGAGGTGGCGCGACCGGTCCCGACGACGGCGGGCATCCCGTACTCGCGGCAGACGATCGCGGCATGCGACATGACGCCGCCGATGTCGGTGACGGCGGCCCTGATCTTGGAGAAGATCGGCGCCCATGCCGGTGAGGTGATCGTGCAGACGAGGATCTCCCCCTCGCGCACGTCCGCGATCTCGCTGACCGTCCTGATCACGCGGGCCGGGCCTTCGATCGTCCCCGGCGAAGCCGCGGCGCCGATCAGCTCGTTGGAGTCGCCGTGCTGGGAACGCGCCCACTCCTGCACACGCTGCGTGGTGACGCCCCAGAGCATGATCGTCATCGGATCGGTGATCGCCTCGGGGGTCACGCCGAGCGCGGGCGGCGGCGTCCACTGCGCGAGGCGTGCCAGAACCTCCTTGCGGCGGCGCACGATCGGCGGCCAGTGGTGCGGTCCGAGCGCCTCGCCCCCGGTCGCCCACATCAGGACGAGCTCGTCGAGCGCCATCGCGACCTCGTGGCGGCCGAGCTGGAAGATGTCCTCTTCATCCTCCAGATAGCCGTTGCGCGCGAGCAGCGCGCCGAACTCGCGGAGCTTGTTCCACCAGCGCGTGAGGAACCAGTAGTCGCAGTAGAACTTGTGCTCCTCGACGTAGGGAAAGACGGTCCGCGAGAGCGCCAGCAGCTCGTCGAAGGCTCCGCGCGCCGCCTCGGGCACGAGCTCGCGGTACTCGCCGGCGAGCCGCTCTCGTTCCTTCAGGATCTCCTCCGTGGGGCGCTCGATCTGCTTGCCGGCGCGAAGCGCGTCGACGTGGCCGATCAGCGCCGCGTAGGGAATCGCCGGGTCATCGAGCCAGCTTCGGTACTCGTGTGTCAGGCCGTCGCCGGTGGCCATGTTGAACCACGGGTCCTTGATCCGCTCGAGCTCCTCGAGCCAGGCCCGCCCGGCGTCGCTGGCGCCGAGCTCGGCCTCAATCTCGGCCGGGGTGCGGCCCTCGATGAACGCCTCGTGCGCCCCGGACTCGACCGCGAGCCGCGCCAGACGGCGCAGCTCGGCGTCGGGGCGAAACAGGATCACGTCGATCCCGGCCACCATCTGGGCGATGTGCTGGTCGGGGATGTCCGGCAGGCTGTTCTTGCACAGCTCGGCGAAGGTCGCGTAGGCGCCGTAGCCGAGCAGCAGGAACTCGAAGTGCTGCTGCCACATCAGCTCGCCGAGGCGCAGCGTACGCTGGTAGGCGTCGAGCACGTCGATGAACGCGGTGTTGCGCTCGTCGTCGAACATGACCTCGTCGGGCTCGTACTCCGGCAGCGCCGGGACGCGAAGCTCGGTGATCTGCGCGATCAGCGACTGCATCTTCTCGCGCCACCTCGCGTAGAGCTCGTCCCAGTTGGCGAAATAGTGGCCCGCGCGGCGCTGGAAGAACTCGGCGCGCTCGGCGATCTTCGCCGGGTCGGTGACGGGGTTCCCGGAGATGTAGATATAGCCGTTGACGACGCGGTAGTCGATGCCCATCGCCGGCGGAACCGCGAAGACGCGGTTCTGCCACGCGCCGACGGCCTGGTACGGACCGTCGATGCAGGTCACATCGAACGCCGACATCGGCAGCGGGAAGTGCATCGAGTTCCAGAACCAGAAGCGGTTCTCGTCCTTCTCGCGCCGCGCCGGCGCGAAGAAGGCGTGGTAGGGATAGATCTCCTCCCAGCCCTCGCAGCCGGGCGGGGTCTCGATCGAGTAAGGGCTTGGAAATGCGCTCACAGGCGCCGTGGCTGCCACTGCTCTCCCCTCTCTCTGACTCGCATACATCAAACAAGAAACGGCGGCGAGGCGAGGGCGCGGCCTCAGATGATCGCCTAGCCGCGTCGCACGCGATCGCGCCGTCGAGTAGAACGTGCGTGGGGAGAGCTTCCAACGCACAAGGAGGCGTTATGCGCAGTGGAAAGCTTCTCTACGGCGGGGGCGGAGGTGTGGCGCTGCTCGCCGCCGCGGCCGTTGCCGTAACGCTCTCGGGCGGTCAGGCGGCCGCCGCGGGCCAGCCCGCGCTCTCACCGGCGCAAACGCAGGCTCTCTCGCAGAACGTCACGCGCAAGGTGATCGTCGTGATGCGCAATCAGTTCCCGGGCGTCAGCGTCGCGCCGGCGTCGCTGCCGACGCGGCGCGCCGACGTCGCGGCGGCCCAGCAGCCGGTCCTCAGCGACCTCGCCGCCAGCGACTCCCAGAACGTCACCTCCTACACGACGGTCGACGCCGTGTCGGCGACGGTCTCACCCGGCGAGGAGTCCCAGCTTGCGGCAAATCCGGCCGTCGCCGAGGTGATCCCGGATGTGCTGATCCCGCTCTCGAGCCCTCAGCCCGCGAACAGCGGATCTGGCGGCGGCGGCGCGACGCCGCTCCCGAACGCCTGCGCGCGCCCAGGCCACGTTCAGCTCGACCCGCAGGCGCTCGAGGCGATGGGCGCCGACTCGGACGTTCCCGGACAGCCGACCGCGCGCTCGCTCGGCTTCACGGGCGCGGGTGTGAAGGTCGCCTTCATCGCCGACGGTCTCGACATCAACAACCCCGACTTCATCCGGCCAAACGGCCAGCACGTCTTCGTCGACTACCAGGACTTCAGTGGCGAGGGGACCGCGGTGCCGACCGGCGGCGAGGAGGCATTCCTCGACGCGGGCTCGATCGCCGCGCAGGGCCGCGAGGTCTACGACGTCAGCAAATACAGCGACCTCCCGCTGCGTAAGCGCTGCCTGATCCGCGTCGAGGGAGTCGCCCCCGGCGCGAGCCTCGTCGGGCTCGACATCTTCGGCGCCGAGGACGCGGGCTTCAGCTCGTCGTTCCTGCAGGCGATCGACTACGCGGTCACGGTCGACCACGTGAACGTCCTCAACGAGTCGCTCGGCAACAACTTCTACCCCGACGACGGGCCCGCGCTCGACCTGATCAAGCAGGCCAACGACGCGGCCGTCGCCGCCGGCACGACGGTCGTCGTCTCGACCGGCGACGCCGGAGTGACGAACACGATCGGGACGCCTTCGTCGGACCCCAACGTGATCAGCGCCGGCGCCTCGACCACCTACCGCATCAACGCCCAGACGGGCTACGGCGGCGCCCGCTTCCCCGGCGTCACCGGCTGGCTCAACAACAACATCAGCTCGTTCAGCTCGAGCGGCTTCACGCAGTCCGGCCAGACGATCACGCTCGTCGCGCCGGGCGAGGACAACTGGGCCCTGTGCTCGACCGACACTCAGATGTTCAGCGAGTGCACGAGCTTCGCCGGCAATCCGACGCCGGTCGACCAGTCGGGCGGCACGAGCGAGTCGGCGCCGCTAACGGCGGGCGCCGCGGCGCTCGTCATCCAGGCCTACTCTCAATCCCACCATGGCGCGCTGCCGACGCCCGCGGTCGTCAAGCAGATCCTGACCAGCACCGCCGATGACATCGGCGCGCCGGCAGACCAGCAGGGCGCCGGGCTGATCGACGCCTACAAGGCGGTTCTCGCGGCCGAGGCCTACGGACAGGCCGCGCAGTCCTCGGGCACGCCGACACTGTTGACCTCCGTGGGTCAGCTGAACGCCGCCGGCGCGCCCGGCAGCGCCGAGCAGCTCAGCACGACGATCACCAACAACAGCTCGCGCCCGCAGGCGGTATCGCTGTCGACGCGGACGCTCGGCGCCTACACGCCGATCGACTCGGCGACGGTCACGCTTTCGGACACCGCAAGCCCCCACATGACCGACTGGCAGGGGATCAGCGACAACGTCGAGCCGGTCACCTTCCGGGTTCCGCCGGGGGCGAACCGCCTCAACGCGCAGATTGCCTTCCAGAACGCCTCGCCGTCCGACCTGAACGCGCGCGTGCGCCTCACCCTGGTCGACTCCAACGGCAACCTCGCCGGCTACTCGGTGCCCCAGGGCGACGGGAACTTCGGCGACATCCAGGTGACCGATCCGGCGCCCGGCCGCTGGACGGCCTACATCTACAGCCGCGACTCAGCCGACGGCGGGACGACCGGCCCAGTGCTGTTCGGGGCAAGCGTCGCCTCGTACACGTCGTTCGGGACGGTGTCCCCGTCGAGCGTCGTCCTCGGACCGGGCCAGTCGGCGCCGGTCAGCCTGACGGTGAACACGCCGTCAACGCCAGGCGACGAGTCGGGCGCGATCGTCCTGACGGCCGGAGGCGGCGGCCACGCCGACGACGACGACGTGTCTCGCGTGACGACCGTGCCCGTGACCCTGCGAAGCCTCGTCCCGACCGGGTCGACCAGCTTCAACGGGACCCTCACCGGCGGCAACGGCCGCTCGGTGATCACGGGGCAGGCGTTCTACTACCAGGTCAACCTGCCCGCGGGCGACCCCGAGCTCAACGCGTCGGTGACGCTGGCGGACAACCCCAACAACCAGACCTACGCCTGGCTGATCGACCCGCAGGGCGACGCCCAGTCGTTCGCGAGCAACGGCGTCGTGACGACCGACTCAAGCGGCACGCCCACCTACACCAACACGCTCGGCGCCAACCTCCACGCACTCGCTCCGGCGGCGGGAGCATGGACGCTGGTCGTGCTGTTCGCGCCCGCCGTCTCCGGTCAGGCGCTGTCGGAGCCGTTCACCGTCACGATGAACGAGACCGCCGAGGCGGTCAGCGCACCCGGCTTGCCGGACTCGGCAAAGACGGTCCTTCCGGCCGGGAAGCCGGTCACGGTCCCGGTCACCGTTCACAACAACACGACCGCGCCCGAGGCCTACTTCCTCGACGCGCGCCTGTCCTCCCAGACGCAGTACAACCTCGCGTCGCTGACGTCGCCCGACACGACAGCGCCGCTGAACATCAGCGAGAACATCCCGATCTACCTGGTGCCGACCGACACCACGGCGATCCAGGCGCTGGCGCAGACGTCGGGCACGGAGCCGATCCAGTTCGACTTCGGCTCCTTCAACGGTGATCCGGACCTCGCCTCCTCGCAGGGGATCAGCGCGGCCGGCACATACAGCGCGACGCCTGTCGCCCAGGGACCGTGGGGCGTGGTCCCGACCACGGTCGGCCCGTTCGAGGCGGCCGGCGCCGCACCGGAGCCGGTGACGACGGCGTTGCTGGCGACGACGCCCGCGTTTGACCCGGCCGTCAGCTCGCCGCCCGGCGACCTCTGGCAGATCGCGGTCAACCCGGCGGCGTCGCTTGGCACGGTGATCGTCAACCCCGGCAGCTCGGCGACGATCCCGGTCACGATCACCCCGGGCGGCACGGCCGGGCAGGTTGTCTCCGGAGCGCTGTACGTGGACGACGCGAGCCTCGTCGATTTCGGCTCGCTGATCCCCAACGGCAGCCAGCTGGCTGCGCTGCCCTACACCTACACCACCGGCTAGGCCCATGGCGGGGCCGGGAGCGTCGCGCTCCCGGCCCCGCCCCTTTTCTCCTAGGATCGAGCGCATGAGCCAGACGCTGCGCGAGGAGGTGGCGCTCGGCTGCCGCGTGCTTGAGGGCGAGGGCCAGGGCGACCTCGTCTGGGGCCACGTCTCGGCGCGCGACCCGCTCGGTCGCGGCATCTGGATGAAGGCCTCGTCGTTCGGCTTCGGCGAGGTCGGCGCCGATCAGGTGATCCTCGTGTCATTCGACGGCGAGGTCCTCGAGGGCGACTATCCGCGCCACGCCGAGTACCCGATCCACACGGAGCTGATGCGGGCCCGCGCGGACGTCGGCTGCGTCGTCCACACCCACGCGCCGTGGTCGGTCGCGTTCGCCTCCACGCAGGCTCCGCTGCGCCCGCTCTCACACGAGCCGACGCTGTTTGTCCCGCCCGATGTGGCGCGCTTCACGCTGACCGGCGATCTGATCCTCACGCGCGAGCTCGGCGAGGCGCTGGCGGCCACCGTGGGCGAGCGGAACGCCGCGCTGATGGTCCACCACGGGATCGTCGCCTGCGGAAAGGACGTGCCGAGCGCCGTGATGGCCGCGGTGCTGCTCGAGCGCGCCTGTCGCGCCAACATCCGGTCGCTGGCCGGCGGCGGGCCGGCGACGTGGTCAAGCGATGAGGAGGCGCTCGCCAAGCGCGATCACTGCTACGGACCGGCGCAGCTGCGCTCGGCCTGGGAGTTTCTCGTCAGGAGCCTCTGACGAGGCTTGAACTGAGCGCGAACACCGCGCATCGGCCGAATGGCCTATCGAGGGGGTCCGCTCCCGCCGCCACCGGGGGTCTCGATGCGGATGCGGCCGCCGGCGGCGATCGCACCGGTCGACTTGGCGGCGATCGGGCGGCCGTCGAGTGAGTCCGCTCCCAGCGCGCCGTCGCCGCCGCCGTCGGCTCCGCGCGGAGCGTGGCGGCGGCGCTCGGCGATCAGCGAGAAGGTCATCGGCTCGAGCGCCTCGATTTCGCGAATCACGCCGTCGCCTCCGCGCCAGACGCCCGCGCCGCCTGATCCGCGCCGGCGCTCGACGCGGATGGCCCGCAGCGGGTACGCGCGCTCGAGCGCCTCGACAGGCGTGTTGAGCGTGTTGCTCATCGCGACGTGTACGCCGCTTGGGCCGTCGGCGTCCGGGCAGGCCCCCTGCCCGCCGCCGATCGTCTCGTAGTAGGAGAAGCGGTCGTTGCCAAGCGTGAGGTTGTTCATCGTGCCCTGGCCGAGGGCGCGGCCGAAGGCCGCCAGCACGAGGTCGGCGATCCGCGAGGAGGTCTCGACGTTACCCGCCGCCACGGCCGCTCCGCGGCGAGCGTTCAGCAGCGAGCCCTCGGCGGCCAGCACCTCGATCGGGCGGTTCGAACCGGCGTTGGGCGGCGCGCCCGGATCACTCAGCACGCGAACGGCGAAATAGCACGCCGATCGCGTCACCGCCAGCGGGCAGTTGAGGTTCCCGTCGTGCTGGTCGGCGCTGCCGCTGAAGTCGAACACGATGTGCGCGCCGGCGACCGTCGCGCGCAGGCGCAGTTCGAGATCGCCCTCGGCGGCCTCGACAAAGTCGCGCGCCTCGCGCACGCCGTCGCCGAGCGCCGCGATCGCACTCCCGGCGCGCCGCTCGCCGTAGTCGAGCACCGAGTCGACGGCGGCCGCGAAGCGCTCGGCGCCGATCGCGCTGGCGAGCTCGGCGAGGCGCCGCGAGCCGACGACGTTGGCGGCGAGCTGGGCGCGCAGGTCGGCGCGCCGCTCGGCCGGCTGCCGCATCCCGGCGACTGTCGCGGCGATGTCGGCCTCCGCGAAGCGCCGCGGCGCGATCAGGACGCCCTCCTCCTCGATCGAGACGCTGTCGGCCGGCATCGAACCGGCCGTCCGGCCGCCGACGTCCGCGTGGTGCGCGCGCGTCGCGGCGAAGCCGATCAGACGGCCGCCGAGATGCGCGGGCGTCACGACGGTGATGTCCGGCAGGTGCGTGCCGCCTTCGAAGGGGTCGTTGAGGATCCACGATCCGCCGGGGACCTGCTCGCGTCCCGCGACCGCGGCGACCGCTGCCGGCATCGCCCCCAGGTGGACCGGGATGTGCTCGGCCTGCATGATCATCTCGCCGCGCGCGTCAAACAGCGCGCTCGAAGCATCGCGGCGCTCCTTGATGTTCGGCGAGTGCGCAGCGCGGACGAGCAGCGCGCCCATCTCGGCGCACGCCGCGTGCAGAGCGCCGAGCGCAAGCGGCAGCTCGATCGCGTCAAGGCGCTCACTCACGCGCGTACCACCTCGATCGCGCCGGACTCGAGCACACGCGCACCCCAGCCCGGCTCGATCAGGAGCGTCGCGTCGGGTAGCGCGCAGATCGCCGGGCCGTCGAGGCGCTCGCCGACCGCCGGCTCACCCTCGAGGAGCACCGCGTCAAGCTGCCGATCGCCGATCTGGACCGGCGTCCGCGAGCGCCGTGCTCCCGCCGCCGCCGCACCGGTCGCAAGCCGCGGCGCCGCGCCCCAAACCGACACTGTCACCGTCACCAGCTCGACCTCGCCATCTGTGTCGCGGTAGCCGAACTCGCGCTCGTGGGCGGCCTCGAAGCGCTCACGCAAGAGCTCCGCCGAAGCGTCGAGCGGCGCCTCGACCGCGAGCTCGAAGGACTGGCCGCGGTAGCGCAGCGCGTAGCGGACGCGCTCGCGAAGCGGCTGCGATCCGAGCTGCGCACGGGCCCGCGTGAGCAGCGGCTCGACACGCGCCGCCTCGAATGACCCCGTCGCGTCGCGTCGCGGCGCGGCGGCGGCGAGCCCGAACGCCGAAAGGACGCCGCAGCTTCGCGGGCAGATGATCCGCTCGATGCCGAGCTGGGCGGCGAGCGAGGTGGCGTGCAGCGGCCCGGCGCCGCCGAAGGGCATCAGCGCATATCGCCGCGCGTCGATCCCGCGGGCGACGGTCAGCGCTCGCAGCGCTCCCAGCATCTCGGCATCGGCGATCGCGAGGATTCCCTGTGCGGTGCGGAGCGGATCGAGCCCGAGCTCCGCGGCGAGGCGGGCGATTGCGGCGTGCGCGAGATCGCGCCGCAGTGGAACCCCGCCGGCGAGCCCCGCCGCCTGCGGTAGGTGCCCGAGCACCACGTGGGCGTCGGTGACCGTCGCCTCCTTGCCGCCGCGGTCGTAGGCGGCGGGACCCGGCGTCGCACCGGCCGAGCGCGGACCGACACGCAGCGCGCCGCC
>Ga0209167_10001199_pt1 | contig 15761 bp, 16 predicted proteins | sample Coa_R1_9_FD_187154 | JGI IMG/M metagenome (GOLD analysis project Ga0209167, IMG submission 187154) | Surface soil microbial communities from Centralia Pennsylvania, which are recovering from an underground coalmine fire - Coalmine... | ecosystem: Environmental > Terrestrial > Soil >... | reverse complement strand
GCCTCTGCATTTGCGGCAGAAGGCGAGTCGATCAGCGTTGCAGCCGAGCCGCCTCCCGCCCTTGCAATCAACACGCTGCCGGATGAAGCGATGAAATTCGCGCGGCCGGCGGCGTCGGTTTCGATGGTGTTGCCGTTCCCGAGTTCCACGGCGACGTGGCCGATAAGCCTGTGGTCCGCGCCTAAAGTGGCCAGCGTCGCCGGACGGCCCGCAACGAGCCTCGGCGGAAGAACGATTTGAATCGAGGAAACGCGCGCGGCTGCGATTTGTGCCGAGGATCGGGTGTCGCGTCGCGCAGCAAGCATCCGAGGACCGGCGAATAGCGCCAGCCATGCGGATAGAGCCAGAGAAGCGATTCCCGACAGCTTTGCATTCGATCGAAGTGCGCGCTTCATCGCTCGCAACCGAGGCTAACGCCAAACGCGCAGAATTTCAAAAGCACCTCGCGGCTATTCATCGAGCCGCACGACGAACGTCGTGAACCGGTCCGCGTCATGAAGCTGTGATGCGAGCTGGCGTGCCGCAGCTTCCGTATCAAAACGCCCGATACGCACGCGATAGAACCGGCCGTTGGGAGAGTCGAACATAACGATAGAGATCGGCGAATATCGCGAGCCGAGCTGGGCCTTCAGCCGGTCCGCATTTTCCTGCCGCAGGAAAGCTCCAACTTGCACGGCGAAAAAGCCCGCCGACGGGCTCGGTCCTGAGATTACGTCGAGACGCACCTGGGCTGTTCCCGGCCCGACCATTCCAATTGCCTGCGCCGCCGCACGCGAAAGGTCGATCACGCGGTTGGCAACGAACGGCCCGCGATCGTTGATGCGCACCTCTGTTTGCTTGCCGTTCGTGAGATTCGTGACGCGCACGATGGAATTGAACGGCAGCGTGCGGTGCGCCGCCGTGAATTGACGCATATCGTAAATTTCACCATCGGATGTGCGATGGCCGTCGAACGGCACGCCGTACCACGATGCAACGCCGTCCTCGACGTATTCTCCCGCTACGGGAGGCCGGCGTTCGGCGGCGGATGGAGGGCCGGAAGGTTGTGCCGACGGTTCCGGCGCCGGAGTGGGCGGCTGAATCGAAATGTTGCGACGCGCGCAGCCGGCCGCCGCGAGCAGCGCCAGTCCAGCCATAAGGATCGGAACGCGAACTTCGAAACGCGGGATCCGGAAACCGAACTGCGTCACGCGACCACCCAATTCGCTCGTTTTCGCATAATTCGGTATTATAGGAATCCGATTCAGTTCTTCGCAAGGAAAGCGATTGCCACTTTCACCACATCTGCGTTGGAAAATCGACCAGTTCAAAAAGCAAATGAGCGGTGCATTCGGCGGGCAGAAGGAAAATCCGCGCCCGCGGCTCTGTCCTTCGTGCGGAACGCTGGTCGGCGCCGGCGCGGCGCGCTGCCATCAATGCGGCGCGAGCCTGACGTTTTCTCTCGCCGCCGCAAGCCGCTCCCTCAGCAAACTCATGCCGGAGACTGCGCCCGCCACGTACGGCATCCTGACGCTGAGCTGCCTGATGTATGCAATCAGCCTGATGTGGACCATGCGAGTCAGCGGTTTTCAGATGCCGTCTGGCGGAGGACTCGGCGCGCTTTTCAATTTCGGCGGAATCAATTCTCAGATCCTGCAGCTCCTGGGGGCATCGCTCCCGCTTCCCTACAATCTGGCACAGCCCTGGCGGTTCGTCACCGCAGTGTTCTTGCACGGAAGTCTGATGCACATTGGCTTCAACATGTGGGTGCTGATGGACATCGGGCCGATAGTCGAGGAACTCTACGGCTCGGCGCGGTATCTCTTCATTTATGTGGCCACCGGCATCTTCGGCTACGTGATCAGCAGTTTCTTCGGTAATTTCAGTATCGGCGGCTCAGGAGCGCTTCTCGGCCTGATCGGCGTCATGCTCGCGCTCACGATGGGACGCAAGACTGCCAGCATGCAGATGTTGCGCGGCCAGATCATTCGCTGGCTGATCTATATCGCCGTGTTCGGCCTGTTCTTTCGCGGGATCGATAATTACGCCCACGCCGGCGGATTCATCGCCGGATTCGTCCTGGGCAAGATTATGGCGGATCGCGCGCCGATTGCGCCTGACGAGCGCAAGCGCGCGAACCTGCTCGGCTGGGCCAGCGCGTTCATCGTTTTCGCCAGCTTCGCGATCGTCGCGTTTCTCAATTTGCGGACGCGATGAGACGGCCGCAACGGGGCGCGCATGAGTCAATCGTCCCTACGGGGCTGCAACTGGTTCCCGACCTTCCCGGCGCGGACTAAGTACAATCGCGCCTCCGGCGCTTGGAAGTGCGCAGCGTAGACCGGCGCTTCCATCACCTTCCGTTCAGGGCGTCGCCGAGCCACGCCAATTCGCGAATCGCGTTTCGAAGCGCCACGGGAGGCGGCAAAAAAGAGATTTTCTTATTCCTGTCGAGAATACAAATTCTACTGGCCGGTGTGGAGTTGCCTTGAGACCGTGATGCTGTAGTGGATCCCGGAGAGGAGCACGAACGCCGCCACAATATAGCTCAGCAGCCAGCGGACATCGCCCAGCGCGCGATCGTTCCATACGGCCGCAACCAAAACCACAACGATCAAGAGAATCTCGAAAAACGTGGTGGCCTTGCCCCAGATGCTAGGCGGAAACGGACGGTATCCCACTGTAATCAGAATCACGGCGCACGCCACCAGCAACAGCATGTCGCGGCCCAGCACGAGAATCGTCAGCCACCACTGCAATTTTCCCTTGAGCGCCAGCACGAAATACGAAGACGACAGCAGCAGCTTGTCCGCAATGGGATCGAGATAGGCGCCGAGCGGCGTCTTCTGATTCAGCCCGCGCGCCAGCAGGCCGTCGAGCCCGTCGCTGATTGCCGCGGCGGCCAGAATTCCGAGCGCCGCCCACCAATCGCCATACTTGATGGCAATCACGAAGAACGGCAGGAAAATCAGCCGCAGGAACGTGAGCTGGTTGGGAACCGTGAAAATGCGTGTCCGCGGCGCTTTTTCGGCTGGCACTTCAGCTCATTTCCTCAGGCGAACTGCGCGAGATACTCCACCAGAGATCGCCCCACTTTCCTTTCAAACGTTTCCGCCAGCGAGGGGATCGACCCGCGAGCTTCGTCGAGCGCGATCCGCTCGATCCGCGTCATGGGAAAAAACAATGTAGGCAGACCCATGCGCTCTCCTTCGGGATGCAGCACCTGGCTGATGAAATCGTCGAACGCGCTCAGGTCGATTCCGCGAACGGTCACGCCCGCGGTTGAAACTTCCAGCAATTCTCCCCACAGTTTTTCCTTCGGCGTGTGCAGACTCAACACCACGATCGAATGCGGCTCCATCGAGCCTCCTCACCCTTAGTTCGCGGTCGGCCCCGGCGTCCGACGAAACGCCATTATACGGGCTGCATTACAACTTTACCTAAAGATTGCAGGCAAGTCGGCTGCGGGAAAACTCGCTCCGCGATAGAGGAACAGTTGGCCGCGCGCAGCGCCTGGGTGCGCGCATTACAAGGTCATCGTTTTCAGATCGGGCGCGCGCTTCAAAACCGGCTCGGTCGCCCTCTGGACGTCCTCGGGGGGCACGCCCGGCGCGACTTCCCGCAACAGTAATCCCTTTGGCGTCACTTCGATTACGGCGAGCTCCGTGACGATCAAATCGACCACGCCAACGCCCGTGAGCGGCAAGCTGCACTGCTTCATGATTTTTGCGCCGCCTTCTTTCGTGGTGTGCTCCATCGCGATGATCACGCGCTTGGCGCCCGCAACCAGATCCATCGCGCCGCCCATGCCCTTCAGCATTTTCCCGGGAATGGCCCAGTTCGCGAGATTCCCTTTCTCGTCCACCTGCAGCGCGCCCAGGACGGTCACGTCGATACGGCCGCCGCGAATCATGGCGAACGATTCAGCGCTCGAGAAATAGACGCTGCCCGGAATTTCGGTCACCGTTTCTTTGCCCGCGTTGATCATGTCGGGATCTTCATCGCCTTCGAAAGGATACGCGCCCACGCCGAGCATTCCGTTCTCCGATTGCAGCACCACTTCGATTCCGGGCGGAAGATAACTCGGAATGCGCGTGGGCAGGCCGATGCCCAGGTTGACGTAGTCTCCATCGTGCAATTCCTTCGCAACTCGCCGCGCGATTACTTCCCTCTTATCCATCGCTGCCTCAGGCATTGGTTCCTCACGTCTTCCCTTACCCAGATGAAAGTTCCTGGCGGCGCGCAAACTGTCGCGGGCGCATCTCAAGCGCGAAAAAAAACGCCGGCGAGACGCCGGCGCTACGAAGACCGTTTCCTCACCGTACGATGCTCGATGCGCTTCTCGTAATTCGTCCCCTGAAAAATCGCGTCAACATAAACGCCAGGTGTATGCACGCAGTCGGGGCTCAGTTCGCCCAGTTCGACGATTTCCTCGACCTCCGCAATCGTGTAATCCGCGGCCGTGGCCATCACGGCGTTGTAATTCCGGGCCGTTTTCCGATAGATGAGGTTGCCCCAGCGGTCGCCCTTCCACGCCTTGATGAACGCGAAATCACCGCGCAGCGCGGGAACCAGCACGTACGGGCGGCCGTTGAACTCGCGAATTTCTTTTCCCTCGGCCGCCATCGTCCCGTACCCCGTCGGCGTGAAAAACGCCGGAATTCCCGCGCCGCCCGCGCGAATCCGCTCCGCCAGCGTGCCCTGCGGATTCAGCTCGACATCGATCTGCTTGGTCAGCGCCAGCTGCTCGAAGACCTTGTTCTCGCCGACGTAGCTCGCGATCATTTTCTTCACTTGCTTGCTCTGAAAGAGGATGCCGATGCCGAAGTCGTCGATGCCGGCGTTGTTGGAGACGAGTGTAAGATTCTTCGAACCCTTGCGGCGCAGCGCGGCGATCAACTTTTCCGGTATGCCGCACAATCCGAATCCGCCCAGCAGAATGGTCGCGCCGTCTCCGATTCGCGCGACCGCCGCATCCGCGTCAGCAACCCGCTTGTCCATTTGTCCCCATCGAGATGATCGGTCGTGTTCTCGCTCAGCAGTGTACTGCAATAAGCGGACCGTTTTGTAGCGGAGCCGATGCTAAGGCAGATCGTTGCTGCGGCGGCTGACGCCGGCGCGCGCGGCTTGTTTGAGGCGGCCAACGAGATCGCCAACAGCGTTCGCGGCGGCATCCGCCGATCCGGCTTTCTCGATTTCCGAGACAATTGCGGAGCCCACAACCGCCGCGTCGGCGATTCCGCCCAGCACTGTGACGTGCGTCGGCAGCGAAATACCGAAGCCTACAGCGATGGGGAGCGCCGTGAACTTACGCACTCGGCGCACGAGGCCCGGCAATTCTTCGGGCAGCGATTCGCGCGCGCCCGTCACTCCAGTCCGCGAGATGACGTAGAGAAATCCGCTGGAGACGCTCGCGATCAGCTTGAGGCGGGCATCTGTGGACGTCGGCGCCGCGAGAAAAATCGTGTCGAGCCCGCGCGAACGCAGGGCGGCACGGTATTCGGCCGATTCCTCGGGAGTTAAATCGGTGGTGAGAACGCCATCCGCTCCCGCGGAAGCGGCGGCATCCGCAAACTTCTCGATGCCCATTTGCAGAATCGGATTGAAATAGCTGAAGAGAACAAGCGGAACCTGCGTGCGCGCGCGCAGCCGTCGCACCAGATCGAGAACGCCGGCAAGAGTCGTTCCACTGCGCAAAGCGCGCTCGCTTGCGCGTTGAATGGTGGGCCCGTCGGCGACAGGATCGCTGAACGGAACGCCTAGCTCGACCACGTCGGCGCCGGCGTCGGCAGCCGCAAGCACAATTTTCTCGCTTGCGGCGAGCGAAGGATCGCCCGCGGTGATGTACGCGACGAGGCCCAGTTCCCCCCTGCGCGAGAGTTCGCGGAACCTGGTCGCGATCCGTCCGGCGGCCTGCGTTTCGCGCGACGCCGTGTGCTGCGCGGCTTCAGACATAGCGCGAAAGCATATCCATATCCTTGTCGCCGCGGCCCGAGAGATTGAGGATCACGATTTCGTCCTTGCTCATTCGCGGCGCGCGGCGAATCAGCTCCGCGAGCGCGTGCGCGGATTCGAGCGCGGGAATGATGCCCTCGATGCGTGAGAGTGTCCGCGCGGCATCGATGGCTTCCTCGTCCGTTGCCGCGGTATATTCCGCACGTCCCTGATCGGCGAGCCAGGCGTGCTCCGGCCCGATCGCGGGATAGTCGAGGCCCGCCGAAACGGAATGCGTGGTCGAAATTTGCCCGTCGGGCGTTTGCAGGACGTAGGTGTACGTCCCTTGCAGAACGCCGGGACGCGCGCCGCTGAATCCGTGCGCCGCAGCGAGACGCGCCGCGTGTTCGCCGAGCGATTTCCCGCGCCCGCCCGCTTCCACTCCGACCATCTTGACGCTGGAATCTCCCAGGAACGCATAGAAGAGGCCGATGGAATTCGAGCCGCCGCCGACGCACGCGAACAGGTGGTCCGGCAGGCGATTTTCCGCCCGCAAAATCTGCTCGCGCGCTTCCTCGCCGATCACTTTATGGAAATCGCGCACCATCCCGGGATACGGATGCGCGCCGAGCACCGAGCCGAGCAGATAATGCGACGTGCGCACGTTCGTGACCCAGTCGCGCATCGCTTCGTTGATCGCGTCCTTCAGCGTGCGGCTGCCCGAATCGACGCCAATGACTTCCGCGCCGAGCAGCTTCATGCGAAAAACGTTCAACCGCTGGCGCTCCATATCTTCCGTGCCCATGTAAACGGTGCAAGTGAGCCCCAGCCGCGCCGCGACCGTCGCAGTCGCGACGCCGTGCTGGCCCGCGCCGGTTTCCGCAATTACGCGCTGCTTGCCCATGCGCTTCGCCAGCAATCCCTGGCCGATGCAGTTGTTGATTTTGTGCGCGCCCGTGTGCAACAGGTCTTCGCGTTTGATGTAGACGCGCGGGCCGCCAAGATGCGCGGTCAAGCGCGCGGCGAATTGCAAAGGCGTCGGCCGGCCCGCAAAATTCTTCAGCAGATCATCAAGCTCGAGCTGAAACGAGCGGTCGGCGCGCGCTTCCACGTAGGCTGCTTCGAGTTCCTCGAGCGGCGCCATGAGAGTTTCGGGAACGTAGCGTCCGCCGTAGGGGCCGAAACGCCCGCGCGCATCCGGAACGGTTTGTGTGGCTGAACTCATTTGTTTCGTCTCGCCGATTGCCCTCCGTTCACGGCTCGCATCAGCGCTTTTATTTTCGCGCGATCTTTTTTCCCGAGTGACGCTTCAACTCCACTGCAAACATCAACGGCGTACGGTCGCACGGCGCGGATCGCCTCGGCGATATTTTCCGGCGTCAAACCGCCGGCCAAAACGATCGGTGTCTGCCCATTCGCACGCGCAGCTAGCGACCAATCGAAAGTTTTACCGGTCCCGCCCGGGCGGCGCCCATCAAAGCCGTCGAGAAGAATCGCGGTTGCGTCGCGGAAACGACTCAATTGTTTCACGCGAAACGTTTTGCGCACACGAATGGCCTTGATGATTCTCACAGTGGGGAGCGCTCGGCGCAAGCGCGAAACCGCGGCTGGCGTTTCGTCACCGTGGAGCTGAACGTATTTCAATCCAACAGCTTGCGCGATGCGAACCAGATCGTCCTCGGGCTCGTTCACAAAAATGCCGACGCTCGCGGTCCCTTCCGGCAAGCGCCGGACAATCGCGCGCGCGCGAACGGGGTCGATATAGCGCGGGCTTCGGCGATAGAAGTTGAAACCGAGAAAATCCGCCCCGGCGTCGCAGGCGCACCGCGCATCGGGCCAGTTCGTGAGGCCGCAGATTTTCACTTTTACTTTTTTTCTTGGCATCGACGCCACTTCAATTGCGCTCGGATCAACCCTGCTTTTCAGTTCCCGAACGTCCCAGAAAATGCCCGAGCGCCGCGCCGGGATCCGCGGCCTTCATCAAATGCTCGCCAATCAGGAAAGCGTCGAATCCGGCGGCGCGGAGGCGAACCAGATCGTCGTGCGTCCGCAAACCGGATTCGCTCACCGCTACGCAATCGTCCGGAATCGTCTCGACCAGTTCGAGCGAGGTCTCCAGGCGCACCTGAAAATTGCGCAGGTCGCGATTGTTCACTCCGATGATGCGGCCGCCGGCGCCAAGAACCCGATCGAGCTCTTCACGCGAGTGGACTTCGACAAGCGGCTCCATCTTCAGAGACCGCCCGAGATCGAGAAGCTCGGTCAGCGCGCTGTCGCTCAATACGGCGGCGATCAGCAGGAACGAGTCGGCGCCCGCCGCGCGTGCTTCCCACACCTGCCATGGATCCACGATGAAATCCTTGCGAACAATGGGAATCTCCGCGATCTTGCGCGCCTCTTTCAGATCCGCGAGCGAGCCGGAGAAAAAATCCTCTTCCGTCAGAACGGACAGCGCGGCGGCTCCAGCGTGCTGAAGCTGCTGGGCCAGGGCCGACGGCGAATACTCCTCTCGAATTACGCCGAGCGACGGCGAGGCTTTTTTCAATTCCGCTATGACGTTCAGCCCGTCGCGAGAAACGGCGGCGGTGAAGTCGCGCGCGGGAGGCGCTTTCTTTTCAACGGCAATCTTCAACGCGACTTCAGGCAACACACGCTTGCGGTGCGCGATCGACAGCCGGCGCGCATCGACGATGCGGTCGAGAATGCTCTTTTCGCGCGAGGTGGTTTCCATGATTGCGATCACTCGCACCATTCTGGAGAGGCAGGCAGCCGCTTACAAGACGGATGCGCCAGTTCAGCCTGGAAAGAGAACGCAGAAAAATGCTATCCGTGCGCGGCAAGGATGTCAATTTCGCTAGTTAAAAACGGGGGTTTCCCAAATTACGAGTGGCTGCCCCTGCGTCCGAGAGCCGGAGAATCCGACTCTCGCAAGGGTCTTGCCGCGACGCTCGCGTCACTGCGCGAGCAGCGGCTGGGCCAGCCGGATTGGAATCCCGAAATTCGAGCCTCCGAAGCCGCGCAAAACCGCGTACGTCACGCCGATCACTTTGCCGCCATCGTTAAAGAGTGGACCGCCCGAGCCTCCCGAGGTAGTTTGCGCATCAAAGACAATCTTCTCGGCGGAAACGTCGCCGATGTGTCCCTGCGTAATCAGCGGCCGGATCAGGTCCTGCTTCGCCAGGCCATCGATGATGCGGGAAACATCTCCGTTGCTTTCTGCGACGATTTTCTGAACGGTCGTCTGGTCGGCGCGCGCCAGGATCGCCGCGAGCCCGGTGGCGTAGCCCATCAGCACGATCGGCTCGCCGGCGACGGCTGCGCTCCCGCTGGAATCGATGGACAAAGGCGTCCGTTGCAGGCCCTGCATGTCGATGCGAATCGTAGCGAGGTCCGCCGTCTGCGAAATGTCCTGAATCTCGCCTTGAAACGAACGCGCATCGCCCGGAAAATAGGCGCGAATCGAGGAAATCTCCGCCTGAAATCCCTGCAAGGTCAGACCGCCGAGTTCGGTGCTCTTCCACCAGGGTTGCGCGACGTGGTGGTTCGTCACCAGCAACCCGTCCCGGCTGACCAGAAATCCAGTTCCAAAAACGTCGATCTTCACTTCCGGCCCCTGGCCATCGAGGGTGAGAATCGGATAGCCTTCGCTGTCGCGAGTCGGCTCACCGTCTTTGTCGACCCCTGCATAGCGCAGCCGCTCGCCGCTTTCCTTCTCGTTGAACGCAACCGCGACGTGCAACAGGCAAACGCTCTTCAGGCTGTCGGCAATGAGCGTCTCGATTGCGCCGTCCTGGCCTTCGTTCTCGACGCGCTTGAGGCGCGCATTCGTTTGGGCCAGCTCCTTGCGCAAAGCCCCGACCTCCGTTGAATCCGCGGTCGCCATTTTTGCCTTGAGGTCCTGCGCGCGCTTTTGCAATTCGTCTTTGGCCATGGGGGCCATGGGCGCGACGTTGGCCGCGCCGGATTCGCCCCGCAGCTGACGCACCCTGGCCATCAGGTTCTGCTGGTTGACCAGGCTGCCGTTGAGCTGCGCGATCACCGCGTGCATGTTCTTCGTCTCGTGCTGCGCGCTCCGCGCAAACAGGAAATAGATGCCCGCCATCACGACCAGCGCTCCAAACGCCGCCGTGACTCCAATCTTCAGCCTGCGGTCCAGCGAGGTCGCGTCGCTGGCCATCTTTTCGGTTACGGCCAGCACCTCGAAAGCCGTGTGCGCGATCTGCTGGCCTTCTTCAGCGATGCGCGCCTTTGCGCGCAGATCGTTCTCCGCGTGCCGGATCCGCACTTGAGCGCGCACGCGCGAAACGAACTCTTCGGAATCCCACGGCCGCGAGATCGCGTCGTCCGCGCCAATATTCAGCGCCGCCGTCCGATCGGCCGCCGCCGCTCCCACCAGTAAAATCACGCGCAGCCCCGCGGTCGCAGCCGAGCCGCGCACCGAAGCGATCACTTCGCGAGCGTCCGGGCTGCACGCGCCGGCGTCCAGTAAGAGCAGATCGGCGCCCGATTGCCGCGCCGCTTCCAGCCCCTCTGCGAGTGTAGCGAACGTCACGGCGTCGTACCCTGCCGTGCGCAGTGATTCGATCAGCCCGTCGCGAACGGCAGCGTCGTTTTCGAGGACGATGATTCTTTCGCGTGATTGTTCCATGAACGGGAACCGGCTCCCTTGGCGGCAAAGGCTGGAAGAAATCCAGGCGCCTGAGTGTCTTTTCTTCCTGCTCGCCGAAACCGATTGGATGCAGAGCGAACGCGCTCGGGCGCATTATACTTCTGGTGCCTGCTCCATGAGTGATCGAGCCAAACCAATCAGAAGCAGAACTGCGACGGCGACAAAAATCGCCTCCCTACGGACATCCTGCGAAGCGAAACGGCGAAATTGAGGGCTGAAGCCGTCGGGCGCGAGAGAATCCGACGCTGACGCAGTTCCGGACGCATAGAAAGACAGTTCTCGAGAAAGCCTGGCGGTCTTACTGCGCCGCGGGTTCCGCTGCGGGGTGCATTCCGTGCTGCGGAACTTCGTGCACACCGCGCGCGGGTGCCTCTTGATGGAAGCGGAAGAGCTGGTTGACCGGGCCGGCGCCCTTCCCGATGGCATACGACTTATCGATCGCGCGCGTCACGTAAGCTTTCGCGAGAATCACCGCCTCGCGCAGTTGCTGGCCGCAAGCCAGCTGCGCCGCGATCGCCGACGAAAACGTGCAGCCCGAGCCGTGCGTGTTGACGCTCTTCACGTGATCGCCGCCGAACACTTCCGTTTCCGCGCCTTCGCACAGGACGTCTGTCGGCTTCTCAAGGTGGCCACCCGTGACGATCACGGCGTGCGCTCCCATTTCGACCAGCTTCTGGCCGGCGCCTTTCATTCCGTTCACGTCCTTCACTTCCATACCGGTCAGGAATTCCGTCTCGGGAATGTTGGGAGTGATCACGCTGACGCGCTTCAGCAACTCGTCGCGAACGAATTTCAAGCCCGTCTCGTCCAGCAGCTCGCCCGCGCCGGCTGTCGGACGAAAAACGGGATCGAGCACGACGTGCGCGAATTTATGCTTGTCGAGAAACTCAGCGACGGCGGTGGCATTCGTGCGGTTGGCGAGCATGCCGATTTTCACGGCGGCGATGGTCACGTCTTCCATCAGCGCGTCGAGCTGCGCGCGCAAAGTGGCGGAGGGAGTGGCATGCACACTCACCAGGCCCTGCGTTGACTGCACGGTGAGCGCGGTGACGGCCGCAACGCCATAGCAATTATGCGCGGCAAAGGTCTTCAGGTCGGCGGCGACACCCGCGCCACAGGACGGATCGAAGCCCGCGATGGTGAGAAGAATGGGAGGCGTGTGATTTACGTGATTGTTCAACTGGCCGTGCCCTCCGCGCTAGGCACAAATGCCGGCTCTGCCCGACTCGCTGGGCACGCCGGCAATTTGCAATGTACGCGCGTTGTCACTCGCGATGCAAGACCATTCTTTAGTTCGAGGTGAAAAGCCGCGAATTCGTGACGCGTAAAGGATCAGTGGCGGATCGAGGCGCACACGGACTTGAAATCGGAGTAGGAGCCAGGCGAGAGGACGGACTGGACCACATCGAGGAAAGGCCGGTTCCGTGCCGGTCACACCTGAACCGTAAGGATTGTGTTTGCTCGGGTCCATCGGGACGAAAAGAACGTAATCGCCGGAGATCTTAGGAATGCGGCAGACTGACGGCCCACGTGGCGAATGCGTGCCAGGCGCCGGTGCTGCCGATGGGAACCGCAATCTGCACGATGATCACCAGGAACAGCGCGCCCCAGATCGTGGCGCGATGGACTCTGTTCATCGACCACAGGTCGTAGCCCACGAGCAACAGAAGAAAGAACCAGATGAACGCGGGTTCAAAGAGAGGTCTATGCGTGATCGCCGTGAACGGAGGCCGGCCAGTCGGTGCGCCCATGAGCGCGATCGTGGCGATGAGAATCAGGCGTTTGTGCGCGGCGGGATTGAAGCGAGCGCGGAAGGCGAAGAAAACCAGGGTCGAAAAAGCCAAAATGGCGCCGAGCGCAACCGCGTAAAACGTCTTCGGATCGAGCCCCTAGCCAGGAGGAGAAAATCCGCGGGAGAGAGAATTCGTCGCGGCCAGCAGCCCGAGAACAAGCATGAGGCAGGCCAAGCCGAAGCCTGCAAGCCCGAGCTTCCGGTGAATGTCGACGCGCCCGGCGACGACGAGCGAGGTTTGCGCGATCAGCAAAAGAATCCAGCAAGAGAACGCGGCTCCGTGCACGTGGATGATCGCGGCAGGCAGAGGCGCGCGGAACACGCCAGCGAGAGAGTAGGTCCGTGCAAAACCGACAAACACGGTGGCCAGCAGAAGGAGGGCCATGCCGGAGAAGAAGAAATCGTCGGAACGGCCGCCGGCTCGGATCCCGGCAGTCCTACGCGGTAATGTCGCGGTGGCCACGGCGCCTCCCTCAGACCGCCTCAGGCGATTTGTCTTATTGGACCGGATAAATTTTGACCAGGTTTATATCAGATTTTCGTGATCTCGCGCTACAGGCGTGTCGCGCACATGTGCGGGGCCAAGGCCGATCAGGGCGTTGACGACTGTCGACTGGAGCGGGCAGCGGCGGGCGGGCGGTAGTCGACGTAGGGGCGGGGTTCGACGCGGTCGAGGAGCATCTGCCAGACATCGCCGGGATGATCGCTGAAAATCGGGTCCGAGTCGACGCGCAAACGGTACCACGCACCTTCGAGCACCTCGTCCTGGAGCTGCGGCTGGCTCCATTGAGCTCGACCGAGAAAAATGCGCAGCGTCGAGACCTGCGTCGAGTTTTTTACGAGCGCGGCAACGGCATCGGAACCGAAGGTGGCGTAGACGTTGGCGAAGATGTGCATCGCGTCCTTCGGCGCCGTGGCCGAGCGGAAGATCGCGCTGCGGTCGTGAATATTCACGGGACCGCCGAAGTAGGCTTTGGCGTCCTCCTTCTGAAGGGCGCGAACGTCAGGAAACAGATCGTGGAGGGACACGTGTGTGGGCTTGTTGATGATCAGGCCGACCACCAGCGGCGCGCCTTTGACCGGAAGCATCAGAACCGTCGATTTTGCGAAGAACGGATCGGAAAGCGCGCGGCGGGCGATCAGGAACACCCCTTCTTTGTCGCCACTCTCGGGTTGCGGGATTTTCGTTTGCTCGGCTGCGCCGAAGATCGCGAGCGGGAGACCGAGGAGGAGAATCGTCAGCAGCGGCATGGCGCGCCGGCATCGCGCAGCCTGCGAAGCTGGCGCGTCTGCGCGGCGGACGGCGGCGATTCCGAGAGATGAGGCACGCATGTCTGCGCGGTTCAGCCTGTCCGCATGATATAACCGGATCGGCTTGGGCGACCCGAGGAGCCAGGGCAGCACCCGATTTGCTGCTGGAAGATGCGCTATGGGAACAGGCCGCGGACGAGAGTGGCCTCGGCGACGCGTCCGACGGCGAGAACGTAGGCGCCGGTCCGCATGTGAGCGCGGTGCTTGCGCGTCATTTCGTGAACTTCGTGGAAGGCGCGGCGCATCACGGTTTCCAGTTTCACCTTTACCTCATCCTCGGACCAGAAGAAGCCCTGCAAATCCTGTACCCACTCGAAGTAGCTGACGGTGACGCCGCCAGCATTGGCGAGAATGTCGGGCAGCACCATGATTCCCCTGCGCGCGAGAACTTCGTCGGCATGAGGGGTGGTGGGGCCGTTGGCGGCTTCGGCGACGATCTTCGCCTTGATCTGGTCGGCGTTGTTCAAGGTGATGGAATTTTCGAGTGCGGCGGGAATCAGGATGTCGCACTTCAGCGTCAGCAAGTCGTCATTCGAGATGCGCGACGTGCCGGGCATGCCGACAACGGTGCCCGACCGGTCCTTGTAGCGCATCGCTTTGAGCGGGTCGATTCCACGGGAATTGAAAACGCCACCGCGCGAATCGCTGATGGCGATGACCTTGGCCTTTTTCTCGGTGAAAAGCCTGGCGGCGATGGAACCGGCGTTGCCGAAACCTTGAATGGCGATGCTCGCGCCGCGTAAATTGATTTTCTTCACCTTGCAGGCTTCCTCGCAAGCGACGAGGCAGCCGCGCGCAGTGGCTTCATTGCGCCCTTCCGAGCCCCCGAGCGAGACCGGCTTGCCGGTCACAACGCCGAGCGTCGAATAGCCCTTGGTCATGGAGTAGGTGTCCATGATCCAGGCCATCGTTTGCGAATCGGTGTAGACGTCAGGCGCGGGAATGTCCTGCTCGGGCCCGATGATCGGTAGAATCTCGGACGTGAAGCGGCGCGTCATGCGCTCGAGCTCGCCCTTGCTCATGCGCTTCGGGTCGCAAATCACGCCGCCCTTAGCGCCGCCATAGGGAATGTTGACTGTTGCTGTCTTCCAGGTCATCCACGCGGCGAGGGCTTTCACTTCATCCAGCGAAACGTTCGGATGGTAGCGGATTCCGCCCTTGGCCGGACCCCGCGCGACGTTGTGCTGCACGCGGAAGCCTGTAAAAACCTTCACCTGGCCGTTGTCCATCTTGGTCGGCACGGACACTTCCAGAATCCGCCGCGGCGTGCGCAGAATCTGGCGCAGTCCCTGGTCGAGCTTCAGATATTCGGCCGCGATGTCGAACTGAATCTGCGCTATGCGGTACGGGTTCAGATCCTCGCGAGGCGCGATTCGCGGGATGGGCTGTGGGGCGGGCTTCACTAGGGTCGCCATCTGGGCTCCTCTTGACCTGGATCGCGCGGCAGGAATCGTCTCATCGTGCGTCCTAAGTCACGGACGACTCGAAGTTTAGTCAAACTGTACGGTATGTCAATGGAAACGGCGGGCAAAAGAGAAGCGAAGTGTCGCAGGGGTTCACAGCCGCAGAGACGGGGGCTGCCCGTAAGTGGCTTCGATAGAGCCGGTTACGGGGATAAAAGAGGCATCCCCGAGACAACGCGGCCCGAAAGCGCCGAGGGCATGGCACCACCCCGCAACGGGGCCTTTCCGCTGAAAAAGTCGCTGCGCTGCGCTAGCTGGCGATGGCGGCTTGAATTTCCTTCTCGTCGATGTCGAAATTGGCGTAGACGCGCTGCACGTCGTCGTGCTCTTCCATCGTTTCCATCATGCGCAGCATCTGTTGCGCCTGCTGGCCCGTCAGCTTCACGTAATTCTGCGGAACCCACGCCACTTCGGCCGACGCCGGCGTAATTCCCGCGGCCGCCAGCGCATCGCGAACCTTTTCCATCGCCTCGGGCGGCGTCACCACTTCCCACGACGACCCGTCGTCGCGCAAATCCTCCGCGCCCGCGTCGAGGACGATCCCCAGCATCTTGTCTTCGTCGGCCGCTTCCTTGGGAACCGAAATATCGCCCTTGCGGTGAAACATCCAGCCGAC
>Ga0209167_10001198_pt1 | contig 15767 bp, 15 predicted proteins | sample Coa_R1_9_FD_187154 | JGI IMG/M metagenome (GOLD analysis project Ga0209167, IMG submission 187154) | Surface soil microbial communities from Centralia Pennsylvania, which are recovering from an underground coalmine fire - Coalmine... | ecosystem: Environmental > Terrestrial > Soil >... | reverse complement strand
TCGGCGCCGCCTGCTTTCTCCTGATGTGGGGCGCACTTTCGGTCGTGCGCCGGATCGCCGCCCGCGGCCACGCTTGAGGCTCGGCTATAGTGGGAACGAATGCGGGTGTTGCTTCTCACTGCTATCCTTGCTGCGCCCTTATTCGCCCAAACCAACCCGTGCTCGGGGACGCCGGTGTGGTCGGCGTGCGATTGGTCCTTCGACCTCGCGGCATCCGAAAGCCCCGACACGTTCGAGCTTCGCGCCGAGTTCCGCTCAGCCCACAACCGCACCATTCTTCTGCACGCTTTTCGTGATGGCGGCCGGAGCTTCGTCATCCGATTCGCGCCCACTGAGGAAGGCGATTGGAATTACCGGCTGACTAGTAATCTTTCGCGCCTGGAAGGGCAAAATGGGCGATTCAACGCTGCGAGCTCGACTGCGCCCGGCTTCGTGAAGACCGCCAACGTCCATCACTTCGCCACCGGCAACGGCAAGCCGCACTTGTGGATGGCGGGGGCGCTCGACGATTTCCTCACTCTGCCTCGCGATGAATTCGATCATACGGTGGCGCAGCGCGCTCAGGAGAAATTCACGCACCTTCGCGTAACGCTCCCCGCGAAGGCGGACCTCGACGAAGCGGCGGAGCGTATTCGCGCCATCAATGGCCACGGGCTGGTCGCGGACTTGGTGCTGGCCTCGATTCCTGAGGACGCGCAAGCGCGCCGCAAGTACGTCTCCGATATCGCTTCGCGTTTCGCCGCGTTTAATGTCACCTGGATAGGATTACCTGGATTTGAAAAGGTCCCCAATGGCCGAGCCATCCTCAAGGATGCCGGCGAGATCCTCAAGCAGTTCGATCCCTACGATCACCCTCGAACGTCTCTGGCCGAAGCCACATCCGGGGCGCTGGGCTACGATCCCTGGACCAGCATGCTGAGCTACGGCACTCCCGATCCGAACGTGGGGGCGATCGAACATCAGGTCTTCGCCGAACCCGCCATCAACACGGGCATCCAGTCAGAGCGCGACCTGTGGAACGCAACCATGAACGGCCAATATCCTGCATCCGGTTCGGGCGCCTACATGACCGCGTGGCTCAATTTCATGTCCGGCAATCGCTATTGGGAGCTGGAGCCGTATTTCGACGTGGACGGAGGACGAGCCATCGCGCTCGAAGACGTCGAGTACATCGTGTATGTGGAGAAGCCCGGACCAGTGGAGGTCGCGGTTGCGAATCACAGCTACGATGTGGCGTGGATCAATCCGTCGACGGGCGACCGAGTCAAGGCCAAGGGCTATAAGGGCGAACACTTCACGGGCGAGCCTCCCGATAAATCCCACGATTGGGTGCTGCACATCTCGCGCGAAGGCGAGAAGCAGAGCCGGCTCAAATCCTATACCTTCGATTCCCGCGATGCGCCAATCCAGCTTCAACAAGTCCAACTAGACCCGGAGAAAACGCCTTTCGAGGTCGCCGCGCCATCCACTTCCGAGATCAGCGCCTCGAATCCGCCGCGTTTTTCGTTGAGCGTGCTGCGCGGCTCGCGCGCGACACGAACGCTTCTGGTGGAATGGGCCGGCGAGGTCACGGCGGACGGCCAGGGGTATCGCGTGATCGGCTCCGGCCGCGAGGGAACCTTCCAAATTCCGGGGCCGATGGCTCGAGGCGCCTCGCCCAGCATGCTGGTCCACGTCTTCGTCATGAACGCCAACGGGAAGGTGTACGAAATCGACAAGGTCTACAGGTTGCTTCCGTGAGCCTGCGGCTGCTTGCCGTGGATACCACTTCGGAATCCGGCAGTATTGCGCTGGCCGAGGACGGGCGTGTCATCGAGGAGGTTTCTCTCGACGCTCCCGCCGAGGGGTATGCGCACATCCTTTTCGACGAGATCGCGCGTTTGCTCGTGCGCCATGGTCTGGGCCTTGGGGACGTCGACTGCTTCGCCTCCGCGGCCGGGCCGGGATCCTTCACCGGCGTGCGCGTGGGCTTGACTGCCGTGATGGGTCTGGCCGAGGCTAACCGGCGCAACGCCGTGGCGGTATCGAATCTGGAAGCGCTGGCATGGTTCGGCTCACGACCTCTGCGAGCTCCCGTCTTCGATGCGCGCCGCGGCGCGATTTACGGCGGCGTGTACGACGCTTCTCTTCACATCGCGCAGGAGGAGGTCGTAATGCCGTTCGAGTCCTGGATCGCCCATCTGCCGCAGGGCGATATCGAGATCATCACCAACGGCTTCGTTTTGCCCGCTCAGCCGCTTCCTGTGGTCCAGGCGCCGCGAGCGCTGGCCGGGGCAATCGCTCAAATCGCAGCGCGCCGCTTCGCTGAGGGACTTGCCGTGGACCCGGCGCAGATCGACGCAAACTACGTCCGCCGATCAGACGCTGAGCTGCTTTGGCGCGATCCCAATATGCGCAAGTAAAAGCTTTCGGTCCGGGCGGCTGTCTCTTCGATGGAGAACCTCCGTGCGTGTTCGCGCGCGCACAGTCCCATCGCGCGGAGGCGCTCCCGATCCGCGGCCGCATCGAAAATGGCTTCGGCCAAAGCAGGCGCGTCTCCCGGAGGTACGAGCCAGCCCGTCTCCCCGGCGACGATCATTTCCGCCAAGCCGCCTGTGTTGGACGCGGCAACGGGGAGCCCGAAGGCCAACGCTTCCAGCGCCGCCAATCCCCAACCTTCGGAACGCGAGGGCATGATGAATAGATCCAGCGCGGCAAGCAATTGCGGGGGCTCGGCGAGCTGCCCCGGCAGAATGAGGCGGGCACTGGCGGTGATGGAACTCCGCAGCGGACCTTCCCCCGCAAGAATCATCTTGAGATGCGGCAAGCGGCTCTCCAGCAAGCGCGCGGCTTCGGCGGCGACGTCCTGACCTTTCTCCCGAGTGAAGGCTCCCAAATGGCCGACGACGAAATCATCGTCGACCAGATTCCATGCACGCCGCGCCTCAGCCCGTTGCGCCGGATCGGGAAGCTCCGCTGGAATTTCGACGCCGGTGGGGATCACTTCGATGCGCGGAGCTGGAACACCCGCGTCGAGCAGGGCGCTTCGGACCGCTTGCGAAACCGCGATCACACCGTCGCACGAATACGTATATTTCAGCAAGTGAACCAGCGGACGCTTGGGTGCAAACGCGACGTGCCGCGTGGTTACACGTCGCGCCGCCGATGCCTTTCCTAAGGACGCGAACCAGGCGATATTCTGCGCACGTCCTGAATGGGCGTGAAGAAGGTCGACCCGTTTCACCCGCGCCCGGAGGTCCGCCCACGACAGATCCACAACCTCGAATCCCTGTTGATGTGCGCGCCGCCCCAGTTCGCTGCGGGGTGGGGTGGCAATCACCTGCGCGTGGCCGCGCTCACGCAACCCTCGAGCCAGCGTGAGCAGAGCCTGTTGTCCTCCCCGGAAGCCGGTCCCGGTATCGATGTGGATGATCGAGAGCGTGTTTCAATTTTCTCACTCCTCCGGCGGGCTTCGCGGGAGGGAATCACCCGTTATAATTGGCCATGCCCATCGACTGGTTCCCGCTCTGGCTCAGCCTCCGCGTGGCCTCGATCTCCACGGTGGCGGCGCTGGGGGCGGGGTTGTGGATCGCCTACATCCTGGCCAATCGCGATTTTCGCGGGAAGTCCGCGGTGGATGCGGCGGTGACGCTTCCGCTGGTGCTTCCGCCGACGGTGTTGGGGTATTATCTGCTGGTGCTACTGGGACGATCAAGTCTCCTCGGCAAGTTGTGGGAGAAGATCTTCGGATCGCCGCTGGTATTCACCTGGAAGGCCGCGGTGGTGGCCGCGCTGCTGTATTCGCTGCCGCTGCTGGTGAAGTCCTCGCGAGCCGCGCTGGAGAGCGTTGATCGGAGCTGCGAGCGCGCGGCGCGCACCTTGGGCGCAAGCGAATGGAAGCTGTTCTGGCGCGTGACGCTGCCGATGGCACAACGCTCGATTCTGGCGGCCACGGCGCTGGCGTTCGCGCGGTCTCTGGGCGAATTTGGAGCGACTCTGATGATCGCCGGCAATTTTCCGGGCCGGACGCAGACCATGGCGGTCGCGATTTACGACGCCCAGGAGTCCGGGAACTCGACTCTGGCGCTCACGCTGGTGCTGGTCATTTCCGCAATCGCGCTGGCGATTATGACGATCGCGTCGCGCCTGGAAAATCGCTGATCGATCTCAACCATGATTCAGGCCCGCATCCGCAAGACGTTTCCTCCGCGCAAGGATTCTACAGGGTTCTCGCTGGACGTGGACTTCCGCGCCACCGCGGGCATCACGGTTTTGTTCGGGCCAAGCGGCGCGGGTAAGACCATGCTGCTGGATTCGATCGCCGGCTTTGTCCATCCGGATGAAGGGCGCATTCTGCTGGACGATGCCATCCTGTTCGACGGCGCGGCGCGGGTGCACTTGTCGCCGCAAGCCCGCAACTGCGGCTACGTGTTCCAGCGCTACGCTCTGTTTCCGCACATGACGCTGCGCGAGAATCTGGTCTTCGCGGCGGAGCGCCAGCCGCGTCTGGAGCGGCACCGGCGGGTGAATGAAATGATCGAACGCTTCCGCTTGACCGAAGCGGCGGGACGGCGTCCGCACGAGCTTTCCGGCGGGCAGCGCCAGCGCTGCTCCATCGCGCGAGCGTTGATCGGAGGTCCTAAATTACTGCTGCTCGACGAGCCCGGGCAGGGCCTGGATGCTCCGCTGCGCGCGGAGTTTTACGAGACGCTGCGCCAGGTCCGCGCCGATTTTCAGACGCCGGTGCTGATGGTGACGCACGATCTGGATGAGTGCTTCGAGCTGGGCGAGGAGATGATCGTGCTGCGCGAAGGCAGAATCGTGCAGAGCGGTGCGCCCGCCGAGATATTGGATAACCCTGCGAGCCTGGATGTGGCGCGGCTGCTGGGCGCGTTCAATCTTCTGGCGGGTGAAATCCGCACGCTCGATCCGGGGCGCAACTCCAGCCGCTTGCGCGTTGGCGAGTACGAAATTGACGGTCCGTATTTTCCCGGGCGCCTGAAGGGCGATCGCGTCACTATTTGCGTTCGTCCGGAGCAGCTCACGGCGTCGGCGCGCAATGGACGTCCCGGCCCCAACCAGATTCCGGCGACGCTGGAGCGGGCGGTCGAGAAGCCGCAGTATGTGCGCCTGGAGTTTCCCGGCGGCATCGCGGTGGACCTGTCGCGAGCAGAATATCAGCGCCAGCGGGAAACCCGCGAGTGGGTGATCCAGTTCCCGGCAGGCTGCTTGCGGGCGCTGTAACATAGAAACAGATATGCGCGCCGGCCGGTGGCTGATTCTGTTGGCCATAATCGCGATCATCGTTTTCGTCGGGGACACCTACTTCCGGCACAGAGCCAGCCTGGATGCACTGGCCGCGCCGCGCGTGCTGGATCTGAATCTTGATGGCAGCAGCGACGACTGGTGCGACACGCAGCACGACGGCGCCAAGGAGACCTTTCAGATCTGCGCCAAAAACGCCAGAGCGGTAAAGGATCCCTCGCACATGGAACTGGACGGCGTGAAGTTGAAGCTGTTCCACAAGGACGACAAAGAGTACGATCTGATCGAGACCGACAAGGCGGACTTCGATATGGTCACCAAGGCGCTCTATTCGGACGACCAGGTGCTGATCCGCATGGGTTTGCCGGCGGAGGGCCCGCAACACGGGAGGCTGCTCAGGATTCGCACCTCAGGCGTGCACTTCGACAAGGACTCCGGCCGCGCCACCACGGACCGGGCCGCGAACTTCGAGTTCGATCAAGGAACCGGCTCGGCCACAGGAGCCGAGTACGACCCCAATACTCGCCAGTTGCACCTGCGCAACAACGCGGTGCTGGACTGGCTCGGCAAAACCGAGGCGGCCAAGCCCATGCATATCGAAGCGGCCGAGGCTTACTATTTCGAACGCGACTCCAAGGTGTTGCTGATGAAATGGTCCAAGCTGGAGCGCGAGGGCTTGAAGATGGACGCCGGCCAGTCGGAGGTGCTGATGGAGCACAACGAAATCAAGCGCGTCGATTCGCAGTCCGGCCGCGGCGTCCAGGAGAAGGACGGGCGCACGGTAGATTTCGCCGCGGATCACCTGGGCCTGGACTTTGGCGAACACATGACGGTCAACCACATTGAAGGCACCAATCACGCCAAGCTGATTTCGAGCTCGCCTTCGGGCCGCACCACGGCGACCGGAAACCGGCTGGACCTGGCGTTCGACGTAGCGAACGGGGAGAGCACGCTCACCAGCGCCGTCACCACCGGCGATAGCGTTGCGGAGTCGGTGCCGGTCGCGACGCCCGGAAGCTCGGCCGAAACTCGCGTCCTGCGCAGCGAAACCATTCGCATGAAGATGCAGCCGGGTGGAAAGGATATCGCCAGCGCGGAGACCGACGGCGCGGCCACGCTGGATTTTCTCCCCACTCGTCCCGATCAGCCGAAGCGTCTGCTGAAGGGCGACAAAGTATGGATCACTTACGGAGCGCAGAACAGAATCGAATCGTTCCGCTCCACCAACGTGACCACGCGCACGGACAAGCCGCCTACGGCCAAGCAGCCCACTCCTCCGCCGGCGATCACTTCGAGCAAGGATATTCTCGCGACCTTCGACCCCAAGACCGGCGAGCTTGCGCGGGTGGAGCAGAAGAGCGATTTCCGTTACCAGGAAGGCGACCGCGAGGCTCGCGCCGACATGGCGACTTTGGAGCAACAGAAGGATGTGATGACGCTCGACGGTAAAGCCAGGCTGGCGGATCCAACGGGTGCGACCAGCGCGGATCGCATCGTAATCGATCAGAAGTCGGGAGACTTCACGGCGGACGGCAACGTGGCATCAACGCGGCAGCCGGACAAGGACGGGAAGTCGTCGGCGATGCTGGCCACAGACCAGGTCCTGGAAGCACGCGCGCAGCATATGGTTTCGACCGGTCACGGGAAGGATCAAAAGATCCATTACGAGGGCAAAGCGGGCAGCAAGGCCTTGGCCTGGCAAGGCGCCAATCGCATCGAAGCGGACAAGCTGGATATCGACCGGCAACGGCATGTTTTGGAAGCCGACGGAAACGTGAACAGCCAGTTCGTGGATAAGGCGAAGAGCGGTGCAGGGAAGGACGGGGCGGGCAAGGACGGTAAGACCGCAGCGACTTCCAAGCCGTCAGCTCCGGTCTACACGGTGGTGAAAGCTCCGCACCTGCTGTACTCGGACGAGACCAGGCTGGCCTTGTACCAAGGCGGCGTCCAGCTCAGACGGTTGCCGGACATGACGGTGACCTCGCAAGAGCTGCGCGCGTATCTTAAGGATTCCGATTCGGACTCCTCACTGGATAAAGCGGTGGCCGATGGCGCCGTGAAGGTGGTGAGCAATACGCCCGCTTCCGCCGGCAAACCGGCTCACACGCGCACCAGCACCGGCGAGCACGCTGAATACTACGCCGATGAAGGCAAAGTGCAGATCGAGGGTGGGAAACCGGAACTGGTGGACTCCACCAAGAGAGAAAAGGCCACGGGCAAACAATTGACCTGGTGGGCCAACAATGATACGCTCCTGATCTTAGGCGCGGAAGACACGCCGGTCGAAAGCACCATCCGCAAGAAGAAGTGATCCGTGCGCACTCTTCAAACCACCGAAATCACGAAATCGTATCGCGGTCGCAAGGTTGTCGATAATGTCTCCATCTGGGTGAAGCAGGGCGAAGTGGTGGGGCTGCTGGGTCCCAACGGCGCGGGCAAAACGACGTCGTTTTACATGATCGTGGGTCTGATCTCGCCGGATTCCGGACGCGTCATGCTGGACGATCACGACATCACGCCGCTGGCGATGTATCAGAGGGCGCGCAAAGGCATCAGCTACTTGCCGCAGGAAGCCTCGGTGTTCCGCAAATTGTCGGTGGAGGACAATCTGACGGCGATCCTGCAAGCCTCGCGGCGCGACCTGAACCGGCGCCAGCGGCGGGAGCGCATGAATCAGCTGATCGAACAACTGGGCCTGGAGCAGGTCCGCAAGAGCAAGGGCTACGTGCTCTCCGGCGGCGAGCGGCGGCGCGTGGAGATCGCGCGCAGCCTGGTGATCGAGCCCAGCTTCCTGCTGCTGGACGAGCCCTTCTCCGGCATCGATCCGATTCAGGTGCTGGAGCTTCAGAAGATCATCTTCGACTTGAAGCAAAGCGGCATCGGCATCCTGGTGACGGATCACAACGTGCGCGAGACGCTGGCGGTGACCGATCGCGCCTACATCATCAACGAGGGCCGGATTTTCCGATCGGGTTCGCCCGAGGCGCTCGGCGCGGACCCCGAGGTCCGCCGGGTTTATCTCGGCGAAAACTTCAATCTGGAATGGCAAAGCGGGCGTTGGCAAGTCCCGGCTGGAGAGGGTTCGTAACCCAATGCCTTGCCGTCGGTTGGTGTTGGCGGCGGCGCTGGTGCTCACTCCAAGTCTATTTGCCGCCGACGCCGCGTTACAGAGCGCCCAGGCCAAGGTAGACAAGCTCACCAACGATCAATGCAAGCCGGGCGAGGTGGTGTTTTTCACGCCCGCTGAAATTAACGCATGGGTAGCCGCCAAGGTCCCGGAAGAGATTCCGCACGGGATTCGCGATTCGCGAATTGAACTCGGTGCGGACACTGCTTCGGCTTCGGCGATGGTGGATTTCTTGAAGATGGAGCAGTCTCGGGGCAAAGCCACCGGCTGGGCGCTGGGTAAGCTGATCGAGGGGGAGCGTCCGCTCAAGATTTCGGTGCGAGTGGCATCGGCGGGCGGAAAGATCACGGTGTTCCTAACCCGGGTGGAGCTTTCCGGCGTGGGCGTTGAGGGGACCGTGCTCGATCTTCTTATCAAAACGTTCTTCCTGCCGCTTTATCCGGACGCGAAAATCGGCGAGCCGGTCGACTTTGACTACAACATCGACCATATCCAGATCCGCCCGGATGGGCTGCGGATCTTCATCAAGAAGTGACGGGAGTGGTAAGCGGGGCTGCCGTCAGTTCACCAGGTTGAGGACGCGTTTTTGCAACTCAGGCAGTTCGCGCGTGCGGGCCTCCGCGCTCAACGGATTTCCGGACAAAGAAAGCGTTCGGAAGGGAACTTCGGCCAAGGCTGCTGGGGCGATCTGCGGCATGGTTGCGACCAGCGGAGCAAGATCGCTGATCCGGTTTTGATCCAGGTACAAGTAGCGCCAGTTATTCAGACCCGCCAACGGCGACAGGTCCGTGACGCGATTGCCCTTGATGTCCAGCAGCCACAGCGATTTCATCCCCGCGAGGGGCCCAAGATCGCTCACCTGGTTATTCGCGAGATGAAGTTGCTCGAGAGCTGGGAGGCTCGGCAACGGACCCAGATCCGAAACCTTGTTATCGGAAAGATTGAGATCGTGGAGATTCTTGAGGCCGGCCAGCGGCCTCAGGTCGGAAATCTGGTTTCCGGACAGATCCAGGTATTGCAAGTTGGTGAGGCCGGCCAGCGGCGTCAAATCCTGGAGCTTGCCTCCGTGAATGGTGACCGCCTCCAGGTTAGACAGCTTGGAAATCGGCGTGAGGTCGGTGACCGGAGCGTCGGGCAAATAGAGGAACGCGAGTTTCTTGCAGGCTTCCAGGCCGGCCAGATCGTGAATTTGAACGCCCTCGGCGGAGACCAAGACGATACCGGCCAAATCCTCGCTGCTGAGGGGACCTTTTTCTTTCCCCGGCGGCGTGAATTTGTGGACGGTAGCTTCCAGATTGGGGTCTTTGAAAGAAGGACTTTGCGCGGGGGTTTGAGTCATGGCCCCGGCCGCCAAAAACGCGGCTAGAAAAGGAACCAAGTGCTTCATCGAGCTACTCCAAAAACCAAGACGGAGGAACGAAAACAGAGGTTACAGGCTCCGGGTCAACCTATTGACGAGCCACGCTTGCCGAATAAACCGGCGGGAGGTTCGTGGCCAGGACGCCCCAGCTTTCGCCAGCGTCGTTGGTCGAATATACAGTCCCGCCTGTAGTGCCGAAGTAGACTCCGGCGGGAGAGAAGGGATCGGAGGTCATGGCTTCACGCAGCACGGTGACGTGCGCGTCGCGGTGAGGGAGGCCGCGCGTGAGCAGCTTCCAGGTCTTGCCGCCGTCGCGACTTCGTCCCACCGCTAGCTTGCCGCCCAGGTTGCAGCGGTACTCGGCGCCTTCGTGCGGGATGGTAAACAGGGTTTCCGGCTCCGCCTCCGGAACCGCCAGCCCAAAGCCAAATCGCGAGGGCAGGCCGCGCGTGATGTCGATCCACTTCTTGCCTCCCGCCTTGCCCTTGTAGACGCCGCAATGATTCTGCTGGAACAGGAGCTCGGGATGGGCCGGGTGCGCGAGCAGCTTGTGTACGCACTGACCGACCTCGGGGTGCTTCTCGGGAAGAAAGTCGGCGCGGACGCCCTGGTTGTACGGCTCCCATGTCGCTCCCGAATCGGCGGTGCGAAACGCGCCCGCCGCGGAGATCGCGACCACGACGCGCCCCGATCCCAGGCATTGAATCGAGTGCAGGCACATGCCGCCGGCACCGGGCATCCATTTCGGACGGGTTGGGTGCAGCGTGAGCGATTCGACCATTTCCCAGGACTCGCCCCAGTCCTTGCTGCGGAAAAGCGCTCCCGGATCGCAGCCGGCGTAGACGACTCCCGGCTCATCGGCATGGCCCGGACGGATGTGCCAAACCCGCTTCAGCGTCTGGTCCGGGAGATCGCGCAAAGCCAGCCCTTTATCCGCGAGATGCCACGATTTGCCGCCGTCGGAGCTGGCGTGGATGTGCGGACCGAACCAGGCCGAGTTCACGGCCGCGTAGTAGCGCTTGGGGTCGCGCGCGTCCTGCACCACGTGGTTGACTTCGTGGCCACGGAAAAACGGCCCTTCGATTTTCCAGGAACGGCGGGCTCCGCTTCCCGTCACAGGGGACCGCGCTACGAAAGCCCCTTTCTTGGTGCCGATCCAAACGGCGATTTTCTCACCCATGGACGTATTTTACTCAAAGCACGGTACGCTGGAGCTTGCCCCCCGCGATCCATCGATTTCGACTCGAGCCGCATTACGCCTCGATCGCAGCCGGAATCGCGGTCCTCATCCTTTACGGATCGTTCTACCCGTTCGCGTTCTATCTCCATTACGATCCTCGCGGGCCGGTCGGAGCGCTGATCGAGAGCGGGTCCCGGCCGTTTTCTCAAGACGACGTGGTGGCCAATATCTTTCTCTATCTCCCTTTCGGCTTTTTTGTTTTCTATGCGCTCGAAAGGCGAACGCTGCCGGCCATCGCGGCCGCGACCGCAGCGGGATTTGCTCTGTCGCTGGCGGTTGAGCTGGTCCAGTTCTACGACATCGGCCGGTTTCAGGAACTCACTGACATTTACTCGAATACGTTGGGCAGTTTGCTGGGTGCGGCGGCGGCTGCGGCGGTTCGACGCTGGGTATCGCCTCCGTATTTGTTTCTGATCCTGGCTTGCTGGATGGGCTACCGCTGGTATCCGGCGTCTCCGCCGGCTCCGCTCGCATCCCTGTGGATTCTGTCGATTCCCCTGCTCGATCTTTTCCGCTTTTTTGCGGCGTGGCTCGCCGTGGGATTGATGATCGAATCCCTGTTCGGTGAATCTCGCAGCCGCATGGCCCTTCCCGTCTTCCTTGCCGTTTCGCTGCTGGTGCAGGCCTTGACGGCCGAGGTTGAGCCGGCCGAAATTGCGGGAGGCGCGGCCGCGGCGATGGTGTGGAGCGGCACGCTGTGGAGGCTGCCAGCCCGCGCGAGAATCGTCGCAGCGCTGTTCGTGGTTCTGATCGCGTTGCTAGCCTTGGAGCCGTTTCATTTTTCCACGCCCGCGCGCGCCTTCGGCTGGGTACCGTTCCGGAGCTTCCTGGAGGCGGAGAGCGGCGGCGCGATCCGGTCTTTTTTTGAGAAGGCGTTTCTCTACGGCGGCATGATGTGGCTGTTGGTGCGCGCAGGTTCTTCGGTTGGAGCGGCGGCGGCTTTTGCGGCGACCCTGGTGTTTGCCTTGCGGCTGATCCAGGTCTATCTGCCGGGACGCTCAGCCGAGATCACGGACACGATTCTAGTATTGATTTTCGCGGCCATGTTGAAGCTTGGGTCTCTTATCCCTAGGCCGAATTCCCCGCGCGCTGATATTCTTGAGGTATGAAGATTTTCGCGTTCCTGCTCGTAGCGGCTGCTGCCTTTGCGCAGCAACCCCCGGTCGCCTCAACACCAGGCGGGGCCGACCCGGTCGTCGTCACCATTGGCGCCGACAAAATCACCCAATCGCAATTTGAGCAGATCATTGCCACGCTGCCGGATCAGGCGCGCACCCAGGCGAAGACGCCGGAAGGCCGCCGCCAGTTGGCCGAGCAACTGGTGGAGCTCAAGATTCTCGCCAAAGAAGCGAAGGCGCGGAAGCTGGATCAGAGTCCTGCCGTGAAGGCTCGCCTGAGCATCCAGGAGGACCAGGTGCTGGCGAGCGCGATGTTCCAGTCGCTGGGCACCTCCGATGAGGCCGCCATACACGCCTACTACGAAGCGCACAAGGCCGAGATGGATCAGCTCCACGCGCGGCACATCCTGATCCGCTTCCAAGGGTCGGCCGTTCCGCAACGGCTGGGACAAAAGGATCTCACCGATGCCGAGGCGCTCGAAAAGGCCAAAGATCTGCGAGCCAAGATTCTTGCCGGCGCCAAGTTCACCGAAGTGGCCCAGGCCGAAAGCGACGACGTCGGCTCGGGAGCCAACGGCGGCGACCTGGATACGTTCGGGCATGGAGCCATGGTGCCGGAATTCGAGAAAGCGGCGTTCGCGCTTCCGGTGGGGCAGGTAAGTGAGCCCGTGCGCAGCGCCTTCGGGTATCACTTAATCCTGGTGGAGACCCACGCCGCCAAGTCGTTTGAGGAAGCCCGTCCGGAGATCGAGAAGAGCCTCGGGCCGCAAGCCGCGGAGAAAGCCGTCGACGATCTCAAGAGCAAGGCGGGAGCGGTTTATAGCGACACCTACTTCGGGAAGCCGTAGGAGCAGTCTGCCCCCGTTCCAAAATGCTAACTTGCCGGCTTGTACCGTTGACTCTGGTTCCCGCAATCCTCGCGGCTCAAACCCAGCTCTCAGAGGCCGCTCGGGAGTTGCTAAATAAGCCGCGGTCAGGCAACGCACAAGTGATGTTTACTGACGGCCGGACCCAGAAAGGCCATATCTGGCGGGTCACCAATCAATTCGTTGCATTTGAGACGAGTTCCTTGCCACGGGTCTGTGAGGACGTTGATCTGTCGAAGGTGGCTGCGGTGCGCTGGCTGGACAAGCGGCCTAACACTGCGGGGATGGCCCTGATTTGGGTCTGGGCCAGTCCTTTCGTCGCCGTCAACGCCATCGTGGAACTGTTTAACTTTAAGGGAAGGTCTCCCCAACTGAAACCGATCCGTGGGCATTGGGCGTCCGCGGCGCTGCTGCGTGGTCGGCCCCAGAGCACCCTGGATTTTACGGGCAACACCGTCCAATACCGGGCGGCGAGCGGAACTCAAGGCCGCTGGTCAGTAGAAGAAGATCGTCTGCGCCTGAGCTTCGACGGAGAACCGGAGTCCGTGACGCCCTTTCATTTCGACTGTGGGGATCTGGTCCTGGGCGCTCCAACCAATAAGTTTCGGGATTCGCGCCGTCACGTCCGAGCGGAAGCTCCAATCCTTGGCGACTGGAACGCTCCAGGTTCCAGCTTTTTCTTAAATGCGGACAACAGCGCAATCGAACCGAAGGAAGAGATCCGGAACGGCACCTTTGAGAACGACACGGACAGCGTGAAGATGAGCTGGGCCGACGGCGTAGTATGGGTCGCCGAGATCAAGAATCAACATATTGTGTTAACCATCGGCAGCGCTGCGACCGAGTTCCACTACGTTCCGCCCGCCCGCCCCCCGATTTTTGTGGACTAGACGGCTTCCAACATCGCGTGACGCCACAGGAAGACACGGGCCCTCTGCAACCGAACGATCTTCTCCGACACAACCACTACGAGGCGCACAAGGGTGAGATGGATCAGCTCCACGCGCGGCACATTCTGATTCGCTTCCAAGGGTCGGCCGTTCCTCAGCGGCTAGGGCAGAAGGACCTGACCGATGCAGAGGCGCTGCAAAAGGCCAAGGATCTGCGGGTCAAGATTCTTGCCGGCGCCAAGTTCACCGAAGTGGCCCAGGCCGAAAGCGACGACGGCTCGGGAGCCAACGGCGGCGACCTGGATACGTTCGGGCACGGAGCCATGGTGCCGGAATTCGAGAAAGCGGCGTTCGCGCTTCCAGTGGGGCAGGTAAGTGAGCCTGTGCGCAGCGCCTTCGGGTATCACTTAATCCTGGTGGAGACGCACGCGGCCAAGTCGTTTGAGGAAGCCCGTCCGGAGATCGAGAAGAGCCTCGGGCCGCAAGCCGCGGAGAAAGCCGTCGACGACCTCAAGACCAAGGCGGGAGCGGTTTATAGCGACGCCTACTTCGGGAAGTAGCAGAACTCTGGCCGCTACACGTTAGGGTCTGTCGAATTGGTGAAGGAGTACCGAACGATATCAGTTCGTCTCTTCCATCCGGAATTGGCCCAATATTCTTGCGCGAGGCCGTTCTCCGCGAGAACATCGATGTGGGTTTTTTCAATACCGAGCCCGCGTAAGGCCTCCAGGCAGCGAGTTACCAAGGCGGTCCCGATCCCTTGGCGCCGCACTTCCGGTTCGACGGCGAGGTGCTGCAAATAGCCTCGCCGGCCGTCGTGGCTGCACATCACGCAGCCCACGACTCGATCGCCGGAGCGGGCCACAAAGCTCAAGCCGGGGTTCCGCCCGAGGTACCGCTCTGTGGCCTCGCGCGAATCGGCAGCTCGCACGGTCAGCCCTGGGATGGACTCCAGCAGCAGGCGTACGGAATCGTAGTCGGCCGGGGTCATGACGTGAATCGCGACATTGACGACGGGCTCAGGCATATCGATCTGCGATTCTATCGCCGATCCGATCGTTATCTTACAACCTCACGATCTTCTCTGACGCGATCCCCTTGAGCGCATTGCGAGTGTCCACGATCAGCTTCGACGATCGGACCAGAGCCGGGTAGTCGAAGCCCTTGTGGTCGGTCACGATCACCACGCAGTCCGCTTCCGCGGCGGCGTGCACTGGCGTAGCTTTCATCTCGATTCCATCGCTGCTGATGGCATCCACGAAGGGGTCGCTATAGCCGACCTTGGCGCCGCGCTTGCCCAGCAGATGGATGATGTCCAGGGCAGGGGACTCGCGCACGTCGTCGATGTCACGCTTGTAGGCCACGCCCATCACGTGCACGCGCGAGCCCTTCAGCGGCTTGGTGTGATCGTTCAGCGCGTTCTGAATCTTGTCCACCACGAAGTGCGGCATCTGGCCGTTGATGTAGCCGGCCAGCTCGATGAAGCGCGCCTCGATGCCCGATTGCTTGGTTTTCCACGAAAGATAGAACGGGTCGATAGGGATGCAATGGCCGCCGAGGCCGGGGCCGGGATAAAACGGCATGAAGCCGAACGGCTTGGTTGCCGCCGCGTCGATCACTTCCCAGACGTTGATATTCATACGGTCGCACATCAGCGCGATCTCGTTCACCAGGCCAATGTTGATCATGCGGAAGGTGTTCTCCAGCAGCTTGACCATCTCGGCGACGCGCGTCGAACCCACCGGCACGACGGTCTCCAGAGCCTGGCGATAGAAGGTCGCGCCCACCTGCGTGCAGGCGGGAGTGATGCCACCCACCACTTTGGGGATGTTCTTGGTCTGGAACTTGGGATTGCCGGGGTCGACGCGCTCCGGTGAAAAGCACAGGAAAAAGTCGTGGCCGACTTTCAGGCCGCTCGCTTC
>Ga0209167_10001197_pt1 | contig 15791 bp, 13 predicted proteins | sample Coa_R1_9_FD_187154 | JGI IMG/M metagenome (GOLD analysis project Ga0209167, IMG submission 187154) | Surface soil microbial communities from Centralia Pennsylvania, which are recovering from an underground coalmine fire - Coalmine... | ecosystem: Environmental > Terrestrial > Soil >... | reverse complement strand
AGCCGCGGCGTGAAGGCGTTTGTGCTGGCCATCGAGGATCTCGATACTGGAGTCGGCCCACCGCCTGCTTTCTCCGGGGCGATTTCGAATTTCGGCGCACTTAACTGCGTCGCGGACCTTCACCCGGTGGCGGCGCAATTGGCGCGCCTGGTTCAGCCCGCCGGTCCCGTGGCGATCTGCCTCATGGGGCGATTTTGCTTCACCGGCTTACGTCACGCCGCCAGGCGCTGGTCAGGCCAAACCCAATGGCGCGGAATCGAAGTGTACTACCCCACCTCGCGCCAGGTCCGCGCGGATTTCGCTCCGTGGTTCACGTTTGAACGGCGCGTCGCCATCGGCCGAGGTGATCATCAGCTCTACATTTTCCGGAGGCGTGCCGAGTGTTAACCTCCACGCCACGCCGGCGGTTCCTCGCGGACTACGCCCAAATTCGAGGCGCTGAAGGCCGAGGATCCGAAGATAGCGCGTACTATCGCGCTCTGCCGTTCGCCGATCTGACCGGGCGCAATTCCGCGCAGTGGCGCATCCGAGCACGCTCGTTCGAGTATTTCTCCCGCCGAATCCTCCCGCGCCGTGCATGCGGCATTCTAGACCTCGGTGCCGGAAACTGCTGGCTTTCCTACCGCCTTGCCGAATTGGGCCACGCGCCCGTGGCAGTGGACATTTTTACAGATGCGGGCGACGGACTGGGCGCCGCACGTCACTATCCCACGCATTTCCCCGTGATTGAAAGTGGCTTCGACGACCTTCCGTTCTCTGCCGCGCAATTCGATCTGGCGGTGTTCAATTCGTCGATTCATTATTCGTCCGACTACGCGCGAACACTCTCCGAAGCGCGCCGCTGCCTGCGTCCTGAAGGTCGTGTGGTCATCCTCGACTCGCCCATCTATAAACGACGGGAGCACGGCGAAGCTATGCGAATCGAGCGCCAAATCTCTTTCGAACGCCAATACGGATTCCGGTCGGAAGCCCTGGGAAGCATCGAATTCTTTGACCTTGAGACGCTCCGGGAGCTTGAGCGCAAGCTTTCGCTCACCTGGGAAATCCATCGCCCCTGGTACGGATGGCGATGGCATCTGCGGCCCATCCGAGCACGACTGAAAAAGCAGCGTCCGCCCTCGCGCTTCTGGATTCTGGTGGCGACGTTTCAATGATCATTTTGCTCCATCCCCGCAGCACCCGGCCCAAGAACCGGCGCTTTCCGCTCTCCGTGCTCGCGCTCGCGGCCGTGCTCGAAGGCAAGGAAGAATACGAGATTGTCGACGGCAACGCCGATCCCGATCCCAAAGGCACCATCGACCGGATCATGGAACAGAGTCCGGCTGAGGCTCTCGCGGTCTCGCTAATGCCGGGACCGCAAATGGTCGCAGCGGTCGAGCTATCCAAGTGGTTTCGCGCCAAATACCCGCGCGTCACCATTATTTGGGGCGGTTATTTCCCGTCGCTCTACGCCGATACATGCTTGAATGCACCCTATGTCGATGTCGCCGTGCGAGGCCAGGGCGAAGACACTTTGCTCGAATTGCTGCCGGCATTGCGGAATGGGCGCGACTTCCGGAACATCGCCGGCTTGTCTTACCGGGATCAATTCGGTCTGCACGTCCACACCAAGGATCGCGGCATTCGCTCCCCTGGCGACTTCCCGTGGATGCCGTACCACCGCCTGCGCCACCCCGAGAAATATATCGCCCGCACATTTCTCGGCCGACGCACCGCCGTGCATCACGCCAGCTATGGCTGTCCGTTCCGCTGCAAGTTCTGCGGTGTCACGGAAGTCGCGCATGGCCGGCAGAAATCCGAATCTCCCGAACGCACCGCCAACGTTCTGGCGCATATGCAGCGCGAATATGCGATCGATTCGGTGCAGTTCTACGACAATAACTTCTTCCTGCGCGAGGACGATGTCGCCGACCTGGCTCGCCGCATCACTCCTCTGAACCTGAGCTGGTGGTGCGAAGGCCGCATCGATATTCTGCTGCGTTATTCTGACGCAACCATGCATGCCCTCCGAGCCTCCGGGTGTAAGATGATCTTCCTCGGTGCGGAATCCGGATCGGACAAGTTCCTGCGCGAGATGGACAAGCAGCTCACCAGCGCGCAGACGCTTGAGTTGGCCGCGCGCATCCGCCAGTTCGATATTATCCCCGAGTTCTCGTTCGTCATCGGCAATCCGCGGGAGCCCGAGCTCGACCTCGACACCAACATGCGCTTCATCCGGCGGCTCAAGAGCATCAACCCCGAGGCCGAGATCATCGTGCAGCATTACACTCCCACGCCGCACCCGGACGGCATGTATGGCGAGATCGACGGCAAGATCGTGTTCCCCAAGACACCCGAGGAGTGGGCGTCGCCGCGCTGGTACAACTTCACCGTTCGTCAGGATCCGGCGTTGCCCTGGCTGCCCCGCCGGACCAAGCGCCTCATCGACGCCTTCGAGACCGTGCTGGCTTGCCGCTGGCCGACCATCCAGGACTCGCGCATTTCCGGCTGGGCCCGAACGTCGCTCAAGACTCTGAGCTGGTGGCGCTACAAGCTCGGCATCTACGCCTGGCCCTTCGAGCTCAACCTGGCGCAGAAGCTCTTGCGCCCGCGCAATCCCAAGGTGGAAAGCGTATGACTGTGCTCGAACCCCGACAGGCTTACGCTCGTCTCGCCGAAGGTTACGATTCCGCTCCGAATGCTTTGATCTCGCTGGAGGGGCGCACGATAACGCCGCTGTTGCCTGACAATCTGAAAGGGCTCGTCGTCATCGACGTCGCGGCGGGAACCGGTCGCTGGGCGATTCATTGCGCGCAACGGGGCGCCCGCGCCATCGCCGTCGACCTCTGCATCGAGATGCGCCCGGCGGTGCAGGCCGACTCGACCCGGCTTCCGTTCCCGGACGCTTCCACCGACGTTACGATCTGCGCATTTGCGCTCGGCTATGCTCCCGCATGCTTCACGGAGTTGGTGCGGATCACGCGGCCCGGCGGGACACTTCTCGTGAGCGACGTTCATCCCGACGCGTTGAAACGCGGTTGGACTCGATCCTTCCGCCATCGCGGAGATGTGATTCAGGTCAGGGATGAACCTTATGACCTCACGCATCTGCACGCCCCGGGACTACAGCTCTCGCGCTTGCTCGAGCCGCATCTAGGCCCGCCGGAGCGAGAGATCTTCGAGCACGCCGGTTGCCTCCACCGCTTTGACGAAGCTTGCCGCCCGCCTGCCATCTTTGTCGCCCGCTGGGTTCGAATTTGAGATGGCTGCGACTTTGAGATGGCTACGAATGTGAAGGTCGAAGGCGCCGATCTCGACCTCGGCGGGCTTCAAATTCACCCCGGCCTCATCAACGCGCACGACCACCTTCAATTCGCGCTGTTCCCGCGCCTGGGCTCCGGTCCCTACGCCAACGCGACCGAGTGGGCCCGCGACATCTACCATCCCGAACGCGACCCCGTCCGGCGCCACCTGTTGGTCCCGAAAAATCTGCGTCTGATTTGGGGAGGCTTGCGCAACCTCGCCGCCGGCGTCACCACGGTGGGTCATCACGATTCGTACCATCCCGTCTTCAACCAGGCGTTTCCTGTGCGAGTAGTGAAAGACTGCGGTTGGTCGCACTCACTGGCGTTCACTGCGGACGTGCGCGAGGGCTTCGCTGCAACGCCTCCCGGCGCTCCTTTCGTGATTCACCTGGGAGAAGGCACCGATGCGTGCGCCGCGCAGGAAATCTTTCAGCTCCACCAGATCGGCGCGCTGGATCGCCGCATCGTGATTGTCCACGCCGTCGGCCTCTCACGCGAGGGCTGGGATCTGGTCAGCGCCGCCGGCGCCTCCGTCATCTGGTGCCCGCGCTCGAATCTGTTCACGCTCGGGAAAACTCTCTCGGCCGAGGTCTTGCAATCGGGAATCCCGATCGCGCTCGGCACCGATTCTTCCATCACCACCGAAGGCGATCTTCTCGACGAACTGGCTTACGCCGCAGAGGCGCCCCTCCCCGGCCTTTCTCCCATCGACCTCGTCACTACCGCAGCGGCCCGCATCCTGCGTCTTCCGCCGCGCCCCGGCGATTGGATCGCCGTTACAAAATTCGGAGTGCCACCAGAGCTGGTCGTGATCGGCGGAGTCATCCGATTGATAAGCCCGCAGCTCGCAGATGTGCTGCCGCCGAGCCTCCGCTTGCAATTTCATCTTTTGAAGATCCAGACCCGCCCGCCCGTTCTGGTGCGATGGAACATCCCGCAATTACTCGCGGACACGCGGCGATATCTGGGGCCGGACCCGCTTCGCATGGCCGGACGGGAAGTCTCGAACTGACCGTGTTTCCGCTGCCCAGCGGCCTTCCGCCGCCAAGGCCGGGAATGGCATGGGATCTCTGTATCGACACTTCCCGGGCGGATCTTGGGAAGGCGCGTCGAAACCGCTTCCGGAAGTATCACCAGTTGATCGAGCGATCCCTGGCTGTCTTCAAGGAAACTTCCCTTGCAGACGCGGGCAAAAGAGGTGAAGAGTAAAGACGCCGGCGCTGCTGGCCGTTCAGGCGAAACGCGTGTTCTGGCGGCGGAAGTCCCGGCCCGTGGGAAGGCCCCGTCTGTCCGCCCTTGTCTTAGCTGTTAAACAACGGGGAGGCCAAAACGCCAAACGGAGAATTCGCCCCTTTTCGGTGCGTGAGAGCGTTCGCCCCAAATGAGTGGCTCCCCGGCATGGATTCGAACCACGATTCACGGCTCCAAAGGCCGCTGTCCTACCATTAGACGACCGGGGATTGGAAGGCGGGCAACGTAGCTAGTGTAACAGCCGCGGGGCCGGCGTCACCACTGCGAGTACAGAGTTCCCTCGCTGCTCTTCTGATCCGAGCCACTGTGAACATCGAAGATCCCGGCCTGGGTCTGATCCACCATCGAATAGGCGTCTTCCATCACTATCCGCCAGCTGTGGTCGTTGCCCGTGAGCGGGTCGACGGGCACGTTGCGCAGGTAGCCTTCGCTGACCAGATCTTCGAGCCTCTGCGGAGCCTTCTTCTTATCGAAGGTGTATTCGTCGATCACATTGCGTAAGGTGAAGAGGTTGCTCTTGAGCAAACTCTCCTTGGTGCGTTGGATCGATTTCTGATACAGCGGCACCGCAATCGCCAGCAGAACCGAGATGATCGCCATCACGACGATCAGCTCAATCAGCGTATAGCCACGCCGGAGCCTGCCGGCCCTGTGCCGCTCATTGAAAACTGCGGCACAACGGAGCCTGCCGGCCCTGTGCCGCTCATTGAAAACTGCGGCACAACGGAGCCTGCCGGCCCTGTGCCGCTCACCAAGTCGAGTAAAGAGTCCCATCGCGTGCATGCTCCGTGCTCTTGGTATACACATCAAAAACATTCTGCCCACCCCAACTGGTGCTCAACGGGTCGTCCTGCGTGGCCCGCTTGCCCCAGTCGTAGGTCCCGGTCATCGGATCCATGGGAATGCGGCGGAGAAACTTGATCACCTTGGCGTCGGCCGACTGCGATAGATTGACGCCCTTCACCAGATCTTCGAGCGTCTCCGGATACCCGTCCGTTCCGAGCTTGGTCTGGATCTTATTGGCCAGCGCCGCATCCTTGTAATCGTCGATGGCCTTGCGGATTTGCCGCAGCGCGTAGTTGAGTTCGCGCTCCTTATCCCGGCGAACTTTATAAGCCGCCAGCGGCACCGCCATGGTTGACAGCAGCGCCAGAATGGTGAACGCCACAATCAGTTCCACCAGCGTCATCCCACGCTGCTTACGACGGCCTCCCATAACTTTATTGTACTGACACCGGGACATTGCCGAGCGATACCGCCAAGGCTTGAGATTGCGAGTTTTTCAAGCCCGCTCCCGTGATGGATACCGTCCCGGATCCCTTTCCAATGGCGGTGAACGTGAGAGCCGCCACGGCTCCCGATCCGGAAACGCCGCCTGCTCCCGGCAATCGCGTCAGGGTCACGGAAGCCTCGCCGGTGTCGTTGTGGATGTCTTTGGCGGTGGTCACGCGCCCGCCGTCGCGAGTGAAGAGATCGCCCGCGGAGGCATCGTCCAGACGCAATAAAGCGGGATCAAACTTGATTTGCAAGGGCGATAGCGAAAATGCGTCGGAAGCCCCATCCAACTGGACGGTGAGCGTGAACACTCCGTTGGGAATCGTCTGCAACGGGCTCGGCGAAAAACTCAGCTTGGCTTGCGCGGACGCCTGTGCAGGAGACGCTGGTGCGGGAACTGCTTGCGTCGGAGCGGCCTGCGGAGCCGCTGCCTGTGGGACTACCGCTTGCGGAGCGGCTCCCTGCGGAGGAACCGCTTCCGGCTTCGCCGCGGGAGGCTGCGCGGGAGCGGCTGGCGCGGCATTGGCTGGAGCGGCATTGGCTGGCGTGGGCTCCGGCGTGTCGATTTGCGTGTGGATGATCTTGATGTTCTGATCGGAGCCGGCGAAGATCCCGCGCAGGTTCTCCGGAGAATAATCCGGCGTGCGCACGATGTGCGGAATCATCGCGATCACAATCTGGTTGGAATCCTTTTCCGTGGACGTACTGCCAAACAGGAACTTGCCCAGAACCGGAATATTTGTCAGTCCTGGAATGCCGTTCAGCGTGTTCGAGTCCGTGGTCTGGTTCAAGCCTCCCAGCAGACTCACTTCGTTATTCCTCATCCGGACATCGGTGATGCTGTTGTCTTGCGAGATCACGGGTTGGGAGATTCCGCCTATGTTTACATATTGCTGAACGGAGGACACTTTTACCTCCACGTGCATCGTCACCTCTTCGGCCGAATGCACCGTCGGTTGAATGATCACGGTGACCCCGGTGTCGGCAAAGGAGAACTGCGTCTGCACCAGGGGACTGACGCCCACGGTGGTCGCGCCGACGGCCGAACCCAGGCTGCCCGTGGCGTACGGAATCCGGAGGCCGACCACCAGTTCCACTTTCATCTGATCGGAGGCGCGCACCTGCGGATTGTTCAGCACCTTGGTCTTGGTATCGGTCAGCATGGCCTGGAGCAACGCTCCCGGCAAACTGCTGGTGGAGAAGCTGCTGGTCGAAACGTGGCCGAGGCTGTTCAGCGTGATGGTGCCGGTGTTGTTGCTGGGGGTGGTGCCGGTGGGCGTCGTTATCGGGTTGTTCGGAGTCGTTGATCCTGTGGTCGTAGTCGATGCGGTCGTCGTGGTGCCGTTGGGCGTGAACACTATGGGGATATTCAGCCCAGCCGTCCCTCCCGAGGCGATGCTGGCCGCCAGTTGCTTGGAACGCGTCGTGTTGGCCTGCAAGATCATGATGTCCACGATCACTTCCGCCTTGGGCTTGTCCAGATCATGCAGCAGCTTTTCCACCAGCGACACCTGATCCGCCGTACCGCGTACGATGATGGCCCGTCCCGCGTTGGTGGTGAACACGCGCCGGACTTCCGTAACCGTGCGGATGGCGTTGGCCATTTCCTGAAACTCCTGCACGGAGGCGGCGTTGGGAGCGTAGAACACGCGCATGACTTCGTCCTCGTAGTCGCGGCGCTTGGTGGTGCTGTCCTCGCACACGAAGATGGTGTTGGAGGAGATCGGCTTCCAGAACGTATGGGTGATGAATCCGAGATAATCGAAGGCTTCCTCAATGGTCATGTTGTCGAGATTCACGTCGAAGGGTTTCCCGGTGGGCGGCGAATATTGCGGATCGAAGACCACATACAGCCCGCCCATCGCGGCCACCGTTTTGTACAACACCTGCGGCATCGAATTGTTGAATTTGGCCGTCGGAGGAAGCCGCCGCACCGTCGGCTTTAGCTCCGGCAGCCCCTGGATGGACGCCACCCGTAGATCCTCTTCGCGGCGCATCTTCTCGGTGGCGGTCAAGCCAGCCACATTTGGATTCGTCGATCCGGCCTTGGCGCCGTCCAAAACGATCTGCTGCGTTCGTTTCAATTCCTGAATCGCGATGGAGGAAGACGGATCGATGACGATCGCCTTCTGGAACTCCTCGATCGCCTCTTGCAGCTTGACCTCGCCGCGCAACTTCACGCCCGCCTCCACGTGTTTCTGCCCGGCCTGAAAGCGGGCCCTCCGCATCGCGATCTGATACAACAGCTCCGCCGGGGCTTCGTCCGCGGCCTTCTGATACATCGTAACCGCCGTATCCCAATCCATCTTGGCCTCGGCGGCTTGGCCCGCTTTGAAGTCTTTTTCACCTTGGCGGGTCTTGGCCTCCAGGGCGGCCGCGCCCCCTAGGACTATCGCGGTCAGTCCAAGAACGGCGCATAAGTATTTTGGATTCATCATCTTGCTGGGAGTCTCTCCAATCCGCGAAGCGTGCGCGCAACCAGAGAAGTAACCTCTCTGGAAGTCTTGACGCTGCCGGAGTTCCCAGCGTGGAAGCCTAAATCACTGATGGACCGTAACCGCGACGCCGCTCTGTGTGGAGGCCCCGGCAATGGTGGCCACCACGGCCGCATCGCCGTTCGGCAGATTCGGCACGGTCACGTTGAGCTGATAGGTTCCCGATTCCACTAAACCGGCGAATGTGACCGGCGCGACGGCTCCTCCGATAGTCACCGCAACCGAGTTCGCCAATTGCGCCGGCGTGGTCACTAATTGAGCCGTGGGACTCGCTGGGCTGGTCGGACCGAATCCCGTCCCATACAGCAGCAGTGTTTCGCCCGGTTGGGCCGGCCGGGTGGTCACCCCCTGTAGCAGGTTGGAGCTGCCCACCAGGGTGTAATCCGTGTGCAGTGCAGCCACGTACACGCCATTGTCGATGGTGAAGAACGCCGGCGAAAACTGGCTCTTTGTCACGCTGAGACTGTTGCTTGCTTGCTGCGCGACGGTCACCTGGACCTGCACCGGACCGGTGACGGGATCGTCCGGCGCCAGCAGGTTGATTTGAGTCGGGCTGATGTATTCGATAAATGCGGGCAATCCGTTGATGGTGGCCGACACGCCCTGGAGCGAGGTTGGAAGCATCCCATTCACGAAATCGGAAGCTTGCCAGGTGTACGTCGCAGTCGACAGGTTTGATCCCAGGATCGACAGCCACGTGGCCGAGGCCGCGCCGGGCTGGAAGCTTCCGCCGTTGCCTACGGCGGTGATGGTAGGGGCCGGCTGCGTTCCCTGCACAACCAGGGTGATGGCGATGGAGGCAGGGCTCCCGGCTGCTCCCGTGGCGGCGACCTGCACCGTGGAGGTGTACGTTCCGGCGGCGAGATTCGCGGGGTTGATGGACATCGACAGCATTGCGGGGGCGCTGCCGGACAAAGGCGACACGGCGAGCCAGTATTCGCCGCTGGTCGAGGCCGTCCAGGAGAGTGTGCCTCCGCCCGTGTTCGTAATCGACACGGTCTGCGCGGCCGGAGCCGGATTGCCTACCGAATAGTTGAACGTCAATGCCTGCGGCGCGACGGCCAGAGACGGAACCGCCTGAGTCACTGTGAGCGTCACCGGTACCGACAACGGAGTGTTCGACGCTCCCGTGGCCGAAATCTGAACACTGCCGGTGTACACGCCGGCACTCAAACCGGCGGGCGCGACGGAAACGGAAAGTGCCGATGGCGCAGTACCGGATGCCGGAGACACGCTCAGCCACGCGGTGTTCGTCGAACCCGTGTTCACCGACGCCGTCCAGGCCAGCGTTCCGGCGCCGCTATTCGTGATCTGGATTGGTTGCGCCACGGGAACCGCTCCACCGCTGGTATACCCGAATTGTAAACTCGCTGGCGATGCGGCGATGATGGACGGATTTGGCAGCGCGACCATGATCGCCAAGGAATCCGTACCCATCGCAGCGACAACGGTGATGGTGATCAGACCGGTTAAGGTCGCCGGCAGGGTTGCGGTGATCGCGGTATTTTTCCACGAGCCGATTTGCAGAGTCTGCTTCGTGGTTGAGCCGGCCGCGACCGCGACGACTCCGCAGTTGTTGCACTGGGAGCCAAAATCCACTCCCGTGATGGTGATGGTCCCGCCGCCGCTCACCACCTTTGGGAACGTGGTCAACAGCGGACCGACGGAGACAATGGTGGCGTCGAACTTGCAGCGCACCGCCGAAAAGAAACCGAGAGGCAGCGCGTACGAGCCGCAATCGACCATGCCCAGCGACGAACTCGATGCCTCGAAGACGCCGGTTCCGGCAAGGAAGTCCGTGTAGTATATGGTGCCGGCATCTCCGCCAGCCGCCAATTGGACGGTGCCCCATGCCACCTGGCTCAGATCCGAGAGGTAACTGTCCGCCTCGCTCACCAGCGCGAAAAACATTCCGCCATCGATGGACAGATACGGATCCGTGGTGGGCGTCGATCCGATGGTTGTCCAAGCCGTAGTGCCGCCTAAGAACGACCGTACGATTTCGCCGGTAGGGTGCGACGCGCTCGTGACATTTGCTATCCCCGGAGCATTGCATGCGAACGTTCCCAGATTTGTGTTGGTAAATGCCGACGGGTCCACCTGGCAATACGGCACAATGCGCGTGACCGAGGCTTGTTCGGTCACGAAGCCGGCGGAGGCGCTGGTCAGCGATACGAGGCCGTCGCTGGCATTGTTGAGTACCGTCGCGGAATTGAAACTGGGGGTATAGGTTCCGGCGTTGCCGATGACAGCGATGGCGCTCACTCCCCGCAAATCATCGGTTCGCTGATTCCAGTTCGCCAGGTTCCAGAGGAACGAACTGCCCGGAATCAGCTCCGCGCCTTGGGTCCCGGAAGAAAAAGTGGTCGCATACGTACTGGCTATGAACGAGCCAAAATTGGGGGAAGCGATCAGGACTAGTTTCCCAACCAGCGTACTGGTAGGTGGCGTCAGGCTCTCATCAGGCTGTAACCCCGCGAGGTAAGCCCTGGCGATCACTCCGCCCAAACTAAACGCCACCAGGTCGATCTGTGGAACTTGCGCGCCCGTATCATAATGTATGGACTTCAGGAAAGCGCCCAGGTCGTTGCCTAAAGTCTCGATAGACTGATTCGCGTCGATCAGGCAATTGTCGAATAAATATACGACCGGCACGCCATCGTCCACCAGATACTGGGCGAGATTGCCGAACGTATCCGCCGAGCTGCCGGATATGGGGCAGGAATCGATGTTGTAACCGGACTCCCATCCATTCAGGAGCACCACGGGATTCCGAGTCGAGCTCGAAGGGACCGATGTAATAGCCTGGACGGCCATGGTCAAGGTGGTTTGCCGAGATTCCCCGGCTGCATTGGTGGCCGAAAGAACGACGGTGTACTGGCCCGGCGTCACTCGTGGCGATGCAGCCAGCACCATTCGTCCCGTCCGGTCCGCGCCCACCACGAAGCCTGCGGAGTTATCGCCATCGGCGGCGCCTCCCATCGCAATCTTCCGGTTCTTGGCCGTTCGCAGGAAATCGAGCGTCTCGGTTGGCGCAACGATCGGAACAGGTTCGCCGATCCGGAGTTCATACCAGGTTTGCTGGAGATCCATCGGCTTGGCCAGTGGGCTCTGTCCATCCAGCGCAAGCCCTGAGCCGGCCAAGAGTAGCACGCGGAGCCGCCAAGCAGCGCATAAGTGTCGTCGGGTCATCATCTTGCCGGGATAATTCCAGGCGGCATGCTACACTTGTCGAGGGAGAGAAAACCTCTCCACCTGACTTGACGCAGATTGAGTTCCGGGCGTGGAATCCAAAATTAAAATCCTCAGCGAAAACCGTTCGGCGGGCCATGACTACTTCCTGGCCGACCGCATGGAAGCCGGCCTGGTGCTCACCGGAACCGAGGTGAAGGCGGCTCGAGACGGCAAGATTCAACTCAAGGAAGCCTTCGGCGAGATCGAGCGCAGCGAAGCCTGGCTGGTGAATGCGCACATCGCCCAGTATTCCCACGGCAACATCATGAATCATCAGCCGGTGCGCCGGCGCAAGCTGCTGCTGCATCGCGCTGAAATCGACAAGCTGCAACACGAAACGCGCGAACGCGGGCTAACCGTGGTGCCAACGAAGCTGTATCTCAAGAACGGATTGATCAAGATCGAGCTGGCGGTCGGCAAGGGCAAGAAGTTTCACGACAAGCGCGAAAGTGAACGTGAGCGCGAAATGAAATCCGAAGCCAGGGCCGCGCTTGGGCGTCGTCAAAAAGAATAAACACACAGATCATGGAATCCAAACTAATTTCACAAGCTTTTGATCGGGTGCAGGCCGACGCCATCGCCGCGCTGGTATTCGAGGATGAGGCCATTCCTGCCGAACTGGCAGGAGTCGCAACGTGGCTGGAAGAGTTACGCACCTCGGCGGAGTTCACGGGAAAGCCGGGAGAACTGGCCGTGCTCCATCAGGCTCCGGGAGTAGCCGCGAAGCGTTTGGCAGTCGTCGGGGCGGGGAAGCGCTCCGCTTTCGATGCGGCCGGATTGCGCCGGGCCGTGGGAGCCACCGTCCGATCGCTCAAGCAGAAGGGCGTCAAGACGCTGGCCTGGTGGTTGGACGATGGTGATGCAGCGGCGGCCGTCGAGGGCGCGATTCTGGGCAACTTCGAGCCGGATCAGCATAAAACCTCCTCGAAGGAATCCAAGCCGCTCGAAAGCTTCCTTCTGGCGGCCAAGTCCGCGTCGAAGGGAATTCAAGCCGACTTCGAGCGAGGAATAATTCTGGCGGATGCTCAGAACTTCACCCGCGAGATGGTCAACGAACCTGCCAATCTATTGACTCCGATGGTAATGGCGGATCGCGCACGCGCCATGGCTGCCGAGGTTGGTCTCGAGTGCGAGATCCTCGATCAAGACCGCATGCGCCAGTTGGGCATGGGCTCGCTGCTTGGGGTAGCACAAGGTAGCGCTGAACCGCCGGCGCTGATCATTGTCCGCTACCGTCCGGCGGCGGCTCCGAAGACCAGCGATCATCTTGGGCTGGTCGGAAAAGGCGTCACTTTCGACACCGGCGGCGTATCCATCAAGCCCGCCGACCGAATGGACGAGATGAAGTACGACATGGCGGGCGGCGCGGCGGTGCTGGGCGCAATGCGGGCCATCGCGCAACTGAAGCCGGCCATTCCTGTGACGGCTCTGGTGCCCGCCGTCGAGAATATGGTGGGAAGCCGAGCCCAGCGTCCTGGCGATATCGTGACGTCGCTCAACGGAAAAACCATCGAGGTTTTGAATACCGACGCCGAAGGCCGCCTGATCCTGATCGACGCGCTGACCTACGCGCAGAGGCTCGGCTGCACGCACCTGGTGGATGCGGCGACGCTTACCGGCGCGATTGTGGTGGCGTTGGGAGGCGTCAACACCGGTGCGTTCACCAATAATGACGACATGCTGGCGCGCGTGATGGCCGCGGCCAAGAGTGAAGGCGAGAAGACCTGGCACATGCCCCTCGACGACGAATATAAGGAGCTGCTTAAAAACGCTTTCGCCGATCTCAGCAATATCGGCGGCCGCTACGGCGGAGCAATCAGCGCGGCCTGGTTCCTGCGCGAGTTTGTGGGCGAGACCCCGTGGGTGCACCTGGACATCGCCGGCACAGCCTGGCTGAACGACGCCAAGCCGTTCCTGGCCAAGGGTCCAACAGGCGTTTGCGTGCGGACGTTCACGAAGCTCGCGATGGGGTGGTAAGATCGGCATGTGCGGAGGTGCTAATGTGTGAATGTGCGCACCACCGTCGATATTCCGGATGAGTTGTTTCGCGACTTGAAGCTGAAATCCGCCCGCGAAGGCGTGACCCTCAAGCGGCTCATCGTCAAGGCATTGGAAGCGCACATCCACGATGCTCCCGCACGACAGCGGCGGCGCATTCGTGGCCCCCTGATCCGCTGCAAGAGCAAGAAGCCCATCGCTCTGACGAATGCAGAAATCGAAGATCTACTTACCTGATATCAACGTTTGGCTCGCCATCGCCGCGGACGGCCATATCCATCACAGAGAGGCGACGAACTGGTTCGAGACCGCGGCCTCAGGGGAGGCTGCGTTCTGCCGCATCACGCAAATGGGATTCCTGCGGCTCCTGACCAATGCACACGCAATGCATGAAGATGTTCGGAGTCAGAAGGAGGCTTGGCGCGTCTACGACAAATTGCGCGACGACGAGCGTGTCACATACCTCGCGGAGCTGGAGGGCCTCGAACGCGAATGGCGTGCTGCAACCCAGCATGCCAGTCCTTCCAACCAGCAATGGACCGATTGTTACTTGCACGCCTTCGCGGCTGTACGCCAAGGGATCGTGGTTACGTTCGACCGAACGTTTGCAAAATCGGCCGCCGTCCAGCCCTTGCTGCTGGGGCGCCCGCGCTAAGCTGTACCAAGGAACATTCGACCATGAATCACGAAACCGCCTTTGAAATGGCCGCATCCGGTATCCGCTTCGGCGCCGGAGTCACTCGCGAAGTTGGTATGGATCTGGCCGAGCTCGGCTCGCGCAATGTGCTGGTGATCACCGATCCGGTGCTGCGCCGCTTGCGGCCCGTCGCAATCGTTCTGGAGTCGCTCGAAGAGAATCACATCCCGTTTACCGTCTACGACCGCGTCCGCGTCGAACCCACCGACGAATCGTTTGAGGACGCGATCGCGTTCGCGCGCCAGTCGCCGAAGGGTCAAGCATACGACGCATTTGTGGCCGTAGGTGGAGGCTCTACCATTGACACCGCCAAAGCAGTCAATCTGTACACCACCTATCCGCCCGCCGATTTTCTCGACTATGTAAACGCGCCGATCGGACGCGGCCTGCCGGTGCCTGGTCTCTTGAAGCCCTTGATCGCGATTCCCACCACTGCGGGAACCGGCAGCGAAACCACCGGCGTGAGCATCTTCGATCTGACTCGCATGCACGCCAAGACCGGAATCGCAAGCCGCAGGCTGAAGCCCACGCTGGGCCTGCTCGATCCCGAGAACACGCGCACCATGCCGCCGCAGGTGGCGGCCTCGAGCGGCCTCGATATTCTCAGTCACGCGGTCGAATCGTTTACGGCGATTCCTTATTCCGAGCGGGTGCATCCGGAGCGGCCGGCGTTGCGTCCCGCCTATCAAGGATCGAATCCCATCAGCGACCTCTGGTCGCTCGAAGCGATGCGGATTGTGGCGCGTTATCTGGTCCGCGCGGTGGAAGATACTTCCGACGACGAAGCTCGTGCGAGCATGCTGCTGGCGGCCTCCTACGCCGGAATCGGATTCGGCAACGCGGGCGTGCATCTGCCTCACGGCATGTCCTATCCAGTCTCCGGCAACGTGAAGAGTTATCGAGCGCCCGGTTATCCTCACATGGACGGCGAAGCGCACGCACTGATCCCGCATGGATTCTCCGTGATCCTGAACGCGCCCGCAGTGTTTCGTTTTACTGGGAGCGTGCGGCCGGAACGGCATCTGGAAGCAGCCGCTGCGCTCGGGGCAAGAGTGGATGGCGCTCACGCGCAAGATGCGGGCAAGATTCTTGCGGACCGAATCACCTGGTTCATGCAACGTCTCAAAGCGCCGAACGGATTACGAGAGATTGGTTACACCTCCGCCGACATTCCGGCACTTGTCGAGGGCACACTTCCCCAACATAGAGTCACAAAGTTGTCACCCCGCCCCGCGCGGCCTGAGGATCTTTGTGTTATATTTGAAGAAGCCATGAACGCTTGGTAACGGTGATCGCCTAAAACAAAATTTGTTTGTGGCGTTACCCTTTACCCGCCTTGAGCGTCTATACAGGTGCAGGCAGCGAATCGCCGGCACGGAAGCAAATACCCCGTAGGTCATACTTTTAAAAATTAAACTTTGTTAGGAGCTAAATTCAATGAAACTATTCAAGTTGTCTCTCGGTCTCGCTACGCTCGCACTAGGTGTTGCCAGCGCGGCTTCCAGCTATAAGGTGACGATTCCTGCCGATACTTGGGCGGGCGATACCCAGATCAAG
>Ga0209167_10001195_pt1 | contig 15812 bp, 14 predicted proteins | sample Coa_R1_9_FD_187154 | JGI IMG/M metagenome (GOLD analysis project Ga0209167, IMG submission 187154) | Surface soil microbial communities from Centralia Pennsylvania, which are recovering from an underground coalmine fire - Coalmine... | ecosystem: Environmental > Terrestrial > Soil >... | reverse complement strand
GTCGTTTCTGCTGGTCTGCATCGGCGTGCAAATCATGTGGAACGGGCTGAGCGCGCTGCTGTCGTCCGTCCAGTTCCACGCCCGATAACCCAGAGGCGGTTGGCCCCGCCAGAGTGTGTGTCCTGGGGGGAGGCTGGCGCATCTGCTTATATGGCCCGAGAACGGTGCACCTTAGGGAAAACCTTTCTGCGGCTCTGCTTGAACTGGACGGCTCGACTGTGACGGAGTTGGAACGAAGCACCAGGTCAAAACACTGCCAAGGCTTGAAGACGAAGGGCCAAAATCAATAGAGCCTTTTGCATTCGGTCTCGTTCGCGCGTCAAAAGCTCGACGACTGCATCCGCTGGGGTCAAGAAGGCATCGGATGCTTTCCGCTGGAGCAACCCCAGGCATTCTCTTTCGAGCCTATGGCAGACACGCCTGAAATCACCGGAAACGGCCCCGAGCGCGCCGCCCCCGCGGACGTCGCCCCGCTTCCGCCGCCCGCCGTATGGCGGCCCAAATTCAATCCCTGGCTGATTGCCGTTGCGGTCGCGATGGGCGCGTTCATGGAGGTGCTCGACACGAGCATCGCCAATGTCGCGCTGCCATACATGGCGGGCAGCCTCGGGGCGAGCAACGATCAAAGCACCTGGGTGCTCACGTCCTACCTCGTTTCCAACGCCATCGTGTTGCCGATCAGCGGATGGTTTGCCAGCCGGCTCGGTCGCAAGCGGTTTTTCATGATTTGCCTGGTGATTTTCACCGTGAGCTCCCTCCTGTGCGGGATCGCGCCGAGCCTGGCAGCCATCATTCTGTTTCGCATCCTCCAAGGCGCGGGCGGCGGCGGACTTCAACCCATGGCCCAGGCGATCCTGGCGGACACGTTCCCTCCCGAACAGCGCGGCCTGGCTTTCGCGCTCTATGGCGTCACGGCAATCATCGCGCCGACCATCGGGCCCACTCTGGGCGGATGGATCACGGACAACTACACTTGGCGCTGGATTTTCTTCATCAACCTGCCGGTGGGCATTCTCACGCTGTTCCTGGTCTATCGGCTCGTCGAAGACCCTCCCTGGATCAAGCGCGCCAAGGGCGCAGGGCTGAAGTTCGACTACATCGGACTCGGCCTGCTTACGCTGGGCATCGGCGCCCTGCAAGTGATGCTGGATAAGGGGCAGGAGGACGACTGGTTCGGGTCGCATTTCATTCTTATTCTTGCGATTCTCGCGGTCGTGGGCCTTGTTTCGTTCGCGCTGTGGGAATGGTTTTACAAGAGCCCGATTGTCGAGGTGCGGCTTTTCAAGAATCTGAACTTCCTCGGCGCTAACGCCATGATGTTCGTACTGGGCATCTTGTTGTTCTCCAGCCTCGTGATGATGCCCTTGTTCCTGCAATCTCTCTTGGGGTACACGGCGGAGTCGGCCGGTCTGGTGCTTTCCGGAGGCGGTCTTCTGTTGCTGTTTATGATGCCCGTCGTCGGAATCTTGTCCTCCAAAGTGCAGGCGCGCTACCTGGTTGCGTTCGGCTGGCTGACGCTCTCCATTGCGATGTATATTTCCAGCCGGCAACTCGACCTTCAGATGAGCTTTGTGAGCGCCAGCATCCTGCGCGTCATCCAGGTGTTTGGGCTCGGCTTTTTGTTCATTCCGATTAATCTCGTGGCCTATGTCGGGATGCCGCTGGAGGAGAGCGGCAGCGTCTCTGGCTTGATCAACTTCATGCGAAACATTGGCAGCAGCGTGGGAACGTCGATGGTCACAACGCTGATTGCGCGCCGCGCCCAGGTTCATCAGGTGTACCTGACGGCACACGTCACGACGGGAACGCCCACGGTCGGCGGTGCTGCCGGCGCTTTGGCCGCCCGCCTGGTCGCCTCGGGCGTGCAGGCCGAACGCGCGATAAAAGAAGCTTATGCGCTGCTAAATCAGACCCTCATCGGCCAAGCGACCACCCTGGCCTATGTTGATACGTTCCTCGTTTTGGCGGCGGGGTCTGCAATCATGTTTGTGCTTTCCTTCGCGTTGAAGAAGAATCAGCCTGGCGGGGGCCGCGTGGTGATGGAGTAGCAGAACGGAGCAATAATAGGGCGGAGCCCTTTGCTCTCCGCCCGGCGATCAGGCGAGTTGCGCAGGAGGACCCTATGATCCGGGTAATCACCATTGAGCGCGAATATGGCAGCGGCGGCGCCGACATCGCCAGAAGACTGGCGGAGCGCCTTGGCTGGAAATTGTGGGATCAGTTGCTCACGAATGAGATTGCGCGGCTCATGGAGTGCGATTGCGGCGCCGTGGAGAAGCATGAGGAGAAGAGAGATCCCTTGTACTACCGGCTTCTCAAGGGCTTCCTGCGCGGCAGTTACGAAGGCAGCGTTCATGCCCCGGCGAAAATCGTCGATACCGAGTGCATCCGCGAGGTGGCGGAACGCGTCGTGAAAAGCGCGGCGGAAAAAGGGAGTTGCGTGATTGTAGGCCGCGGCTCGGCCTATTACCTGCAAACGCGCGCCGACGCTTTCCACGTTTTTGTGTATGCTCCGTTCCACGAAAAAGTTCGGCGGCTGCAAGCTGGAGGAAAGAGCGAAAAGGAGGCCGCGCAACTCGCCGAAACAGTGGATCAAGACCGTGCGGCGTTTATCACGCAGTATTTTGGCGTCGAATGGCCAGACCGGCACCGTTTCCACCTGATGATCAACTCCACGATTGGCGGGGAAGCCGTCGTCGAGACGATCCTCAACGGCATCGCCATGATCGACAAACAGATAACAGGGCGCGCGGCTCCGGCTCAAAAGCGGGAAGCATCGTAGTCGGAAGTGTCTGTGGGTGCGGGCCGATCGGAGAGCAATGAATACGCCAAACGAAGTAAAGCCGCGAGCCGACCTACGCGATTATCTCGCGGCGGAGCGCACGTTTCTTGCCTGGATTCGCACGGGGCTCGCGCTCATGGGATTCGGTTTTGTGGTGGCGCGGTTCGGACTTTTCCTGCAGAGACTTCAGCTTTTCGAGCGGGCCGGACCCGTGTCCTCAGCGGGCCCGTCGGTGTGGTTCGGCACCGCGCTCATCGCCGCCGGGGTCATCGTGGATCTTTCGGCCGCGCGGCAGCACGCTCGACTGGTCCGTCAGCTCGATCGTGGCGCACCTCCGCCCAGCCGTCCCTTGGCGCACACCATCGTGATCGCTTTGTTCCTGGCCCTGGTGGGCCTGGCGATGGCGATATACCTGGTTTCCGTCCGCAATTCCTCGAATGGTCATTCCGAGAACGGCAAGGAGAGCCGCGTGGCACAACCAGCGCAGGCCGGCGGCATTGCTATCGACCTGCCTCTGAAATTACCGGTTCGGGAAGACCCTCACGGGAGAGTTCTCATTCCCTACGACAGCCCGGGATATCCAAGGGAGCGGCATGGTCTGCCGCAAGAACTGCTCCAAAATATCGTCGTGGTGGAAACCCTAGCGACGAACGCCGGCGAATAGCCGCGATATTTCGGGTGGGCTTCGCGACGCCCACACTTTTACGAGACGAGGGGAACGCCGGCGATCTGCTCGAGGATCTTGTACGGCGCGAATTGCGGCGCCACCAGCGCGCCGGGTGGGATCAGAAACGTCTGCTCGATCGCGAACCGGCCCGACAAGACTGCGTGGGCCACCGCATCCGTGAAGACCAGCCACGTAGCGCCCGGCGGAAATTCCATTCGCACCTTGCGGCAGTTCGCCTGGAATTCCTGGTTCTCCTTCAGATAGTCGTGGAAGCGCAGCATGAACATGTCGTAGGGCGTGCGGCCGAATCCGCTGAAGCCCAACTTCGCGCCCAAATCCTGCACCGTGCGGCTGATGAACCCGTCGTCTTCGGCGATCTTGAGCAAGCCCGCTGGTTCCGCGTGCGCTCGCGCCAGCGACTCGAAACTGTCGGTTGTGTTCCAGACGCGAGGCTTTTCCGGATTCAGATTCGTGAAGATTCGTAGGATCCTACCGCCGCGCGTGGGCCGGCTGGGAAACGCGTCGACGTGCAGCAGGTCGTTGCGTTTGTGCAGCGGCAAGCCGCGGCGCTCTTCTTCGATGGGGCGGAAACTCGCGAAATCCAGCGTCCAGCGTTTCGCATAGGGTGAAAGAAAATTCTTCGCGAATTCGATCAGGTGCTCGCTGTAGCCGCGAAAGACCGCGTGGATGCGCTCGATTTTGCCCGAGTCGCCCGAAATCCCGCGTAGAACGTCCTCCCTCGGGCGGTACGACACGTTCTTGTGCATGCGCAAGTCGGTCCATTCCTGGGCCAGGAGAAATTCGCGGTCGACCGGCGGGAATGCAAACGGCAGCTCGCGAAAAAATAAAACGCGGCCGCGCTCGAGCATCTCACAATACGCGCGCGCCCGCTGCTCCTGCTGCTCCGGGCCGACCCAGCCCGCGCCTTCCTTGTAATCGTCGACGACAAACCAGGGCGCGTTCGTCATGACTTCTCTTGCCTTGTGGAGTTTGCGGAGTCGTGGCTTCCCTCTGCCGCCGGGGTCGCTTTCTTCGCGGCTCCCTGCGCCGGCGCATAATTGCGCGGAAGCAGCGTAGTCGAGAGATCGAGCCCGGAAAGATCGACGCCTTCGAGGTTCGTTTCGCGCAGAATCGTGGTCGTCAGATTCGCGCCCGCCAGTTGCGCGCCTTGAACCTGCGCGTCCCGCAAATTCGACGCAGAAAGGTCCGCGCCCCGCAGATTTGCGGCGCGCAAGTCCGCGCGGAAGATCTCGGCGCCCGCAATGAGCGCCTCCGTCAGGTTGGCCCCATTCAAGTTCGCTTCGGTCAGATCGGCCTTCCGAAGATCGGCCTTTGGCATCCGCGCTTCGCTGAAATCGGCGGACGACAAACGCGCCTCGCGCAAATTGGCTCCTTCGAGGTTCGCGCCGCGGAAATTAGCGTACGCCAGGTTGGCGCGGCCGAAATCCGCCCGCGCAAGCTCGGCGCCTGAAAAATCGGCGCGCGCGCCCGTTTCGTCCCCACGAATATACCGCCCGTGGGCTTCGAGAATCTCCGAAACACGCTTCCCATTGTGCCGGATCGAACGCAGAGAACGCAGCCCGGACGTCTTGAAGATGTCGGCAACTCCCATCGCTTTCTTTCCCGCCTCTCGCGAACCAGAATTCTACTAAATTAAGCGATCAAGAGGCAGCCCTCGCTCCGGCATTCGTTCAACGCGCCACCTCAGCCTGGCCGCCGGCCGCTGTGGTACTGTAGCAGCATGCGGTTGCCCAAGGCCCGTACCGCTTTTTGGCGGTTTCTCCCCTCGTGCTTCTTTGTGCTCCTTGCGCTGCCGGCGATTCCGCTTGTTCGGTGCCTTTCCGCTCAACAGAATGGGGAAGCTCCGCGCGAGGAAATCGTCGCGAATCTGGCGGCAGGTCGCGTCGTAATCGCGGTCGTGAAGGACGCGATCCTCGTCGCCACGGTCGAGAATCCGATCGAAGCGCAAACGCGTCCGCCTACGCCGGTCGAACTCAGCAGCGAACGTATGGCCGTCACCCTGGGCGCGATGGATTGGTTCTCGCCCTCGACGCATCAGGATCTCGCAGCGATTGACGTCGAGTTGCCACATTTGCGCACTTCGCTGGTTCCCAGCGGGCCCCATCTGGGTGCAACCGAAGCAGGCACTCAGGCGACGGACATTCAAGCGATCGGGCAAGGCGTCCTGCAACGCCTCAATCAGGTGGCTCGCGGGCTGCACGACAACGTCAACCTTCCGCAGAGCGAGCCGCTCGCCGAACTGATTGTCGCCGACTATATGGCGGGCTACGGACCGGAAGTCTGGCAGGTCACCTACGGACTCGATCAGGAACCCGAGCAGGGGGACTACTGGGACTCGCGCGTGACCACGCCGCAGTACCTTCAATTCTGGCCGCCCGAAAAAGGCCAGCCGCACACTCTGATTGAATTCGCCTACCCGCCGGAGAGCGCTCCCGCGACCCTGCTCGATTTGTTGCGGCAAAAGGATCCGCGTCTACAGAAGCTGATCGCTTCCGATCCTGCGATGGCGGATGTCGCGGCCCGGCTCCTCGAAGGAGACAGCAAGAAAATCAAATCGCAGGATGGAATTCAGTTTTTGCGCGCCGCGCTCGCCGCTATCGCTCCGCCCAACACGCGCCAAACCTTCGCGGTCATCGGAGAAGAGTCGGGATTCGCGTGGGTTCTGCGTCCGCCACCCGGCCCCAAACTACCGGGAAGCCAGCAGGAGCGTCCACCCGGCGCTCCCTCGCTCATCAAGCATTCCGACGCGCCGTCTCTCATCAAGAAGTCTGGATGAGAACAGGCGGCCCTGGGAAACGATCAGCCGCGGTGATACGGCCGGGCTGCAAAAATCCCGCGAGATGAAATGCTGCCTTGTACGTCAAGGCTCGGCGTTCGGCGTTAGACGCCTCGCGCGGGGCTCCTGCAACGCCTACTTGTTCTTCTTCTCGGCGAGCAGTTGCTGCAGGCGTGCATTTTTCTCGGCGACGGACTTCGCCAGATTTTCCTTGTGCGCCACGAGCTTGCGCGCAATCTCAAGATCCGAGAGCGCGAGGATTTCCGCGGCGAAAATCGCGGCGTTCGCAGCGCCAGCCTTGTCGATAGCCATCGTAGCGACGGGGATGCCGCTCGGCATCTGCACCGTCGCGAGGAGCGCGTCCAGGCCGTTCAAAGTGCTCGTAGCCATGGGCACGCCGATCACCGGCAGCGTCGTGTTCGCCGCGACTACTCCGGCCAAATGAGCCGCACCACCAGCGGCGGCGATCAGAACCTTCAGGCCGCGCGACGCCGCTTTCGTTGCATATTCGTGCGCCAGCGCCGGCGTGCGATGCGCAGAGAGCACTTGCATCTCAAACGCGATACCAAATTTTGCGAGCGTTTCGCCCGCCTGGCTCATGACCGGAAAATCCGTATCCGAGCCCATCACGATCCCCACGGCACAGCCCGCGCTCTCGCTCGACACGCCTCTATACCCCCTTTTTGTTACTTACTATGGTACGTAACTCAACATGCTAAAACAGCTCCCGACTGGCAAAATTGGCGCCTTTCGATCGTTCCCCGACGGCTCTCTGTCCCGCTTAGTGCCGACGCCTGGCGCCGCCCCATCCAACTCGGCACACCTTCACGGAGCAGGTACGGCCTTCCGCCCGGCTGCAATGTCAGTGCGGTACTGAGCTCCATCGAAGGTGATCGACTTGGCAACGCCGTAAGCCGAGTCGCGCGCAGCACTCAACGTGCCGCCGGAGGCGGAAACCATTAAAACGCGACCACCACTTGTGTAGTAGGCATTGCTAACTCGTTTAGTTCCAGCGTGAAAGACGATAACATCGGGTACCGTTTGCGCCGAGTCCAGCCCACTGATCGGAAGATTTGTCCCGGGACTTCCGGGATATCCCTCAGACGCCATGACCACGCAAACCGCCGGCTTCGACGACCATTTCGGAACGATCCGCTTCAAATTGCCGGTCGCGGCATCCATGCAGGCCTGCGCAAGATCGAACTCGGCGCGCAAAACGATGACTTCCGTCTCTGGATCGCCCAGGCGGCAGTTGAATTCAAGGACTTTAGGTCCGCCAGGAGTAATCATGAGGCCGAAATAGAGGAAGCCGCAATACGGGATGCTATCGGCAGCTAAGCCCTGCAATGTCGGCCGGACGACCGACTCGATGATTCGGTTCTCGAGGTCTTTCGGCAGGACATCGTCGCTTGAATAGGCTCCCATGCCGCCGGTGTTCGGGCCCGCATCGCCATCGAACGCGCGTTTGTAGTCGCGCGTGGGGGCCATCGAAATGAAGTCCTTGCCGTCGGTCAAGACGATGTATGAGAGCTCTTCACCGCTAAGTCCGTCTTCCAAAATAACATGGCGACCGGCATCACCGAATTCGCGCTTGTCCATCACGCGGTCAACGAATGCCGTGGCTTCATCCGGCGATGAGGTGACGAGCACGCCCTTGCCAGCGCAAAGGCCGTCGGCCTTGATGACGAGGGGCCAATCGACCGCGCAGAGCTCGGCGTAGACGTCCAGAGCTGAATCGAAGATGCCGTAGGCCGAGGCGGTCGGAATGCCGTGCCGTTCCATGAATTTCTTCGCAAATACTTTGCTTCCCTCAAGTTGTGCGGCGGCGCGGGCGGGACCAAGAATCTTCAAGCCCCTGGCCGCGAACTCGTCGGCGATTCCCGCAACAAGCGGGACCTCAGGGCCGACGACGGTGAGGTCGGCCTTGATATTGGCGGCGATATCGGCGGCCGCTTTGACGTCCTTGAGATCGAGAGCAATGCACTCCGCGTCGGATTCGATTCCGCCATTACCCGGAGCACAATAAACCTTCTCTACGATGGGGCTTTGACGCAATTTCCAAGCGAGCGCATGCTCGCGACCGCCACTGCCAATGACCAAAACCTTCAAGTTCCACACTCCGGAATGAAATGCGGGGTAGGCGCGCGGTGTGCTTCGCGCCGGAGATGGAACGATACGGCGACCATTGCGAAGTGTCAACTGGTTCGCTCGAATTGGTCCGTTTGCTTCGGGAAGCACGACAGGGCGTGAACGCTTCATCGGGCTGAACAGTCCACTTGCTGTCACAGCAAAGAATGCATTATGGTACCGCCGATGACGATGCACTGGGACTACGCGGTAATTCTTCTCTTCCTCGGCGCCGTGGCGCCACGGCTCGGCTATCGCCGCGTTCACCGACTGATGCTGATTCCTTCGACGACAAGCCTCGAGCGGCTGGCGCTGTACGGCTCGACGATCGCCTTTCAATGGCTGGCGACGGCAATCATCGTGTGGCGGGTGTTGGCCCATGGCGTTCGGCCATGGCAGCTTGGACTTGCGGTCGGAAACGCGAAGCTGACGGTCTCGATCGCTGTCCTTCTGACTCTTTTGCTCTTGATGAATCAGATCGCCAGCATCCGACGACTGGCGGCGAAGCCGTCCGAAATCAAAGGAATGATCGCGGAATTGGCTCTGAAGATCTTTCCACAGGACAACGTTGAGCGACTCGCCTTCATCGCCCTGGTATCGACGGTAGCTGTTTGCGAAGAGATGATCTACCGAGGCTTTGTCCAGGGGGTTTTTGAGGGCAGGGCGGGCAACTCTGTGACTGCCGGGATCGTGATTTCGGCCCTTTTCTTCGCAGTGGCACACGTTTACCAGGGCCGCCGCGGCTTGATCTCGACATTTATCATCGGGATCGTTTTCGCGGGAGTGCGGGCGGGAACGGGAAGCCTGATTCCGTCCATTTGCGGGCATTTTGCGGCCGATTTGGCGGCAGGGCTCCTCGCGCCCGTCAAACTGGGCCCCGCAATTCGCGCGCGTTTCGGGCAATCCGGAACAGAACAGGTGCCTGAGTAGGGCGACGCGTTCGACTACACTCATAGGATCGTGCTCTCGTGAACCCGCTTCCGGTCGACGAAATCCAAAGAACGCTACGGACGTATGGCTTTTCGGCGAGTCCTACGTATTGCGAACAGGTTAGGCTATACGTTGAGTTGCTTCTGCGTTGGAACCGAAAGGTTTCCCTCACGGCCGTGACTGAGCTCCGCGAGATCCTGAAATTCCACTTTGGCGAGAGTTTGCTGGGAATCGAGGCGGCAGCGATCGAGAACGGTCGGCTCGCCGACCTTGGCTCTGGCGCGGGGTTTCCCGGCATACCTATAGCGATGGCAAAACCAGGGCTGGAGGCGGCGCTGATCGAGTCGAATGCGAAGAAGGCGGCATTCCTAGAGGAAGTGCGCAGGGAGTTGGATCTCAAGAATATAAGCGTGCACAAAGGCCGCATAGAGGAGCTTCCAGCGAGCGAGAAGTTCACTTTTGTGACGGCGCGAGCGCTTGGAAGACATCGAGAGTTGCTCGGGTGGACTCGGAAGAGGCTTTTGGAGGGCGGGCGGGCTGTTCTGTGGCTCAGCTCGGCTGGCTTTGTGGAAGTCAAGGGCGTTCCGGAATGGGACTGGCGCGAGCCAGTACAGATACCGGGAACGAAGGAGCGCTTCGTGGCAGTAGGGCAACCTGGGCGATCGTCACAGGCTGGCGAAATTGTTTCACGTGAAACAATTTTGTGAGCGATGTTTCCTTGATGCGCGGAATCTTTGTTATTCGGTGGACAGTACCGCCATTATGGGTCGTTTTTACCCAGGAATGCTCTGGGCGAAGCAATTTGACCCGTGGCTCCGTTGTGCTCGGAAATCGAAGAACTTGCGACTCTGGGAACGCCTCTGGCGTCGGCGCTAAAATGTTTCACGTGAAACAATTCTGACACCCTATCCTGTCATCTCCTAGGTCGAATTCTGCAGCCTAGTAGTTATTCGCAAGCCAAATGGCTGGGCGGCGCCAAACTACGGACCGGGTATTCCAGACAAAATGTTTCACGTGAAACATTTTCTTGCATCGCGAGAGAGCCTTCTGTTACATTTCGCCCTTCTCGTACCGAGGGGGGCTTGTCCCGAGTTATCGCGATCGCCAATCAGAAGGGCGGCGTAGGAAAGACAACTACAGCCGTTAATCTTGGCGCTTCGCTGGCGGCGGCGGAGAAACGCACGCTCGTCATCGACTGCGACCCACAGGCAAACACGACCAGCGCATTGGGCTTCCCGAAGGACCCCTCGCGTCGCACGCTCTACCAGGCCATCATTCTCGACGAGCCGATCGAGCGCATCGTTATTGACGCTCAGATGGAGTCGTTGTACCTCCTCCCGTCGGACAAGAACCTCGCCGGAGCCGCCGTTGAACTGGTATCGGCCGAGCAGCGCGAATACAAGCTGAAGAATGCAATCCGTGGCATTCGCGACAAATATGACTTCGTCCTGATCGACTGCCCGCCAGCGCTCGACCTTCTAACGCTGAACGCCCTGGCCGCGGCAGACGCCGTGCTCGTTCCCATACAGTGCGAGTACCTGGCACTCGAAGGCGTTTCGGAGATGATTGATACGCTGATGCGGTTGCGGCGGACGATCAATCCGTCGCTGGCAATCGAAGGAATTCTGCTGACAATGTACGACGACCGGACCACTCTCTCAAAGCAGGTTTCGGCAGACCTGCGGAGCTTTTTCGGCTCGCAGGTATTCGAGGCGGTTATACCCAGGAACGTCCGTCTGGCGGAGGCGCCAAGTCACGGACTGCCGGTGATGTTCTACGACATACATAGTAAAGGCGCGGAAAGTTACATCCAACTCGCAAAGGAGGTAATCACCAATGCCCAGAAACGCGTTGGGCAAGGGCCTGAGCGCGCTGATTCGGGAGCCGGAGCTGCCTCAGCCGCCAGCGCCGGGAGCGGTAGCACCGGCGGCGGGACAGGCGGCAACAGCGGCAGCACCGGCACTGGCGCCTCGTGAGGGGCTGCTGCAGGTCGATATCGACCTGATCGATCCCAGTCCCTATCAGCCTCGCACGAAGTTTCGCGAAGCGGGGCTTGAGGAACTGGCGCAGTCGATTCGGGCGAGCGGAATCGTGCAGCCGCTGGTTGCGCGTCCGCTGGCCGGGCGCTACCAACTGATTGCGGGCGAGCGCAGGTGGCGCGCGGCTCAAAGGGCAGCACTGAATCGCGTGCCGGTGGTGCTCAAGGACGTTCCGGAAGAGCTCGCGCTGGAAATGACGCTGATCGAAAACCTTCAGCGCGAGGACCTGAATCCGATCGAAGAGGCACAGGCCTTTCAGCGGCTGATGGACGAGTTCGCGCTAACGCAGGAACAAGTGGCGGAGCGCACGGGAACGGAGCGCACCACGATTGCCAACGCGCTTCGTTTGCTGCGGCTGGAGCAGCCGATCCAGGAAATGATCGAGGAGAATCGGTTGACGGCGGGGCATGCGCGCGCGCTTCTCACCGTTTCCGACCCGGCGGAGCGGGTGGAATTCGCGAGGAAGGTGGCACGAAACGGCATGACGGTGCGGCAGGTGGAGCGCATGGTGGCGCGAAGCGGGCGGCCGCGGAGCGCGCCGGCGTCGGCGCAGCCGGATCCCAACACGAAAGCGGCGCTCGAGGATTTACAACGGCACTACGCGACGCGAGTCCATATTCGGGCGGCCGGGGAAAACAAGCCGGGTGAGTTGACCTTCGAGTATTACGACGACGGCGATTTAATGCGACTCTATCAGGCACTGATGAGGTAATTAACTAGTATAGATACATAATACACAAGGTACGGCATGGCCTGGAAGATGCTCGATCGGGGACCGCACGAAGCCGGCGAATGGAGCGGCTTTTTGGACCAGGGCGTCCGTGTGGAAGGGAAACTGGAGCTGCCGGGAACGTTCCGGCTCGATTCGCGGCTGCGGGGAAGTATCACATCGGGGGAGATGCTGATCCTGGGAGAGAATGCGTCGGTTGAGGGAGAGATCGACGGGAATGCGGTGACGATTGCGGGCCGCTTTGAGGGGAAGATCCAGGCGCGCAGCCGAGTGGAGATTCAAGCGAAGGCGATCGTAAGGGCGGAGATCCACACCCCGTGCCTGATCGTCGAGCCGGGAGCGATCGTCGACGGGAGCTGCCACGTGGCGATCGGCGTCGAGGGATCAGGCCCGGTGACGATTCCGATCCGGTCGACAGTCCCGAGAGAGTAGCGGGCAAGCAGACACCCCAGAACGAAACGCCCGGAACACCACCCACCGCGAAGCGAGGGAGCACCGGCGAGCGGATCGAGCCGAGCGCCAGCGGATCGTGCTTCCAATGACTGCCAGAACCAACCCGAAAAGCATTCCGTTCCCACCATGCAGTCCGGATAGCAAGCGGAGTTAGCGCGAGGATTCGGCGCTCCGATTTCGGGGGCGCGGGGCGCGTCATCCGGTGCGGCCTCAGACGAGGCTGCTGTATCTTCGTCGTAAGCTATAATCGCGGGTTCGGAATGAGGAGGAAGATCACCTTGGCGGAACGCGTTCGTGTGCGGTTGACCGAAGCGGCCAAGGCCGCCGGTTGAGCTGCCAAGCTGAGTCCCAGTTTGCTGGACTCCGTGCTGAAGCGGCTGCCGCGGCCGACTGACCCTAACCTGCTCGTTGGGTTCGAAACCAGCGATGACGCAGGGGTGTATCGACTGACGGACGAAATCGCGCTGGTGCAGACGGTGGATATACTGACGCCGATTGCAGACGATCCGCGAACGTTCGGGCAGATCGCGGCGGCAAATTCGTTGAGCGACGTTTACGCCATGGGCGGGCGGCCGGTTTCGGCACTGTCGGTGGTGGGATTCCCGGATTCGCGCGAGCCGGAGATCCTCGAGGAGATTTTGCGCGGCGGGCTGGAGAAGATGGCGGAGGCGTGGTGCACGATTGTCGGGGGGCACTCGATCCGGGATGAGGAATTGAAGTTTGGGTACGCGGTGACCGGAGTGATCAACCCGTCGAAGATTTGGAGGAACGTAGGCGCGCGGGCGGGCGATGCGTTGATTTTGACGAAGGCGCTGGGAACGGGCGTGATCTCGACGGCGCTGAAGCAGGGCAAGGCGGAGGCGGCGTGGGTGCAGGCGGCCGAAACGTCGATGGCGCGGCTGAATCGGGAGGCGGCGGAGGCGTTACACGAGGTTGATGACGCAAACGCAGGTGCACGGCCGGTGCGTGCGGTGACGGACATTACAGGATTTGGGCTGCTGGGGCATGCGCGGGAGATGGCGGCCGGCAGTGGTATCTCGATGCGGATCGAGCACGAGCGGATCGCGTATCTTCCGGGAGCGGTGGAGGCGGCGCGAGGGAAATTTTTCTCGGGCGGATTGAAAAGCAATCGAGAGTTTCTCGAGGGCTGCATCGAGTTTGGGGTGGGTGTCACGGAGGAGTTTCGGGCATTGCTGGTTGATCCGCAGACTTCAGGGGGACTGCTTGCGGCGATTGCGGCGGAAGCGGCAGACGCGGCGATGGCGGCGCTGGGACGGCACGGGGTGGCAGCGACAATCGTCGGCGAGGCGATCGCGAAGCGGTCTCCATTAATTGAGATCGCGTGACTTGCCGCAATTCTTCGTCAAGTGGCTGCGAGTTTGCGGCGGCAAAAAACGAGCAGCAGATCCCTCGCCGCCATCCGCAAAGACACAGCTGGATTCGAGATGGCGTTTTAGAAGAATTGGCGTTTCCGCGGGTCTGAAGGCCCGCACTTCCACCAATGGATCCGATAACGCATGGGATTACGGGCGCGCTGTTGGGGAAGGCCTACTTCTCGAGTGCAGCGCGGAAAAGGGGGCGCAGCAAGCAACGCCCCTACGATGAAGGACAGGAGGAGGACGCCGAGGGGACCGTCGCACCCGCTACCACGAAAACGCGGGTTGCGATTTTTGCGGCGACGCTCGGAGCCGTGTTTCCGGATGTGGATGTGGTGCGCGAGGCAATTTCGCGCGACCCGCTGGCGATCGTCAAATACCATCGCGGGATCACGCATTCGTTTTTCGGGCTGCCATTTTTCGCTGTGGGGCTGGCGGCGCTGACGCGCTGGGTGACGCGACGATCGAAGATTCCGGCGCCGTCGTTTGCCATGTTGACGCTGATTTACGGCGTGGGAATTCTGAGCCACATTCTGCTGGACGGGATGACGTCGTTCGGGACGATGATGTGGACGCCGTTTTCGGAGCGGCGCGTCGCGTGGGATTGGCTCTTCATCATCGACTTCTCGCTCACGTCGATTGGTCTGATGCCGCAGATTACGGCGTGGATCTATAGGGACCGAACGAAGGGTTTGCGGCGGGCTATCGTCATGTGGGCGCTGTTCACGTTGGCAGCGGCGGAGGCGTGGCAAGCTGCGCGGGCTGTGGGGTCCCCATTTCATGTGTGGGTGGGGGCCGCGGCGTCGGCGATTGCGGCGATTTTATTCTTCGGGCCGGCGATTCGCGATTGGGGATTCGGCGTGTCACGCGCGGCGTGGTGCCAGGCCGGAGCGCTGGTGATGGTGGCGTACATCGGCGCGTGCGGAGTGGCGCATCACGAGGCGCTGAAGCGCGTCGAGGAATTTGCCGCGGCGAATCACATCCAGGTGGTGAGGATCGGGGCGCTGCCGGTGCCGCCGTCGCTGCTGGATTGGGGCGACGCAATTCGCACGACCGGTGGAGTGTACGCATCGCGGTACGATTTGCGGGATTCGAGTCCGCCGCCGTTCCGATTCACGCCCGATTCGCCGCCGGACGCGTTCACGGCGCGCGCGCTGGAATTGCCGGAAGTCCATCTCTACTGGAATTTCGCGCGTTTTCCGCTGGTGCGAACCTTCGCGGCGAGGGACGGTCACATGGTCGTGTTCGGAGAGAACCGGTTCGTCGAGCGACAGAAGGGCGCGCCGCAGCCGTTTACGTATGGCGTAGTGTTCGATGACGCCGGGCACGTGGTGGAGGAAGGCTGGCTGAGGAACGGGATGCTGTTCAGTAACATGCAGAAGGTCGTGCCGCGGGAGGGAGACGCAGTGCGATGAAGATTTTCGTTTTCAGCGATGTTCACGGCGATATTCGCGCGATCGAGCGCGCGATGGCTCACCCGGCAGACGTGTATGTCGCGGCGGGAGACCTTTCGACGTTCGGGCGCGGGCTCGAGCGGTGCGCGGAGGCGCTGAAGCCGCTCGGCGAGAAGCTATGGCTGCTTCCGGGCAATCATGAAACGCACGAGCAGACACGCGCTCTGTGCGAGCGGTACGGCTTCGTCGACTTCCACCGGCAAGAGCGAAAGCTGGAAGGCGCCAAGGGCGTGACTTGGTGGGCGGGGCTGGGGTACAGCAACCCCACGCCCTTTAATACGCCGGGAGAATATTCGGAAGAGGAGATTGCGGGTGCCTTGGAGGCGTTTGAGGGGAAGAAGCCGTTGTATGTGGTGGTTCACTTCCCGCCGCGAGGGACCAAGTTGGATGAGGTTGGACGCGGGAACCATGCGGGGAGTCAGATGCTGCGGGAGTGGGTGGAACGCGTGCAGCCGGA
>Ga0209167_10001190_pt1 | contig 15836 bp, 11 predicted proteins | sample Coa_R1_9_FD_187154 | JGI IMG/M metagenome (GOLD analysis project Ga0209167, IMG submission 187154) | Surface soil microbial communities from Centralia Pennsylvania, which are recovering from an underground coalmine fire - Coalmine... | ecosystem: Environmental > Terrestrial > Soil >... | reverse complement strand
AGAGTAGCAAGTAGCAGCAGACAACATATTGCAGCAAATATGCGTTTGAATCTGTTTCTTTGCATCGTTGTTTCCTCTTTCTGAGCATTTCATCCGATCAAAGATACGCCTGGCAAATGCTAAATACGAAGCTTTTGCTGTAGTGTCAAGCGGTGAACGAACTTTTGCTAGTGTATTCTCAACGAAAAGAAGAAATACGCTATTCTAGTGATGGATACGATACAAGGTTACATAAATGACAGTAGAAATGCCGTGAATGTTCTCGTCCCGGCAGAAAAGGCGGGTATGTTACAATATTGCTATCATATACAGGTGAAATGGAGGGATGCATGCCGAAGCAACAGCACATATTGCGCATCACATTACCTATCCCTCCCAGCATCAATGAGCAGTACGCAACTGTTAAAGGACTGCGTGTGAGCACAGCCATCGCCAGGCATTTCAAGCAGCAGGTGCGCCTGGCATTGACGGCAATGGAACGCGAAGGCAGACTGAGCACAGAATTGCGCGCGCACCTGCGTCAGAGCTATCTCGCGCTTTTCCTGGCATTCTACTTTGAAACTCCCCTCAAACGCGACCTGGATGGCGGACTCAAGATCACACAGGATGCTTTGTGCGAGGGTCTGGGTATCAATGATAATCGCATAGTCTCCATCCATCTTGTCAAATACATCGATCCTTTGCACCCCCATCTCGACGCCGAGCTAGAGGCGCTCGATGACTGGCAATTCGATGAAGAATATACGCTGTTGTGAAGTATGGTAGTGGGCGGTTCAAATTTGCGGTGGTTTCCTGGGTGACCCTTACGGTTGCTCTGACTCAACCGGCATGCATAGCATAAATCTCCTATACATACCCCCTTTACATCGCTCAGAGATTATTATACAGAGAGTATCAACACCATCGAACTTCATCGATATTTTCATGAGTTATGAGGTGTCGTTATGTCATACTCGATGTCGCCAAGCCCGCGCCGGCGCGTATACTCCAATGGCCAGGTCGTTGTTATCGTGATCGTTGTTCTGCTCATCATGCTGGCGAGTAGTATGCTACTGTATGCAACCGTCAACTATCAGTTCAACTTGAGCAATGCCAGAAGCACAGCGACCGCCTGGGCTGATGCCAGCCAGACGGCTTTCGAGGCGACCAGTACCGCCATCATCTCTGGAGATCTTGCAACCGCGCAGGTTGTGTTGACATCAACTGCCCAGGCCAATATGACGGCCACCGCGAAGGCATACGCGAATGCCACAGCCAGCGCCCAGGCCAGTGCAACCGCTGCAGCCAGGGCAACCGGCATCGCGGAAGCCAACGCAACGGCCACTGCGCAGGCGCTCGCTCGCGATCCCTATCCGCCCTACAGCGGGGTGCTTGCTCTCAACGATCCGCTACTTAACAACACTCTGGGTTATGGTTGGGATGTGTACTCGAAGTCGGGAAATAACAGCTGCCAGTTCGCAGGGGGCGCTTATGAAAGCACTGCCGAATCGGGCTATGACGGAGTGAATGCCGCGAATGATTGCGCAGCAGAGAATACTAACTTCAGCAACTTTGCCTTCCAGGCGGACGTGACCATCGTCAATGGGTCTTGCGCCGGTATCAGCTTTCGTGGGAATAGCAAGACTTCCAGCGAGTATGAGTTTATCACATGCCTGGGCAGTGGTTTCTGGGAATTGCGCGCGCCGAAGAATGGGCATTTTTCTGGAAATATCATCGCTGGTTACTCAGCAGCTATTCATTCCGCGTCTGGCCAGACGAATTTGATGGCAGTGGTGGCCATTGGTCAGACGATCACGCTCTATGCAAACGGCCAGGAACTAGCGTCCCTTACCGATACAACCTTCAGCGTGGGTCAGATAGGCTTAGAAGTTTCAGGCATCGCTGGTAACATGAATATCGCAGCGTTTCACAACGCCGAAGTGTGGGTCTAGCACACCAGGATTGTGGCGCAAATGGAAGCAATTTCTAGCCACAATTTGCGCCATCCCGTCTGCCATGTGTTAAGCAACCTCACCTTTTCGAACAGCGCGGCGCTCGCGTAATGCTGCCGGAACACGATACACATCACGGGCAAGTCCGAAACGCTCAAGCGTCCAGATCAGGTAGCCGGAGACATCAAACTGCCACCAGTGCAGCCCATGAAAGGCCGAGCGTGGAAATGCATGATGATTGTTATGCCAGCCTTCGCCAAAACCCAGCAAGCCGACGATCCATTCGTTGTGGCTTTGATCACTCGTCTCAAATTCGCGCTTGCCAAAGGTGTGACAGACCGAATTGACGCTCCAGGTGACATGATGGGTGAGAAAAATGCGCACCAATCCACCCCACAGCAAACCAGTCCAACCGCCTAACGCGAAAGGAATGACCAGTGACAGCACTGCCCACAGCACGAAGGTGCGGCTGACGAACACAACCATACGATCGTTGACCAGGTTGCGGCAATATATATTGGCATCAGCCTGAGCGCTGCTGAACATCCAACCCATATGCGCATGAAAAAAGCCATCAACGGGACTATGCGGGTCGCCTTCGCGATCAGACTGTGCGTGATGCTTGATATGCGTAGCCGCCCAGTCAAGCGGTGGCCCTTCAAGTGACATCGAGCCGAGAACGAGTAAGATGAACTTCACGACCGGGTTTGGTCGGAAACTACGATGCGTCAGCATACGATGGAACCCGACGGTCACTCCAAAAGCGACCAGAGTGTACATCGAGGCCAAAAGGATTATGTCTGACCAGTGAACGGCTCGCTGCCAGAGCAAAGTGATGGCAAGCGCAGTAGCCAGTAATGGCACAGTCACCACTACGAGGATAATGAACCTGTAAAAGTGAGAAGTGTGTTGCAAGGGAACCTCCGCTAACTAATACTCCACCATAAAAGTGGTGTGATTCTTAGAGTATGATGGTGATGTGTTTGTTTCACGGAGAGATGCATACAGGTATGACATCATGTTGCGGGCACCCTGGCATACTCATTACCTTGAAGAGTTTAGCTGCATGGGTTCCCAGCATTGCCTGAGCTGCTCGCCGGACATCGCGTGACCTGGAAGGTTGGAGACGAAGTGGATGTGTGCGTGATGATAGCATAATAGAGATGCCTGCTGAGGTCAGGAAAGGGAATGATAGGCGGGCTGTTCGCATCTTCTTCAGTAACCAGAAATGTGCTGCTCCTGGCATACAAGTCGGTATGCTGCGCATTATTGGAGTAGAGTCCATTCACTGAACCATTTGAGACCTGCAATTGCCAGTGCGGATATTCTGCTGTCTCGCTGTTGGCGTTCTCTAACCAGGCATAGTAGGTTTTACCGGTAGGTGGGGTGGGAATATTTTCAAGTTCAATCTGTAATTGATCAAAAATATTGTGAGGAACGTTGGAGCTGCTGATAAAGATAATGCGCCCAACTACACCACCTGATGCGCCTGGTGTAGGCGTGACGTTATTGACATGCTGCGAGAAAAGTCGTGGAAACACGGAAAATGCGCTTACACCAACCAGTAGCAGTATAGCGCAGGCGATTAAGGCGATAAAAAGGACATTTGGGCTTTTGCGTCGTGGATGCCCCGCTGCTAATGGTATAAGCGGTGGCTGCTCGTAATCGCCCCTTGCAGGAGTATGATGCGCCGGAGGGAGAACAGAAGAGACAAATCGAGGCTCTGGATTACCGGCTGAAGCAGGCGTAAATGACGCGGGTGGAGAGGCTGTAAGAGTAGGAGGGCGAGGAGTGATAGGAGTGGTGCCTGGCAATGGAAGGTATGGTTGGAGAGGATTGTAACCAGGCTGCTCCTTCGTGCTGATGAGCTTGTTCAAGCTTGCTGGAACTGGCAGACCGAATGCCTGGGCCAGTGCTACGGTCATGGCAGTGGCGCTGGGGTAGCGCGCCTCCGGGACTTTGGCGATGCTCTGTAGCACAACCGTGGAAAGAGCTGCAGAGATGTTTGGATTGATGAGGGAGGGCGGGGTTGGATTTTCATGCAATTGCTGCATCATGATAGCGATTGGGTTATCGCCACGGAAAGGAGTGATACCGGTCACTATTTCATACAGCACGATACCGAGCGAATAGAGGTCGGAGCGCTCATCGACTGTATGGCCCTCCGCTTGCTCTGGTGAGATATAGAGAGGTGTGCCAATCATAGCGCGTGTGACGGTTGAAGTGCTTGCTCCTTGCAGCCTGGCAATGCCGAAGTCGCTGAGAATTGGTTCCCCCAAAGCTCTGCCTGTAGTAGTGGACCTGTCCAGCAGTATATTCGCGGGTTTAATGTCGCGATGGATCATCCCTTTCTCATGAGCATAATCCAGGGCGAGACCGATTGCCGTAAAGAGATAAACGATATCGGCAGCCGATGGGAAGAGACCTTTGCGCACGGTGTCACGAATGTAGTCGGCCAGGGTTCCGCCCTCGATATAGTCCATCACCATGTACGCTTTAATGCTTGATCCCTGCGTGTCAGCCAGTTGGAAGTCGTGGATCTGCACAATATTGGAATGGCGCAGGGATGCGACAAGCTGAGCCTCGCGCATAAAATGTGTGACAAAGTCAGGATTGGCCTGTAGATCGGCATGCAGAAGCTTTATCGCCACGTAACGGCGCAGCTCGGTGTCACGAGCCTTCCAGACTTCACCCATGCCCCCTCGTCCCAGGCGCTCCAACAGTTCATATTTGCCTAGCTGCTCTCGTTCCATACCAATCGTAATTCCTCTCGAAACGCGGACGCCCACAACAGGCCGCCCGTCCACCCCTGACCAGCCGCGTCCCTACACGTGTCAGATATTTTGTGGCAAATTTGGTGTAATTGTCAATGTCGCAAGACGTTGAATATCGTAATGAACCTGGAGGATACCTGGCACGACCTGGTCGGTCTGCGGATTGAGCTGGCCGATATAGGCGTAAGTTGCGTTCGAGAGCATGTCATTGAGCATAGTGAGTGTCGAGGGCTGCGATAACTGAGTCGCGTTCATCTGAATGAGCTGCCTTGCGTCTGTCCTCACCTGTTGCAGCCATGTTTTCGCGTTATTCAGTGCCTCGATGATCTCTGCCGCCAGTGTGCGCATCTGCGGTGTCGCATCGGGAGCTTTTATTACTCCGTTCAGGTGCAATTGGACATGGTCCAGGTAGCCGGGTGGATTATTTGCCAGGTTCGTTAGTGGCCGCTGCGCTGGAATGGTGAGTAATGCGACCCGGGAGATAGTAGGATCGGCCACGATGGGACTGCCGGCAGGCACATCTACCTGCACGTTGGGCGACCCATCCAGGTAGTCCAGGATTCTGAGGAACTGGCTCTGCATGTCAGCCGGATTTGAGGCCTGCGCACTATAATCACTGCGCGCGCTAATAGACCATTCCAGCACCTTTTCTGTATTTCTGAGCAGCCAGACATCCAATCCGCCCGCTAACCCCAGCACATCCACCCGGGTTTCTTTATAGAACAGGTGACGAATGTGATCGAGCGCGCTCAGGGGAGGATTTCCATAAGGAGTTTGTGGGATCTCCGCGTAGTAGCGCCAGGCACTGCGGTTCGCGGCTGGTCCGAGCGGCGTTCCATTCGTATCTTCTTCTGTAATGAGCATACGACTTGCCACCGAGATCAAATTGTAATTGTTTGGAGCTGTGTAAGAGAAAGTAATATTCCCTTGATTGACCGTTAGTTTTCCAAGTAAGATTGGTAACTTGAACGGCGGCGGGGGCTCCAACGCCGGCTGTTCTATATGCGGCTGCCTGTCGGCCAGCAGCCAGGCATAGTAACTTTTCCCAGGCGATGGATTTGGGATGTTGTGCAGCTCGATTTGCAGCATGTCAGCAATGCCTTGTGAGGTGCCAAAATCGTATTGCCCACTGCTGAGGAAGAATGCCTGGCCGCCCGGGACCTGAGCGACAATAGGCTGGTTATTCTTGTGAAAGAACGCGAAATAGGCGCCCAGCCCCGAACCGAGCAGTGCAAGAATGACGAGAACAACCAGAACTGTGTAAAGCCCTTTCCAGCGCCTCCTCGGCTGGGAGAGAGGCGGAGTAGCTGATCCCGGAGGTGTTGGCGCAAGTGGTGGAGCAGGATCAGAGGGTATTTGTATTGCGCCTGCTGGCGCTGATACGTTCACTTGTGGAGAGATCCCCGGTAAGCTTCCACCAGATGCCGCTTCCGTGTAGGGCTGCCAGGAAACAGGTGTAGCAGGATTAGGGAGGGAGCCGGGTTGTGATTGCGATGATGCATATGCTGGAAGTACAGTTCCGGGGCTGCTTGAAGCTGCCGTCGCCGGAGGGGTGCCACCGGAAGAGGGCGCAAAAGATTGTGAAGAAGAGGATGACATACCGGCGCCTGTTTGAAAAGCAATTGAACTAAAATGGGTGGGCATGCTTCGCATATCTACTGGATAAGCGGGCTGCCCCAGGCTCTCAGGAAGCGGGACGTTAAGCGCCTCGGCAATAGCGGCCGTCATGGTGGTAGCGCGCGAGAAACGCGCGTTCGGGTCTTTGGCAAGAGCCGTCATAATAACCATCGTCAGCGCCGGCGGAATATTCGGATTGATAAGCACAGGAGAAGTCGGTGTGATATTGATCTGCTGCGAGAGCACAGCCGGCGGGCTTTCGCCACGGAAAGGCGGAGCACCGGTCACAACTTCATAAAGAATGATTCCCAGTGAATACAAATCGCTTCGCTCGTTGCCAGGATAGCCGCGTGCCTGCTCAGGAGAGGTGTATAGAGGTGTGCCTAGCTGACCTGCTGTGAGAGTGCTGGCTGAAACTCCGAGCAGTTTAGCCAGCCCGAAGTCGGTGAGAATCGGCTCGCCCATGGGATTACGCGCTGTGTTATGCCTGTCCAGCAAGATGTTCGCGGGTTTGATATCGCGGTGGATCATGCCTTTCTGGTGTGCGTAATCAACGGCCAGGCTGATCGATGTAAAGAGATTGACGATCTCGACAGGCGACGGGATTTTCCCCTGCGCAGAGGTATTGGCGATGTAATCGGCCAGGGTTCGCCCCTCGATATAGGCCATCACCATATAAGGAGTTGGGCTGTCTGACTCAGGAGGAAGGGATACCTGGAAATCATGAATCTGTACAATATTGGGGTGGCGCAGCGATGCGATTGCTTGCGCCTCATTCTGGAAGCGTGACACAAAATTCGGGTCAGCCTGTAGATTAGCGTGAAGCAATTTGATAGCAACAAAGCGTTGCAGTTGCGTGTCGCGTGCCTTCCAGACCTCGGCCATGCCGCCATGCCCAAGACGTTCTTGTAGCTCATATTTGCCGAGTCGCCTGAGTGGTTCTGTACTCATTGCCGTTTCCTTTCCTCTCTCCTCCCTATGATGCCACCGAAGGACAGGGATTGCTCGTTGTACACGCTCTCACATCTAATGTCGCCAGGCTTTGGATGGCGTAGTGAATCTGTGCGACGCCAAAGATAACCTGGCCTTGAGAGCTGACCTGGCCGACAAATGCGTCGTTCGCCAGCGTTGCTACCTGGTCCAGCAAAGTGCGGCCCTGGCTCCCTAACAACTGAGCGGAGGGCAGAGAGTAGAGTTGCAGCACCTCGTTATGCATTGCGTTGAACCAGACGTTCACTTGATTAAGCGCCTGGTAGATCTGATCAGCAGTTGCCCTCTGTGCCGGACTTGTCTGTGGAAGTGCGGTTATATCATGCAGGTGCGTGGTAATATGATAGACGTAGCCCGGGTTATTCACCTGCTTCGCCGCATCAAACGTCAGTAAACCAATTTTCGCAACAGTCTTTTGAGTAGAGTTAAGCACGCCAAGCACGTCTACTCCTGGTAAGTCGTGCTGGTTATAATATGTTCCATCCAGGTAGTCGATGATACGGGTAAGCTCGCGCTTTATCAAATCCACATTCCCGCTTGTCTGGAGGTCTCTGGCGCTGTTAGCCCATCCCAGCACACTTTGTGTATTTCTGTAGAGCCAGATGTCCAATCCTCCGGTCAGCCCCGCCGCGTCGATCTTGGGATCGTCGGCCAGCAGGTGACGAATATGGTCGTACAGGCTATAGTGCTTGGGATTATTGGGATCGGGTATCTGAGAGAACTCAGCATAATAGAGCAGCGCGCCGGCGTTCAGGGAAGGAGCAACAGGAGTCGAGGAAGCATCTTCTTCGGTGATAAAGAAGCGGCTATTGGATGCAAGCAAATCAGTATGAGCCGGATCGCTATACGTTAAGGATGCTGTGCCATTATTCACGCTCAATGGGCCAAGTGGGATTGGAGACCAGAGATTACCTTTTGCGTTCAATAACCAGGCGAAATACATCTTGCCTGTTGGAGCAGGTGAAATATTCGCCAGTTTGACTTGTAACTGGTCGGTAATGCCCTGGTTGCTGCCTGTATCTGGCCCCAATAGTCCGCTGCTTGCAAAGAAAGCGTGCCCCACGATGGCAGGTATTTGGGCTGTAGAATGGGTACCTTTCGAGAAAAAAGCGAAGTAGACGCCCAGGCCTGAGCCAACCAGCGCCAGGATCAGCAGCGCGGCCAGTGCGACCCATAGAGCTCGTCTCCGTCTCGCGGGTTTCTGTGAGGCCTGGGCTGTAGGTGGCTGCGCGTAGGATGTGGCAGGGAAACTTTGAGATGGTTGTCCAGGCGCAAATGTAGGCAGTATGGGAGTAACTGGTCCGCCGGGCTGAGCAGCAGGATAGGGTTGCGATGACCCAACAACGTTAGGTGAGGGCGCAGTCAAGTAATTCCCGGCTACCTGGCTCCCGCTTCCAGGCGCCGCTGCCGGCGAGGGAAGAGGCGAGAACGATACGCCACTTATGCCGGGTGATGAGGGCGTAAATGCCGCGGGTGTCATACCTGCTGGCGAAGAAAGCTGCCCTGCGCTGAGAACGGTAGGCAGGTCCATGGCTTTGGCCGAGTTATCAGGCGGCCCCACGTTCACGGGAATGGATAGATTGGAAGCTTCTTTGCCGCCTTGTTCCCCAGCTCCTACAGCCTGTGTGAGGGCTTCGGCCAGGGCAGCGGCTGAAGGAAAGCGCGCCCATGGGTCTTTAGCGATGCTGCGCATGATAATCGTTGTCAGCGCAGCAGGTAGAGCAGGATTTATCAATGAAGGTACGGCCGGTATGGTATTGATATGCTGCATCATGATCGTAGCCGGGTTGTTCCCCAGGAAAGGCGGCGTGCCTGTGCAGATTTCGTAGAGCATGATGCCGAGAGAGTAAATATCGCTACGCGCATCCCCTGGAGAGCCCATGATCTGTTCGGGAGAAGTGTAGAGTGGCGTGCCAACGCGCCAGTCACCCGTATTACCTGCAACAACCCCGAGCAGTTTGAGCATGCCAAAGTCGGTGACAATGGGTTCGCCCATGGCGTTACGCGAGGTATTGCGTTTATCGAGCAAGATATTTGTTGGTTTGAGTTGACCATGTACCATACCACGCTGGTGAGCATAATCAACAGCCGTTGCGATAGCTGTAAAGAGATACACGATATCGGCGGCGGGAAGAAACATCCCTTTGCGAGAAGTATTGCGAATATAATCGGCCAGGGTTCCGCCATCCACATAATTCATCACCATATAGGCAGTGGTGTTCCCCATCCCAGGATGCTGCAAGATGGAGAAATCGTAGTACTGCACAATATTGGGATGGCGCAAGGCTGAAATGACCAGCGTTTCACGTTGGAAGCGCGCCACGAAATCGGGGTCTACCTCCAGATTAGCGTGCAAGAACTTGATGGCGACATAGCGGCGTGCCTGGGTATCAAAGGCTTTCCAAACCTCGGCCATGCCACTCCGCCCCAGCAGTTCCTGCAATTCATACTTGTCGATACGACCTGGATTTGTGCTCATAGTAACCTGCATCTTTCTATATAAATGCCGGAACGGGAAAACCAACTCTTGCGACATACATGGTCCAAACAGGTATGACGTGTAATTCTACATAAAAATAGAGGTGAAAGAAACTGAAAAGAAATCATCTTAATTATTATAGATGGCGTTATTTTTGTCAATAGATAATTACCCTGAGTCAGTTGCAGCATTGTGTCGGTTGTATCAGTTGTAGCATTGTGTCGGGGGAGCAAGCGCTCCTCCATGATTCACCCAGACGAATATAGATCCTTACCTTAAATACGTCTCTTTTTAAGAGAGGGAAGATCGCCTCTTTCGCTGCCTCCAGATGAACCAGAATACGCCGGAAAATGCTCCTATGACCAGAGCGATTGTGAAAGTCAGGAGGGTGATGTTCAACGAAGAGGAGGTTGTGAGTTGCGGGGTTGGCACACCTGGGGGTGGATAAGGACCGGTAATAATGAAGTGAGGTTGCCCACCAACAGGGATTGTTTTGACGATGCTCCGACCAGGAATATCAAGCATGTCCACCTGACCGTCGCTGAGCGCTACGAAGCCGAGTTGTCCATCGTTAGTGATGGCGATCGACTGTGGAGAGCTGTTCAGATGAATGACTCGCACAGGCTCTTGCGGCGTTAGTCCAGACCCGTCTAGAACAGGAGAGAGTACATCCACCTGGTTGTGCTGCTGATCCGGGACGTAGATTTCTCCGCTGATCGCGTCATAGTCCATCGGACCGAATGTCCCTCCCGTAAGCAAAGTAGCAAAGACCTGGTGGGTCAACATGTCAACAGCGACAAGACTGCCCTGGCGTGTAGCGACGTAGGCGGTCAATTGACCAGGCAGGCAGAGAAAGCGCGGCTCACCCTCGATTGGTATGCTGTCGAGCTCCTGTCCCTGCTCGTCCAGAATACTCACCGCGGTCAATCCGGCGACCCATAATTGCGTTTGAAGAGCATTACCTGTTGTGACTCCCGCGGCAGAAAGCCAGGAGATCGGCTCGGTGGTCTGGAAGGATCGCCTGAGCACGCAGGTCTGTGAATCAAGTGTGATGATGGTTTTTTCATTCATCCCTCCAACATACAGAACCGTCCCGTCGATACTCAGCGCCAGCAGGGAGGGGTGTCCTGGAAAAGTGGCGCTGCAGATCGTCTGCCCTGTTTTGGTGGCCAGGGCGGCAACACGGCCAAGAGCGGGCTGCGTGACATAGAGCAGCCGCCCGTCGGGACTCAGGAGAATAGTATAGGGGTTGCCTGCTACGGCAAACCTTTCGGCTACCCTCTGTTGAGCGACGTCAATAATACCGACGCCTTGTGATGCGCCTGCCACATAGGCGAGGTTAGGAGCGCCTCCGTCTGCATGCACCTGCAAGGGTGAGAAAATGCCGAGAAGCGCAAGTCCAAAAAGGCATAAGCAGCATAATCTTATTGCAAGGCCCTGTCTCTCACTCATTCTCAAGCTATTGATGCAAGAACTCGATGGTACGCTCCCAGGCAAGACGAGCAGCCTGGGCATCATACTCAGGGCGATTCTCCTCGAAGAACCAATGTTTGGTCCCTGGATACGTATAGACGGTGACCGTCCTGCCCGCAGCCAGGAGCTCCTGCTCCATTTCCGCGACTGACTCAGCAGGCTCGAAGGGGTCTTCCTCCGCGAAGTGGCAGAGGTATGCAGCCTTCGCGCTGCTGTAATCCAAGCCGGGGTAGGAGGCATAAAAGGTCACGACTGCGGCGATCTCCTCAGCCATGTTGACGGATAGGTCGAGCGCGTAGGCGCCCCCCAGCGAGAAGCCAACGAGGGCGAGCTTGCCGCGATCGCCCGCCCGTTGTGGCGCAGCGTGTTGGCACAGGATCTGTACCGCTCCCGCGATGTCGCTGCGCACCTCCTCCTCATTCTGATTCAGTGCCGTAGCCAATGCTTGCGCTTCCTCGACCACAGTGGTCGTCTTGCCGTGGTAGAGGTCGGGGGCGAGGGCCACGAAGCCAGCTTCCGCGAGCCGGTCGCATACCTGCCGAAACGGCTCCGTCAGTCCCCACCAGGCGTGCAGGACCAGCACACCTGGTCCACTGCCATACGAAGGCTCGGCCAGATAGGCGCTGATCGTTCCGCCGTCAACTTGAAATTCTCTCATCCTGCTCTCCTTAAAAACTCAAGAAACGCTGCGCTTCAAGCAGTATAGCACGGATGTTCTGTTTTGTACATCCAAACTTTCTTCCCGTCACAACCCCACTTATATATCGTTTTGAAGATAACTTCCGAAATTAACAAATAGCATCAAACATTAATATCGAGTGATACTACTCACAATAGTGAACTGAAAATATGTTTCGACACTTCAAAGGCATTTTCTTAACCGTAAATCAACTGAATTCACATGAACATAATACAATACATGCAGTAGAGTTTAGATAGTGATTAATTACAGATGAAAATGATTTTGCATAATAGTAGGAGGTATTAGGAGGAATAAATGAGGATGTTTATGACTGTTCGGAGTGCGCAACGCCCGGTATCTACAACAATTTATAATGTTATTGTAGTGGGAGCCGGACCATATGGACTTTCTATTGCCGCGCACCTGTTAATGCGTAGATTGAATGTTGCAGTCTTTGGAAAGCCATTACAATTGTGGCGCAACAACATGCCTGAGGGTATGTTGTTGCGCTCGTACTGGTGGGCTACAAATCTCTCCGATCCGTACAGGAAGTACGGACTGGCGCAGTATTTCCAATTACACGGGCAAGATGCGCCGGATCCTCTGCCAATAGAAACATTTATAGACTATGGGTTATGGTTTCAAAAGCAAGCGGTGCCTGATATCGATGAGACTTACGTTGCTTGCATTGAACGTGTGGATGGCACTTTCAAAGTGACTCTTGAGGATGAGCGGGTAGTGTTTAGTCGAAGCATCGTGATGGCTCCTGGACTGCGCTACTATGCATATCGTCCTTCAGAATATGATCATCTGTCGCCCGAACTGGTTTCACACTCATCGGATTATAATACCTTTGACCGTTTTGCTGGTAAAAAAGTCATTGTGGTAGGTGGTGGACAAGGTGGGTTAGAATCGGCCGCTCTACTACATGAAAGCGGCGCAGATGTGGAAGTTATCGCTTGTAGTCCGATCCATTGGCTTCGTCCCTTAGAGTCGTTAGAGAAGCGCGCGCTGATCGAGAAGATCAGGATTCCGAAAGCTGGAATTGCGCCGGGTTGGATCAATTGGGGGTTAGAAAAATTGCCCTATGCATTCCATCGACTGTCGCGTTCCACTAAAGACGAACTGATAGATAAACGTAATGGTCCTGCTGGCGCTGCCTGGTTGAAGCCACGATTAGTAAAGCTGGTGCCACTTCATGAAGGTGTAAGAGTAGTGGAAATGAGGGAAACGGATGACGGCATAGCCGTTCATCTATCCAATGGCGAGGTGGTGAAGGCCGATCATATAATACTTGCTACCGGCTACCGGGTGGATATATCCAGGCTGCCTATGTTAGCTCCTTCATTGATTGCAGAGATACAAACCTATCAGAAAGCTCCTGTCTTAAACAGCCGATTCGAGAGCAATGTGCCCGGACTTTATTTCGCAGGCATGAGTTCAGTTTCAAGTTTTGGCCCGTTATATCGTTTTGTAGTAGGAACCGAAGCTGCTGCTCGCCGTATAGCTGGATCGGTGGCGAAACAGGTAAAGTATGCGAAGATTACTAATTAACGTCCTGACCGGATGTTTCTATTATTCAGGATTGGTATGGGTTCTACTGCAGCGGAGAAGACGTTCCAGGCCAATATTACTTGTACTGAACTACCACCGTGCCTTTGCTGTAAATGGAAATTTACGCAAACACCTGCTCTTTCTGCGTCGTTATTGTCGTGTGCTCCCTCTAGAGCAAGCATTGGAGGAATTATATTCATTCGATCAAAAGAGAGAGTTGCGTGATAGAAGGACGCCAGTCGTTCTCACCTTTGATGATGGGTATCGTGATAATTATACTCATGGTTTCGCGCTCGCTAAAGAGCTTCAAATACCTTTCGCAGTCTTTCTTCCACCAGCTTATATCGAGAGTGGTGAAAACTACTGGTGGCAAGAGGGTGGAAGGCTTGTGCAGCATGCGCAAGTAGAAAAAGTGGTGTTAGAAAAGGTTATCTATCATCTTAAGAAGCAGGAAGACCGGAAAGCTCTAAAACAGGTAATTTTTACCCATCTTCGTGATGCCCAATCTGTAGCAGAGCGGCAAGCTTTTCTTAAAGATATACATGCAGCTTTAGGATCTCCTTCATCTTTTACATCGGAAGATGAATTAATGCTTCCAATGACCTGGGAGCAGGTACTTGAGATGGAACAGAGTGGATTAGTGACGTTTGGCGCTCATACCTTGCATCATCCTGTTCTGTCGCGCCTGAAAGATCCCACGGAGGTGCAGTATGAGGTAAGAGGATGCCGGGAGGTGTTAGAGCAGAAGTTAGGCCATCAGGTAAGAACCTTTGCCTATCCTGTGGGCAAACCAGATGATTTCGGTATGCAGGCTCCGCATGAAGTGGAGGAAGCAGGATATAATTGGGCATTTACAACGGTAAGTGGCGTGAACACTCCGCAGAGCAATGCATATCAGCTTCTGCGTATCTCCATCGACGCCAGCCAGCACTGGCTTCTCCTGGCGTCAATAGTCTCTGGTATATGGTTATTTATTTCTCCCTTGTGGAATAAAGCTGTTTTTTCATTAAAGCCATCACAGAAAATGTTATGAAAGATGCTATAGAGCCCTTCAACAGAGCTGAACTCACTGGCGCACCATTGCATGAACCTGCGATTGTTGCGCAGTCCATAAACGAAATCCAACGAGAAAAGCCTGGCGCATCGTTTGATGCCCTCATACTTGACGCGAAACTACGGCAGTCTCTGGTAACAATGCGCTCTCTAGGCCGGCGAAGAATGCGTGTAGCAGCTCTGGAAATCGCCAGCATTGCCAAATCAGAGACTTCCCAGCGTGTCGCTGCTTTTTCATCTCGTTGGTGTCAAAGAGCCTTTATTGCGCCAGGATATGAGCAGGATAGCGAATCTTTTCTGAGTTATTTGAAGCAGGTCTTAGACGCCATTGGAGCATCCGTACTGATAACCTCGTCCGATGGAACATTGGCGGTTATACGACGATACCGTGTGGAACTCGAACGACTGGTACATATCCCTCTTGCTAAAGAATCAGCCTTAGCTATTGCGGTGGACAAAGATCAAACTCTAGAGATTGCCAAACGGTCAGGTATATATGTGCCTGGAGGAGTCCATATCAATGTTGTAGATGAGGTGACAGCGGCAATTCGTGAGGTTGGACTACCCGCAGTGGTCAAACCGGTAGAGTCGTGGTTATGGGGAGAAGACCAGGGTGTGAGGTTATCATGCATAGTTGTGACGACACTTGACGAGGCGCGCCTGGCTGTGGAGGAATTAACAAGATTAGGAGGAACAATACTCCTTCAACAGCTTCTTTCTGATAGACGCGAATCCGTGCATCTTATGTATGCTAACGGCGTGGTATATGCGCGTTTTGCTCAATGGGCCAGGCGCACGCAGCCTCAATTGGGAGGTACGTCGGTCTATCGTCAGAGCATCGCTGTTCCACAAGATATCGGAGAGCAATCAGAACGATTAGTACGTGAAATAGACCTGGAGGGATATTCCGAAATCGAGTTTCGCCGGGATAGCACAGGAAAACCTCATTTGATGGAAATCAATCCACGGCTCTCTGCTTCTATTGAGGTTGCAATACGCGCTGGCGTTGATTTTCCTTATCTTCTGTACCAATGGGCAATGGGAAACAAGCCTGACCATGTGGAGGGATACCGCGCAGGCTGCTGGATGCGCCACCTGGGAGGTGATATCGTAACAACGTTGCAAACTTTTAAGCAACCAGGTAGGCCCGATGTCACACCATCGGCAAAAGCGCTCTGGGAATTCTTTGCCTCTTTCTTAGTGGTGCATCCACTAACTGATTGCGGTACAATACAGGCATCTCAGAAGCGAGGTGCCCAATGCCAAAGATTCTCGAAGTTCGA
>Ga0209167_10001189_pt1 | contig 15839 bp, 13 predicted proteins | sample Coa_R1_9_FD_187154 | JGI IMG/M metagenome (GOLD analysis project Ga0209167, IMG submission 187154) | Surface soil microbial communities from Centralia Pennsylvania, which are recovering from an underground coalmine fire - Coalmine... | ecosystem: Environmental > Terrestrial > Soil >... | reverse complement strand
TTGGCTGTTAAAACGGGGATCACGGATTACGTCAACACTCAGATGATTACAGGTGACCTCAAAGAAGGCGATCAATTAATTACCTTCCAGGATGGCGGCAAGGCAGCTACGGCAGGTGCGAATCCGCTGCAACCAGGCGGACGAGGTGGTCCCGGCGGTGGCGGTGGTGGCGGGCGGGGAGGTGGCCGTTGAGATATAGCGAAGTTTTACGAGTCGCCTTTCGGGCCCTCGCGCGGAATAAGATGCGCACTCTCTTGACCATGCTTGGCATCATCATTGGCGTCGGCGCGGTCATTTGCACCGTTGCCATCGGCGAAGGCGCCTCCCAGCAAGTGCAGGAACAAATCCAGAGCTTGGGCGAAAACCTGATCACCGTCAACGCCGGCAGTGTCAACCAGGGTGGAGTTCACCTTGGAAGTAATGCCACGAAAACTCTGGTCGTCGCTGACGCTCTTGCGATTCAAGATCAAGTCTCAACCGTCAGCCGCGTTTCTCCCGGAGTCTCGTCTGGCGTACAGATTGTTTTCGGCAACCAGAATTGGTTCACTCGCGTCCAGGGAGCTTCACCGGATTATTTGCTCATCCGCCATTGGCCGGTTTCACGCGGCGCCGCATTCAGTGATCAGGATGTGCAGAATGCGTCCGACGTCGCCATCATCGGACAAACGGTTGCTCAAAACCTATTCGGCGACGCCAATCCCGTCGGTCAAACCATCCGCGTTTCGAGTCTGCCCTTCCGTGTGATTGGTGAACTGGTCGCCAAGGGTCAGTCGCCCTATGGTCAAGATCAGGACGACACCATGATCCTGCCCTACACCACGGTGATGAAAAAGCTTGCAGGTGTCTCCTGGTTGCAAAACATCAACGCATCGGCCACATCGCAGGCGGATATGGACGCGGCGCAGACCCAGATCGCCGCGCTTCTCCGCCAACGCCACCACCTCCGCTCTTCCGAACCGGACGATTTTATCATTCGCTCCCCCACGGACATCGCTCAGGCGCGCGCGCAAACCCTCGGCGTTATGGAATTGCTGCTCGCTTGCATCGCTTCCGTATCTCTGGTAGTCGGCGGCATCGGCATCATGAACATCATGCTCGTCTCTGTTACTGAGCGCACCCGCGAGATCGGCGTTCGCATGGCTGTGGGCGCCACGGAAAGCGACGTCCAGCGCCAATTCTTAAGCGAGGCCGTCGTTCTCAGCATGGTCGGCGGCGCCATTGGCGTCGTGTTCGGATTCTTCGCCTCCAACGCTGTCTCCGCCATGCTGAAATGGCCTACATTGATCCCGGCCTCGTCCATTTTTGTCTCCGTGATTTTCTCGGCTCTGGTCGGCATTATCTTTGGTTACTATCCCGCGGCAAAAGCCGCGTCACTCGATCCCATTGAGGCTCTACGTTATGAATAAATTCACGAAACTTTCTTTGCTCGGCGCGATCGCCGCCATGACTCTCTTCGCGGTAGGAGCGGTGCACGCCCAAAAAAAGACTGTGGCCGCAAGCCACGTCGGCCCCTCCGCTTCTGAGGAATATTTCATGGTTTCTTCGGTTGACAAGGCTCACAGTGCGCTGATCGTCCTTCGCCCTACGCAGATCACCGCCACGCTGCTTGTGAACGACAAAACTCAATTTGCCGACGAAAACGGCAAGCCGCTCAAGCTCTCTGACTATCGCACCGGCGACACAATTTTCGCCAGCTTCACCACCCAGGCAGGCGGTGTGCTCACAGCCACTCACGTCCGCAAGGGTATGATGACCATGGCGGAGATGCGCAAACGCTACTTGCCGGGTTTGCCCATCACCACTAGTCCTCCTGGCTTGGGGCACTAGATTTTTGCAGAGCTTAAATACTTACGCGGTCTGTTGATCGCCTTGACTGATGTAATTTGATTTTCTGGAGTAGGCAGAATATTCGGATTCAGTTAGGCCCGGCGCCCTGGTGGGCTTCAGGATAGTAGAGTTTCTCCCCGCAATTCACGCAGGAACTTGCGCCCTTGACGTTGGTCTTCCCGCACATCACGCAAAACACGCCGTCGATGGCCGGCGGCACTCCAACGGGTGATGGTTGTGGAATCGGTGTTTGATTGGGAACCGGAATTTGCGGAGATACCGGTGTTTGCCCAATCGGCTGGCCGAAACTTTGTGCAATCGGCGGCAATCCGGGATTTGGATAAGCCATTGGCGCGCCCATCTGTGGCGCCGATTTTTTCTTTGCCGGAAATATTCTTAATACCGCGTGTTCCACGCCAAACAGCGTCATCCAAAATGACCACGATGAAATCACAAACGCCGGCGGCTGCGGCCGCTTCAGCATCATTCGCACCATAGCCAGCAGCAATTCGATCCCGCTGGCCATCGCGGTAATCACCAGCACGATTTGCAGCAGCCCTCCCAGCGTTCCGTACACTGGAATCAGATAGGCAATCAGAATGGTCACGCCGAGGCAACACACGAAGGCCAGAAATGAATTGTGCGCCGGCGGTGCGGCAGTATTTGCAGGCACCCACGGTTGCAGATCCATCCCCGGGGTTTTCCAAGGTTCCCCCTGTGCCGGCCACGGTTGGATTGGAGTTTTTCCTGGACCGGGCGGCGGGCCCGGTGGTGCCGGTCCTGGCGGCGTATGCTGCCACCCGCCCTGAAAATCCTGCACGGGCGTCTTCTGCAGATTGGTGTCAACCGGCGGTGGCATTTTCCACTCGCCTGCGCCCTCCATTCCCGGGCCGGCTGCTCCCGAGAATCCGCCCGCACCCATGAAGCCTTGTTGCGCGCCTTGAAATCCTGCCTGCGGACCGCCCGCACCGCGGTTGCGCTTGCTCCCCGGAGCAATCTCCAGCGCAAAGGCCCACGATTCCACGGCCCACTGCGCCGCGTCCGGCACGATGTTGCGTTCATCGTGGAGCTTGCCCGCAAGCCGGGCGGTCAATATCGGATAGGGCTCGCCGCTCCCACGCGCTAAATCCGCGGGCACATCTTCCTGCAGTGCCGCGATCAGCGCGGAAATCTCCTTGCGGCAATCTCCGCAGTAATCGCGCAGCAATCCTTCCAACCGCTCGGGCTCATCCAGAACGCCGAGCGTCTCTTCATCCAGCAACTGAACCAGTTTTTGTTTGGCGCGGTCGTTCATGGGGCTTGCCGGAGATTCTGCCGGCGCCGGTTTCGGCGCCCGTTCGCGGATGGCACAGCAGTTCCGGCGAAGCGGATTATAGCCTCACCGCGCCCTCGGAGGTTCCAAAATAAATTGTGCTGCGGTCGGCCAGCGGAATGGTGCTGCCCTGCGGAACTTCGGACGTGGCCCCTTCCGCTGCGCGCACCGTCCACTTCTGCGCGGAAAGATTTTGCAGCGCCGGAGGATTCCACGCGCTCACCGCCGCCACCGGACGCGAAAAATCGTAGAGCCTGTGATTATCCACGTGGTGCGGATACAGCTGCGTGTCGCGGTTCAGCATCACCCGGTTCGCGCCAATTTTCAGGTGCGGCGGAATCGGCGGGGCCGTTCCACACTGGCGGCAGGGCTGCATCGCGCCGTTGGCCGCGCGCGTGGCGTCCTCATCAAATAAATTTTCCTCACCGCATTGCGGGCAATGAAAAATGCAATCCCGCATGCGCGAGAACGCCTGGCGCCATTCCCCCTCGGCCACACGCCCATTCACCGGGTCGTGCAGTCCGGTGGTAAACGCCCGCGTGAAAAGATTCCGCAAAAACTGCGGATAGATCGGCCAATAATGCAGCGCGATATCGTCTCCGGGGACCGGCTCGTTGGAGCGGTCCACCGGATCGAAAATAAAAACCGGCTCCTTGCCGTAAAAGCGGATCCGGTTTTCCTGGCTCAGGTGCGGGGGAATGACCAGCTCTTTTTTCCCCGAGAGCGGATGCTGCACCATGAAAATCTGGAAAAGCACCACGGCCAGCGAGTGCAAATCCGTGGCGCGGTTGGGCGGCGTCTCTCCGCGGGCCACCTCCGGTGCCATGTATTCCCAGGTGCCGGCCACTTCGCCGGGCTTGTCCTTTACTCCCACGTTATCGTTGTCCGCGATGCGAATTTCGCCGGTGCGCGGATCATAGAAAATGTTGCGGTCGCTGATGTCGCGGTAGCACAGCCCTTTGGCGTGAACCTGCAGGAAGCTGTGCGCCAGGTTCATCCCCACGGTGGCCAGCACGCGCAGCGGCGGTCGCGGCTCCCGGCTCCAAAGTTCGGGCAGGGTCGTGAATGACGGCTCGACCAACTGCATCGCGTAGCCGAAGCTTGGCACGTTTGGGCTGTTCAGCAGCGCGAAGGGCCACAGGAACCGGTCGGAGGGCGCGCCGTTGGTGATCAGGTACTGCAGGCGCTGGCGAACCTCCTCCTGATGCGGATAGTAGGGGAAATACCACTTCACTGCGACCTGCTGGCCCGACAAATCCCCCAGGTAAACCTCGCCCTGGCCGCCGTCTCCAATGGTGTTCCCGATGGTGATGGGCAGTTGTGAGGAAACGGTGAAGACACGCTGGCCCGGGCGGAGGATCATCTACGGCCTTTCATGGACGCTTCGAGGGAGACATCCTTCGAGCGGAATATACAGCAAGTGTGTCGCGCGTTCAAACCTCCTTTCCGGGCTTCTGTCGTCACGCAGTTTTCTTTCGGCCTCATGCAGCCTGCCCTGCCCGCCCTGACCGAGGCCGAAGGGAGCGCAGCCGAAGGGAACGAGCTGCTTCCCCGGGTTTCGTCGTCATTCCGAACGAGTTCCGTAACACGGAACGAGGAGGAATCTCGAAGTAGACTTTATGCCTGTACGTCACTCCTTCCAGCCTTCAACCAATCCCAGGCAACTTCGAGATTTCTCGTCGTCCCGCAAAGCGGGACTCCTCGAAATGACGTCGCTGGCGCGGCGTCGCTTCACGATTCGGCACTAGCTGTCAGGGACGCGCCCGGTCTGTACCCAGCAGGACTACCCCCCACCCCCCTGTTTTTCGTATGTATGGCTAATACAGGGGTTAGGGACGCGATCGTCGTATGTATGGCAACTGCGGGACTTAAAAGTGTTTGTTTTCAAAAGGATTCGCGGCCTTTCGTAAGTGCGGATTCTAAAGGAGTTGTCTGTTATCTAGTTGGTTATCGTGTGCACTGATTCTAAGGGGGTTGCGGAACACCTCGTATCTGCGGCATCTGATGGACTTAAAGTCTTTCCTTTTGATATTGATCCGGAATTGCAGTATTTCCTGGCAATTCGAATGGTTTCGGACATCCTGAGGACAGCGGCGCTCGGCCTGGCGGGAAACGCCCGTCGAAGTCTGGGGTGGATATTACCAATGAGTTATAGAGGCCGTCAAGAAGAAAATGAGAAAAATCAAAAATATTTTGGGGACGGAGGATTCCGCTACGAGGTTTTGTTCGAATGCCTGCGAACCAAGACGAGATTCCTAGCAGGTAAATACTATATACGTAGCGACGGGTTTCCCTAATCGCTGGCCTTCATCGGTTTCAATTGGATTTCAGTCCAACCTCCGACCGGTGTCCACATGCGGACGGGTTTGGGGTGAAGCCGTTCGGGGCAATTCTCCAGCGAATGACTCAATTTCCCCTGCGCGCTCAGTTCCCGGTGAAGCATGTCGTAGGGGGTGTCGTATCGAAGGGAAACAGGCTCAATCGAAGGCTGTGTGCGGAAGGAATAAATTGTCGCGCCTCCTCCATGGATCGGTTCGCGTTCATCCTTGAAGACTTCGATTCCCTGTTCGGTAACAATCACGGCTCGAACGGAATCCTCCGGCTCTTTCTCCAATCGATTAATCTCAGTTCCTGGAAAGACGAAATAGTAGTCAGGAGCGCCTGCCTGGCAACTCACACAAAAATGCCGCGTCCCGGTTGTTTGCGGAGAAGCGGCAAACGGCTTGTTTTCGTCCATAATCGCTAGACTTCCGGAGTTATATTCGTTGTTAAAACCCACCGCTAGCAGGAAATTCCCGCGCGGGGTCTTCAATTCGTTCACCCTGTAAATGACGCCGGTACTAACGAATCGCACTGTTTCTCTGCCGGTCGCGGGATCGAGTTGGACTACAAATGAATTTCCCCAAACCGAATGAACCGCAACGACCCAAATTGTTTTTTGGGGTGATTGATCCGGAACAAAAAGATCAAAGATACTCCATGGGCCACTGAGCGTGTGGTCTCCGAATTGGAAAATCTCTTGTGGCACGTAGGACCAGAGAAGTTTTCCGTGGCTGGAAAAGAAATCAACTGAAACTTTATACAGGTCGCTGGGGTTCGGGCCGGTTCTCTGGGGGGCCACCACAAGCACTTCGCGGTCTCCATCACCAAGGAAGTCTTCAATCCTTACCAGATTCTTCAGGGGTTGACTGCGGCTGAAAATGGTCGCGTCCAAACGACTTGAGTAGCTGTGACTCCAAAGTTCGTGTCCAGCTTCATCGAAAACGTCGAATCCGTTCTCGGTGAATTTGAGTTGAGAAGGAAGTTTCGGTCGAAGAAGCGTGCGCGACGAAGATACAAGGACGAGCCCCAGAATTAACGCCGTAAGGATTGCCGCCGCTCCCGCCCAGGCCCACTTTTTTCGCGCGAATCTCTTCTCAGGAAGCGCAGTCTCGCTTTCGCCCTTCGGTTTTTCCTGCCCCGGAGGAGTGACGCCACTTGGTTTGGCGCCGGACAGAGGCTCCACGTTTGGGAGCGCTTCCTTCCACACGGAGATCGCCGCGCGGGACGCATAAACGCGGCCTTTCTTCCCTCCCGGGTAGCGTCCCACTGGCATCCCCAGTTCCTTCACCCAGCGCATAGCAGTGCGCTTGTCGCGGTTTATGAACTCCGCAATTTCTTTCCAGGATTCCAGCCGGTCTGGATTGTTTTCGGCCATGCACACCAGTCGTGCGGGTAATGGAACCGCTCGGGGGACGATTTCAGGCCACTCCGTGCCTGATGTCAGCTTTTGTCAGCTTATGACACTTGCCAGACTCTATACCAATAGGAGAAAAGTGCCAAGCCCGGAGAGTCGCAGGCGGAGGGGTTTCAACAACTTATCCTTGATTCCTTAGAGGAAGTGGAGGTTTCAAATGATGCATAGCATCCGGCCATCCAGAACGTTCTTCGTTTGGGCAACAGCATTGCTGGTCTTCAGCGCTGGGGCTCTAATCGCACCCGCAGCCACTGCTGCACCGCAAACTCAGACAAAAAATAAAGCGTTGAAGATCCAAGACGGAATCATCGTGCATGTGATTTTCACTGAGGAGCTTAGCTCCGAAAAAAATCATCCCGAAGATCCCGTACCCTGCGAGATCGCAGAGGATGTGAAGGTCAATGGTGTTGTTGTAATCGCTAAGGGGACGCCAGCAGTCGGCAAGGTTGCTCAAGCCGAGAAGAGGGGAGGCTGGGGCAAGTCAGGGACGCTTGCATTCTCAATCGACTATGTCAAAGCGGTCGACGGAAACAACGTTCGTTTACGCGGGAGCTCTGCGCAGGGTGGGAAAGAATTCAGTGCGGGCGGGGCAATGATGGGCCTTTCCGGCGGATTCAAGAAAGGCAAAGCAATTATCATGAAAAAAGGGTCGACGATGGATGTCTATGTCGATGGGAACCACGATGTAACTGTGAACGTCCCCGAGTCGTGAGCCAGCACTGGCTTCTTTGTGTTTCCGAAGGTGGCGCGGAACGTGAAACGTGCCAAACGAAATCTTTGTCCGCGCACTGTTATAGCCGCGGCCGGGCGAATTTCAGCGTTCGGAGTCGGCCTTCTACAGGTGGCGGGAAAAACATAGATTCTTAAGGAGATGTGAACCGTGAGGCCACAATCTATCTCGAAATTCATCTGCAGTTTAGCAATCTTTCTGGCTATCGCAGCACCTGGATGCAACAGCAACAACGCGGGCGGTCCGCCGCCCCCACCGTCGAATCCCGTGCCTGCAATTTCAGGCCTGTCTCCTTCATCAGCACTGGCGGGGTCCGGTCAACAGACCCTAACCATAAACGGGTCAAACTTCTTGAGCTCGTCTACTGTCACTTTCTCCAGCGCAGCTCATCCCGCTACATTCGTGAGCTCAACTCAACTCACGATCTCACTGAGTGCCGCGGATCAGTCAGCGGCGGGGAATTTCGGAGTCGTTGTCACGAATCCGACACCAGGTGGCGGGGCCTCCAACCCGGGAAACTTCACCGTAAATAATCCTCTGCCGGTATTGAATTCCATTTCTCCGACTGTTCTGGCCGTTGGTTCACCGATCACAACGATTGCAATTGCTGGATCCGGTTTTGTTTCTACATCAGGCGTTACTGTCGGTGGGACAAAGGTCACATCAACGTTCGTTTCTGCGAGTCAATTGACCGCTTCCATTCCACCCAGTCTGCTGGCGGCTGCCGGAACCCAAAGCGTGATGGTCACGAATGCTGGTCCAGGTGGTGGCGCGTCGGGCCCAGAAGTTCTTTCCATCGTAACCGTTGCTTCCATTACTCTGTTGGCTACCCCAGTGGCCCCAAACGCGGCGAATGGACCTTGGACACTTGCCGCGGCGGCTCTGGACCCGAATGGTAAGCCGGTTGCCAATCTGCCTATCAACTTCAGCTCATCTTCAGGGCAACCATCAACCCTAGCTGGCGTTACCAGCGCAAATGGTGGACTGACTTCGAGTATCCCACCGCCAACACCTGGGGGTTCGGCGCAACCGGTGGTGGTGACAGCAACCGCCGGGGGTCAAACTGCGGCGGTGAACATTGTTTTTCAAAATCTGGCAGCGGGCTCAGTCATTGGGCGAAGGTCATCTGGGTCGGGTGAGAACTCCACCCCGCAAGCTAGCGCATCGAGGAATCTGCAATCATTTGCCATCGGGGCAAGCGGGTCGCCCTCATCAACTAATCCATTCCTCAATCCAAACAACTGCTTTACTGACGCTGCTCTGACCACAACCGTCTCGACGGTTTGCCAGCAGATTTACACCCAGAACAATTTGAACATTCAACCAAGTAACCTGATAAACGAGGCCTGCAACGCGATTAGTTCCATCGGAACCCTACAGGATGAGCTCAGCTGCGTGGGAACCGGAGTAACAGTCATCTCTTGCCTTCTGGGAGGGACGGGCATCGGAGCCGTAATTTGTGCCGGAACGCTTGATTTTACCCTGGATAGCCTTGGGCCTGAATGTGCTCAGTTCATTGCGACGCAGTTGACCCAGAGATTCCTTGGAGACGCGACGGCGCAAGTATTGCAACAAGTCTTCATTTTGCAAGACCCTCTCAATCCGCAAAACTTGATCACCGAGGGCTGCATCGCTCTTCAGGGAATTTTTCCACCTACTTCAAGCAATAGCGCGGGCCGCATCTACGTCGTCGATGCATCTGCCAATTCTCTCCAAGTTTATGACTCTCAAGGCAAAACCGTCCCGGTGTCCGGGGCATTCGCCGGTCTCAATACACCCGACGGGATCGCCTATGATCCATCCAATCAGCATATCTATGTTGCGAACCTCGGGAGTAATTCGGTCACCGTTTACGACACATCAGGAAATACGGTCAATTTGGGAATTAACGCCTTCGCGGGGTTGAATGATCCCGAAGACATCACTTTCAATCCGGTAAACCGGCATTTGTATATTAATGAACCAAATCAAAACCAGGTTCTTGTCTTTGACGAGGTCGGCAACCAGATCTCACTCGCCAGTGGTACATTCCAAAACCTCAACCTTCCCTTCGGCGTGGGATGGGACTCTTCGAATGGGTTGATATATGTCACAAACGCGGGAAACAACACCATCACAGTTTTTGATCAAGATGGCAATTCAGTGCAGACAGCCGCTGGCGCCTTCCCGGGCCTCAGCTCACCCGACGATGTGTCGTGGGATCCAATCACAGGAAATCTCTACGTCACGGGAGCTTTCTCGTCGTTTGGGGCATGCTCGGTAAATCAGGTTTTCGTGTTTACATCGGACGGCACCCCAGTAACAACAAGCGGTGGGTTTCCGGGTCTGAACGGACCGGACTCAATTGTCAGCAGCGGGAATGCGGTCACTCCAATGTATTACGTCACGAACATTTGCGGTGGGACAATTGGTGTTTTTGACAAACAAGGGAACCCTATCACCATGCCTGCTGGCGCCTTCGCCAATCTTGTCCAACCATCGGGCATTGTGGTGGTCCCATGACCGCGCGTCAACCACCTCGATGTAATTGAATGGACGGTACGCGGATCGACAATTTCAACGAGCCATCAGTACGGATATCAACTCATCAGAGGGAGATCTGCGTGTTCTTCGCTAGCCTTCCCTACTAATGAACAGTTTGCACGATCATCGCCTCACTTTGCGTTGGATAGCGGCAAGCCCAGAAAATGACCAGCGACGAGGTCATCGAGATGGCGTTCTTCAAATTGTAAGTTGGCCTAGAATCTCCCGTTGTTAGCAAATCGAGATGACCGCAATTGTAAGCAAGTGATGTGTCCGCTTTTGATTTTCCTTCGCCTCAGGAAACAACGGATGCTGCACCGTAGTCCCCGGGGCTGTGGGAAAGTGGATCCCGCTGCGCGGGATCCAGGGTGGCGAAGCCACCGGCATTTCCACAGCCCTTTTCCGCCGCCGATTTCGTTTCGTTATTTTCGCCGCTAATCTGCCCGACACATTGTGGTCCATAGTACAGACTCACTCGCCCATCCAGATCTTGGCACACGGTCACCCGGCAACACGCCAGCGTGCCGCACGGCGTCAAGATTCCCAAAATGAATGCCGCCAAAATCAGCGCCGGGATGTCTCCCATCAGGTGACCGCGCTCGGTGGGATTGTGCCAACGCCAGGCCGCGCTCCCGTGTCAGCGCCTGCAGCGGCGCGCACCCCGTCGCCACGCTCGTTCCATACGAGCGGGGGCGCGGGGCGCGGAATCGCTTGTGTTTGGGGGTGAAAAGCGTTAGAGACAACTTAAGGAAAGCAGGGCGTGCCGCCAGGGATCGCGGCGCGAAGGAGGGCCGATGTCAGGGGAACCCAAAGCAAAACTTATTCACGGACTGGAGATACACAAGAGCGCGGATGCCGGCGGCATGGTGTTGATGCAGTGCAAAGGGAATCTGATCTTTGAGACTGCGCCGCATCTGAAGGAGACGGTGAAAAAACTTATTCCGATTGAGAAGCGGATCACTCTGGATTTGGGCGGCGTGACACGGATGGACAGCTCCGGGCTGGGCGCGCTGGTGGGGCTGTATGTGTCGGCGCGCAAGGCCGGCTGCGAATTGAAATTGACGAACATGAGCCGGCCAATTCGGGAGCTGCTGGGAGTGACGAATCTGCTGTCGATATTTGAAGATGTGGGGAGAACCGGGGCGCGGTTGGGGTGAAGAGTGACGGATCGCGCGATTCCCGCCATGGCCGACCCGTGGTGCGGCGCGGGTTGGGTGAGGAAAACTCTCAGGGCCCCGGCAAGATTCGCAGGGTACCCTGAGCCACATGACGGAGTGAGGATCGAGAGCTGAGACGGACGCGCCCGCTACAGACGGACGGCCATCTTCTGGGCCATGTGTAGCAGCAGCTTGCGATCGTGGTCGTCCATTTTGCTGAGAAGGCGCCGGAACTTCTGAAGGACAGGCACGCTCTTGCCTGAACTGCCCCACACCGCGTCATCCGCGCCCTTGCGCTTGGGTAGATTGGGCATTTGCGGTGGATGGTCACCCTCGTAAAACAGGCGGTACATAGGAACTTCCAATGCGCGGGCCAATTTCTCCAGCGTTTCCACGGATGGGACGGTATGGCCATTTTCCACGCGCGAGATGTAGCAACGCAGCAGTCCCGTGCGCTTTTCGATGTCCCCTTGCGAGAGAGACTTTTTTTCGCGTAATTCCCGTAAACGGTCTCCGATAATCAAGGCTATGTCCCCTTTCGAACGAGTTCACCTCTAGAACAATACTACAAAACCAAGCTGGGACGTCGGGCGGTAGGGAACCTTAACACATGCTTAAGGCCTGTGAAAGCACAATAGAGTAAAGGACTTAAGAGAATTCCCGCAGTGACGCAGATCACAAAATGCGGCACCGACGCCGCCAACATTTGAGAGCCGGCAATAGCGAAATAGGTGATTGCTGGCTAAGTATTTGCATGCAAGGGAGCTAACCCCTGGACAATGGATTGTGATGCATTTCATGGGAGCAGCCTTTGAAGCATGGCCGCGCCTTCGGAATAGCTGATGGTGCCCTTGCGCATCAGGGTGGTCAGGAGTTCCTGGAGCACCGCGAGCTGAATATCGGCCGGTATCGGCTCAGCGTGCTGGTTGTGAGCCGAAGGAATAGGTTCGCTGGGCGTTTTGCCGCTCAGTTCGTCAAGCCATTTTTGGAGGACCCAAAGCTGCTCGGGTTCCGGGGGAGCGAAAGAGAGACCCATGCCCATATTGGCGAGAGCGTAGGTGACGGTGGCCTGAGTTTCGAACGCTCTGGATCCGTTGGTGATGCGGATTCTCACGACCGTGCCAAGGGGAAAAGGGCTGGTGGTGTCCGCGTAGGCGCCTTCCAGACCGAGATCGCTGATACGCGTATTCAAGCGTGCCTGGGATTTCATGTCGGTGACTTCGGCGGCGGCGGTGAAGGGATACCGCGGATGACTGCGGCGGTCATCATGGAGGGGAGCAGCCTTGCCGTTGGCCGCGGGCGAAGTGGATTGCTTGGGTCCAGACATGACACACCCCGAACTAATGCTGCCAGCCGGAGTACCCAAGTTTTCCGGAAGAATTACCGCTGCAAAAGATGGTCGAGAGGTGCATTCAGTGTGAAGAAATGAGCGGAAAAATGCAACAGTACGCTCAGGGGCGGTGCTGGATTGGTTATCTGATGTATGGGTGACGCATTAGGCGCGGGCCGAAAAATGATGAACGAAGACCGGGCCCGGCGCGTCTATATATAGGGGAGAGATTTGGGCGCGGATGGGGCCGAAATCAGGAACCGGCAGGTGGAGGGGGCAGGCAGGAAGGGCACAAAACAAGAAAGTTGACGGCAGGTTGCGTCCCATATAGTATTGCGTGGTTTTGTGACTTTCTGCTCCAATATGCATCTAATTGCTTGTGGGACGTTTGTGGGCGAGGGGAAAGTACCTCACCGGTGGGAATCCACCATAACTTTTGACAAGAACGGGAACGAAGTGTGGCTGTGTCCCTGCCCGCGGAAGGCAGGATTATCCCGCCCGATGACACAAGAAGGAAATTGAAACACCAGCGCTAAGTTGTGGCATCGAATTGTGATAGATAGATTGATGCGTTGCGCTGACATTTGTTGACGGGCCGGGGGAGGCTATTTTGGCGATTTTATTGGAAGAAAAATACGATCAGGTCCGCCAGCTCATCACCATGGGCAAGGAGCGCGGATACCTGCTCTATGACGAAGTGAACGACATCCTGCCGGCGGAAGTGCATTCCTCGGAAGAAATTGACGATTTGCTTTCCACGTTTGAACGCTACGGGATCGAAATTTACGAGGACGCGAATACTGCGAAGGCTGCGCGCGCCGCCGCGGAGCCCGGCGAAGGCGGGGAAGTTGAAGTCAAGGCGGAGGAGCCGGCGGAGGAGAGCGAGCTGGACCTGACGCCGGGGACACTGGAGAAAACGAACGACCCGGTGCGGATGTACCTGCGCGAGATGGGCACGGTGCCGTTGTTGACGCGCGAAGGCGAAGTGACCATCGCCAAGCGCATTGAGCGCGGGCAGAACCTGGTGCTGAAGATTACCTCGCGGTCGGCGATTGTGCTGAAGGAATTGCTCGCGGTAGCCAAGGACCTGCGCGAAGGGAACCGCTCAATCAAGGAAATCGTCCAGTTCGACGATGAAGAGCTGACGGAAGAAAAAATTGAAGCGAAGACGCGGCAGACTCTGAAGCAACTGGACAAGATTGAAAAGCTTTACGAGTTGAGCCTGAAGCAGGCCGCGAAATTCGACAAGATCCAGAAATCGAAGAAGCGCACGTGGATTCGCGCAAAGTATGAACTGGCGCGGACGCGGATTGAGATGTCCAACGTGGTGCGCTCCTTTGAGTTCAATCCGTTTGAGCGCAAGCGGCTGATTGACGTGATCCGGCACACGGTGGAGCGCTTGCAATCCCTGGAGCGCGAGGCCGGGAAGCTGGAGCGGCGCGCGGACGTCAGCAAAGGGGAAAACGCGGCCGAGGCGCGGAAGGAACTGCGCACGCGACGGTCAGAGTTGCGTGAAATCGAAAGCGCCAGCGAAGTCGGACTGACCGAGCTGAAGCGAACTCTGCAGGTGATCCTGCGGGGCGAAGCGGACGCGGAAATCGCCAAGAAGGAATTGATTGAGGCCAACCTGCGGTTGGTGGTTTCGATTGCCAAGAAATATACGAACCGCGGGCTGCAGTTCCTGGACTTGATTCAGGAAGGCAACATCGGGTTGATGAAAGCCGTGGACAAGTTTGAATGGCGGCGCGGATACAAGTTTTCCACGTATGCGACGTGGTGGATCCGGCAGGCGATTACGCGCGCGATTGCCGACCAGGCGCGCACCATCCGCATCCCGGTGCACATGATCGAGACGATCAACAAGCTGATCCGCACGCAGCGGCAGCTGGTTCAGGAGCTGGGGCGCGAGCCGACGTCGGAAGAAATCGCCAAGCGGATGGATATTCCGGTGGCGAAGGTGCGCAAGATTTTGAAGATTGCGCAGGAGCCGATTTCGCTGGAGACACCGATTGGCGAAGAAGAGGATTCGCATCTGGGCGACTTCATCGAGGACAAGGCGGTGGTGTCGCCGTCGGATGCGGTGATTAATTTGAATTTGAAAGAGCAGACGTCGTCTGTGCTGAAGACTCTGACACCGCGCGAAGAGAAAGTAATCAAGATGCGTTTCGGGCTGGACGACGGGAGCGAGCACACGCTGGAAGAAGTCGGTCAGTCGTTCGCGGTAACGCGCGAGCGCATCCGGCAGATTGAAGCAAAGGCGTTGCGCAAGCTGCGGCACCCGTCGCGGTCGCGGAAGTTGCGCGCCTTCCTGGAAGGGCCTTCGCGGGATTACCTCTGAGACCCTGCAGGTTTCCGTCGGCCCGCGTTAATTTGAGGGAATGCTCCGCAACTTATTGAGGTTATCTTTGGCCCTGGTGTTCGCGGGATTCAGGTCCAGCGATTTTTGATAGTTCTGGATAGCGAGTTCCTTCTTTCCAGTAACCATATAGATCAGACCCAAACTGTCGAAGGCCGTCCAGGAATTCGGAAAGGCCTTGGCATTCAGACCAAAGACGGTAGCCGCCTCCCTGATTTTCCTGCGACTCATCAAAGAAAAACCAAGACTGTTGAGAAGGGACTCGTCGTTGAAAATTGCAGAATTCTTTACACGCAAATCCTCGTAAACAAGCACACCTTTACTGCTTCCCGATTCCGCAAACGCTTCGTCAAGCGCATTGCGGACTTGAACTTGCGGACTATCAAATTGATCGTACTTCGACCATGCAAAAGCGGGTTGATCTCCTCCGATTGATTCCTGGACCAGGCGGTCTCGAAGGCTCAAGCCATTAAATCCATTGGCAAAATATACGACACCAATTCCTTGCTGCGGGAAGGCGACAACATAGGACTTGAAATTGTCGTTGTCGCCCCAATGCCAGAAGGATTTCCCTTCACTGGTCATTTGCAATCCCAGACCGAGACCCCAGGCCAAATTTTCGGAAAGTTGAACGGGCTTTCTGTCTGTGCACATCACGCAATCTGGATCCAGCTTCACCTGGGCTGACAACATCTCACGAGCCGAGTCCTTGCTGAGCCCCGTGCCGTTCATAGCGGCGATCACGAATCGCGCATAATCATCCACCGTAGTGTGCAAAGAGGCGGCGACGTTTGCAGTTCCCGGTTTTTGTTTTGGAGTGACCTCACCTGCTGGTCCGTGGGGAAATGCAGCCCGGCCTTCAAACCTG
>Ga0209167_10001187_pt1 | contig 15846 bp, 9 predicted proteins | sample Coa_R1_9_FD_187154 | JGI IMG/M metagenome (GOLD analysis project Ga0209167, IMG submission 187154) | Surface soil microbial communities from Centralia Pennsylvania, which are recovering from an underground coalmine fire - Coalmine... | ecosystem: Environmental > Terrestrial > Soil > Unclassified... | reverse complement strand
GACTTAAACCGCCTGAGGCTAGTCGAATGGGTGTACAATTTGTTGGGTTCAGAAGTTCCTATCAGACATCACACTAAAATTTAGACGCAGCAGATACGCCAGTTTCTGGCATCGCTCGTGACGCTTCCGTGCGGTGAAGCACGTATGAACGTGCGGTAAAGCACGCTACTTCTTCGAGAAGGGAACCGTCATGAGGATCTTGCTCTATAACCCCGACAATGGTGTAACTCGTAATTTCATGCCGCATCTGTGGATGTTTTTGCTGCAGTCGCTCACACCGGCTGGACATGAGGTGCTGCTGATTGACGGCAACGCCAAGCCCATGGACGAGGCGCAGATCGCGCAGTATGTGCGCGACGAGAAAATCGACCTGGTGGGCATAGGCGCGATGACGCGCATGATCGCGAAGGCGTACCGCATCGCCGACGCAATTCGGGCGACCGGAGTGAAAGTAGTGATGGGCGGACCGCACGTCACCGAGCTGGCGGATGAGGCTCTGGGGCGCGACGGCGGGCCGCGGCATGCTGACGCGGTGGCGTTGGGCGAGGCAGATGAAACCTGGCCGCAAATGGTAAACGACGCGGCTCGCGGCGAGCTGAAGGAAATTTATGCTCCCGTAGACGACGCGGGCAAAGAGCGCAAGCCATCGCTGAAACAATATCCGGTGATTCCGTGGCAGTCGATTGATCTCGCGCAGTTCAATCTTGTGCCGAAAGCCGTATTCCCACTGCTTAAGAAAATCGGGGAAGGCTGGGGGACGTTTCGCATTATTCCGGTCGAGTCAGGACGGGGATGTCCGTATGGTTGTGAGTTCTGCACGGTGACGGGATTCTTCGGCGACTCGATCCGGTTCCGCACCAACGAGAGTGTGGTCAACGAATTGCTCCTGCTGAAGGCACGGGCGCGCAAGGAAAAAGGGCAAATGGCGGTGTTCTTCATCGACGACAATTTCGCCATCAACGTCAAGCGTACTAAGTCGCTGCTGCGCGACATTATTGCCGCGGGTGCGCAGGTGCATTGGGTGGCGCAGATCAGCGCCAATCTTCTGCGCGACGAGGAACTGGTGGATCTGATCGCGGCCTCGGGGGGAAAGTGGGTCTTCATCGGCATGGAGTCGATTGACCCGACGAATCTGAAAGATGTGAACAAAGGATTCAACAAGCCCGGTGAGTACGCCGAAGTACTGGAGCGGCTGGCGAAACGGAACGTGTATGCGATCACGTCGTTTATTTTCGGCATGGACAACGACACGACCGGCGTGGCCGAGCGTACGCTATCGCAGGTACGCACGTGGCCTCCGGGCCTGCCGATTTTTGGGCTGCTGACTCCGTTGCCGGCGACGCCGCTGTACAAGCGGTTGGAAGTTGCAGGGCGGTTGACGCGTCCGAAACATTGGAAGGAATTCATTCCGTTTGCCATGGCGCACACGCCGCTCAAAATGACGATCGAAGAGGCTCACGCCGAAGTTAAGTATGGCTGGGCGCATGCATACAGTCCGGAGGCGCTGGCACAGGCGGTCGACTCGCTGGATGATCAGCCGCTGGGATACCGCATCAACATATTCCTTGCGCGGCTGTGCTTCCGCGGGATCTATTTCCCCATGATGGGGAAATTTGCATGGGTGAAAGTAGTCGCTGAAAACCGGCACACCATCTTCAATCTGGTGAAGGAAGCGGCGTTTGGGCGGAAGGCGCGCCCGCGGAATCCAGAGGACGAAGTTGTGTACGAGGAGGCAACCGTCTCGGGCGATTGAGGGTCTTGGATCTCTCTGGATGAGGAAATCAGGCCATCGGCAACTCGCTGATGGCCTTTAATTTGGCGTGCCGAACCTTCCCTTCCGCGAAGCCGGCGGGCTTCGCCCATTCCACTCGCTTCGCTCGCTCAGGGCAGGCTCCAGCCGGGGCGGCCGAAGTCGCTGCCAGTGCATCAGTATTCCGGAGTAGAGACGTAACAAGTTACATCTGCAAGAGTTGGTTTGCGGCATCGCGGCCGCTGCGGATGCAGTCCGGGACGCCGATGCCGCGGTAGGCGTTGCCGGCGAGGGCGAGGCCGGGGAGCTGTTGGCGGAGGCGTTCGATACGGTCGAGGCGTTCGAGATGTCCGACGCCGTATTGCGCCATGGCGGACTTCCATTTGTAGACGCGGGCGAAGAGAGGCTGGGCGCTCAGGCCGAGAATTTGTTGAAGGTCGTTACGGACGATTTCGACGATCTGGTCGTCAGTGAGTTGCCAGGCATTTTCGGCATTTGCTCCTGCAAAAAAACAACGCAAGAGGGCGCGGTCTTCGGGGGCGCGGTGAGGAAATTTGTTGTGCACGAATGTCGCGGCGAGCAGTCTCTTGCCTTCGCTGCGGGGCACAAGAAATCCGAAGCCGGCGGGAAGCGACTCGCGAACACCGCGATCGTATCCCAGCCCAACGGTTATGGACGAGCTGTATTGAATAGCGGCGAGCTCGGCGGAAAGTTCGGGGCTGGCTATGCGGAGCGCTTGCGCCGCAGCGGGCGCGGGCAGGGCGAGGACAACGGAGTCGAAATGATCGGATTGCATGCCGGCCGAGACGACCCAGCCTCCGGCTTCGAGTTGCAGGGCTTGTACGGGGGCGTTCGTGAGCAGCGATGATCTCGTGAGGCGGGAAGCCACGGTTTCCGCCAGGTGTTGCATGCCATTCTTGAGCGAAGTAAAAAGTGGAGGCGCGGGCTTCTTTGGGCCCTGCGACATTTTCTTTCGCGCGGCGAGCATGGCGCGGCCGAGGCTGCCGTGTGAGTCCTCCATATCATGGAAGCGGGGCAGGACGGCGCGCAGACTAAGATTGGCGGCTTCCCCGCCGTAAACGCCGGAAAGCAGCGGATCGGCCAGGCGGTCAACCATCTCGCTTCCGTAGTGGCGCGTGACGAATGAAGCGACGGACTCATCCGGCCTGTCGTTTTTGGGATGGAACCACTCCATCGCCATGCGCAACTTCGTCTTCCACGAAAAAAGCGGTGACAAGACCGTCGGCATGATCTTTGTGGGGACCATGAACATCAGACCGTCGGGCATTTCGACAAGGTGTCCGCCGGTGAGGATATAGGTTTTGCGGTCGGCGTCGTTGGAGCCGATGAGTTGATCGCCGAGGCCGAGGGCGCGGCAAAGGTCGGTGGCCCAGGGTTTTTCGGTGATGAAGGAATCAGGGCCGGCTTCGACGAGGCATCCGTCGATGTGTTCGGTGCGCAGGACGCCGCCGAGGCGTGGGGAGGACTCGTAGAGGACGTAGTCGACATCCGCGCTCGCGTCGCGGCGGTGCTCTTCGAGGGCGAAGGCAGCGGCGAGTCCGGAGATGCCTCCGCCGATGATGGCGATGCGAGTCATGGGGCCGAGCGCTATGTACCTCAGCGGCTAAAGCCGCAATTCCAACTGACCATAATCGCAGCGCTGGAAGCGCTGCGCCACCCAAAAGCACACCAGCCCAGAGGCGCACCGGGCCCGGAACGCTCTGGCCCAGGAAGCTCCGGCCAAAGGTCGGCCGCGACGCTACTGCTTGGGGGCAGCATACTCCTGTACGAAGCGGGCCAGGTTCTTCACATTTTCGACGGGGGTTTCGGGTAGGATGCCGTGGCCGAGATTGAAGATGTGGCCGGGGCGTCCGGCGGCGCGGCGGAGGATGTCTTCCGCGCGCGACTTCAATTCCTTCCAGTCGGCGAACAGCAACACAGGATCGAGATTTCCCTGCACTGCCGCCCCGTGATGAATGCGGGCCCAGCCTTCATCGAGTGGGATGCGCCAGTCGAGGCCGATGACGTCCGCTCCGGTCTGTTTCATGGCGGGCAGGAGCGTGGCGCTGTCGGTGCCGAAATAAATAATGGGTGCTCCAGTTTTCCTCAGCTGCTTCACCATCGTTGTGACGTGGGGGAGCACATAGCGGCGATAGTCTTCTACGCTGAGGCAGCCGACCCAACTGTCGAAAATCTGAATCACGTCGGAGCCCGCTCGCACCTGCTCTGCGGAGTAGGCGACGGTGACCGCGACCAACTTGAGCATGAGCGCGTCCCAGTCGGCGGGAGAGTTATACATCATTTTCTTGGTGTGGATGTAGTTGCGCGACCCGCCGCCCTCGATCATATAGCTGGCGAGGGTGAACGGAGCGCCGCAGAATCCGATGAGCGGAACGCGGTTGCCGAAGTGCTTCGCGACCAGGGCGACGGCTTCAGAAACGTATCCCAGTTCGGCGGCGCGATCGGTGCGGAGGTTCGCGATGTCTTCCCTGCTGCGAATGGGCTTCTCGATAACCGGACCCTCGCCGGCCGAGAAATGAAATGGCAGTCCCATGACTTCGAGCGGCAGGAGCAGGTCGGCGAAAATGATGGCAGCGTCGACGCCGAGAAATTCCGCGGCGGTGATGGTGACTTCGGCGGCGAGAGCGGGCTTCTTGCAGATTTCGAGCAGGGAATGCTGTTTGCGGACGGCGCGGTACTCAGGCATGTAGCGCCCGGCCTGGCGCATGAACCAGACGGGTGTGCGGTCGACGGGCTGGGATTTGCAAGCGCGAACGAAGGCGGAGTTGGGTGCGGACATGAATGTTGAATTTAGCATTTTTCGTGCGATGGCGCTGTGATCGTGGAGATCAACAACTTAACCACAGGGGACACGGGGGAAGCGCATGGGGAAAACCTTTCGGCTTGTAGAATTGCAGAATGGCGCGAAGGGTGATGGCGATGCTGGCGGCTGCGGGGTTGGCTGTGCTTGGCGGAGTTGCCTGGCAGAAGCCGGGCGCCGTAGGGCCGAAGGATTACGGGCCGACTTTCTATAAGGACTTGTCGCCGATTCTGCAGGACCACTGCCAGAGTTGCCATCGTCCCGGGGAAGTTGCGCCGATGCCGCTAGTGACTTACGAGCAGACGCGGCCGTGGGCGCGGGCGATGGCGCATGCGGTTGGGATGAAGATGATGCCGCCGTGGTTTGCCGATCCGAAGTATGGGCACTTTGCCGACGATATTTCACTGAGCGAGCAGCAGATTGCGACGATTTTGGCGTGGGCGAACAATGGAGCACCCGCGGGGGATGTGCGCGATGCGCCGGCACAGCGGAAGTGGGCTGAGGGATGGAACATTCCGCAGCCTGATTTGGTGGTGAAGATGCCAAAGGCGGTGAAGATTCCGGCGGAGGGCGAAGTCGAGTATACGTACGAGATTGTACCGACGCATTTTGCCGAGGACCGGTGGGTGCAGATGTCGGAGTTTCGTGCGGGAAGTCCGGCGCACGTGCATCACGCCGTGGTATATATCCGACCTCCAGATTCGGAGTGGCTGCGGCATGCACCGGTAGGCGAGCCGTTTACCGCATCGACATTGAACGATCTGCTGGAGCAGCGGGAGGCGCATGAGACGACCAGCGATCTGCTGCTGGTGTATGCGCCGGGCAGTTCGCCGGACCAATGGCCGGAAGGGATGGCGAAGTTTGTGCCGGCGGGATCGGATCTTGTATTTCAGATGCACTACACGACCAACGGGACGGCAGATCAGGACCAGACCAGCATTGGGATGGTGTTTGCGAGGACTCCGCCGAAGCAGAGAGTGATCACGCTGCAGTTGAATCAACATGCACTCATTATTCCTCCGGGGGCGGATGATTTTCGTGTGGACGTGCAGGGGACACTGCCGAACGACGCGACGTTGCTGAGCTTTTTTCCACACATGCATTTGCGGGGGAAGCGGTTTGAGTACGACATTGTGCATGACGATGGCAGCGTGGAAGTGTTGTTGCGGGTGAATTATCACTTTCACTGGCAGCTGAGTTACCGGCTGGCGGAGCCGCGTCCACTGAAGGCGGGGACGCGGCTGCGGGCGATTGCGTGGTATGACAATTCGAAGAATAATCCGCATAATCCCGATCCGGACAAGACGGTGACGTGGGGCGACCAGACTTCGGACGAAATGATGGTGGGTTTTTTCGATGTGGCCGTGCCGGCGGGGATGGATAAGTGGAAGTTTTTTGTGCGGCATGGGGAATCGAAGTCCGAGCAGAAATAACGAATGTTTGAATCGATCAGCGCGCCGCGGCGGCCTAACTGGATGCTGAGAATTTTCTGCATCGTCGTGCTAGGCGCGCTGGGCGCCGGTTTCGCCTCGCTGTGGCGAATGACACAGATGCCGCTGCGGTCGCACAAAGGTCCTCTGTATCCGCTGTCGAACGCGCAGGCAGAACTTTCCGGCCGTCTTTCCGACGATGTCAGGCATCTTTCAACGGCGATCAGGGAAAGGAATCTTCAACACGAAGGATCGCTGCATGCCACTACTGACTATTTGCGTAGCACGCTCGCTCGTGCCGGGTACACGGTCACGGAACAGACCTACACGATTGAAGGTGAGGCGGTAAGCAACCTCGAAGCTGATCTTTTGGGGAGCGTGAATACTGACGGCGCAGTGATTGTGGGCGCGCATTACGACAGCGTGGATGGAACAGTCGGAGCGAATGACAACGCCACGGGCGTGGCCGCCACGCTGGAACTTGCCCGGTGGTTGCAGGGGAGCCATCCGCGCAAGACGGTCCGATTCGTGTTTTTCGTGAACGAGGAGCCGCCCTATTTCCAGACGGGGCAAATGGGCAGCCTTGTCTATGCGCGGAAACTCAAGCAGGACGGCGTTCCAGTTTCGGCCATGATCTCGCTGGAGACGATCGGGTACTATTCCGACGCACCAGGGAGCCAGAAATATCCTCCGCTGCTAAACCTTCTCTATCCGAACCGCGGCGATTTCATCGGTTTTGTGGGAAACTCTGAATCGCGCGATCTGGTGCGGCGGGCGACCAAGACGTTCCGCGAATCCGCGGAGTTTCCCTCTGAAGGGATCGCAGCTCCAGCCGACTGGCCCGGAATTGGATGGTCGGATCAGTGGTCGTTCTGGCAGGAAGGCTGGCCAGCAATCATGGTCACCGATACGGCGCCATTTCGGTATCCGTACTACCACACCTCATTCGATACGGCCGACAGAGTGGATTTTGACAGGATGGCTCGAGTTGTAGACGGCTTGCGGAACGTGGTGGTATCGCTGGCCAACGAGCGGTGAGCATTTGCTAGACTTCTAGATTCCACCGAGGCGAAACTCTGATGAGTGCAAAACGCATGGCTGTTGTGGGGATGGTCGTGGCTCTTATCGTTTGTTCCCTTGTGGTTCGAGGAGTAAAAGCGCAGTCGGGCGCACCTTCTCCGGCGCCGAAGAAGGCGGAGGAGCAGTTCAAGAATATTCAAGTGTTGAAGGGAATTCCGGCCGATCAGATCATTCCGACGATGCAGTTCATGACGGCATCGCTGGGAGTGGACTGCGATTTCTGCCATGTGCAGGGCGCGTTTGAAAAAGACGACAAGAAACCGAAGCAGACCGCGCGCAAGATGATGGCGATGATGTTCACCATCAACGCGGAGAATTTTGAAGGACACCGGGAAGTGACGTGCTACTCGTGCCATCGCGGGAACGCGAATCCGGTGGCGATTCCGGTTGTGATGACCGATGAACCCAAAGAGGGCATGGGCGAGCCGAAGAAATTGGAGGGCGACGCAAAGGAAAATGCCGGGCCCAGCGGCGATCAATTGCTCGACAAGTATGTGCAGGCGGTGGGTGGAACGGCGGCGATCGACAAGGTAACGAGCCGGGTGATGAAGGGGACGATCGACGTGAGTGGGAAAGCGATTCCGATCGATATTTATTCGAAGGATCCAGACAAACGGATTTCGTTTACGCACATGTCGGAAGGCGACAGCGTGACGGCATTCGACGGGCATGAGGGGTGGCTGGGCGCGCCGGGGCGTCCGCTGCGCGAGATGCATGGAGGGGACGTGGATGGCGCGGCGATTGATGCAGATCTGCACCTGGCCACGCATTTGAAAGCGATGTTCACAGAGCTGAAAGTGCGGGGAACGGAAAGAGTCGGCGACAGCGATGCTTATGTGGTGGTGGGGCAGCGCGAAGGGAAGACGCCGATCCGACTGTATTTTGACACGCAGGCGGGGCTGCTGGTGCGAATGGTGCGGTTCGGTGAGACCGCACTGGGGCGGCTTCCGGTGCAGATCGATTACGCCGACTACCGGGCGACGGATGGCGTGAAGATTCCCTACCGGTGGACCCTGGCGCGACCGGGCGGGCGATTCACAATCCAGGTGAGCGAGGTAAAACAGAACATTCCGGTCGATGAAGCGAAGTTCGCTAAACCAGCGGCTGCGACGGAACCGGCGAAGGAGCCGGCGAAATAGCCAAAGGCGCCGTCAGAGCAGTTAGGTGCGCGCCTTTCAGAACCTTTTCAGGTTCTTCCGGTATGTTCGACGATTGGAGTACGCAGCCAACGTTGGGGATGATCGCCTTTGAACCGCCGCCTGTTCATTTTCTTCGTACTGCTGGGAGTAGTGTGGCCGTTGCCAGGCCGCGGCCAGGACACTTCTACTTCTGGCCGTTCCAGCGATGAGGGCTCGGGACTGCGTTCGATCACCGGCGTCGTATTAGATCCTTCCGGAGCGGCAATCGCCCTGGCGCATGTCTCCCTGCTGGGAGAGGTGGCCGCAGGCACGGCGCTTGCGCAGACGACGACCGATTCCGTCGGAGCCTTCCGCATCGACAGCGTCGCTCCGGGTAAATACACGCTGGAATTTCTCGCCGAGGGCTTTCGCGGCGTCCGCCTCGCCACCACGGTGACGAACAAACGGCTCTCTCCGATGCGCGTGGTGCTGCAAATCTCCGCCCAGACTGAGACGGTGACGGTGGCGACCGGAGACAGCGTTCCCATTGTCACTACGGAAACCTCGGCGAATCAGAATGTGAATGCGATTGATCGCGACGCGCTCGATCGGGTGCCGGTATTCGACCAGGACTACATCACGACGATGTCGCGCTTCCTCGATGACAACGCGATTGGCACGAACGGCGTCACGTTGGTAGTGAACGGGATTGAGGCCAACGGGCCGGGCGTCACGCCTTCTGCTGTGCAGGAGGTGAAGATCAACAATAATCCCTACTCCGCGCGGTTCACCCGGCCGGGCCGGGCGCGCCTGGAAATTGTGACCAAGGGCGGAACTCCCAGCTACCACGGCTCGCTGAATTTCATGTTCCGGGATTCGGCCTTCGACGCCAGCAACGACTTCGCGGCAGTAAAGCCGCCGGAGCGGCGGCAATATTATGAGGGCTCGGTGACAGGGCCAGTTGGGCACAGCAAACACACCACATTTCTACTGTCGCTAGACGAGGATCTTCTCGATCAGCAGGACGTGGTCGATCCTGTGGCCATTGCCCAAGCCGGGTCACTGGGCTTCGGCCCCTTTGCCCAGACCGTGCCCAACCCCACTCACCACTTTTTCGGGTCCGGCCGCATTTTTCACGACCTAGCCAATGGAGATCAGTTCTGGATTGGATATTCGTATGAGCACCGGTCGGCGGAGAATCAGAACATCGGCGGAACGACGCTTCCGAGCGCTGGAACGAACACGCGATTCCTGGAGCACGAAGTCAACGTCAGCGATCTGCACCAGTTCTCGCCGCACTGGTTGAACCAGCTGAGATTTCTAGTGGGACATTTCGATTCTCCGGTCAGCAGCATTAATCCCGAGGCTCAGGTCGCGGTCTCGGGACTGTTTACAGCCGGCGGCGCGCAGGCCGATTCCCGGCGAACCGAGTACCACTTTGACGGCACCGACTTCGCCACTTATGCCAATGGAAGGCATCAGCTGAGTTTTGGGGTCGACATTCCGGATCTCAGCCGGCGCGGGCTCGACGACTTTACCAACCGCGCCGGGACTTACACCTTCGCGAGTGCCTCCGATTACACGGCGGCGACACCGGCGACATATCTGGTGCAGACCGGCCAGGGCCACGTGGCATTTCTGGAGAAGGTGTTGGGAGTTTTTGTGGAAGACAACATTCGGGTGAAGCCGAATTTTTCGTTGTACGTAGGATTGCGTTATTACTGGCAAAACTACTTCCATGACGATCCCGACAACTTTGCTCCGCGATTCAGCTTCGCCTATGCGCCCAGCGCCAAGAGCAAGACCGTGATTCGTGGAGGTGCGGGAGTTTTCTACGACCGCACGGGGCCCAGTCCGATCGGCGACCTGCTGCACTTCAACGGGGTGAACCTGTTGCGATTCATCGTGGAGCAACCGCAGGTGACGTATCCCATCAATCCAGCGGTGCTGTCGACAATTCCAGTCAGCCTTGTGACGCTTGATCCGCGCGCACGCATGCCCTACACGGTGCAGTACAGTTTTGGAGTAGAACGGCAAGTGACCGCCAAAAGCACGTTCAGCGCGGTTTACATCGGCAGCCGCGGCATTGATGTTTTCCGCTCGATCGACACTAACGCTCCAATTCTGAACGGCGGCAACTATGTGCCACCGAATCCGGCTCTGGGGCAGGTGCGGCAGATTCAGTCTGAGGGATACCTGAAGGGCAATGCAATGGAACTTACGTTCCGCGGGAAGCCGAGCAAGTATTTCTCGGGACAGATCCAGTACACGCTGAGCCGAACGGATAACAACACGAGCGGCATCACATTCTTCCCCGCCAACAGCTACGATCCCGCGGCGGACTGGGGACGCTCGGACAATGACCGCCTGCACAAGTTCGATCTTCTGGCCTCGACGCAGCCGACGAGGTTCTTCACCCTCGGAGTCGCGCTCTCGCTTTACTCGGGGAAGCCGGTCGACGTCACCACTGGAGGCGACGACAATCATGACGGCATTCTCAACGATCGCCCCGCTGGAGTTCCGCGCAACAGCATGGCAGGCCCTGGCGCGATCAATCTCGACCTGAATTTAACGCACGATTTCCAGTTATCGAAGAGGAAGAAGGAAGCCAAGGTGCTCTCGGTGTCGCTGAACTCCTTCAACGTGCTGAATCACCCAAACTACGTCACGTACATTGGAACGCAATCTTCGCCTTTATTCGGGCTGCCAGTGGCGGCGCAGCCTCCGCGGCGCATGCAGGTCGACGTGCAGTTCAAGTTCTGAGCGGAATCAATAACAAAACCTGATAGGCACGATAAATAGTTTCGATTTCCGCGAATCGGCCGCGGACGATAGAGTGATGCGTCTTGGATTGGGTGTATTCGGGAATTTGTGCAGGAGGAGGAAGACACGCAGGTCTGATTTTCTGCCGGTTCGATCTCTCCCGCGTAAAGAAGGCGCATACTATTTGGGAGACGCGCTGCGGACGTCGACTAAGTTGCTCTGGACGGCGAGCGCGATCCGCGAGGAACGCAGAACAGGACTTCAGAACACTATGACGAAGATTGAGGCGGTCATTCAGAATTCCAAGCTGGAGGCGGTCAAAACTGCGCTGCACGAAATTGGCGTCGAGGGCATGACGGTGATCGAAGTGCGAGGGCACGGGCGGCAGAAGGGGCATACCGAGGTCTACCGCGGACGAGAGTATAGCGTCGATCTGATTCCCAAGACCAAGATTGAGATGGTTTTGGCCGACGCCATGGTGGAAAAGGCGGTGCAGGCCGTTTTGGGAGCGGCGCGTACGGGGAAGATCGGCGACGGCAAGATTTTCCTGTCGAAGGTGGAGGAGGCGATCCGTATTCGGAACGATGAGCGGGGTGAGGGAGCGCTGTAGCACTGGGCAAGAGATTGTTAGGGACACGAGCCAAGCGAGCGGTAACGCGTCGCAAAGAGCGCGACGCAGCGCGCGACCAGCCCAGGTCCACTCGACAAGTTCGAGGCAAGCTCTTCGGCGGGAAGGAAGCGCCCGCGTCGGGATGACAAACTTAGATTGAATTGCCTGCTATCGGAAACATCTGACAGACGGCTTGTGGCGGCCTTGCCCCAGTGAGCGCGCGTCACGGGGGTGATTTTCTTTCATGATGGCGGCGTCCTCATTGATCAGCGAACTGCGAGGTTCCCTCGGCGACGAATCGGGGCGCATTCAGCGGGAGTTTGAAGCCACCGGTGACGGACGCGCAGCCGTGGCGCAACGCACGCGGCTGGTGGAAGACATTCTCTTCCGATTGTGGCGGGATATCGTCTCGCCCGATCATAGCAAGCCCGACAACTTTTCTCTCGTCGCTACTGGAGGGTTCGGCCGGGGCTGGCTGTTTCCTTATTCCGATATCGATCTGCTGTTTCTGTTTGGCGATCGCGAGGCGGAGCAGACCTTCAAAGATCCGGTGCGGCGGTTCTCGCAGGAAGTGTGGGATCTAAAGCTGAAGCTGAGTCCGGCATCGCGCACGCTGAGCGAATGCGACCGCTACGACGTAAATAATACTGAGTTCACCATTTCCCTTCTCGACTGCCGCTATCTCGCGGGAGATCGCGATCTGTTCCGGCGGCTGCATGACAAATCCATTCCAAAGCTGGTGATGCGAGAATCCAAGGCCCTGCTGCAGGGTCTGGCGGAGGTCACTCGCGAGCGGCACGGGAAATATGGGATGACTCTCTATCACCTGGAGCCGAATTTGAAGGAAACTCCGGGCGGGCTGCGCGACGTGAATGTGGCGAACTGGCTGGCGCTGATTTCGGCGATGGACAAGTTGCGCGACTGGCCGGATGCGAGTTCGTTGCGGGCTCCGGTGCGCAAACAGCTCGAGTCCGCGCTGGATTTCCTGATGGCGGCGAGGTGCTTTCTGCATTTCCGGCACGGGCGGGACGACAACACCCTGAGCTGGGAGGCACAGGATGAAGCGGCGGCCAGACGAATCGGGGCCGCGGATGCCTCGGAGCTTTCGGCGGCCGACTGGATGCGGATTTATTTCGGCCACGCACGGGCGGTGCAGCGGACCGTGACGCAGTTGTTGGAGGAAATTCCTGAGGCCTGGTCGGCGTTGTACCGGCAGGTGCAGAGCTGGCGGTCGCGGGTTACGACGGCGGATTTTTCGGTGGTGGATGGGCTCATCTTCTTGCAGCAGCCTTCGGCGTTGCAGGATCCGGAAGTGTTGCTGCGGATGTTTCATTTTCTCGCGCATCACGGATTGAAGCTAAGCGCGACCACGGAGTACCGAATCGAACAAGCGCTGCCAGCGCTTGCCGCGACGCCGCCGCGGGGAGCGGAACTGTGGCTGTACTTGCAGGAGACGCTGCTGCAACCTTACGCGGCCGATGCGCTGCGCGCCATGCATTCGTTGCGGCTGCTGACGTTGCTGCTGCCGGAGTTGAAGCTGATCGATTCGCTGGTAGTGCGGGATTTTTATCATCGCTTCACGGTGGACGAGCATTCGTTTCTCGCGATCGAGAGTTTGCATCGGCTGAAGCAGTCGAAATCGGAGTGGGACAAGCGCTACGCAGAACTGCTGGGCGAACTGGAAGAACCGGAGTTGCTCTACCTGGCTTTGTTGCTGCACGACACAGGCAAGGGGATGCCAGGAGGCAATCATGTGGTGGCCAGCCTGGAGGTTGCGAATCATGCGATGGACCGGCTGGACGTGGATCCCGAGGAGCGGGCGGAAGTTTTGTTTTTGATCGAGAACCATCTGGAGCTGTCGTCGGCGCTGCGGCGCGACATTTTCAATCCGGAGACGGTGGCGGCGTTCGCGGAGAAGATGGGAACGCCGGAACGGCTGAAGATGCTGTGCTTGCTGACGTATGCCGACATCAAGGCGGTGAATCCGGAGGCACTGACGCCGTGGAAGGCGGAGAACGTGTGGCAACTCTACATGGGGGCGGAAAATTACCTGAACCGCAGCGCTGACCAGCGCGTGCATGCTGATGTGAATGACGAAAAACTGGCGCGCCTGCGGTCGCTGGCGCCGGTGACCAGCAGCAAGTTCAAACAGTTTCTGGAGGGATTTCCGCAGAGGTATTTACTGGTGCATTCCGCCGAGGAAGTGATGCGGCACATGGGGATGGCGGATGAGTTGGGCGACGATCCAGTGCAAGTGGAGTTGAAGCGGGGGCGGCACTGGTACGAGTTGACGCTGGTCACGAGAGATCGTCCGTTTCTGTTTGCCAAGTTATCGGGCGTGCTGGCCGCCTGGGGGATGAACATCGTGAAGGCGAACGCGTTTTCGAACGAGGCGGGGACGGTGGTCGATACGCTTTACTTCACGGATCGGTTCCGTACGCTGGAGTTGAATCTTTCGGAGTGGGAGCGGTTTCGGCGCAGCGTGACTGAGGTGCTGCTGGGCGAGGCCGACCTCGAGAAGATGCTGCGCGACCGGCAGAGGGGGGAGAAGGGCGCGATCGCGAAAGTGAAAGTGGAAACGAAGATTGAGTTTGACGAGGAGTCGTCGTCGACGAGCACGCTCGTGCAGGTGATTGCCCAGGATCGGCCGCGGCTGCTGCATCGAATTGCGTCTTGCCTGTCGGATCAGAAATGCAACATTGAGATCGCGCTCATCGATACCGAGGGGCAGATGGCGATTGATACGTTCTATCTGACTTCGGGCGGGAAGAAGCTGGGGGCGGAACGGTGCCGGGGAGTGGAGAAGGCGCTGGTGGAGGAGTTGCGGGGGGAGTGAGATCCCCGAGGGATCTCTGACGATAGACCGCCGCGTTCAGCGGCGGGTGGGCGGCCTTTGCCCGTGCCGGAGGCACGGCTGAAACGGATCCGTAGCCACGCGCGATTTCAGCCGTCCCTTACGGGACGGGCCACCGAAATCATCACACATACCCGGCGTTGGAAACGCCGGGCTATTGTCGAGCATCCCTACGGGACGGTACTTCCAATCGGGCATTCTGATTTCATCAAGATCTAGTTCACTTCGTCGAAAACTTGAACACCGTCCTCGACTTAAACGTCTCTCCGGGCTTCAGAATCGTGCTTGGGAAGTCCGGGTGATTCGGCGAATCGGGGAAGTGCTGTGTCTCCAGGCAGAGGCCGTAGCGGCGTTTGTAGACGTGGCCTTGTTTGCCGGTGACGGTGCCGTCGAGGAAATTTCCGGTATAGAACTGGACGCCGGGCTGCGTGGTCGAGACTTCCATGACGCGGCCACTGGTAGGTTCGTAGACGCGGGCGGCGAGAATAAGGCCTTCGCCCTTCCGGTTGATCACCCAGTTGTGGTCATAGCCATGGCCGAGGACGAGTTGGTCGTAATTGTCGTCGATGCGGGCGCCGACTCTGGTGGAAGTGGTGAAATCGAGAGGAGTTCCTTTTACGGGGCGGAGTTCGCCAGTAGGAATGAGATTTTTATCGACCGGCGTGAAGCGATCGGCGTTGATCATGACTTCGTGATTCAGAATGTCACCGGTGCCCTCACCGGCTAGATTGAAATAACTGTGCTGGCTGAGGTTGATGGGCGTGGACTTGTCGGTGGTGGCTTCGTAGTCGATGACGAGTTCGTTGTCATCGGTAAGGGTGTAGGTGACTTTGACTTTCACGTTGCCGGGGAAGCCGTCGTCGCCGTCCTTGCTGAGGTAGGTGAATGCAACTCCGGACTTCCCTTTGAGCGGCTCAACCTCCCAGACAACTTTATCGAAAGTCTTGTCAGTGCCGCCGTGCAGGGTGTTGGGGCCGTTGTTCTTGGGCAGGTTGTAGGTCTTTCCGCCGAGGGTAAAGGCGCCGCCTGCGATGCGGTTCGCGTAGCGGCCGACGACGGCACCGATGTACGGGGGATTGGGGACGTAGCCTTCCATGGTTTCGTGGCCGAGGACGATGTCGGCGAACTGGCCTTTGCGGTCGGGAACGCGGATGGAAAGAATAATGCCGCCATAATTCATGGCTTTGATTTCGACGCCGTGAGAATTGGTCAGTGTGTACAAAGTAACGGGCCTCCCGCCCTGCGTGCCGAGTGCTTGAGATTCGACTCCGGGCTTGGCGGGAGTCGGCTGTGCGAGAAGCAATCCGCCGCTGAGGATTAGAACGGTGATGAGCGTGAGGATGAGGCGTCTTGGCATCATGGCGAAGAGTGTACTACGACGGGCGGGGCTGTGGTGCAGGCGTCCGCTCCAAAGTCCCGC
>Ga0209167_10001186_pt1 | contig 15873 bp, 21 predicted proteins | sample Coa_R1_9_FD_187154 | JGI IMG/M metagenome (GOLD analysis project Ga0209167, IMG submission 187154) | Surface soil microbial communities from Centralia Pennsylvania, which are recovering from an underground coalmine fire - Coalmine... | ecosystem: Environmental > Terrestrial > Soil >... | reverse complement strand
GCGCAGGTTTACATCCTGCACGGCGACCAAGTCGCCAAAGCGGCGCGTGAGATGTTCGGTGGAAATCGCCGGTGCGGTAATTGTGGCGGATGCGTTCATGGAATTTCAGACTCTAGCATATTCGCGCTTCGACGCTAGCCGAAGCTGTATCGCACCTCCCGTGCGACCCCGCCACCGGCAGGGTCTCAGGGTGAAACGGCGCTGAGTTGCGTAACGGATGCTAGCGGCTGTTGACGGGAGCGGCGGGCAATGGAGATGCCTGCGGAAAAACCGCGAGAATTGCCGGCAATTCCAGGCGGAACGTGCAGCCGCCTTCGGGCCGGTTGAATCCGCTGATTCGCCCGCCATGCTCTTCCATAACTCCGTAGCAGATGCTGAGTCCGAGTCCCGTGCCCTTGCCAACTTCTTTCGTGGTGTAGAACGGGTCGAACACTTTTTCCGGTTCTTTCATGCCCGGTCCGGTGTCTGAGAATTCGATGACGACATTACCGCGTTCGCGCAAAGTGCGGATGAGCAGGACGCCGCCGCCCGCCGATTCCATGGCATCCACCGCGTTGCTGATTAAGTGGTAGAAAACTTGCAGCAATTGATTCGGATCGCCGCGCACGGCCGGGAGAATGCTGCGATTTTCCAGTTCGATGCGGATATTTTTCCCGCGCAGATCGAGATTGCGCAGCTGCACCGCGCCAGTAAGCACGCTATTGAGGTCCAGCAACTGTTTTTCGGCGGGAACTTGCCGCGCAAAACTGAGCAAATTGTTGACAAGGTCCTTTGTGCGGCGAGCCTGCTCACGGATTTTGTCGCCGAGGGTATGCGCGCGGGTGTTTGCAGCGTTTTCAATGGTGAGTACGTCGGCATAACCGAGAATTGCCGTAAGCGGATTATTGATTTCGTGCGCGGCGCCGGCGGCGAGCTGGCCCAGCGAAGCCAATTTCTCGGATTGCACGAAATGAGTTTGCAGCCGCTTGACGTTGTCCAGCGACTCCCACAATTCGTGCACCAGTTTGGTGCGTTCCTGATACACGAGATATTGGCGGAGGAACACCAGGGCCGCTCCGGCGAAAATCGCCACGAGCGTAACGATCAAGCGAAAGCGCCGCACGGAATCCGGCGCGCTGCTCGCGAACTCATTCCAGGCGGCCAGAAGCGGCGCAGCCAGCACACCCCACATCGCCAGACGAGCCGGCCACTGCGTGTCGCGCCGAACTGACTCTTGGTGCACCGCGGGCTCGAAAGTTAAACCGAGAGCGATGATACCCACCGTTCCCAGCCAGACGAAGGAAGCCAGCATGGGCAAACGAATCAAGCCGCCCCTGTAAGGCAGCATGTGATGCATGGCCATTACCGACAACGTCATTCCCGTGACATACAAAGTGGTTGCGCCGAAAAGATGGCCGTAGACGACGCGCCACGCTCCACGAGTGCGCAGGAACAGAAGTCCGAAACCGATCGCCACGACCAAATTTTCAATCAGATAGCTGGCGAAGTCGCGCGAATGGAATAACTCAGAATTTGGCGAGATTACTTTCCAGGGCATCGCCGCGAAAATATAGATGTAGAGCCACAACATCGCGAGCAGCAGCAAATCGATTAAACCAAAGCGCAGAGTTTCGCGCATCTTTCTGGCGTGAGGCATCAGGGCCAGCGATGCCATAAACGGAACAGTGTGCAGGAAAAAGAGCAGATCCGCGATGAACGGAACCTGGGTCTGTTGATGCAGGCTAAATTGGGTGTAAACCACGACGAGGATTCCCGCAAGCCAAAGAGTGCAGCCCAGCGCCAGGAGCATCCAGAACCCATTTTGCCGGCGATAGGGAGACGCCGCGTTCCACAACAGGCAGGTATTGGCGAACAACGGAACCAGGCACGCGAGGAAATAACTGAGACCGACGACAAGGGAGTCGCTCGTGGGCAGCAACGTGACCGCTGCGTAACCGCCGACAAAAAACACCCAAGCACAGGAGATCAGCAACGTCGAACGAGAAACCTTCATCGAAGTGGCACCGGAACAAATTTTAGCGCAGGCTCGGCGAATTCGGCGGCCAACTTCCAAAATCCATACTAAAGCGTTACGTAAGCGCGGCGACGCTTCGGCTTGCGGGAGCTCAGACCGGAGGCGAAGACCGTGGAAAAGGAATCTCCTCGCGGTGATACAGTCCCTTGGCTACGGTTCGGCACTCCTGTATCTACTGGGAATCATTGATTTTGTGGCAGTTGCAACCGGCGTATAACACTGGAAGCTCCAAAGCTCCGCGAGGTTCTTGGACGGTTGACCGCTGGAGCGACGGAAACGAAAAGTCTGAGTCAGCACGCACTAGCCGCCTTCCATCCTGTCGAACTTCGGAGAACTGAATGTCTGAATCATCGGTGAAGGCGGAAACGGTCGCGCAGCGCACAGGCTTTCCCAAGAAACATATCCATTTTCTTTTGCGGCTCGGCCCCGGATTGATCACCGGCGCCGCCGATGATGATCCGAGCGGCATCGCGACGTACTCGCAGGTGGGCGCGCAATTTGGCATGGGCATGCTGTGGACCATGCTGTTTTCGTTTCCGCTGATGGCCGCGATGCAGGAGATTTGCGCGCGGCTGGGGCGAATCACGGGAGCGGGCATCGCGGAAAATTTGCGCAAGAATTATCCGCGGCCGGTTCTTTACGGCCTCGTTTCGTTGTTCTGCCTGGCCAACATTTTTAATCTGGGCGCAGACGTTACGGCGATGGGCGCGGCGGCTCAGCTGGTCTTCGGAGGATCGCTGAATACTTATGTACTGGTGTTCGGGCTGCTGTCTTTGATTCTGGTCGTCTATGTGCCGTACAAAAAATATGTTCATTACTTGAAGTGGCTGACGCTGGCGCTGTTTGCGTATGTGGCGACGGCGTTCGTGGTGCATGTTCCCTGGAAAATGGCGCTCCGCTCGACGGTGATTCCTTCGCTGACGTGGACGACAGACTACTGGATGGCGTTGGTTGCGGTGCTGGGTACCACGATCAGCCCGTACCTGTTCTTCTGGCAAGCTTCAGAGGAAGCGGAAGACGTGCGCCTGAACAGGCACGAATCTCCGCTCAAGCAGCGGCCGGAACAAGCGCTGAGGGAATTTCGCCGGATCTCGCTGGATACATGGATCGGCATGGGATTTTCGAACCTGGTGGCATTCTTCATTATTCTTACCACTGCGGTGACGTTGCACACGGCGAGCGCGGGCAAAGGCATCGACACCGCCGCTGATGCCGCCAAGGCCTTGCAGCCGCTGGCCGGACATTTCGCATTTCTGCTTTTTGCGCTGGGGATCATCGGCACGGGTCTGCTGGCCATACCGGTGCTGGCGGGGTCCGCTGCATATGCCGTGGCGGAAGCATTCCGATGGCACGCCAGCCTGGAAAGCAGGCCACGCCAGGCGCCTAAATTCTATGCGGTGCTGGCGGCAGCAACGATTATCGGAATCGCGTTGAATTTTCTGGGGATGAACCCGATACGCGCGCTGTACTGGTCCGCGGTGATCAACGGCGTGGTGGCGGTTCCGCTGATGGTGATGCTGATGATCATCTCCGCGAACGCCGCGATCGTAAAGGAATTTTCGCTTCCGGCGTATCTGCGTGTTGTCGGCTGGGCCGCGACCGTGGTGATGCTGCTGGCTTCGCTGGGATTTATCGCGAGCAGCATCCGCGGATTATTTTAACGCCAACTTAGCCGCGCGCCGCGTGGTTCTCCTGGCGCATTTGCTCAACGAGACGGCTGTGCTTGTGCGCGCGCTCCCGATATACGGCACCCATGAGCTGCCATCCTTCCTTCTCGCCTGTGGGTAGGCGAGTGGCAGTGTGCTCGCAGGTGACGGCTGCCTGTTCCCACCATTTGACGTTCTCCGCGAGGAGTTCGAGGATTTCCTGGATTGAAGTATCCATGCGTTTCTCCCAAGGTGCATTCACCATCGATTGTTCGCTCTGAGTTTTTCCAGTCATTGCTACTTGCATCGTCGGCTCCCTGTTCTTGCTTAACTCTTGCCGCCCTGCTGCGGCGGGATAGCTGCTGACCGCATTCAATGCCTGGGGTTGCGGGTCGTCGCCTTGCCGGCGGCCTTGCCGGTAGGCTTGCTTGCATTCCACTTTTTGACGGATTCATCGCTGGCGAGTTCGACGCCATCCGGCGGGTCTTGCTGCGCGAGTATTTGTTCGATGACCGTTCTAGGAACTTGTTCGAAGTACGTCCCGATTGCTTTCATGATCGAGCCTCCTTCCCTGCACAGCACCGTAACAGCGCGGCAAGCGTACGGGGAGACTCTTTTGGTTGATTCACGTCAGAAGAGTCCGTGGTTTAGCGCGATGGCACCGCGGATAGCGCGAGCGTTGCGAGTACCGGCAACGTGGGGTTAATTGTACGGTAGTGTAGTTTAAAAAATCCTTCTTGACACGCATAGCTGCGCTTGCTTAGGATAGCGATGCGTTAGTTATACGTTAGCTTTAGAAGGAGGCCTATGAGCGCAACGCGACCGGCAGCTCATTTCAAGACGGTGGCACAATTGGATGTTCCGAATTCGCGCAACGGCAAGCACAAGAAGATCGTTACGCTGATCCTGCGCGACCTGGACCAACTGAAAGAAGGCGCAGCGATCAAGATTCCGTTGGCGGACCTGGGCGACTCGAAAGAGAACGTCCGCTCGGCGCTAAATCGCGCGACACGCAAGACCAGTCGCAGCGTGGCCACAGCGACGGACGAGCAATTTTTGTACGTGTGGAACTCTGACAAGGCTTAAGCGCCCGCAGCGGTTTCGGGCTTCTTTCAGAACAGTCGGCGCGTGTTGCATTCGTTCGGAAGTTGGCCGCGGATTGCGGCGGTCAAGCAGAGCGTTGTAGCACGGCCTTGATGGTATTCAGCAGAAACTGCGGGCCGTCGTCTTTGAGGATCCAACGATCAACGATGCCTATGGTTTCGTCCGGCAATTGTGAGAAGCGCGACAGAATGACCACCGGAACCAATGGGTTTATTCGCTTGAGTTCCCGGGCGGTGGCGATTCCATTCATGGCGGGCATCCAATAGGCCAAGAGCACCAGATCGAAAGGCTCGGAGCGAAATAATTGGATGCCTTCTTCGCCGGAGCGCGCGGTCAATGCCTGATGATCCGCAGTTTCCAAGACGCGCTTGCAAATGTTGAGCGCGGCCGATTCGGCGTCAATGCAGAGTATCTTCGCCATTTTTGCCGCGACCAGAATATCCGCAGACTATCCCGTCGAGCTTCTGAACGATTCCGCGGCTAACCCACGGCCCTCGGCGCCGTCTCTTTTTCAGCGTTCGTCGTGAAAACCGGCTCGACAATTCTGTGCCGGTGTCATGGCGGCCGCCTTGCGATGGGATGGAAGACTGCACGCGCTGATTATGACAAGCGACCGGCGGCCGAAGAATACGGCGAATCCTGTATCTGCTGGATGCGAGAGGCGGAGGCTCGCACTGTAAACGCCTCGAATGCGGGTCTGAGTCAAGCGCGCGGAACCCCGGGCAACCTGAGGACGATTTCGCCCGTGGAGGCATCGCGAACGAAGTACTCGCCGGGCATGGCTCTGATCAATTCGTCGAGATGTTTCTTGCCGTCGTCGAGCGTGGCGACCTGCTTGATCCATAGCGGAGTGCCATCGTCGAGCGTCCGGAAGATGTCGAAACCTAAATCCATATACACCTCTGGCCTATGATGTAGGAGCATGGCTTCGCTCCCCCTGTGGCAAGGGCTGGACGCACGACTCACCATCGGCCAATGTACACGGCCGCTCGGAAGTTGTATGTTCAACCTTAGACAGAGCCAACCTGGTCTTGTAATTGAAGATAGCGGATGCAGAATCGGGTGAAGCAAGACCGGGAATCATACTCTGAATGAGGGAATAGGCCTCATTAAATCGAAGCGAATCGAAAGAACAGAGGCTAAATGACACCAACGCAACGGGCAGACAAAGCAGAAGTTCTCTTCCCAGCCGGGCTACCAGTCTCGAAGCCCGTGCGCTACGACGCGGGCGAGACGATTTTTTCTCAAGGCGATGAGTGCACGGACGTTCGCTACATCGAAGAAGGCGTGGTGAAGCTGACGTTGGTATCGAATCGGGGGAGGGGCGGAATACTGGGATTTCTGGGGCGGGGCGATTTTTTTGGAGAGAACTGCTTGAACGGCCAGGCATTTTATTCTACATCGGCAGTGGCGTTGGTGCCCGGCACGGTGATGGTCATCAACCGAAAAAAGATGGTGAAGATCATCAATGAGGAGCCGGCGGTTTGTTCACGTTTCATCAATTACCTCCTGGCTCGGAATCACCGCATTGAAGAGGATTTGATCGATCACCTGTTCAATTCCAGCGAGAAGCGGCTGGCGCGCACGCTTTTGCTGCTGGCCGACTACGACGCGGGAAACGCGGACGTGACGATCATGTCCAGAATTAACCAGGACACGCTGGCCGAGATGATCGGGACGACGCGCCCGCGTGTGAATTTCTTCATGAATAAATTCCGCAAACTCGGCTACATCCATTACGACAAAAATGGCCGGCTGGAGGTGTACAAGACGCTCGCCAAAGTGCTGCACGACTAGGGACGCGACATATTAAATGCTTCGTGCCGGTTCGATTGCGGAGTCTTCGTGTTGCCAGCGAGAACCGGGCAATCCCGTTCTCGCCGGCGGCATGCGTTTCTTCTTCGAGCGCTAGTTTGTCGAGCTGGCCTTCTGGTCCTTGACCTGCAGTTCGTTCACTACCTGCTGCACGTTCGGAACCCCGGCCGCGACTTTTTCCGCATAGGCGCGTCTTGCCTGGGAGTTCACTTCGCCCGTTAGAGTTACGACGCCGCTTTTGACGTCGTACTTCACGTGCTTGTTCAGCCGGTTCTGGATCAGAGCCGCGTCCAGATTCTTTTCGATGCCCTTGTCCACATCCGAATTCACGGCCTTGGCATCGCTTGCAGCGGCTGGAGGGACCACGGCGATTTGGTCCGCTACTACTTGTCCTGCTGCGATGGACTTCGCGATCGTTTCCGCCTGCGACTTGTCCATATCGGACGGTACGTCGCCATCGAGAGTGACCACGCCTTTTACCCGGTCCTGGCTCACTTTGACGTCTTTCAAGCCGGCCTGATCGAGCGATTTGCGAATGTTGTCAGCAACGTCCGGGGATTTCGCCGGTTCGGCCGAGCATCCGGCGAGGGTGCCGACGGCGAGCAACGTGAACAATGAAATGCAAGATGTGAGCTTTCGCATGTGAATTCTCCTTTGATATGAATCGGCTACTTGGCAGATTTCTTTCGATTCTTTCGGGTAAGGCGCGCCGTCGGGTTGCTGCGCTTTGAAGCCGAGGCGGAAGTGCGCCGGCTGGTACGGGAAGCAGAAACGTTCTTGCGAGCGCGTTTACGGGTGGGGGTGCGGCGGCGCGTCGGGTGAGTTACTTCGTCGACCTTGGCGGCGACAGTGCCCAGCGTAGAGCCAATCGAGCGTGCCACGTTGGTGAGGAAATCTTCGGCTTTTGCAGCGGGCCTACGTTCAGTAGCTTTCATGTGTTCTCCCTATAGGACTGATCTAGCGATTTGTATTGCGAATTGTTGATCGAATCGAACGACTGGATACGAGTTACGATGCTTTCTTCTGCGCGGACGCCGGGGGATCTTTGATTACCGGCACGTCTTCCCCCAGAGCAGTTGCCAGAGCGATCAAGTGATCCTGCTCGTCCATGAGGATCTCGCGGATATGTTCGGCCATGGCGTATTCACCTAATTGCTCGCACTGGCGGACCCTGAGGCGATAATTTCGAATCGTCTCGGCTTCGTTGATCAGGTCGAAGCGGAGCATTTCCCGCGCCTTTTCCGAAGTTCGGACGGGTTTGGGCTGGACCGCGGGCATACCGCCGAGATAATCAATCTGGTTTGAGATCATCAGGGCGTGATTGAGCTCCTCCGCCGCGTGCTTTTCCAATTCGTCCGCGATATTCATGAACTCGGCGCCCTTCAGCACCTGCGAGTACACGACATAAGAAATGATCGCCTGATATTCACGAGCCAGGTCTTCGTTCAATAGCGCGATCAGTTCGTTGCGACTTACTTTTGGTTCTTCCTGCGGCACGGCTTCAGCCTTCATCATGAGCTCCTGTTTGAGTTTTCGGCGTCAACGCGAGAATGAGCGGCGACGAGCATGGTTCTGGCGCGAATCGAAATTGATTCACTTCGCGCCGGGTGCGTTTCAGCCTATGCGGTCGTGCTTTTTGCTTCGCGATAGGCGCGTTCGCCGACATCGGCGGCTTGGCGCACCCGACCTTTGATCTGATCAATACCGTCCTGCGCGCTCTGAGTGAGCTTGTGGCCGGCAGCGATCGCCCCATCCAGATGCTCTTGCGCTGTTTCCGCGAGGTACTCGCGGGTATCGTTGCCAGAGCGTGGAGCAAAGAGCACTCCTAGCGCGGCGCCCACACCGATGCCAACTGCAAATGCAGAAATCGATTCCGTCCAATTGTGTTTCGCGGTCATGGTGCCCTCCGTATTTTTGAAACCTCTTGCACTTCTAATTCCCAACTTCGTAGCTGATTCCGAAACGTCCGAAGGGAAGCGGGAAGGAAGCCGGGAAGCCCGGCCTCCTTCTCGGGAAACTATTCCCGGCCGCCGGAAGTTGTGTGACGCGCGCGTTGATCGTCCGCCTTGACGTCCGCGGAAGATTCGCCCGTGGAGGAAATGTCCTCTGCGCTGGTGATCTTCATGATCTCCTTGGCGCGTTTGATCGCATCGGAGCTGTCGCAATGCACGGAGAGCAGGATGCCGCCCTTCTGCACGCGTCCCTCGTAGCGCTTTGCTTCATACTCGGGAATGCCGAGGCCGATCAGAGCGCCGGTGAATCCACCGACGGCGCCACCAACACCGACTCCGGCCAATGCGGCCATGATCGGTCCAGCAGCGATGAGCGGACCCACGCCCGGTATGGCCAGCGCGCCGATTCCGGCTAGCAAGCCGAGAGCACCGCCGAGAACCGCTCCGGAACCTGCTCCGGTCGCCGCGCCTTCCGGCGCCTTGGTGGCTTTTTCAGTGCCGATTTGCCTTGACCCGAGATTCTCGGGAAGCAGTGCGGAAATATCGCTCGGGGCAAAGCCGGAGCGAACCAGCGTGTCGGTCGCGTGATCGGCGCTCGACAAAGTGGGGTAAATGCCGAAGACTGCAGTCTTTTTTCCTGACATGTGTGATTCTCCTTTTGGACTAGGGTTTGAACTTGTTACGCAAGCCGGCTGCTACTGATTCGCCGGCGCCACTCGGAGCCGGTTCGTTACGTTCTCCGCGCCGACGACGGCTGCGGCCTTCGCCTCAATGCCGGCCTTTTCGTCCTCTGTGCGAACCGGACCTTTCAGGGTCACCTTGCCATCCTGCGTAATGACCTTGATGTTGTGCGCGTAGGTGGAAAGTGACTTGTCCTGATAGATGGCGCTGCGAATTTGTTTGGTAATATCGCGATCCGCCGGATTCATTTTCTGCTGGTCGGCAGTCGCCGCGCCTTTATTGGCATCGCCCTGGTTGGTTTTGGAATTGTCTGGGGCAGGTTGCTGGTCCTGCTGGGCGGTGCCGGCGAGCAGGGAGGAGCCTAAGAACAGCGTTGCGCCCAGAAGCGACAAGCATTTGCCGATTTTCGGTGCAGAAATCATTTCGCAATCTCCTTTTCAGTTCGCTTGCGGCACTGGATCGCAGCGTCTATCGAGAGTCCGTGAATCTTTTGCGACTCCGTGATGAGCAGACTAGTGGGAATCAAGCGGCGGAGCTATACCGCGATGCGCGTAGATTTGGGGGGAGCTTGCGGTACAGGCGCGTGCGCACGCAGGGTAATACTCGCCCGCGGGCGCTGAGAAATGTGCAACGGCCGAAGCCGCGAAATAGTAATACCGAGGCACCACACAGAGCCTCGCAGGCATACATCGAACTATCCACAACTCTAGTTGAATGACTGTATGGTCGCTTAGGACCGAAAATCGTAAAAGCGATGGGTTCGTAGAACGTCCGCGCAAGCTTCAGCGGAGCGGTTCGATCCACTCCAGCTGGCCAATGCATTTTAGAGGGGGTTCTATGCTGCGTTCGGCATTATGGTTCTTCGTCGCGGCATTGATTGCGGCGGTGTTTGGATTCCTGGGAATTGCCATCGCGGCCGTATGGATCGGCAAAGCGTTATTTTTCGTTTTTCTGGTTCTCTTTTTGGCGTCGCTGTTCGGCGGGTTGCTGCGGCGGGCGCCGACATCTATCATTCATTCTGACAGTCGAGGTAAGGAGATCTCATGAAGACAGCATCGCTGCTAGGTTTCGTGCTCATTATCCTGGGTGTGATTGCGCTCGCCTACCAGGGAATTACCTACACCACGCACAAGAAAATTCTGGATGTTGGCCCTATTCATGCCACGAAAGAGGAACACAATACGATTCCGCTGCCCCCGATTGTGGGAGGTCTCGCGTTGATAGGCGGAATCGTACTGGTCGTGGCTGGCGGGAAAGAAGCTTAGGGAATTGATATGTTTTGCGGCTGGCCCAGAGATGCGAGCTCTCTCTGGGCCAGAGTCATTTAGAGACGCTAGCAGGCGTCCGATCCGCCGTTTAACGTCTAACGCAAGCCCGACTGCCTCTCCATACCGTTTGCGGCGTCTATCATCGAACCGCGTACGCGAGCCATCAAAGCACGCTCCGAAAGGGTGGCTCGCAGAATGCGCTCCAGGTCGGTTTTGCGGTAGGGATAACAGATGAAATCGAATGCGCGGATATTCAGCGAGGCGAGATAGTCCCTATATTCGTTCGGGCACGCCGGCTCGCAGACGATGATCGTGGGAATTTCGACCGGCCGGCTTTTAAGCAAGCGAACGACGTCGCGATAAGTGCCTTCAACCAACCAGAAACCGCAAAAGCACGCGGCGACATTTTCTTTGGCGAGCAGCGCACGCACTTCGCCAACGCTCTTGGCCCACAGTGTGCGCAACGGATACATCTGCAGCAAATTGCGCATGCTGTCGCTGATGACGGTGTCAGTAGTAGCCACCAACACAGTTGGCTGAACAGCGACCTGCGGGAATTGGGCGGATGATTCGTGATGCAAAACAGTCGCGGGGTTCCTGGTTACAGAGCCTGCTTCGTTCATGGCTGGATTCCTTTCTGCTTTGGCGCGAGAAGAGAACAAAGAGCCGGCCAGCCCTCAAAATCTGGCGCGAAATTTACAGCTTTTCGTTCTCCTCCGCACCGGCATAATCGCGGATTGACGCTAATCTAACAATACGGGCAAAGTCTTACGCGTTTGGGTGGACTTGCTGTACGTGGCGCAGAATCGAGCGGCAAGAGATGCGGATGCACGAAGTGCAATTTCGCGCGGACATGCAATCAAGCGCGAACGAGATCAGAACCGCGGAGATTGAGAGCGCGAAGACCGATCGCGCTCGCGGCAGAATCAGGGTGAGGACGCGCCTAGGCTTCGACGATTTGATTTCTGACTGCGTAGCGGACCAGTTCACTCACCGTGTGCAACTGCAGCTTGCGCATGATATTGGCGCGGTGCGTTTCGGCGGTCTTAACGCTGATGTTGAGCGACGACGCAACTTCCTTGCTGCTCTTCCCTTCGGCGAGCAACTGAACGATTTCCCGTTCGCGAGAGGTGAGCCGGTCGCGCAGCGCGGTGGGAAGCTCGGTGCGCATCCTGCCTTCTTTGAAGCTGGAGAGCATCACTTCCGTCGCGCGAGGCGTGAGAAACGGTTTGTGGGTCGCGAGAGTTTCGACGGCCAGAATCAGGTCGCGGTCCGAATCGGATTTTACGATATAGCCGCGCACGCCGGCTTCCAGGATGTCGCGAATCAGCTGATCCGAATAATGCACCGAAAGAATGAGGATTTCCGTGTGCGGAGATTCTTTGCGTATTCTGCGGGCCGCGTCCACGCCATTGAGGTCCGGCATGCTGATATCCAGGATCGCGATGTCCGGTTTCAGTTCCTGGGCCTTCGCGACGGCTTCGCGCCCGGTATGCGCTTCCCCGCAGATTTCCCACCCTGCGTGCGATTGCAGCATCCCTTTGATGCCACGCCGCATAAGGTCGTGATCGTCGGCAATCAGGATACGAAGCACTTTCATTTTTCTCTCCCGCAAGAAGGGGTTGGTGTCGCGCTGTTGGGGGGCACCGTCCTGGACAAGCTTCCCATGGTGGGACGAGGCCGCCTGCGATTGCGTTTCAACAAGATCAACGTTGCTTCCCTTTGACATTCAATCACCAGACTGCTGATAGCGCCAGTGCTCCGCCTCGTTTATGAGAGGTACATTCCGGGGCCCGCATGTCTCGAGGCGGAGCAACCGGTTGATGAATTCGGCTATGAAATGGAATAAAGCCCTCAGCGACTGAACTGCCATAAGCCGTGGCCAAGTTACGGTATCGTTACGGATTCGTCTATCAGAGGCATCCTGTAGTCTTGGTAAGTAGATCCCTGTAGGCGCAAGACGCGAAGCAACAGAAAACTCGCGACTTAGGGAATCCGGAGGGGGGAACTTACCTTAGGGCGGCTTGATTAACGGCGGGTTCGGCGGCGGGATGCAACTCTTTCAGTTGATTGAGGTTTCGGACGACCTTGGCCCATTCCTTCTTGTCCTTCTTGGTAGCGAAAGGCGCGTTCAAGTCACCGTAATAGGCCAGCAGCATCTTTTTCACGTCTGGCGAAACCGAAGCAAAGTCGTTCTTCTGCAGCCGGTCCAGCAGGTCTGCATAAGTCTTGTCTGCCAGTGGATATTGGCCCGGACCGGTGATCGTCCCGGTGTCAATATTGTCGTTGACGAGATCTGCATGGCCTGAGCTCCCTTGCTGCTTCGCCAGTTGCACATAATCCTGGAGCGCATTGGTAAAACTTGCGACGAACAATTTTTCGGCGTCGGGAGTGGGGATCTTGAACGCGAGATCGCGAAACGGCCCGATTTTGGGTACCAGCTCGAGCAAGAGGCCAAGGAGCCTGGTGCCGAAGCCGGGCTTTTCGTACTTGCCGGGCCACTGCTTTTCATAACTGGAGCGCGAGACGCGATATAGAAACGCAGTGCGCGTAATTCCCGGAGTGCCCTGCTGAATTTCGTCCTTCTTGGTTTGCCAGGCGATTTTTGTGGCCTCCGGTATCACAAGGCTGACGCCTCTGCGATAGGAAGCGATCGCCAAGTCGTAATTGGAAAGCACCGAATTGAGATCGAGCGAATAAGTTTCCTGAAACGCGCGCGCAAGCAGATCTTTCGACACTTGAAAACCGATGTGGTCGCGATACGCGTCGGAGGCGTATCTGCCTTTGGCGACCTGCAGCACGTCAAACCCGAATTCGGTCTTCAGATGCGAGAGAGGATCCTCATCGTAGGTCACAACTTTCCCGTACTTGCGGCGAAGCTTCGGGTAGAGGAGAGGCACGGCGAGGTTTGTGCCGGTACGGTGGCCCTCGTTGTCCGCTGCGTAATGGGCGAGTGCGCCGAGCGCGAAAGCATATTCGTTCACGTCCTGCGAATCACGCAGTAGCGCCTCGACGAAATCTCCGCTGCGCACGTAATGCACCAGGTCGCTGAAGAATTTGTTGCCGAACGGGTAGTAGCCCATGTCCTGGATGACGCAGCCGCCGTACGCGTAAGCGTGCGCGGTTTTCAGATCGTCGGGAGTCGTTTGAGGAAAGCGCTGCAGGAGCAGCGGCTTGATTGCTTCGTCCCACGCAGAATCCACAATCGCTTCATGAGCGAGGACGGCATAGGCTGCGGAAGGTGGTGGAGCGGCGAGCAGAAAGATAATGCAAAGGGCAATCGTTCGGATAGTGAGGAGCTCGCTAAATCTCATGTGATGTCCGATCATCTGCGGGGCTTCGTGGATAGCGCGCAATCACGGGCAAAAAAGACGGGTGAAAGCTCTCGACCTACTAGCGTAGACCCGGCCTGCGTGCAAAGCCATACAGAAGAGCCCTTAGTTCGCGGACTAGTCAACTTTACGATTTTCGCGGAATTAGCCCAGGCCTGACGCTTGGGATTTGCCCTCAACTGCGGCGAGTTCTTTTACGGATAAGGTCACGACGATCGTGGTTCCGGTAGGCCGAGACCTGATTTGCAGCCAGCCGCCGAGTTGCCGCACGCGCTCGCGCATTCCGCGGATGCCGACGCCCAATTGGCCGCCGCTGCTGTTCAAGGTGGTCATGATCTCATCCGGAATTCCCTTACCGTTATCCGCCACTTCCAAGCGCACGATTCCGGAACGCGCTTCAATCTGAACACTCGCGGTGTCACTGCCGGCATGGCGGAAAATGTTGGTCAGGCTTTCCTGGACAATTCGGAAGAGAGTCCGTTCCACGATTTCGGGAAGGCGATTCGGGCCGAGCGACATTTTTAGCTCCACCTTCACCTTGCTGCGTTGCGTGAAACCTTCTATGTACCACTCCAACGCTGAACGCAACCCCGCGTAATCAAGGGTCGGAGGATACAGAAGGTAGGAGAGTGTGCGAGTTTCGTCGGAGGCTTTCTGAGAGAGCAGGATCGCTTCGCGAAGCAAGTCGGCAGCGGCCGGATCGATATCAGCAATTTTCGCACTGACCGCGGAAAGGTGAATCACCAAGGCGGCAAGACTTTGACCAGTGCTGTCGTGCAGTTCGCGCGCGATGCGACGGCGCTCTTCATCCTGCAATTGCAACAAGCGCGCCGAGAGATTGCGGAGGGCCTCTTCGGCTTCTTTGCGCGGGGTAACGTCGCGATTGATCTCCAGGATCCCAATCGTGCGGCCCTGCGAATCGCGCTGCAAGACCTGACGGCTGGCGACCACGATGCGCTTCCCATCCCGAGTCCAGTGGGCGATCTCCCCTTCCCAAGAGCCGACGCTGTAAAGCTTTTCGTAGATCTGGTCGAGTGGCTCGGGAAACTCCGTTTTCAGGAATGAGTGTGTTACGTGTCCGCAAGCTTCCGCGGCGGACCAGCCATAGGTTTCCTGCGCGCCACGATTCCAGAACAGGATCGTGCTGTCCACATCGCGCACGATAATGGCGTCGTGAGCGAGCTCCAGCAATTCGGAATGAAGCCTCCCACTGGAAGTGCGGGAAGCGCGAGTCCTTTGTGCTTTCTTCTTCTTCCGGCCGGGTTTAGCGGGCATTCATCAGGTTACCTTGTGTCGGGCATGGATGCTGAAGGAAATCGCTCGGACCTGAACTACAGACGCGTATCGTCACCGGGGAGCCAGGTATTGCCGGTGGGCGAAGCTCGACTCGATCGAAAGATAAATACGTGCTCATCGCGAAACCTACTCGCGCCGCGGCAGATTCCTACCCTGAAAAAACGGCTTGTGCTGGCCCATGGCCTCGACGGCCGTCACCAGCCAATGGGCCTGAGATTTCAGTAGATAGCCGCTCGCGCCCGCGCTCTGGGCTTGCTGGACCATTTGCGTGGAATCGTGCTGCGTGAATATCAGCACTTCGGCAGCCGGGAGCGCCCGCTTGATCTCCGGGGTAGCTTGCAGCCCATTCATTTCGGGCATCGTGATGTCCATGATTACGATGTCAGGCTGAAGCTCTCGCGCCATTCCGATAGCTTGGGCGCCATCGGCAGCCTCACCGACTACTTCCCATTCCTTGCGTGTCGCCAGCAACCTTCCCAAGGCCGCGCGCACGGCTTTTTCGTCGTCCACAATCAAGATTCGAAGGCCCACTAAGTCTATTCCTCGCACAGTTTATCCGATGCCCGCGAAACCGCAATCAGGTTTCGCGTGATCCACGCAGGCGATACGCATCCTCGACTACCACTTACGACCTTACCATTATCCTTGAGGCAAATCCCTGTCGTCTGCGTGCAATTGCGAAATATGTACAACACGTCGCCACTATTTACATATCCTCCGTTTGAGGATCTGGTGACGGCGAAGCCGAGCCCGTAAGGGCCTGTT
>Ga0209167_10001183_pt1 | contig 15918 bp, 7 predicted proteins | sample Coa_R1_9_FD_187154 | JGI IMG/M metagenome (GOLD analysis project Ga0209167, IMG submission 187154) | Surface soil microbial communities from Centralia Pennsylvania, which are recovering from an underground coalmine fire - Coalmine... | ecosystem: Environmental > Terrestrial > Soil > Unclassified... | reverse complement strand
TCCCCCTGCGCCGGTGGAAGCCGTCATCGCCCTGAGCATTCTTTTTGTTGCCTATGAAATCCTGCGCAAAAAGGAAAATCCCGACGCCCTGGCGCAGCGCAAGCCTTGGCTCGTGGCTTTCTCCTTCGGGCTTCTGCACGGTCTCGGTTTTGCCGGTGGACTTAGCGCTGCCGGCCTGCCTGCGACGCACATCCCTCTCGCCCTCGGATTCTTCAGTGCTGGCGTCGAGGTTGGCCACTTTTCTTTTGTGGCGGTCGCGTCGCTCGTAATCGCCACCATACGACATTGGGCCGTCAAGCTCCCTGCATGGTCGTGGCGGCTTCCGCCTTATGCCATCGGCGGCGTGGCTGCATACTGGCTTATCGTCCGGGTGGCCGCATTCTGAGTTGGCCTCTTGACCCGACCGGAACCAGTTGGAACTTCCCCACCTTCCGGCCCGTACCATAAAGCGCACGTAAACAACCGCTGCCCCTGTGAGCTGGTATCATTTGCGGTTGCGTTCAGCTTCCAGTCTCAAGAACAACGAGGTCGCGACTATGCCTTTCATCCGCCAATCTTTAATCGGTCTTCTTGCGCTCTGGGCGCTTCCCCTGCTTGCGCAAACTCCCACCGACCTCTCCATTCCCACTACCACTTCGGCCATCAACTCCGCAACCCCCATGTCGCAGCGGATCGTGCATTACCAGATTGATGCCAAATACAACGCCCAGGCTCACACCGTGGACGCCGACGAGACCCTCACCTATCACAATCTCACCGGCCAGCCGCAGGATACTTTTCCTTTTCACCTTTATTTGAACGCTTTCCAGCCGAAAGCGACCTGGGTGCGCGAGGGGAAGCGCGAAGGCACTCGCGGGCAGGATTTTGAAAAGTGGGACCCCAAGAGCTACGGCTCAAGTGAAATCAAGTCGCTGGAAGTGGTCGGTCAGGGCGACCTGACCTCTCAGTTGCAATTCACCCATCCTGATGACGACAACACAGACGACCGCACTGTGGTTCAGGTGCATTTGCCCAAGCCGGTCCCATCCGACGGTTATGTCCAATTCAAGATCAGGTTTCACGACCAGTTTCCGCTGACCATGGAGCGCACCGGGTGGGACCGCGATTCCATTCTTGCCGGTCAGTGGTTCCCCAAAGTCGGCGTATGGTGGCACGGCGCGTGGAATTGCCATCAGTTCCACGCTTACACAGAGTTTTTCGCCGACTTCGGCGTCTACGACGTCAAAATAACCGTCCCACAATATGAAATCGTCGGCGGCAGCGGCATCGAAGTCAGCAACGTGGATAATCCCGACGGCACAAAAACCGTCGCGTACCACGGAGACGACATTCACGACTTCGCCTGGACCGCCAGCCCACACTACAAGATCGTCGAAGACACGTTCAACGGCAGCATGGGCCCGGTGAAGATTCGCATCATGATGCAGCCCGGACACATGTTCCTGGCCGATCGCCACAAAAAAATCGTGCAAGAAACCATGGACCACTTCGACCGCTGGTATGGCCCTTATCCCTACAAGACCCTCACCGTCGTGGACACCGAACCAGGGTCGCAAGCCCTGGGCATGGAGTATCCGACGTTTATCACAGGCGGGGCGAGCTGGTTTGATCCGGAGGCTTCCGTGCAGGAACCCGAAGGCGTCGTGGAACACGAGTTCGGCCATCAGTATTGGTACGGGATGGTTGCCACCAACGAATTTGAGGATGCCTGGATGGACGAAGGCATTAATCAATACACCGAGCTCAAGATCATGGATTCGATCTTCGGCCAGTCGACTTCAGCGTTCAATAATCTCTGGGGAATTACGGCGGGAGAGCGGGATGGGGACCGGCTTTTCATGCTTTCGGTGGCCGATCTTGACCCCATGACGCGCAAGGGTTGGCAGTTCGCCAACTCGAATTCCTACGGCGGAATTACTTACGGCAAGACTGCGGTGGTGCTGCTCACACTCGAGAGCATTATTGGCGAAGACACCATGCGCCAGGCCATGCACACCTATTTCATGCGCTATCGCTTCACCCACCCGGTAGCGGAAGATTTCCTGAAGACCATTGAAGAGGTTTCCGGCAAGAACCTGCGCTGGTATTTCAATCAAGCTGTATATGGCACGCAGGTGATGGACTTTCAGGTGTACAAAGTCAGTTCGGTGCCGCTCGATTGGTATAAAGAGGACCTCAAAGAGAAGAAGGGCGAAACTTCTTACGTGTCGAATGTGTGGATTCACCGCAAGGGAGATTTTGTTATCCCGGTGGACGTCGAGGTCAAGTTTGATAACGGCGACCGCGTGCGTGAGACCTGGGATGCGCAAGACCGCTGGGTGCGATATCAGTACCAGAAGAAAGCGAAAGTCGAATCGGTGGAAATCGATCCCGACCACAAGCTCCAATTCGACCGCAATAATTTTGACAACAGCTACCTGGTAGAGGCGAAGACTGCGCCGGCCAGCAAAATTGTGCATTACTGGGAATTCATCACCCAGTTTTTGGCCCAATTCGCGACCTGGTGGCTGGTCTAGGAGAGACATCCATGGATGACAAGCAAAATCTGGTTTCTGCCGGAGCCGGCATTGCCAAAAAGAATCTGCGTTACATCATCTGGTTCTATCTGCTGAACCTGCTGTTCGCCGGGTTCGGAGCGTCGGCGCTGAGCGCGCATGCGCATGGCATCATGGACCACAGCATGTACTCCGACAAACTGCTGCATGGTTTCAACGCAGCGGTTCTGTTCGAACTTCTCAACCGGCCGGAGTTTGGGCCAATGCAGAGTTCGTCGGTACCAGCCTTATTTTTCGGCATTCTGTTCCTCTTGGTGAGCCTTGCATTCATGCCCGGGGTGCTGCTCGGCTACTCCTCGGACCATCGCGTTTCGCGTGACGAATTTTTCCGCACCTGCGGCCGCGACCTCTGGCGCTTTGTCCGATTGTTCGTGCTGGCCGCGATTGTGGTCGGCATAGCAGCAGGAATTCTGCTCGGCGGCGCCGGCGCACTGGCCAAAGCCGCGGAAAAAACCAACTACGAAAGACTGCCGTTCTTCACCCACATGGCGGGATGGGCAATCACTCTTCTGGTCTGGACCAAGCTGCGAATCTGGTTCGACCTGGCACAAACTGATGTCGTATTGCGCGATCAATCGGCGGTGCGCAAGTCGGTGGCTTTTGGCTTTCGCGCCATGCGCAAGAACCGCTTTCGCCTGTTGGGAACGTATCTGGCAATCTCCATAGTTGCCCTGGCTGTACTGCTGGGTGGAATTGTGCTTTGGCACCTGATCGTGCCGTCGAGCAGCGTGCTGGGAGCGTTTCTGGTGAGCCAGATTATGCTGCTGCTGTTGCTGGCAATGCGTTTCTGGCAACGCGCGGCGGCCGTGGCGTTTTACGTGAAGCAGGTGGCCGAGCCGGTGGTGGAGTTGCCACCGGTTCAGGCGGCCGTGGCGCCAGCGGTATCGTAAATCCTGCCCTATCGCAAAGTGCTCGATAGGATGGCGCAACCAGCAGCCGCCGTCGCGTTATCCTAAGTAGTCATGAAAGCCGCTGTCCTGGACCTGCCCGCTAGCATCTCGAAACATCCTTTACAGATCACTGACGTCCAGCGGCCCGAGGTGCGCTCGGGCCAGGTTTTGCTGCGGGTGCGGGCTTGTGGAGTTTGCCGGACTGATCTTCATATTGTTGAAGGTGAGCTGCCGGTTCATATCAAAGGGCTGATCCCGGGACATCAAATTGTGGGTGATGTAGTTGCTGGAGCTACGGCGGAGCTGCCGGCCGGTACCCGCGTGGGGGTTTCGTGGATTGGCGGCACCGATGGCAAATGCTGGTATTGCCGGCACAACGCCGAGAACCTTTGCGATTCGCCGACCTTCACGGGATACAGCGTCAACGGCGGCTACGCGGAGTATGCGCTGGCGCGCGCGGATTTCGTGTTCCCTCTGCCCGCCGCTCTCGACGACCTGCACGCGGCTCCGCTGTTGTGTGCCGGGATCATTGGCTTCCGCGCACTGCGGGTTGCGGGAGTCGAGCACGGCGAGAATGTTGGACTGTTCGGGTTCGGGGCATCGGCGCATCTTGCCATCGCCGTACTCAAAGCCTGGAATTGCAGAGTGTATGTCTCGACTCGCGGCGAGTCTCACCGCCGGCTGGCGGCTTCGCTGGGAGCGGAATGGGTGGGCAGCGAAAATGACCAGCCGCCGATCGCGCTCGACCGCGCGGTCACGTTCGCTCCCAGCGGCGATGTGGTCATCGCGGCGCTGGCCAGCCTGCGCAAAGGCGGTGTGGTCTCGATCAACGCCATTCACCTTGACCGGATTCCGCAGTTCGACTACGACAGCCTGTTGTGGGGCGAGCGCCAACTGCGGAGCGTAACCAACATGACCCGCGACGACGCCCGGGATTTCCTTCGGGTGGCGGATGAGATCGGCTTGCGCCCCAAGGTGACGGCATTCCCGCTTGCTCAGGCCAACGAAGCGCTGCTGGCGGTGAAGAACGATGCGATCGACGGGGCGGCGGTGATCGTGCCCTGAATGCCCGCGAGCCGGTCGCAAAATTAAAGACGCCCTGGACTCTTTCGAATCCAGGGCGCCTGAACAGCCCTCCCCCGAAAACTGCTCAGTTAGGAAGATAAGTCCATTCCCAAAAATCGTAAATGGCACGAGCGGGCGAATGCACTCCCCGTCCGTGCTACTGTGCAAAACCTCCGGTCAACACGCGAAATCGCAGGCCCGCAATGACCAGCGCGATTCTCTTTCCTGCCAAATTCATTTATGCTTTTGCGCGGGGCATTCGAGGGGGAACATTGATGCGGTCTCGTCATCTTTTGATAGCGCTGTTTTGCTGCGTCTTTCTTTTGGCCATAACGCCTTTCGGCTACGCGCAGTCCTATCCGGAAACCACTTACCAGGACTTGCGCTGGCGCATGATTGGCCCGTTTCGCGGCGGGCGAACGCGTGCGGTGGCAGGAGTGCCCGGCCAACCCAGCGTTTTTTACATCGGCCAGGTCAACGGCGGGGTATGGAAGTCCAACGACTACGGCCGCACCTGGAATCCGATCTTTGATTCGCAACCAACGCAGTCAGTCGGCGCCATCGCCGTCGCACCTTCGGATCCCAACATCATCTATGTTGGCAGCGGGGAGGGCCTGCACCGTCCGGACCTTTCGGTCGGCAACGGAATCTACAAATCCACCGACGCGGGAAAAACCTGGGCACACCTCGGACTGACGGATGCGCAACAGGTTCCGGCGCTGGCAGTTGATCCGCGCAACCCTAATCGTTTATTCGCCGCGGTTTTGGGCCATCCTTATGGGCCGAACAGCGAGCGCGGTATTTTCCGCTCCACCGATGGCGGCGTGTCGTGGCAGAAGGTGCTTTACAAGGATGAGAACACTGGTGGATCGGACATTGAAATGGACCCATCGAATCCCAACGTGCTCTATGCCGGTTTGTGGGAGGTTCGCGAAGGGCCATGGGAAGACGGCAATATTTTCAGCGGGACGGGCGGTGGCTTATTCAAGTCGATTGACGGTGGCAACACCTGGAAACAGCTGATCAATGGCTTGCCGAACGATCTGGTACAAGTCAACGTAGCCATCTCGCCCAGCCTTCCCAGCCGTATCTATGTGACGCTGGGCACGACCCGGCGAGGGGACTACGGCTCTGGCGCGGGGCTTGGATTCTACCGCTCAGACGATGCCGGCGAGACCTGGTATTCGGCCACGACTGATCCCAGACCCTCGATGCGTATTGGCGGCGGCGACTTGCCCATCTCACGCGTCGACCCCAAGAATCCCGATGTGGTCTACAGCACCGGCATCGTTACCGTGCGCTCCACCGATGGCGGAAAAAACTGGATGAGTATTCGTGGCGCGCCCGGCGGCGACGACTATCAGAACCTGTGGATCAGCCCGGATGACCCCAAGACGATTCTTTTGGTCAGCGATCAGGGCGCGATCATTACCGTCAACGGCGGCGAAACCTGGGGCTCGTGGTACAACCAGCCCACGGCGCAGCTGTACCACGTTGCGACTACGAACACTTTTCCCTATCACGTTTGTGCCGGCCAGCAGGAGAGCGGCTCGGTGTGCATTTCAAGCCGTGGCAACGACGGCGAGATCACGTTTCGGGATTGGCATCCGGTGGGCGTGATCGAGTACGGCTATGCCGCGCCCGATCCGCTCGATCCGGATGTTATTTACGGTGGCGGCCGCAACGAAGTTTCAAAGTACCACTGGTCCACCGGGCAAGTGCAGAACGTCACCCCCATTCCGCTTCGCGGCGCTTACCGCGTCGACCGCACCGAACCCACGATGTTCTCGCCGGTGAATCCGCACATTCTCTATTTTGCCAGCAACGTCTTGTTCAAAACCCTGGATGGCGGAAACTCGTGGCAAGCCATCAGCCCCGATCTCACCCGGCCCGAACCGGGCGCTCCGCCCAGCATTGGTCCCCTGCTCGCCAAAAACCCCGATGCCGCCAAGCAGCGCGGGGTAATTTATGCGCTGGCGCCGTCGTTCCACAATGTGAACACTCTCTGGGCCGGCACCGACGACGGCTTGATCTGGATTACGCGTGACGGCAAGAACTGGAGCAACATCACGCCGCCGGAGTTGACGGCCTGGAGCAAAGTAACCCAGATTGAGGCGTCGCATTTCGATGACAACACCGCTTACGCTTCGGTGAGCCGTTTTCGCGTTGACGATCTCCGGCCCTATATCTACCGCACGCATGACGGCGGTAAGAGCTGGCAGTTGATCACCAAAGGTCTGACTGATGCGCCGGTCGATACCGTCCGCGAAGATCCGGTCCGCAAAGGATTGCTTTTTGCCGGCAGCGAAACTTCGGTCTGGGTTTCGTTTGATGACGGCGACCACTGGCAATCGTTGCAGCTGAATCTGCCGCACACTTCGATGCGCGATCTTTGGATTCACGAGGGCGACCTCATCGTCGCCACTCATGGCAGGTCTTTCTGGATCCTGGACGACATCACGCCTCTACGGCAGATCGCCGCCTCCACGCCCAGTTCCGATGTACTGTTCAAACCTGCGCCTGCGTATCGGGTGCGGCGTAGCACAAATCCTGACACGCCGATTCCGCCGGATGAGCCTTTGGGACAAAATCCGCCGGATGGGGCGATCCTCGATTACCACCTGGCCAAGAAAGTATCCGAGGTGGCCATCGAGGTTCTGGATGCAAAGGGTGCGGTGGTTCGGCGTTATTCGAGCAGTGACCAACCTGAGCAGACCGAGGCACAACTCGAAAAGCAGATCATTCCGCTCTATTGGATTCGCATGCATAAGCCGCTGTCGACGGAGGCGGGAATGCATCGCTGGGTGTGGGATCTGCGCTATCCCGTGCCATTGGCCACCCACTACGACTATCCCATTTCGGCGGTGCCGCAGGACACACCGCGAACGCCGCAAGGGCCGCTCGCTGTGCCTGGGGCATATAGCATCCGGCTCACCGTCGGCGGACAAAGTTACACAGCGCCGCTGATGGTGAAAATGGATCCGCGGGTCAAGACTCCGCTGGCGGGGTTGCATCAGCAGTTCGACTTGCAGGTGCGGCTGGCGACATTGCTGAGCGATAGCACGAAGGCGGTCACTCAGGCGCGTTCGATCCGTGAGCAGATCAAGACCATCCTGCCGCAGGCGAGCGGTGCGGCCAAAGATTCGATTCAGGGATTTGCGGACAAGCTCAAGGTTGTGTTGGATGGTCCCGACAAGCCGGCGCCGGGGTCGCAAATACCCACGCTCAGCCGTGTGAACGGTACCGCGAGTGCTCTCTACGCCGAAGTCGATAGCGCGGACGCGACTCCGACTGTGGCCCAATCTGAGGCTACCGGCGCCGCCGAGCATGACTCCTCCACCGTAATGCCACAGTGGGAGAGCTTGAAGGGTGCCGACCTGGCCGCGCTCAATGCTCAGCTTCGCGATGCCCACTTGCCGGAGATTAAGCTGGAAGTCAACAGCGACATGGGGGCGGGCGAAGGCGACGAAGATTGACGAAGTGCACGACCCGATACGCTTGTGGCGATTGGCATGGCCTTCAGGCAATCCAACTACTGGCTCGATACCGCCGACTTTCCCCCTGGCACTGCCGGGGACCTGCCGCCAGGCGTGGACGTCGCCATCGTGGGCGCTGGATTCACCGGCCTCTCCGCCGCCCGCACTCTGGCCAAACGTGGTGCGAAGGTGGCGGTGCTGGAAGCCAACAGCATAGGCTGGGGCGCCAGTTCGCGCAATGGCGGGATGGTCCTCACCGGCATGAAGCTTGATGTCGAGACCCTGGCAGCGCGTTACGGAATGGAAGCCGCCAGGCGGATGTACGCCGCCTCTCTGACTTCAATCGCCTTTGTGGAGCAGATTGTTCGTGAGGAGCAGATCGATTGCAACTTCTCGCGCTCCGGTTATCTTGAGGTCGCCTGCAAGCAGTCGCATTTCGACGCCTATGCGCGCTCAGCTGAACTGATCGGGCGCAAGTTCAATCACCAGCTTCGCGTAGTCGGCAGGAAAGAGTTGCGTTCTGAAATCGGCTCCGACATTTATTTCGGCGGAATCGTCGACGACCTCAGCGCCGGGTTGAATCCTGCCCGCTACGTTGCCGGACTGGGCCGCGCAGCACTTGCTGCCGGAGCCGGTGTCTTTGAAAACGCTCGTGTGGCCCACATCGCTCGCACGTCCGACAATGGCCGCGCCGGTTTTCGCCTCGATACCTCTCGCGGACAAACCTTTGCGAACGATGTTTTCATCGCTACGAGCGGTTACACTTCTTCCGCTACGCCGGCGCTACAGAAAAAGATCATTCCCATCGGGTCGTTTATCATCGCGACTGAACCTTTGCAGGATGCGCTGGCCAGGGAGCTTAGTCCACGCAACCGCATGATCTTTGATTCGAAAAACTATCTTTACTACTACCGCCTCACACCCGACAATCGCATGTTATTTGGCGGGCGCGCCGCCTTCTTTCCTGAAACTGCCAACACCATCCGCCGCAGCGCAGAACTTCTGCGGCGAGGCATGGTCGGCGTTTACCCTCAGTTGCGCGATATCAAATTAGAATACGCGTGGGGAGGGACGCTTGATTTCTGCTTCGATACCATGCCTCACGCCGGACAAATGGACGGCATTTACTACGCGCTGGGATACGCCGGGCACGGCGTGGCCATGGCAACCTATCTCGGGGCCAGGATGGGCGAACAGATCAGCAGCGGCAGCAGCGACAATCCTTACGAAAATATTCCCTTCCCCGGCGCGCCGCTCGGCCTCTACAACGGCTGGCCCTGGTTCCTGCCGTTCGCCGGAGCCTATTACAAGGTTCTAGACTGGGTCAGCTAAACAATGGATGAGCCTGAGTCGCCCGATTGACACCTTGATTCCGCTCGATGCCGCCTGGGCGGGCCCAACAAAGCTTTTCAAGGGCGGTGGAAGGAATCGCTGCAAGAAAGAAGTCTGTATTTCGCACCCTCCATCTGTCACGATCAGCGCTAGCCTTCATCGCGACATGAAGTATTCCACCTCGCTCTCAATCTCTGCGATTGCTACCGGCGTCAGCTTCGCCTGCTTGAGTTGATCGTTGAGTTGCGACAGCGCTCCGGTCTTCAGTTGCGTCCACTCTGCGATTCGGGCTTTCACCGCTTTCCCGGACTCCTCGTAGAGGGCAATCGCCTGGGACGGGATAGCGCGATCGGAGCTTTCCACCACCCCGAGTGCACCCGCCAGCCCGCTGTTAGCCTCTTTCAGTCCGGGCGCTCCATCTGCCTGGCCGCCACCGTTGAGAATTCGCGTGATTTCGGCCTGGACCTGATCCACCGATGCCTTGAGGGCTGCCTGCGGCACTTTTAAGTCCGACAATTGTTTCTGAACTGCCTGTATTTCCGCCAATGCCTGGCGGCCATGCAGTGTTTCGGAGAATATCTGCCGGCCCAACTCGAATTGCTTTTGCAGTTCGTCGAGCGTAGCGGCACATCTGGGATCCATGGCAACCTTGAATGCCTGTGTCCAGGTTTTGCCATCGACCGTGAGTGTCGCTTCGTAATCTCCCGCTACAACTCGGGGAGGATGCGGCGCAAAATAATCGTCGTCTTCTACTTCTTCATTATTGCCACCGGAGTTGCCCCAGGCCAGGTTCCACACGAAGCGATGCATGCCAGCCGTCTTCTCCAGCACCTGCGGCTTGGGAAACCAGCGTTCGGCAATCGACATGGGAGGATGTTTTGTCTCTTTGCCATTGGCGGTAAAACTCCGCACCAGGGCCTGGTGGGCATCGAAGATCTCTAGCTTGACCTGGCTCGCCGCGCCGTTCAGGTAATAGTCGATGACGGCACCGTTCGGCGGATTCTCTGCCGTGGGCTCTTCCGGCGGCAGGGGCGAACCGGCAAAGCTGTCGTTATCCACCCGCATGGCCGTCGCCGGCTGGTAGAGCCACGACGTACCCGCTTTCGTTGCCGTAGCAGCCTGGCGTATTGGGGTGATGTCGTCCAGAATCCAGAACGACCGCCCGTGCGTCGCAATCACCAGATCGTCTCCGTGGATGACAAGATCATGCACGGCGGTCACTGGAAGATTCAGTTGCAATGATTGCCAGTGATCGCCATCGTCGAACGAAACATAGACGCCAAATTCCGTAGCCGCATAGAGTATGCCGCGCACCTGCGGGTCTTCACGCACCGCCCGCAAGAATGAAGGTTCGCTGATGCCGTTGGTGATCGCTTGCCAGGTTGCGCCATAATCCCGGGTGCGATAAAGATAAGGCTGACGGTCGTCCAGCCGGTGGCGGTCCACCGCAGCGTAAGCCTCGGCCGCGTCGAAGTGCGATGCTTCAATCAAAGAAATCTTGCTCCAATCGGCAAGCCCTTTGGGAGTGACATCCTTCCAGGTTTTCCCGCCGTCTCGCGTCACATGGACCAGACCGGTGTCGGCCCCCGCCCAGATCAGGTTCCCATCCAATCCCGAGGGTGCAATCGTGTACACCACGCCGTATCCGCGTTCCTTGGCGTTCGCGACCGTGGCGGTCCCTTCGGGCTTCTTGTCGCCTTCGCGCCGCGTCGAGCCGGTGAGGTCAGGACTCATCTCCTCCCAGTGCAGGCCGCCATCGAGTGTCTTCATCACGTACTGCGTTCCTAGATAAAGCGTCTTTTTATCGAAGGGTGAAAACAGCAACACAGGAGTCCACGGGTCGCGGTACTTGCGTTCAAAGATTTCGCTGCCCCAGCTGGGCAGAGGCCAGGGCGTGACGTTTTGACTAAACGACGTGCGCAAATCAAAGCGTGCTACGCCACCGTAAGTCTCGCTCACGAAGAGAATGTTGGGATCGTTCGGGTCGGGCGCGATATAGCCGCTCTCGCTGCCAGTGGCTGAAAACCAGTCGCGCGGCGTGATTTGACCATGATCGGTGCGGCTCCAAACCCCGACTGCCCCGCTATCTTGCTGATTGCCGTAAACCGCGTACGGAAACCGATCATCGGTGATGACGTGGTAAAGCTGCGCGGTGGGCTGGTTGTACCAACTGCTCCACGTCTTGCCATAATTGAGGCTGATGGTGGTTCCCTGGTCGGTCGCCAGAACCATGCGCGACGAATCCTTGGGGTCAACCCATATCTGATGGTAGTCGTCTCCGCCCGGCGCACCACGAAGGACGGAAACCGTCTTGCCGCCGTCTTCTGACCGAAAAAGGGCGACATTGGGCATGTATATGACGTCGGGGTTCTGCGGATCGACCGTGATGTTGCCGAAATACCAGGCGCGACCGATAATCCGGCGGTCGGAGTTCGCGAGCGTCCAGGAGTTGCCGCCATCGTCAGAGCGGTACAGACCACCCTTGTTGGCGTCGATGAGCGCGTAAATTCGTTTGCCATCCGCTGAAACGCCAACCGCGGTGCGTCCCCAATCGCCATCCGGCAGCCCGTTCCCGGTCAAATGCATCCAGGTCTGGCCGCCGTCGCGGGAACGGTACAAACCACCGCCCGGGCCTGCTGTCGGCGCATAAACGCTCCACGGCGGGCGCCGCGCGTGCCACGTGGTAGCGAAAAGAATGTCGGGATTCTGGGTTGCAATGGCCAGATCAGAAGCTCCAATGTCCGGTCCCTGATCAAGCACCTTGCTCCAAGTCGTGCCGCCGTCGCTGGACTTGTAAACCCCGCGCTCGGCGTTGGGTGTATACGCATGTCCCAGGGCGGCGACGTACACTACCTTCGCATCCCGCGGGTCGATGACGACTTTACTGATCTGCTTGGAATCGCGAAGTCCGATGTTGCTCCAGGTCGTGCCGCCATCGGTCGATTTGTAAACACCATCTCCTGAAGACAGGTCTCCGCGAATGTCAGATTCGCCCGTGCCCGCGTAAATGACCTGGGGATCGGACGGAGCCACGGCCAAGGCGCCGATCGACGCAACATGCTGACTATCGAAGATTGGCTTCCAGACCATGCCGGCATCGGTGGTTTGCCAGATACCGCCGTCCACCGCGCCGAAGTAAAACGTGGTTGCGTTGCCGGGGATGCCGGCCACAGCCACAGCCCGGCCGCCGCGAAATGGTCCGATGAGCCGCCATTTCAGGGCGCCGAACAGTTCCGGAGAAACCGTTTGGGCACTCGCAGAAAGCAAGCACAGAAAGCTAAAAACAGAGAAGAGAAAAGAAAGTTTGAGATTCTTCAACGAGCAGCCTCAGATTAGCGTCGCCATCCCGGCAGCGCTACAAACGAACCCGTCAGATAGTGTAGCGTCAACCGGCTTCCTGCGGCGAGCTTTCGTGGACTTTTTACCCGCGCTGAGACTAGTGCTTCTCTACCTTCGTCACGTTGTCTTCCGGGTTGCGGTCAATCAGCTTGTTCAAGGGATCGATTCCCGCTTGGGCGGGTTCTTTATCCACGACCAGGGTCAACTCGGTGAGATCTTTGTCGATTTTTTGTTTCTGGAGATAAAGATAATCTCCCTTGGCATCGAGCACGCCGATGTCGATCAAGTCGTCAATCGGAATGGGGTGATCTTGCCCCTTCGCGTCCGCGCGCACTTTACGCGCTTCGACCGTCATATTCACCTGATACCTGCCATCGGGCAGTTGCACATAGTTTGCCGAGCGGGCGCGATTGTCGTAAAGCGTCACCGTCTCCCATAGGTCCTCGTACAGGTATTGATACTCGGGCGGCGTGTGCTTCTTCAGATAGCCCACAAGGTCAAGCGAAGTCGGGTAGGGAGGGCCCTTGAAGGCATACGCCTTCACAAAGTCGGCCAGCGCGTGGTTGACGTTCTCCTCGCCGATGTAGTCCTGCATGGCGTACATCACAACCGCGCCCTTGCCGTAGTGGATGTATCCCTGGTTCTGGTCAACCCGCTCCAGCGGCGGCTCTTCGTTGCGCTCCTGGGACCGGCCGCGAAGATAGTTCTCCAGCTCATAACGCAAAAACTTCTTCATCGATCTGGGCCCATAGCGATGTTGCATGACCATCAGCGCGCTGTACTGGGCCAACGTCTCGACGATGGACGTACCGCCCTCCACGTTGGCGCTCATCACCTGATGCGCCCACCACTGGTGTGCGACTTCGTGCGAGGTCACATAGAACGGAATGTCGATTGCTTCGGGATCCTTGGGATTGACGTAGGTGATGAACCCTATCGCCTCCGAGAACGGAATGGTGTTCGGAAAAGACTCGGCAAAAGTATCGTACCGCGGGAATTCGATGATGCGCTCCTGATGAAACTGAAATTGGCTGAAATTTGTGCTGCAATATTCGAGGCTCGACTTCATGCCATCCATCATGCGATCAAGGTCGAATTCATGGCCGGGCTGGTAGTAGATCTCAAGATTCACATCACGCCACTTGTCGCGGCGGACCGCATAGCGGGCTGAGTTCATTGACGCGATGGCCAGGATGGGAGCGTCCATCTTGTAGTAGAAATAGCGGCGGCCGTTTTCGACCCATTCCTTCTGCAAATAGCCCGGCATGATGGCGATCTGATCAGGATCGGTACTGACGGTTCCTTCGAAAGTGATCCAGTCCGCTTCGTTGGAAATGCCATTGTCGTTGCGGGCCGCGACGTCCTCGAGCTTAGGCATTCTTTTCAGCGTTTCGATGCCGTGTTTGTGGCGAGTACTATCGTCGGTCAGTTCGATGTCGGGCCAATATCCAACATACGGAGCGTAGGCGCTGTTCAGGAAACTGCCGTTGCTGGCGATGTCGGTGTTGGGACTGGAATTTACGAAGCCAACGTTTTCATACTTCACGGAGAAATCAAGCGCGACGCGGCCATGAGGCGGCAGAGGCGCAGGGAGTTGATAGAGGTAAAAGCCAAGACTGTCATCCTGCAGGACTGTGGTTTGTCCGCCTGCGAATTGCAGCTTGTTAATCTGCAGGTGCTGCCGAGGCAGAGGCGCCAAACCAAAAGGCCACACGGTGATCGCAACCCGGTCAATGTTGGTTGAAGTTTTGTTCTCGAGCATCATCGTGCCCTGAATCACAGCGCTCTTCCCGGGATCGAGGTCGACGTTCATCTTCACGTCGGTGATGCGCGGGTGGGGAAGGTCTTTGTACTGCCGGTATTTCTTCTCGTACTGTGCGCGATCTTCGGCAACTCGCCAACTGGTGCGATAGGTGTTCAGGATGTCGGTGTTGTAGAAAATGTAGCTGCCGACCCCGAGGAACAGAAGCAGGCAGACGGCTAATCCCCCAGTCGCCGGGCGGGACAACCGTTGCGCGGCCAGTTGCAGCCGCGTGCGAAAGCTTCCTTCTGTGCTGCGCAGCCACAACAGGTTGGTGAGGATGGCCAGTCCGACGGCGAAAATCGCCCAGTAGAGCTGGTACCAGAACAAAGGGCCAGCGAAGGGTCCGTAGCGGTTGAGGTCGGAATAGATGTAGGGCGGCGCCTGGCCAAAGCGATAGAGGTAGTTCTGCAATCCCAGGTTGGGGACGGCAATGGTGGCGACGAAATAGAGCACCATCACGAAGTGGCCAAGGTACTTGTTGTTGACGATCGTATGGACCAGCAGCGCCAGCACACAGAGAATGCAGTACTGCACCAGGCGAATGCCGAAGAGATCTCTAAAGTAGAGCCCGAATTCGAAGCGGTAGTAGCTGTGCGCGACCTGCACAACAAGCCCGGCCGTCATGGTGACCAGGACGATCAGCACCTGGATAAGAAACAAAGTGCACAGCTTGGAAGCAAAAAGCACCCAGCGCTGGACCGGGAGAGCATCGACAATTTGGTTGACGCCCGCCTCCCGCTCCCGCCACACCAGTTCGCCGGAATAAAAAGTAATGATGGCCAGGGCGAAGATAAAAAAACCGCCGGTTGCCAGCTCCAGCATCTGGTAGGTCAGTGGATAAACCTTGGTCGCGAATGGATTGTCGACCCCGTTGGCGACGAACACCGAAAACATGCCACCCGCCAGCATGAGCACGATGAAAAAGACATTTTTGACTGTTTCCGCGAACTGAATTCGGGTCAGGGAAAGAAATTGGCGCAACGAAGCTCCGGGAGAAAACACGGGATGAGAAACCGCCAACGCCCGGGTCGCCACCGGCGCGGTTTCTTCGCCTGTGGCAAGCGCCTTCGCCTGCCTGCCGCCTCTTGCGCCGTAGGCAAAGGAGAATTTCACGTAGGTCAACAACAGCAGCAGAGCCCCGACCGCCAGCCAGAGAGCGCGATTGAGCAGCAGAATGCCGGTGAACGGCACGAGTTGCGTGTTGCGTTGAAACGGCGTCCAGTACTGGGTGATGCGGTCCACGGCGGTGCTGCCAAACGGGTCCGCCAGTGCGCCGCGGACGTTCGCGGTCAGATTGTTGGAAAGCTGCTGCGCCACGAAATAACCGATGATGAGAATCACGCTTCCCGCATATACCGGGAGCATCTTTTTCCCGAGCGCAGCCATAGCGAAAAAGATCGCCGTAAACAGCACCAGGTTCGGCAGCACCAGAACGAAATACGGTTGAAGATAAGCGG
>Ga0209167_10001181_pt1 | contig 15935 bp, 12 predicted proteins | sample Coa_R1_9_FD_187154 | JGI IMG/M metagenome (GOLD analysis project Ga0209167, IMG submission 187154) | Surface soil microbial communities from Centralia Pennsylvania, which are recovering from an underground coalmine fire - Coalmine... | ecosystem: Environmental > Terrestrial > Soil >... | reverse complement strand
CAAGCAACACGGGACTGGGCTGGGATTAGCCATCGTGCAATCGGTGGTGAGCGATCATGGCGGCAGAATCAGTGTTCACAGCGAGCCGGGCAGCGGAACCACATTCGCCATTGAATTGCCGGCTCGGCGCGAAACCTTGACGGCAACCGGAAGTGAACGCTAGTTAGGAGGGAGCTTGCCTTTGAAGGCGCATCTGTTGATCGTGGACGACGAAGCCAACACGCTGGCCTCGCTGGCCCGCGCATTCCGGCTAGCCGGTCATGAGGCCACGGTCTGCGACAACGCTGCGAAAGCGCTGGAACTTGCAAAGGCGCAGCGCTTCGATCTGATTCTTTCCGATGTCGTGATGCCCGGAAAGGACGGCATCACGCTGCTGGAAGAACTCAAACAACAGGGCGTTGCCGCTCCGGTCGTGATGATGTCGGGGCAGGCGCACATCGAAATGGCAGTGAGAGCCACGCGGCTGGGCGCCTTCGATTTCCTGGAGAAGCCGATCTCGACCGAAAAACTGCTGCTCACTGTCGAGAACGCGCTCCGGGTGCAGCGCCTCGAAAGCGAGAACCGGCAACTCCGCCAGCGCCTGGGAAAACATGAAGTCGTATGGCAGGGCGAAACCATGCGGCGCGTCATGGCGCAGATCGACCGGGTTGCGGCGAGTGAATCGCGAGTCTGCATTCTTGGCGAAACCGGCACTGGGAAAGAACTTGTGGCGCGAACCATACACGAGCGCAGCCCGCGGGCAAGCGGGCCATTCGTGACTCTGAATTGCGCCGCAGTCCCGGTCGAACTGATCGAATCCGAGCTCTTCGGACATGAAAAAGGATCGTTCACCGGCGCCAGTGGGCGACACATCGGGAAGTTCGAGCAAGCTGATCAGGGAACGCTCTTTCTGGATGAGATCGGAGACATGCCGCTCAACATGCAGGCCAAGCTTTTGCGCGTGTTGGAGGAAGGCGAAGTAGAGCGCGTTGGCGGCGACAAGCCGGTTTCCGTGAATGTGCGGGTGCTGGTGGCGACGCACCGCGATCTGGAAGCGCGCGTGCGGGAAGAAAAATTCCGCCAGGACTTATTTCATCGAATCTACGTCTTCCCGCTCATCCTGCCCCCGCTGCGCGAGCGGCGCGAAGACATTCCAACCCTGGTCGAACACTTCGCCAAGCAAGTGTGCCTCCAGAACGGATGGAAGCCGGTTGCGTTTACGGCCGAGGCGATCCAGGCGCTGCAGTCTTATGCCTGGCCCGGGAATGTGCGCGAACTGCGCAACATAGTCGAGCGACTGATGCTCTTGGCCACGGAGAACGAAGTGAACCTGGAAACGGTTCAGGCCGCATTGCCGAAATCCGCTGCTGCAATTCCGCCGAGAGCGGGAACTGGCTCAGGACCGCTCTCGGAGCGCGTGCAAGCGTTCGAGCGCGAAGCCATCCTGAACGAACTCAAGCGCAGTCACTACCATATGACCGAGGCGGCGAGAGCACTGGGACTGGAGCGCAGCCATCTATATAAAAAAGCCGAACAGCTGGGAATTGACCTGCGCGCCCTGCGGCGCGAGCAAAGCCCGCAAGACTGACCTGTCAATCCGCGGCTGACACGGCGGGCAGTGGAGCACTTTTCAGATCGGCCGCCAGTAAGCGGTGAAACAGATGTTCTCCCGCTTCCCTCCTCACCGAAAGCCGGCCCGCGCCATACGCGCGGGACTTCAATCCGCGCTGCACATCTTCACAAATTCCGAGGTCTTCATCCTGCACCCGGTTTCCGACTTCTACTGACTGTGTGTTGAAGGACTGATGCCCTTCGCTGACGTCACTGAAGTAGAAATCGAAAATCACCGTGCAATGGTCCGCGTCCACCGGGATGACATAGTTGGTGTCCATGTATCCCTCGTAGCAGTTGATCATAAGATTCGGATACTGCCAGAAGTACCAGGCGCGGTCGCCTTTGCGCGTGGCGCCGGTAGCAGCATCCTCTTCGGAGGAAACCATCGGGCTGGATTGCAGACAGTAACGATCCTCGTTTTCGATGGTGTACTGCTTGTAATCAAGAACCGAACTCAGTCCTTTATGCAGATGCGGAACGTGATACCCGCCATCGAGGTAGTTATCCACATAGACCTTCCAATTACAGCAAATGTCATAACTGCGGCGGTCGAAGTAATGCAGTTTGCCGATGCCGAGAGGAGCGATGCGCGCCCTCAGCCCGCCGAGAAACTCCGACAAAGACGGCGCGTTCGGATCGAGATTGACAAAGACGAAGCACTCCCAGGTTTCGACACGAACCGGAATGAGCCCATTTTGCGATCGCTCAAAATTCTGCACACCTTCGAACTCGGGCATGCCCTTAAGCGAGCCGTCCAGGCCGTACTTCCACCCGTGGTAGGGACACTGGAGAATTTCCGCGCGGCCACAGGGCTGGGTTACGACAGCAGCAGCGTGATGGCGGCACACGTTATAGAAAGCGCGCAAACTCTGGTCTGCCCCCCGGACCACAACGATGGGCTCGCCGACCAGTCGCGTAGACACGAAGTCGCCCGGTGACTGCAACTGATCGGTGCGCGCAACCAATTGCCAGGTGCGGCTGAATACATTCTGACGTTCGATTTCAGCGATGCGCGGATCCACGTACCACGATGCAGGGATGGTGTATGCCCGCGAGAGCGGCGACGAGGAATCGTAACCAGAGAGGATTTGTGCGATGGATTCGTTCATGGTGGCAGCGGTCTGTTGACGAAACTCGGGGAAAGCGGCGCGGCAATTTCACGTGACAGCGTGGGCTCGGGCCCCGCTTGAACGAGGCCCGGCCTTTCGGAGCCCGAATTACCCCACCTTGCGTGCTGCCGGCTCAACGGCATGCACCAGAGGGACATCCACGAGATGCTCGCTGAGGAACCAGACTTGCAGTTCGTTGGCGCGCAGCACGTCGCTGATCACCATGTCGTTAGTACCGTCGTCACCGAGTTCAGATGCACGCCGGGCCAGCTGCCGGCAGTGGCCGATGATGATCTGGTGCGCGTCGAGAAGCCGGGAAATCTGCACTGGCGCCTCTTCCCTGCCGCGCGGAGGACGGGCGATGCGTGTTGTCTCGGCGATATCGGCAGCCATCGCGAGAGCAACTCCACCCAGAACCTGGATGCGTTCGGCGATCTCATCCACGATCTCCACCTGTTCGTTGAAGTGTTTATCGAACAGCAGATGCAGCTGATAAAACGTGGGGCCGGCCACCTGCCAGTGCGACTTCTTGTAGAGATCGCGCAGGGTCATGGTATCGGCGAGCAACTGGTTGAGCTGTTCGGTCATTTCGAGGCGCACGGGCTCTTCGAGCACCAGCGGCAGGGCGTGCGATACCGTGCCGTAGGCTTGAATCTCGCGCGCACTCTGATGAATGCGGGGCTGGGCGCTGATTGAAGTTTGATGGCTTGAAACCGCGTCTTTCTTCGGCATGCGGGGGACCTCCTCGTCCGGTAACTCTGGCTTATAAGGATACTCCGAATCCACGCGCCGCGGAGACAACCCCGACCGGAAGCGGCAGTCCCCCATAGTCTTACCGGTTGTCCGAACGGGGAGCGAAGACGCGATGAGGCGCGGGGGAGATTGCCCGCGCCTCGCCTCAGATGGATTAACTTGGCCCGGTTTAGCCAGATTAACCCAACCCCCTCCAACCCCGCTCCGAACTATCCCTGGCTGGTCGGATGCAGCAGACGGAACGTGCTTCCGCCTCTGGACCAGACCAGCACCAGCGCATCGCCATTCTTGGCTACGCTCGATAGCGCCTTCTGGACATCGGCCGCCGACCGTACGGGCTGCCGGTTCACCTCGGTGATCACGTCGCCCGGCTGGAGTTGGGCGTTATCCGCAGGACTGCCCGGTGTGACCTGTTCGACCAGTGCTCCCTGCAGGCTGTCGTCGGCTTGCAGTTGCTGGCGCGACTCCGGCGTCAGGTCGCCGAGTGCGAGTCCCCAGCGCGGCTTGCCATGCTCCGCACTGGCGGTCTCTTTGTCATGATCGCCCTTTCCCGCAGCCTCGAGCGTGAGCGCGACCTCGACCGGCTTGCCATCGCGCAACGCCTTGAGATGAACGGTGGTTCCGCCTGCTTTTCTCCAACCTCAGCCTGCAACTCGCCGGCGTCGCCTATGGTCTTGCCGTCGAGTTCCGTGATGACATCCCCGACCTTCAGGCCCGCTTTCGCGCCCGGAGCATCTGGCTCAACCTGGGTGATAACTGCTCCGGAAGCATTGTCCACATGAAAGAACTTGGCCTCGTCCGGGGTGACGTCGCTAATGCCGACGCCAATATAACCGTGGTTCACCTTACCGTACTTGATCAGGTTATCCACCGTCGGCCGAACGATCTGCGTGGGGATGGCGAAGCCCATGCCCGAGAACCCGCCGGTTTCGGAGATGAGGAATGTGTTGATACCGACAACTTCCCCGCGAGCATTCACCAGCGGTCCGCCGGAGTTGCCCGGATTGATCGCCGCATCAGTCTGAATGAATTGTCCGGGAGCGCGGCGGTTGGTGGCATAAGGATTGGCGCGGTTCAAGGCGCTCACAATGCCCCGCGTGACCGTGAACCGGAAGCCCAGCGGGTTGCCGAACGCCAGAACGGTCTGGCCGGGATGCAGTTGCGTGGAATCTCCGAGCGGAACGCTGGGCAGGTTGGTCCCATCTATCTTGATGACGGCGAGATCGGTGAGAGGATCGGCGCCGATAAGCTTCGCCGGGAGGATTCTGCGGTCAGTCAAGGTCACGCGAATATCGGTCGCGCCGTCCACCACGTGATTGTTGGTTACGATGTAGCCGTCAGGGGAAATAATCACGCCGCTGCCCAGGCCATGCTCTACCCGCGGCTGCGGCCGCATCGGCTGGCCGAATTGCTGACCGAATTGACGGCCGAAGGGTCCGAAGAAGAACTGTTGGATTCCGTTGTCGTCGCCGTCGTTGTCGCCGTCGAGGGAGGTAGCGGCATCACTTCCCTTCTTCGACGTGACCGTTACGTTGACCACCGCGGGCGTCACTCGCGCGGCCAGGGATTCCATAGCGCGATCGAGTGAAAGCAGAGCGCTGACGCTGTTGTCGTCGAGCGGCGCTGCGGCAGCGGCCGGTGCCGCCGCCCTCACAGAGTTGTCATGTTCATAGGCCGCCAATGAGAAAACCATCACTGCGGCGATGATCGCGACCAGGATTCGCCGACCGGGCGACGCCTGGAAATACTCGCTCCAGCTTTTCATGTTGCGCTTCTCCTTTGCCACTAGGGCTGTGGAACTAAAGATTTAGTTGTTGCCTGCAAAAAAATTTCAGATCGAACCTACAAATATTGTCGAATCCCAAGTCTGTGTGTCTGGGCTGTTCCCTCGAACTCTCCAGATGCAGAGCGACCAGCTCGCGTGACCGAAATCGTCCATCTGCAGCGTCCTCACAAAAAAGATCCGCTCCTGAATCGCCGGGCCCTCCTGATCGCTGGCGAGATGCACGGCGGGACGAAGTTGCTGTGGTAGAGCACGCGACTTCGATATCACGCGCGGGTGCAGTTTTGCCGGACGCGGCCGGAACGCCGCAAGAATCGCCCGTGGCTGCGGAGTCGGCCGCAAACTCTTAGCGCTTACATTCATGATGGATCGAGGCGAAGTCGAGTTCGCTGGAGTACTCGTGGCTCGCAATTCAGCTTGCGCCAGCGCCCCCTGCTGCGGCTCTGTCTGCAATGCCACAATCGCTGGGGCCACGGAAGCCACACCTAGAAGACACGCCAGAACGCCGAAGCTCAAAGCCAGCACAGGCCGCGACAGCGCGGTGCGAGCCGGTCGTTTCGCGTCGAGAATCTGCTCTAGCCGCGGGGACATGTGCTGCATCCGGCTGAGCAGAGTCTGCGCGAGCGAGAGCGCCCGGCCACCCTGCAGTTTCTCGGCAAACGATATCAAGGATGATGCGTACTTCCGGGGAGTCGCACTCTGGGCCAACACGATGTCGTCACAGGCCATTTCACGCTCTAGCGTGAGCTGACGCTCAATCCACCACACCGCCGGATGGAAGAAGAACACCGCGCCGATGATGCGCTGAATCAGGTTCGTCCAGTCATCCCAGCGCGAAAGGTGCGCAAGCTCATGGAGCAGGATCAGTCTAAGTTCGTCGGCCGAAAGCTCGGGGAGGAGCCAGCCTGGCAGAATCACCGCGGGCCGAAAGAACCCGACTGCGGACGGAACCGCGGCGGCGTTGGATACGAGCAGCTTTACTCCACGGGCAGAGCCAAAGTCCCGGAGAACAGCAGCGACCGTCGGGTCGAGCGCGGCCGGATCTAATTTGGAGCAGGAGTTGCGATAGCGGCCGACTTGCCGTAATCCGATGCCCAGTCGGAAAAGCTGGAAGCCGGCAATCGCGGCCCATGCGACGAACAGGCCCAGAGCCAGGGGGCGTGAAAGCGTTAGCGGTTCGTGCAGATGAATCGGCAAGAGCGAAGGGATCTGCGCTGGCAAAATCAATCCTGCAAGAAACGGGAGCGCAACCGTGGTCAGCAGCGCGGAAAACCAGATCGCGAAGCGGGTTCCGGAATTCTGCCGGCCCATGAGCCGCAGCAGGGCCCAAACCGCGCCCGCCAGCAATAAACCCTCAGCGGACGTGTTCAGCAACCGCTCGATGACGACTCCCGCCAGGTTCTGCAATTCCACAGTCACTTCGCGCTTTCCTTCCCTTTGTTCCCTGCGTCGTACTCGTCCAGCATGGCGCGCAGGCGCTTCAACTGGTTGGCATCCATCTCATCGTCCTGCAACAGGTTGAGCAACAGTGCCTCGTGCGAGTTGCGAAAGAAACGGCCGAGCAGATGGCGAATCTCCGAACGCGTGGCTTCTTCCCGTCCGATCACGGGTTCATAAATATAGGCGCGGCCGTCCTTGAGGTGCTTAACATGTCCTTTTTTTTCGAGGATCCGAATCGTGGTCAGAACCGAGTTGTAAGCCAGGCTCGAGGGCAGCCAGTCCTGCACTTGCTGCACCGTGCTGGCCCCCTTGCGCCAGAGCACTTCCATGATGCGCAACTCGGCTTCCGTCAGCGTTACGGATTGTTTCGGTGGCACCCTGACTCTCCTCGCTCAACCGTTAGACGGGCAACCCAGCAAAAGGTAACTAAATGTTTAGTTGCTCGGAACTGGATCCGGGATGCCCAGGGCGGCGCCTACTCCTTGCCCAGTGACAGGGATGATCTAAGTGCTTGTGAAAAATGGACTTGAGCTGTTTTCCGCGCGGCGGAGATGCTCATGCCTCGCGCAGGGAAGCCACGATCGGCATACGCGCAGCCCGAAAAGCCGGGAGCAAACTTCCTACGATGCCCATGATCACGGCAAACAGCAAGCCGTAACTGAGATCCATTGCCGTGACATGGAACGCGAACGCGATCTCTCCCCGATTCGCGGTGGTGGTGGCCTGCAACCCGTTGATCAGCAGGGAAAGCAGGCAACCGATGGCCCCGCCGGCCAGCGCGAGCATGACGCCTTCAAAGACGAAGCCTACCAGGATCATGACGCGAGAAAACCCCAGGACCCGGAGCGTTCCGATTTCGCGGCTGCGCGCCGCGACCACGGCATTCATCGTGTTCATGGCGCCGAAAACGGCGCCCACACCCATCACCACCGACACAAAACTCGCCAGACCTCGCAGAAACTTGGACAGCGGGCCGGCCTGGTCTTCGTAATATTGCCGCTCCGGCTTCAGCTCAAGATGGAATTGTGGGTCGGCCCCGAGATCGCGATCGAAGGCCGCAACGACATTGGGATCAGCCAGCCGCACCGTCAAAGAATTTTCCGAGCCGGCGCGATTGAAGGCGGATGCCATGGCGTCGAAGTCGCCCCATATTTCACTATCGAATGCACTGCCGTCCGTATCCATCACGCCGACCACTTCAAATCCGTTTTTCATCAACCGAACCTGGCGGCCCACGTCCAGTCCGCGAATGCGATCCCGCACACTCTTGCCGACGACAATCTCGAAGAGACCCGGCTTCAGGTTCCGGCCAGTGACGATCCGGATGTCCGGTCGTACATTGAAAGCCGCGGGAGTGACCCCGCGAACCGTGATGTTACTCAGTTCGTTGTCGGAGCGCCGCGGAAGCGCGACGATCGTCACGAGTTCAGAAGAAACCAGAGGCTGCCCGTCAGCGCCATGGGCAATGCGTGGATCGTCGGTGACGCGATCCCCGGCTTCCTTCGGGAAAGATGACGATAGCTCGGACTGCGCTCCCTGCTGCAGCACGATCGCATTTTGGCTGCTTCCCGTTTCGCTTAGGGCCATCTGAAAGCCGCTGGCCATCGCCAGCAACCCCACGAACACGGCAACCACTAATCCGACGCCAAAGATCGCCAAGACGGCCGACTTCCACCGGATGAGAAGGCTCTTGAGGTTGTAAGAGAGTAGGAGCACGCTTTCACACCAGCTTCAGTTTCAGACCGGCCCTTGACGTTACACCTGCCTCAAAAGGTCGGTGATCTTTCCCTTGTACGCGAGCCATGCGGGGACAAAACCAGCGGTCACACCGAGCAGCAATCCGATTCCAACCCCGCCGATCGCGATCGCGGGCGGCACACTCATACGAGGAAACCCTTTGGCCACTTCGCCGATCACCGGCACGTCCGGCAACACGTTGATCAGAAAGCGCCCCAGAAATAACCCAGTCACCGCGCCTATCCCGCCCAGGATGCAACCCTCTCCGAGAACCAGAAACATGACCAGGTAGCCCGGAAATCCGAGAGTCTTGAGCACTCCGATCTCTGTGCGACGCTCACGTACCGCCATGCTCATGGTGTTGGCCGTCACCAACAGGATGGTGAACATAACTGCCAGGGCTATTCCTTGCAGAAGCAGGACGAGGTTTCCACCCAGGACGCCGAGACTGGCGCGATACTGCGCCTCGGTTTCGGTGTGCGTTTGCGTATCGCTGTTTTCGAATTGGCTGTCAATCGCCTGGCTGATCACTCCGGTTTGTCTTGCATTGGGAATCTCGACGCGAAACGTGCTTACTCCGGCTTTTCTTCCCGTCGCCTCGTAGAGATACTTGTAATGAAAAAAGAGGACGGCGTCGTTAGTGCCCGGAAAGCGTGCCTGATCGGTCTGGTAAATGCCGCTGATGATGAAATCCAGCGGCTTGACAGTGCGATAAGCCGCAATATTGCTCTCCAGTTCGATGGCGTCGCCGATCTTCCAGTTGAATCTCTCGGCCAGCGCATGTCCGACTACGCAGCCGTGCTGGTCTCCCAGGAATGCCTGCTTCTCCGCCTCCGACAGAATAAATTCGGGATACATGGCGAAGAAATTTTCTGCTTCGACGGCGAAATTCGTGAACTCGTCGGAAGGCTTGGTGAGATCGCGCAGTCCACCAAAATAATTCGACGCAGCCACGCGCTTCACTCCCGGAACGGCGGCGATCTTTTCTTCATAGGCGTTCGGCATGGGGAACACGAGGCTCACGTTGTGGCGGGTGATAAGCCGCGTCGAGCCCTGGCTCAGAAAGCCATTCAGCGAGGCTACGAAGGTTTGCAGCGTGCAGAACAGAAAAATGCAAATTGCTATCGCTGCCGCTGTACTGCCGGTGCGAATCCAGTTGTGCCGCAGATGCCTCAAGATGAATGGCAGATATTTCATTCAGCTGAGCTGGCCTTTTCGATCTATCCTTTGACTTTCACCGCATCCCCGTCGTGGAGCGTCTCGGAGGGATGAGCGACCAGCAACTCCGAACCCGCCAACCCCTGCTTCACGATCTGCTGGTCCTGAGCTTCAGCTCCGAGGACAACGGGAATAGCACGAACTTTGCCGTCTCCGGTCACTTCGAATACGACCGCTCCGCCATTTCTCGAGGTAATTGCATACGTCGGAATTCTGATCACTGGCGCACTCGCGGCCGGTGCTGACGATCCCGTTTTGTCCCGCTCGAAAAATGTGACTTTCACTGACATTTCCGGCTTCAGATTCTCATCCGGGTTGAGAATCGCCACCTTCACCGTAACCGTTGCCTTGGTGCGATCGGCGGTCGGAATAACCTGGCGAAGGCGCCCTCGGTAGAGACGTCCGGGGAACGCTTCGAGCAAGAGCTGAGCCGGTTGCCCCGGCTTCAATCTGGCGATGTTCGATTCGCTGACGTCCACTTCGCCTTCGAGCGTGGATAGATCGGTCACGGCGACAATCGCACCCGAGGATGTAGAAATATTCACTCCCGGCGGAATCGGCGAGACACTTTCGCCGACCTCCGCCATCTTTTTGACCACGACCCCGTCAAAGGGCGCACGGATAAAGGTGTTCTGCAGATTCGCCTGGCTCAGCGCAAGACTAGCCTTGTTCTGAGAAAGCACAGCCTCCGCGACCCGGACTCGACTCAATGCCGATTCCAGCTGATCGTGAGAGACCACGCCCGCATCGGCAAGATTCTGGGTAAGCCCCAATTGCCGCCGTTGCTCGGCCAAGTCCGCCTCGGCTCGTTGCACTTGAGCCTGAGCTACTTCCACCTGGGCCTCATAATCCGTGCTCTCGAGCCTCGCGATGACTTGCCCTGCCTTGACCCGGCTCCCCTCTTCCACATCGAGTTCGACAAGGCGACTCTGTATTTTTGCCGAGACAACGGCCGCGCGGCGGGCCACGAGATAGCCTGAAGCGGTCAGAATCGACGCTGCATTGGAAGCACTGGCGCCCTGCACGCTTGGACGAACAGTTTCAACCTCCTGCGCCTCCGCCCGCTTCCGGATCACGTAAGCGCCAATCGCTGTAAGCCCGAGGATCAGCACTCCGGCCGAAGCGGCTCGTCGCCAGCGACGGCGATTGCCGTCACCGCGATCAATACGCAGCGAAGCGAGATCGGCGCTGAGCTTATGCATCCTGGATGGATCTGGTCATCATTATTTCGAAACTTGTTTCGACACCACTACGTCCCACGTGCATAGTAGGGGGTCAACCAACGCCCACCGTTCAATTTGGGACGAGCGGCCATTTATCGGGCTTGAGCGGTTACAGGCACACTGGCGCCAATTTACGCTGGCCTTCAATGCAAGCGTTGGCAATCGCGCCGATTCAAATTCGGATCAGCGGCCCGTGCGCATGGCGAGCGGCTTTCGAGAGTGTGCGACTGGTTTGCATAACGGAAACGGCGATGGGATACTCCAGGCTGGATGCGCCCGGAAGATTCACTCTCAGAAAACGCGTCTGCAGACCGCGCAATCGCTGCCGGCAGCCGAGCCTATTACTTCAGCCAGTCGTGCGGGTGGGGACTTTACGCGATCTTGCTATATCTTCTCGGCCGCGGCAGCGGATCACAGGCTGCAGTGCTCGTGGCAGTATGGTGCGGCATCGGCCTGCTCGGGACCCATTTACTCAGAAGCTATGCCCATCATCGCTGCTGGCGGACGATCCCTCAATTGGTCCCGCCGTTTGCCGTCGCTGCCATCCTGATTCCCGCGGTCATGAATGGCGCCGATGTCGCGATCAGCACGCTTGTGTTCCAGCACCCGCCCGAGCCCCGGTTCATCCTGCTCGCTCACTATTTTCAGGCAATCCTCGTGGTGTCAGTGTGGTGCGCGGTGTTCCTTAGCGCGAATGAGGCCCGACGCCGGCGAGTCGCCGAGATGGAAGCTTTGCGCCTCGCTTTGGTGGCCCAAGTCTCGCAATTCCACGCTTTGCGATCGCAGTTGAATCCGCACTTCCTCTTCAACTCGCTCAACAATCTGCGTGAGTTGATTGATGAAGACCCGGGCCGCGCCAAACAAGTCGTCGATCGCCTTTCCGAGCTCTTGCGCTACACTCTGCGCGCCGGCCGCGTCGAAACCGTGTCATTCAAAGAGGAGCTGCGCGCGGTCGAGGACTATCTCTCGCTCGAGAAAGTTCGTTTCGAGGAGCGTTTGCGCGTGCGCTTCGAGATCGAGCCCGCCAGCCTGGACGCCCGGCTGCCTCCGATGATCCTGCAAACGCTGGCGGAGAACGGCGTGAAACACGGCATCTCGCAACTACCGGAGGGAGGCGACCTCTCCATCGTGGCGCGAGTCGGCGAAGGCCAACTATGTATTGCTGTGACCAGCAGCGGGACACTTTCCCAGGCTTCCGAGAAATCATCGGCGGTCGGCCTGGACAATGCGCGCGAGCGGCTTCGGTTGATGTATGGCGACGCCGCATCCCTGACCGTGGGCGCGCTCGATGACTGCAGCGTGCGCGCAGCTCTGGCTATACCGGTAAATTCGAATGGGGTGGGGTCGTGAGGGCTCTCATTATTGATGACGAGCGACTTGCCCGCAGCGCCCTGCGCCGCCTCCTCAAGCCACACGCGGACGTAGAGATTGTCGGAGAGGCTGCTAATGCCGACGAAGCCCTGCGCGCGATCCGGAAGTCGTTTCCCGACGTCATTTTTCTCGATGTGGAAATGCCGGGAAGCAGCGGATTCGATCTGCTCGAGAAGCTCGAGGACGTGCCTTTCGTCATCTTCACCACCGCCTATGACGAATATGCCGTGCGCGCGTTTGAAATCAACGCTCTCGATTATCTCGTGAAGCCCGTAGCGGCAGAGCGGCTTGCGGCCGCCTTATCGCGCGCGCAGAAGACGCTCGCCACAGCGGCGAGACCGGCTCCGCCAAACGCAGGGCCCGGCTCCGCGCTTACGCAGATCTTCGTCCGCGACGGAGATCATTGCTGGATCGTTAGGCTTGCCGATGTCGTCCTGATGGAATCCGAAGGGAATTACACGCGGCTGCACTTTGGCGGCAACGCTCCGCTGATCTGCCGCTCTCTTTCCGCTATCGAGGAACGCATCAACCCGGCTTCTTTTTTTCGTGCGAATCGCTCCCAGATCATCAACCTGCGCAGCATTGAGAGCGTCGAAAGCGAAATCGAGGGGCGCCTGCTGGTCAAGCTGACCAACCGCAAGGTGGTTGAGATTTCCCGCCGACAGGCCCGCAGACTTCGGGAATTGCTGAGTCTTTGAATCGAAATTGGCCGCGACTGGATGACTATGGCGGATGGACATTCCCCGAACACCGCCGAACAAGGAAATTCTTCGCGGCCGGAAGCCCTCGCCTCGCTTACAGTGGGCTTGGTGTTCTCTGGTTCGTGCCTCTGCTTACTGCCGCATGGCTTGGCTTCAGCGTGAGAGGGCAGGGCGGCGCGCTGGCAATGGCTGGGCTCGATTCCTTCCGTGCTTGGATTCGGTTGCCCTGCGCTGCCGGCTGGTTCAGCGACAGGGGCCTACGCCCGGGGTCATAAGTGGCCAAATCCTCGGGAAAGTTTTGGTTGCGGGGGGTGGATTTGAACCACCGACCTTTGGGTTATGAAGGCCGTGGGGAACTGCAAATTCAAATACTTTGCGGCGCAGATGACGACCCACGAAGACGCATGAATACTGTCGGTTCACGAGGGGGTGACCCTTGTTTGACCCGACACAACAATTATGCCCCTTGTGACTACTGGAGACGCACAAACAACTTAAGAGGGCTACGAACCCCTGCCTACTTTACATTCTTCGGCTGCAGGCCCAGGTTCTGACGGATCTCAGGTTCGGCCCCTTCGAGAAGGATCTTGAAAGCAGCGTCAAACGGAATTCGGAAATCCAACTCCCTCAGCGGGTCGCTCAGACAAGATGGTGTACATCCTCGCAGCCAATAAATATCTGTCCTATTCCAACGGACGGTCGCGATTCTATACATAGGGACTACCAAAAAAGGTGCCGGAAGACCGGCCGCCTCCGCCGTAAACAAGGCAAGTGAGGTGTTCTACAAGCTGCATGGAGTTCGAACGATCGATGTACACGTTACAACTTGTGCAAAACGAAAGAACATGCAGACGTGGAAGCACCTCGAGGCTGCCCTTCTTGACGCATTTCGGTCGAGATATTTCGAGCTCCCAAGGTACAACAAGGTCAGACCCAAACCCCCTGAAGGCCTGTTTGGATCAAAAGTACTCCAAAAGATCATTGGGAGCTTTGAGCTGAAATAACTCGGCACTGACAACGATCCCAGGTGTTCTCAAGAAAGCGGAAACAGAGAATGGTTTTCAAACGCTATGCCTGACCTTTGGGCCGCCGGCCCAAAGAGCGCCTGCGCAAAATCGCACGACTGCAACCGGTTACGCCAACTCGCACTCCCATCCACCACCTGCCTCTGGCCGGAGTGGACTTGGACCGTCAACACCGGTGCTACTGGTTTACTCCGCTGGCCAGAAAACCACCGTCTACGACCACGACGGATCCTGTCATAAAGCTGGCCGCCTCTGAAGCAAGAAGAATGGCTGCCCCCACAACCTCATCGACATCTCCAAATCGTTTCATCGGCGTTCGTGTGAGCAACTCCTGCCCCCGGCCTGTATCCCGCAAGAACTGGGAATTTAGGTCTGTAGCAAACACTCCCGGAGCAATCGCGTTCACACAGACCCCCGTGCCCGCCCACTCGACGGCAAGTGATCTCGTCAACGATTGCACGGCGGCCTTGCTGGCGCCGTAGGCCGCGACTTCATGCAGGGCTACAAACGCATTGAGTGAAGTAATGTTGATGATTCGTCCATATCCTTTTTGCAGCATATGCCGCCCGAAGATTTGGCAGGCTCGAAGCACGCCCATCAGATTTGTATCGAGGACCTTCTGCCACTCGCTTTCTGAAGACTCAATGGTTGGCTGGCGAGTGATCAGGCCGGCGGAGTTCACAAGGATGTCCACCTGGCCGAACGCGGACATGACTTGGCGAAACAGGTCTTCGATGGACGACCTGTCAGTGACATCTACCGTGACCGCCAGACTGCGGCAGCCCACGGCTTCTATCTCTTTGGCCACGGTGGCAACCCGCTCGCGGCGACGGCTACTCGCGACGACGTCAACTCCAGCATGGGCCAGTCCCATCGCAATCGCTTGGCCGATTCCGGACGTGCCCCCAATCACGACTGCCGTTCTGCCCTTCAAATCGAGGCCGCGATAAGTCATGAGTCTCAGTAGTATCCCGTCAGGCCAGCATTACTCCGCAGTCCCGGGTTCTCTTGTGCCCCCCTCGGGACTGCGGAGCACGCTACCACAGCAGCTTGAAGGTCAGCTCCAGATTTCTCGGGACGTTGGAGCCGGCAAGCTTGCTGTAGGTACCGAACTCGGGATCGGTAGCGCCGGTGTCGAACTCGTAGGGAATGGTTCCAAACTGCGGGTGATTCAGCACGTTGAATGCGTTCACCCGCAATTGCAGCTTGAACCGTTCGGTGATCTCGAAAAACTTCGACAGGTTAACGTCAAACAGATCAGTCGGCCGCGAGCGGATGCCCGTATATTCAAGGTTGGGGGTGATCCCGTACTGCGGTTGCAAGGTGAAGTTATACGAATTGCACGTGCCGGAATAGATGTAACCGGTAACCGGCTGAAGCGACCAGCCGCCGCTGCTCCCCTGGACCCACTGGTTGGTACAGGGTGCGAATGCTCGCGTATAGATCGGGTCTTGCTGCTGCAAGGGAACCTTCGAGTAGCTATTCTGATCTACGCCGCTGATCGTAACCGGCATACCACTGACAAACGTGTACTGGCTGCCGAGTTCCCACCCTCCGACGAACCCGTCCAGCAGCCGATTCGCATTGTTGAGGAACGTGTGTCCGCGGCCTATGGGCAAGTTGTAGACGCCTGAAATCGAAATCTTGTGCGTCATGTCGAGCGGGTCGATGATTCTCGTGCGCAGGCCGTATCTTTGATCCGCCCAGGCGCCCGCGTCCATGGTCTTCTGCCAGGTCCAGCCTCCGCGCAGCGTCAGGGAGTTGTTCCACTGATGATTGATGGTCGTCTGCATGGAGTTGTACCAGGACCTGCCATCATTGACGATTTCGAAGATGTCGCCAAAAGCGGGGAGTTGGCGAGTCAGCTGCCCGTAGGAAATTGTAGAAGCTGTATTTGAAAATGCCGTCGCATTGCTGAAGTCTCCGATGTTGTAGAACGGGCTCGCGACCAGATCGTTGTTGCAGATCGTGGGGTCGCCGCC
>Ga0209167_10001180_pt1 | contig 15946 bp, 12 predicted proteins | sample Coa_R1_9_FD_187154 | JGI IMG/M metagenome (GOLD analysis project Ga0209167, IMG submission 187154) | Surface soil microbial communities from Centralia Pennsylvania, which are recovering from an underground coalmine fire - Coalmine... | ecosystem: Environmental > Terrestrial > Soil >... | reverse complement strand
TTGAGAAGATGGGAGACCTGTTCGAGCCGGTGCTGGAATTGAAACAAAAGCTGCCGGACGTGAGACGCGGTGCGGCGGCGCCTGCTTTGGAGATCGCGGCACAGGCGGAGGCAGAGGCGAAGCCCGCGCGGAAGCAAGCCGCCGAGAGCAAACCGAGGGCCAAGCGCGCGGTGAGGAAATCGCGCAAAGTATAATTCCCGGCCTGTGGGCGCTGCTCAGTGGCGATTCTAAAATCCACACTTCTCGCGCAGAAAGAAAAAGCGCGCGAGAAATGGGGCACCCGCTTCGGTTGAAGGTTAGAGCATGGCGGAATTTTTCGCGGGAACGTCGGGCTGGGCATATGCGAGCTGGAAGCCGGATTTCTATCCGGAGAAGCTGGCGCAGAAGAAATTTCTGGGCCACTATGCCACCCGGCTGAACACCGTGGAAGTGAATTTCACCTTCCGGCAACTGGTGAAGGAGACCACGATCCAGAACTGGCTCAACGAAACCCCGGCTCATTTCCGTTTCGGCATCAAGGGGCACCAGGTCATCACGCATATCAAGCGGCTGAAGGGCACGGAAGACTTTCTGCCGCGGTTTCTCGGGACCATCGAACCGCTGGCCGCGGCCGGAAAACTGGGACCGGTGCTGTTTCAGCTGCCTCCGAATCTGAAAGAAGATGCAGCGCTGCTGAAGAGCTTTCTGGCAATTTTGCCGAGGACGGTTCCGGCGGCGTTCGAGTTCCGACACGAGTCGTGGTTCGCGGATTCAACCTACGAATTGCTGCGCGCGGCCAACGCCGCATTGTGCGTGGCGGAAACTGAGACCCTCACCACACCCGATGTGGCAACGGCCGGGCGCGTGTATTACCGCTTTCGCAAGCCGAGCTATACGGCCGAAGAACTGCGCTCGATGGTGGGTCGCATCCGGGAACATCTGGCGGCGGGACGTGACGTGTTTGCCTATTTCAAACACGAAGAGACGCCGGAAGGAGCGCTCTCGGCAGTGGAGTTGCTGAGGGAAGTGAAGGGGGCATAGGTTCGGCGGGCCCACCGCCTGTAACTGAAGGAAATCATCCCGAGAGCCCGCGCGTTTTCACCGGCGGGCTCATGTAGGGACAGCCGCCCCCGTAAGCCTGCCCTGAGCGAGCGTAGCGTGTCGAATGGGTCCGGTCGAGCGCAGCTCGACGGCGCCTGTGGCGCGGGCACTCCGGCGCGTGTGGCGCGGGCACTCCTGCGCGTGTGGCGCGGGCACTCCTGCCCGTGTGGCGCGGGCACTCCTGCCCGCGTTCTTCGATTTCTTCCGCGTCGGACGTCATCCCGAGAGCCTGCGCTTTGCTTCGCGGGCCGAGAGCCTGCCCTGAGCGATCCCGAGCATAGCGAGGGAGAGTCAAAGGGGATATCAGGCTCCACGAACCCAGCGCCCGGGTGCCCCATTCTAAAATCGCGTTCCCTTGCGATTTTAGAGTGGGACTGTCGCACCCTCCGGGATCCCCCTAATGCCTGCGCCTCCGCCCAAACATCCGCGGATCGTAGCTGAGCGGCTCCAAGCCGAGCACTTCCACGCGCTTGAAGTCGGCGTGCGCCGGATTAATCAAACAATTGTCCTCCGACGGAGCCGGCCGGCCCCTCCGCCTGCTAGTCGGTTCGGGAAATCGCACCGTCCGTGGTGCGATTTCCTTGACATGACTGCATGAAAGCGTTAATGTCCGCCGTGGGAATCGGCGCGTTAAAGGCTCGGGCTCGCGGCCAATCCCTTTAGTATTTCTCTTCCTCCCAAACGCCCGACCAGGTCCGCATTGCACCTTGCTTAGGTGAGGGTAGGAATATGTCTGCGCGCTGCCCGTCTGTCTGCAAGTCCTTTTGTCGCCTGTTTCCAGCCATGCTGGCGTCGCTCTTCTTCTGGCCCACAGCGGGATGGGCAGTCGGCTTCCAGCCGGTTAATCCGGATGAACTGAAGATGACCTCCGAGCCGCTCGCCCCTGGTGCGCATGCGATCATCCTCTACCGCCAGGTGGACCGCGTCGATGACCTGCACATTCCGCACGAAGATTCCTACCTGCGGATAAAAATTTTGACGGAAGAAGGCCGCAACCGGGCCAACGTGCAGCTGTTCTACGACAAGGAATTCGAGCACGTGGTCAACGTTCACGCCCGGACCATCCGGCCCAACGGCTCAATCGCCGATTTTGATGGGAAAGTCTTCGAGAAGGCCGTGGTCAAGAGCCGGGGGAACGTGGTGATGGCCAAGACCTTCACTCTCCCGGACGTCGAGGTGGGCAGCATCATTGAGTATTTCTACACCGTCGATCTCAAAGAAAATTATGTCTACAATTCGCGTTGGATCCTCAGCGAAGACCTCTTCACCCGCGAAGCCAGATTCACGCTAAAGCCCTACAGCGGTTATGGTGAAACCACGCTCCGCTGGACCTGGCAGTCGTTGCCCCCAGGAGCGAATCCGCAGATGACTCCTGGGCATACGGTTGAAATGGACGCTCGCAATATCCCCGCCTTCCAGACCGAAGACTATATGCCGCCGGAGAATGAACTGAAGGCTCGAGTGGACTTTATCTACCTCCAGGAAGTACCCGATAAGGACGTGGACCGATTCTGGCAGCGCGTGGGAAAAAAGTGGAACGATTATCTCGAAGGCTTCGTCGGCAAGCGCGACGCCATGCAGGCGGCGGTCGGGCAAATCGTTTCGCCCGGTGACGCTCCGGAAGTCAAACTGCGCAAGATTTACGATCGCGTCCAGCAATTGCGCAATCTTTCCTATGAAGTAGAAAAGACCGAGCAGGAGGAAAAACGGGAAAAGGAAAAGCCCCCTGCCAATGTGGAAGACGTCCTGAAGCGCGGCTATGCCTACGGGACCCAGCTCACGTGGCTCTATCTCGGTCTGGTACGAGCGGCGGGTTTCGAGGCCTACGGCTGCTGGGTCGCAAATCGCCGGGAATATTTCTTCCAATATAAGTTGGAGAAGACCCACGAACTCGACAGCAATGTGGTGCTGGTAAAACTGAATGGGAAGGATCTGTACTTGGATCCGGGCAGCAAATTTGCCCCCTTCGGCATACTGCCATGGGCCGAAACCGGCGTCCCCGGCCTGCAACTCACGAAAGATGGCGGGAAATGGATCCAGACCACGCTGCCCAACTCCAACGAATCGCAAGTTTACCGCGACGCCAAGTTCAAGCTCTCTGACAGCGGGGATCTCGAAGGCCAGGTTACGGTCACTTACACCGGCATCGCAGGAATGAACCAGCGCCAGCGTGAAAGGCACGAGGACGACACTGCCCGCAAGAAGCATCTCGAAGATGCGCTGCAGGAATTTATTCCGTCCGCCTCTGAAGTCGAACTCACCAACCAGCCCGATTGGACCAGCTCAGAAAAACCCCTGGTCGCCGTCCTGAACGTCAAGATTCCAGGATGGGCGGCAGGCGCGGGAAAACGGGCCCTGTTTCCGGTTGGACTTTTCACCGCTAATGAAAAACACGTTTTCGAACATACCGATCGAGTTCATCCCGTCTACTTCGAGTATCCATATGAACGGCTCGACGAGGCCACCATCGAGTTGCCCCTGGGATGGCAGGCCGCCAGCGTTCCGGCCGAAGAAAATCAGGACGCAAAGCTGCTTCGCTACAACCTGAAAGTGGAGAACAACGGCAGCACCCTGCGCGTCGTCCGCCGGCTGGACGTGGACCTCATGCTGGTGCCGGCTGACAAATACCCTCTATTGCGCAAGTTTTTCCAGCTGGTGAGGACGGGAGATGAACAACAGATTGTTCTGCAGCCAAACACGGTGTCGTCCGGAAATTAAACTGCGGCTTCTTGCCTCGGCCGTTTTGTTTCTGCTGGCTCCCTCCTCGCCCCTGGCGGCCGATGCGCCGCAGTGGATGCACGCCCAGGTCAACGCCAGTTTGCCCGCTTACGACGACAAGACCGACGCCGTACTGCTTTTTTCCCAGACCGACGTGGTCGTACTTTCCACCGACAAGATTCGCACCACAGTGCGTGAGGTATACAAGATCATCCGCCCCAATGGCCGCCATCACGGCGTCGTCGGCGTCTACCTCAATCCCGAACGCAAGATCAAAAGCCTGCACGGCTGGTGCATTCCGGCTCAGGGTAAGGAATATGAGGTCAAGGATAAAGATGCGACCGAAGTCGCTCCCGGATTCGCCGGTGGAGAACTGGCCTCCGATGTGAAGTACCGGATGATCCAGATTCCGGCACCCGATCCGGGCAACATCGTGGGCTATGAGTATGAAGTGGAGGAACGCCCGTTCTGGCTGCAGGACACCTGGCAAATTCAGGAACATGATCCCGTCCGCGAGAGCCACTACACGCTGCAGCTTCCGCCGGGATGGGAGTTCAAGGCTTCCTGGTTGAATCACGCCGACGTAACCCCGGTGCAAGCGGGCAACAATACCTGGCAGTGGTCCGTCAGCGAGGTGACGGCCATCGAGGCCGAGCCCGATATGCCTCCATTTTCAGGCGTCGCTGCGGGGATGGTCGTAACCTTCTTCCCTCCCGGAGGCAAGACTCTCTCCGGTTTCGCCACCTGGGATGACCTGGGCAAGTGGTACTCCACCCTGCTTGCCGGGCGCATGGACCCTTCCCCGGAATTGAAGCAGGAAGTCGCCACCCTGACCGCCGGCAAGAATTCGCAGCTTGAGAAGATGCGCGCGCTCGCCAGTTTCACCCAGCACGACATCCGCTATGTGGCGATCGAATTGGGAATCGGCGGCTGGCAGCCCCACTCCGCGCCCGATGTCTTCTCCCATCGTTACGGCGACTGCAAGGACAAGGCCACGCTTCTTCGAACCATGCTGCACGAAATCGGCGTGGACTCCTATCATGTCGTCATCAACCACGAACGTGGAGCGGTTGCCGCGAATACTCCCCCGCAGGTTTTGACCTTCGATCACGCCATCATCGCCGTCAAACTCCCGGATGGCCTGACCGATCCCTCGCTGATTGCTGTGGCTCAGCATCCCAAGCTGGGCAGAATTCTCTTCTTCGACCCCACGGACGAAATGACGCCGTTTGGCCAGATCCGAGGCGAACTCCAATCCAACTACGGCCTTCTGGTCACGCCCGACGGCGGCGAACTGACCGCGTTGCCCCAGCAACCGCCCGCCCTGAACAGCATCTCCCGGACCGCGCAACTGACGCTCGATGATCAGGGAACGCTTAAAGGCGACGTCGAGGAGATCCGATTGGGTGGCCGCGCCAGCTCAGAGCGCTGGGCCCTCCGCGAGGCCAGTAAAGAGACCGACCGCATCAAACCAATCGAGAATCTTCTCTCGGGCTCGATGTCCCGTTTTCAGATCACGCACGCCAGCGTTATGAACCTTAGCCTTACCGATCAACCCTTCGGGTTCCGCTACACCTTCGTCTCTCCCGACTATGCGAAGAATGCCGGTGGCCTGCTTCTGGTCCGGCCGCGCGTTCTCGGCAACAAGGCCCGGGGGATTCTCGAAACCAAGGAGCCGCGCCGCTATCCAATTGAGTTTGACGGCCCCACCCGCGATACCGATCGCTTTGAAATCACCTTGCCCGCCGGCTACGTGGTAGACGACTTGCCGCCTCCGGTGGATGCCGACTTCAGTTTTGCCAGCTATCACTCGAAGACTGAAGTCAAGGGCAACGTCATCGCCTATCAGCGCACGTTCGAAATCAAGGAACTGACCGTGCCCGTCAGCCACGCCGAGGAGTTGAAGAAGTTCTACCGCATCATCTCGGGTGACGAACGCAACACCGTGGTCCTGAAGACACAGGCCAGATGAGCGGCGGTAAATCCCGACTGCGCTTATCGCCGAGAGTTTTCACAGTACGTACATCCGCAGCATCCACCAGACCAGGAATATGGCGATGATGGCCCCCACGATGTGAACGATCCAGTCGGCGGCGGTTTTCGGTTTTCCAAAATTGAACATGCAGCGATGGTAGCAGGACAGGCGGGCCCAGGCTCCGGAAGACGGGCCCGGACGCTCAAAATCTCAACACCACTCCCGATCCGAGGCGGAAGCCGTGCGGGCCAGGCAATCCGCCGGTCGGATTCTTCTGCCACTCGTAGTCCACCTGCGCCAGGCGAATCGCGATAAGCTTCGACATTTTCCAGTCCACGCCTCCGCCGAGTGCGAGGCCAGGCTCGGTGAAAGCCAGCGCCGAATCCCCCGACGAGATCTCCTTCATCACTCCGAACAGCGCGTGAGCGAATGGCGTGATTTTCGGCACCGGAATCCGCACGGTCGGCCCGAACAGAAAACTGTAGCGCGAAAGCGAAGGAGCTCCGTTGTAGGTGCCATAGTGCCCGGCGATGTCGGCGGTGAATCCGATGAGGCGCCCGTGAAGAGTCACCGCCGCATTCCAGCCGTTATAAAAGTGCAGGCTGGATTGCAGTTCTCCCTGCTCGAAGCCGCAGGATTGGCCAAAAGAATTGCTGGACGATGCTCCGCAGGGGGCAATGCGTTCGGCGGAAAATCCGCCGAACACTTCGATACGAGGAATCTGCGCCATGGTTAACGAAGACAGGGTGAGCACGAGAAACACGGGCGCCGTAAACTTCATCTTGGCCTCTCCCCAACAAGAATTTCAACAGCGTGGTCCCTAGTGTATCTGCGCGTTAGAGCCTAGGACGTACTAACAAGGTTGCATGCGTGCATTCTGACACGAAATCAGCCCGCCCGCACACCAGTCTGGTCATTGCTGAACTCGGGCGGTTACACCCATTGCTCATCCCCACTCCCTTTAGCTAGCCCCCGTTTCCCCTCTCGCCACCAGGACGACCGTGGCCCCGATTCCCCGGCCCATGGCCTAAAGCCTAAGCCTAAAGCCCAAGTTTGATGAGATGTAGGTCCAGAATACAAATGCGGTAGGATCAGTCAATCGGTGAAGGGATTTAATGATGCCTTATATTCGACGCGACAAATTCAACGGCAAGCCCAACGCTCAGGTCGTGTATGCCGACGCCGACACCGATAAGATTCTGCTAGCGAATGGGTTCGTAAAGGCTACGGGCGCTCCGTACTACAATCGCGGCTTCGTCAACGTCATCGTGTATGACGATGGCACGTGGGAACCGAATCGAGGTGAAGGTTTTCTACCTGAAGAATGGCAGAAAATGCGTCAGTTCGACGGTGTCCAACTCAAACATTTCGCACCGTGGCTGGCGCATAACCATGAATTCATCGAACAGTATTGTGCGAATCTGAATCCGGATGACTACCGCGAAGAAGAGAAGATCACGTTTTTAAAGGTATACAAGGACTCCGCCCCAACCTTCGGCGGTGAGTATGCATGGTTCATCCAGCATTTCGGTTTGTTGGGATCGGACGGCGTGATCCCCGCCGACAAAAGAGCAATCCCGAGGGAATATTGGTTCATCAACGGGAAATATTACGAATCAAGATTTGTATCTGTACCAACTGGCGATGTGAGTCAGTTGCGTATTGCTCAAGCTCCCGATCTGGATCGTGAAGTGACTGACCCCTTTCTAATCAAACGAATGGAGACGGCTTTCCGCAAAGAAAAGAATCATGCTTGATGCACCCCGAACTCCCGGTGAAACCGTCTTTGAGAGATACCTGAAGCTCCAGCACATTCCGTTTGAATTCGAGAAAGAACATCAGGGCAAGAGCAAAAGACCTGATTACACCATCGAGTGGGAAGAACATCCTGTTCTCTTCGACGTGAAAGATTTCGACCCACCCGACCACTTTCCAATGGGCTTCAGCGCATTCGATCCGTATCCTCCCATCCGCGAAAAGATCGACCAAGGCCGAGACAAATTCAAACAGTTTAAGGAATATTGTTGTGGTCTCGTGCTCTTTAACGCAGGTCGTCCATTAATCATGATTGAGAGTGTGGACATCATGTTGGGTGCGATGTACGGCGATGCAGGATTTACGTTTCCTGTGAACTTGACCACGGGCGTAGGTGACGCCAGTCAGATGAAGAAAGCGTTCTTGGGTCGGGGCAAGATGATTCGACCGAACTGGTCACAAGCTCAAAACACCACTCTCTCTGCAATAATCACGCTTGTTATCATCAGACCACACCTACTGCAACTGATGGATTTACATAGAGAGAATCAGAACCGAAGTATTGAGGAAGATGAGGCAGAGATTCGCGCCAAGATTCCCGACTTCGATCGCAATCTGGAAGTGCCGCGTGTGATCGTTTGGCACAATGCGGTTGCGCGTATTCCTTTTCCGACGAGCCTATTTCGAGGTGACTATGACAGCCACTTCGGAATCGTAAAAAATGAGAATGGGATGGTTCAGCAAGACGTTACATTTGAAGGAAACGCAGTTCCAGAACGCCTCAAACTGTCTAAAGCCCCAAAGTTAGGTTGAGAATGTGATGAGATCACTACAGCTTTTTAACGCGGACAGTGTTCGTCGCCGTGATCTTCAAAATGCTTCTGTATGGTAGTGTCCTAACACTGCGCTGATTCAGCCAAATCCCGCGTTCCGGAATTACCTCGTTTTTAGATGATCCCGTAGTATCACCTTCCGCGGCAGCTGGCGGGGGAGGGGTAGCCGAATTTTTCTCGATAGATACTACCCCCCCAGCCGCCTTGACAAGCGCCGCAAACAGGAATATCGTAGGCGAACAAAAGGCGAATATATGTCTTCCCTGCCGCTGCTCCCGCCGCCTGACCCCGCCGGCACCCTCCCCGCCGCCCCTCCGAACCCCGGCACGCGCCTCGACTTCGCCGACGCCAGCCCCGCCCATCCCCGGCTGGTCGGCATTGCGCGCCTGGCCAGCGAAGGCGAATCCATCCGCGAAGGCCACAATGTCGAGTACTTCACGCTCGAGTCGAAATCGCTGTTGAACCGCTGCGTCAGCCACCGCTCCATGCCCTTCACCTGGACCATCAATCCCTACCGCGGCTGCGAATTCGCCTGCAAATACTGCTACGCGCGCTATACCCACGAATTTATGGAGATGCGCGACGGGCTCGACTTCGAGCGCAAGATCTACGTCAAGCAACATGCGGCCGCGCTGCTGCGCCATGACTTGCGCCGGGTCAAGCCCGACGAGTCCATCGCGCTCGGCACCGCGACCGACCCCTACCAGCCCGCCGAGCGCCGCTACGAAATTACGCGCGGCATTCTCGAAGAATTCTCACGCCACCGCGGATTCTCACTCGGCATCGTCACCAAATCGAACCTTGTGGTCCGCGACGTGGACGTGCTCTCGGCCGCCGCGCGCTCGAACCGCATCTCGGTGCACGTCACCATCACCACGCTCGACGCGGACCTGGCCCGCATTCTCGAGCCGCGCGCTCCGCGGCCCGATCTCCGGATTGAAGCCGTGCGCGCCCTCGCCCAGGCCGGGCTGCGCGTCGGCGTGAGTTGCTCGCCGGTAGTGCCGGGAATCACGGACTCGCCCGCGGACCTCGAAGCCGTGATCCGCGCCGCCGCCGAGGCCGGCGCCGATTTCGTCTTCGCGAACCCTCTTTTTCTCAAGCCCTGCTCGGCCGCCGTCTTTCTTCCCTTCCTCGAACAGAACTTCCCGCGCCTCGCCCAGAGCTACCGCGAACGCTATCGCGACCGCGCGTTTCTTTCTCCGGCCTACACAAAACGCTTGTCGGAACTCGTCCGCCGTCTGCGTGAGAAGTACCAGCTCAGCCGCCGCGATGCGGCTTACTATGCCACCAAGTGGCCGGTGCAGGCATTCGAGGAGCAGCTGAATTTATTCTGAAATTCTTTACCGCCGGGAACGCCGAGTTCGCCGAGAAAACCAAGAAGCTGCAACCGCACTCTCTACGAATCCCGCCCTTCCTTGTTTCTCGGCGCTCTCGGCGTCCTCGGCGGTGAAAAACTTCCTCTATAATCAACCTTCCGATGGCCACCGCCTCCCCACCCGCGGGACAATCCACCGCGCCGCATGTCTCCTTCACCGTGCGCCTGCAGCGCTTCTGGCAGCGCGTGACCGAAGGCCTCGAACTCAGCCAACTCTGGTCGCAGTTTGAAACCGAGGCCCGCTCGAGTTACCGCCTGTATTCGAAAGACGTAGCCGCGAACACTCCGGAAGGTCTCACCAACCGCGGCCGCCATATGCACGTCATCAAGGAATTTTTCTGGGCAGTGTTTGAAAAACTCTCGCCCGCACGCCGCGTGCTGCTGCTGGTGGCGCTCGTGTTCCTGGTTATCCCGCATGGCGGCTTCGACTACACCGGAGACAACGGACGCGTCTACGCGGTCGAGTTCGATCTGCACTTCTGGGCCGCGCTGATTCTGCTGATCGTGCTGATGCTCGAAATCGCCGACCGCGTGGTCATGAAGCGCGACCTGCAGATCGCCCGCGAGATCCAGACCTGGCTGCTGCCCGGCGCGCCGCCGCAGATTCCCTCGCTCGCCATCGCCTACATCACGCGCCCCGCCAACACCGTCGCCGGCGATTATTACGACGTCTTTCCGCGCCCAGGAAAAACGCCGGACGATAACCGCGTGGTCTTCGCCGTGGCGGACGTGGCCGGAAAGAGCATTCCCGCCGCCATGCTGATGGCCACGTTTCAGGCCAGCCTCAAAACGCTTTCGACCGCGCAGGTCGCGCTGCCCGAACTCGCGTCCAACATGAATCGCTACGCCTGCTCGAACAGCCAGGGCGGCCTGCGCTTCACTACGGCGTTTCTCGCCGAATACGATGCCGCCCGGCGCACCTTTCAGTACATCAACGCCGGCCACAATGCTCCGATCCTGCGCCGCGCCAGCGGGACGATCGAACGCCTCAACGTGGGCGGACTGCCTTTCGGCATCATGCCGGACGCGACCTACGAATCAGCCACGGTGACGCTCGCCCCCGGCGACTGGCTCATCATCTTCACCGACGGCCTGGTGGAAGCGGAGAATTCCGCGCAGCAGGAATATGGCGAAGCCCGCGTGCTCGGCGTGCTCGAAAGCGGCAAGACGCTCGAGCCCGCCGACCTGCTCAAGCGCCTGATGTATGAAGTGGATGTGTTCGTCGGCAACACGCCCCAGCACGACGACGTAACCTGCATGCTGCTCAAAGCGGAGTAAGCGACCATCATGAGCACAGTTCTGGTGACCGGGGGATCGGGATTCATTGCCGGCCACTGCATTCTGCAGTTGCTCGCGGCCGGAGATCGCGTGCGCGCCACCGTGCGCAGCCTGAAGCGCGAGCCCGACGTTCGCGCGGCGCTCCAGACGGCGGGCGCGGACGCCGGCGATCGTCTGGCATTTTTTGCCGCCGATCTGGAAAGCGATGCGGGATGGCGCGAGGCCGCGGCCGGATGCGACTACGTCCTGCATGTCGCCTCGCCCTTCCCTGCGACATTGCCCAAGCACGAAGACGAACTCATTGTGCCCGCGCGCGAAGGCGCCCTGCGCGTGCTGCGCGCGGCGCGCGACGCCGGAGTCCAGCGCGTGGTGCTGACTTCTTCGTTCGCGGCCATCGGCTACGGCCAGCCGCCGCGCTCCGCGCCCTTCGACGAAACCAACTGGACGAACCCCGACGGGCCGGACGTGGGAGCGTACGCGAAATCAAAAACGCTGGCCGAGCGCGCCGCCTGGGACTTCATCGCGCGCGAAGGCGGACAGCTCGAACTGAGCGTGGTGAATCCGGTGGGCGTGTTCGGTCCGGTGCTGGGAGCGGATTATGCAACCTCGATTCTCGTGGTCCAGCGCATGATGGATGGCGCCATGCCCGGCTGCCCGCGGCTCTACTTCGGCGCCGTGGATGTGCGCGATGTGGCCGCGTTGCATTTGAAGTGCATGACCGATCCGGCCGCCCGGGGCGAGCGTTTTCTGGCCGTGGCCGGCGATTTTGTTTCGGTCGTCGAGATCGCGCGGATTCTGAAAGCGCGTCTGGGCGAGCGGGCGCGGCGCGTGCCCACGCGCGAACTTCCCGACTGGATGGTGCGGGCTGCTTCATTATTCGATCCGGCAGTGAAGCAGGTTCTTCCCGAACTCGGCAAACGCAAAAACGCAACCAGCGCCAAAGCGCAACGCGTGCTCGGCTGGTCCCCGCGTTCGCGCGAAGATGCGATCGTGGCCACGGCGGAAAGTTTGCTGCAGTTCGGCTTGCTGAAAGCGGCGGGGTAGGATGCGGGCTTACTCTTTGCGTCATCCCGAGCGGAGCCGTTCTTTGTAGACCCTCGGCTTCAGCCGAGGGCGAGCGAAGCGACGCGGAGCGAGGGACCTCCCTTGCAATCGGTTTTTGTCGGGGAGGTCCCTCGGCCCGCGAAGCAAAGCGCGGGCTCTCGCGATGACCTCCGGCGAGATGGAAACAAGATTAGAATTCGCGGCAAGATGCCACGAAAACCTCTAACTTGTTGAGCCTTCGTGCAAGTTGTTGAAATGTCGTAGAGCGCGTCTGCGTGACCGCAGAAAAGAAATATTGCTCTCGACGAAGCTCAGAGCGACAAACAAATTATTCTCGATGCCAGGGCCGTTTCCGGCTCCGCAAATGGCATCCTGTGAAGCGATCCGGTCGCCCCTTGAATCCCGCCGGTCGAGCTGCCACTTTATCGTCTCCCTTTGATACACTTGCCATACAGTATTGGCAATACCGCGTTGTATGTACGTACAAAAAGCGAACCCGCCAATACCCGAGGGCGTCTCACTTCAGCTCACTTGGTTTTCGCAATTTCATGGCGGCGGCGTACATCCGATGAAAGGCGTGGACGCCCTTTTCCTGCTTCGCGCTGAAGCGGCCGCGCGAATAACTCCGCGACCGCAGATTTCTCTGCACCGCATGGCAGATAGCCATGTCTTCCTTCTGGATCTGATCGCTGAACTCGACCGCGGCTTTCGCCGCCGGCGAGCCATGATCTTTCTCCGGGAGGTACCACTCAAAGATTGCGAGCGACCGCTCCGGCGCAACCGACTGCACGATGTTCAGCGAAACGTTGTCGGGATAGCAGTTCAGCATCCAGTTGGGAAATATCCAGAAGTAGTTGGCGGTCAAGTCGTCGCCCGATTCTGAATAGCGGCGCGGCGTGGCATCTCCCGGCTGAGCGCCGCGGATCGGCGAATACTGGCGGACATACCCTGAACCGCGCTCCGGTTCGCCTGCGTGCGGCTCCACGACATATTCGTTGTAGTCAAGTTCGCGATTCAGGCCCGGATGCACGCTGGGCAGGTGATAGCCCTCGAGATAGTTATCCACATACGTTTTCCAGTTGCAGTGCATGACATAGGTGCGGCGCTCGAACAGCTTCATGCCGCGAAAAGGAAATCGCTCTGCCTGCGCGGGCAGTCCGCCCAGACACTCCAGCAGCGGGGCCGCTTGCGGGTCGAGATTCACAAAGATCAGATTGAACCATTCCGCGGTCCGCACCGGCACGAGCGAGAAATCTTCGGGACGAAAGCCTTCCACGCCGTCCATTTCGGTCGAACTGATCAGCGAGCCGTCGAGCCCGTAGGTCCAGCCGTGATAGCCGCAGCGAAACAGCTTGCGCGATCCGCAGCCTTCGGCCGGAGGACCGGCGCGATGCCGGCACACGTTATAGAAGCCGCGCAGCACGCCATCGAGACCGCGCGCCAGCACCAGCGGCTCTCCGCTCAGCGCGGTGGTGAAATAGTCGCCCGGCGTCGCGACCTGGCTGGCATGTCCGACGACCTGCCAGGTGCGGGCGAAGATTGCCTCGTTCTCAAGTGTCCAGACGTGGGGGTCGGTGTAGAGAGAAGAAGGCAGCGTCCAGGCCCGCGCGGCCTGAGCTTCAATCTGGAATGCATCGTGCTGGGAGTCATGCATGGCTGATGACGAATGTAATCCCACGCCGCCGGGACGGCGACATTCTACGTCAAGCGACCAACCCGAACTGGTTGGAACCCTTTGCCGCGAATCAGTCGTCGCGATTCAGTTCCTGCAGGTCCAGGCCGGTCCGGCCGGAAGGCCGTTCCAGCAAGGCGAACGGGAAATTTCAGAATGACAGGAATTGTCAGTCGCGCGCCGCAAATTGCTAAGCCGGGCACAAATTGGGAAGTTCCGAAAAGGACCGAAGTGCACCCTGGCGCTGAAAATAAAGCCGTTCTCAGTGGCGCCCCCGAAACCAAGGTAACTAACCGCTTTGGCGAGGCACATGCAAATATCACGTACGACTGCGTCAACCATGACCAGACAAAATCAAACGAACACACGAGGGGAAAAAGAGATGCGGAAACAGAAGGGTTTCTCACTGATTGAGCTGCTGATCGTGGTGGCTATCATCCTGATCATTGCAGCTATCGCCATTCCGAACTTGCTGCGCGCCCGTATGGCCGCGAACGAGTCGTCTGCGGTCGCTTCCATCCGTACCATCAACACCGGTGAAGTGACTTACAACTCGACCTATCCGACGGTCGGCTTCGCGACTGCCCTGACCAACCTGGGCCCCAGCGCTGCCAACCCGTGCGCTCCGACTTCCACCACTGCTTGCCTGATCGACAGCGTTCTGGCCGCCGGCACCAAGAGCGGTTACACGTTCGTTGCGACCGGTGCGGGTGGTCCTCCGGCCACGATGTACTTCGCGACCGGCGTTCCGGTTACGGCTAACCAGACCGGTATCCGCAGCTTCTGCTCGTATGAAGATGCTGTGGTTCGTGTGCAGCCCGCGGGTGGCGCGATCGCCAGCGAGAACGCCTGCCAGGGTCTGACCCCGTTGAACAACTAAGCATCCGTTTGGCAAAGTACCTGGGGGAGGGTACGAGCCAGGGAGCAGCGAACGCAAGTTCGCTGCTCCTTTTGCTTTTGGCCTGATTTTCATTTCTCCCTCGACTCACCCGGACCGGATCCTCACGCGAAAGCATTCCGGGCCGGTCCAATAAAGGCTGACAAATTCTGTCAGTCGCGGGACGCTTTGCGGCGGTTCGCACCGGCGGGGCGGCGGGCGGCTCCAACGTAACCACGCTAAATGGTTGGTTCCACGAGGGCTTGGAGTATCGCCCGATTAGGCGGATGCAAACGAGAATGGCGCTCAAACTGCAGTTCAATCGTTGGTTGTTGACGGATTCGAAGGCTTAGTAACCCGGCTTGGGGAAAGTTATGGGCGCAACCAAAGGATTCTCACTCATCGAATTGCTGATCGTGGTGGCGATCATTCTGGTCATCGCCGCGATCGCCATTCCGAGCCTGCTGCAATCCAGGCTCGCCGCCAACGAGGCTTCGGCCGCCGGCTCGATTCACTCGCTGACCAGCGCCGAGATCACCTATTACAACACCTATCCATCGGTGGGATATGCGCCCAACATCGGCGCGTTGGGCGGCGTCAGTCCGTGCACCCCTTCCTCAACCACAGGCTGCATTATTGACAACTTTCTGGCCACGGCGACGCCGGGCGGAACCGGCAAGAGCGGCTACTATTTTCTGTCCACCGGGATCGTCACCGGGGGCGCGACCTACAACGACGCTTATGTGATCGGCGCCGCTCCCATCACCGTGCACGGAACCGGCAACCGCGATTTCTGTTCAGTCAACGATGGTGTGCTGCGTTCCCAGTTAGGCAGTGTGGGCGATACTCCGGTGAACACCACGGGCAACTGTCTGGCATTCGCGGTCGCGCAATAGTCGCGCCGAATCGTCAAGATCTAAATCGCACGGCGCGCAGTTGCAGTCTCACGCTCACTGTTTCAGTCTGAGATTGTGAGACGCTGGAATCCACCCTCCGCTGTGCCCGCCGCTCTCTGAAACAGCGCTCCAGTAACCGTCGTAACCTGGCGGGTATTCAATCTTAGCTCTGCGCTGCTTATAATCTTCTTGGAAAATCCTCTTGCATTTGCGTTCTGCGAATGATGCCGGCGATTGAAATTCTCGGTCTCGAAAAGACCTACATGGTGGGGTTCTGGCGCAAGCGGCCGAAGCGCGCGCTGGAACCGCTGCGCCTCAGCATTGAGGAAGGCGAGATTTTCGGATTCCTCGGGCCCAACGGCGCGGGCAAGACCACCACGCTGAAGATGCTGATGGGGCTGGTCTTCCCGACCTCGGGGACGGCGCGCATTCTGGGTCAGGAC
>Ga0209167_10001179_pt1 | contig 15950 bp, 10 predicted proteins | sample Coa_R1_9_FD_187154 | JGI IMG/M metagenome (GOLD analysis project Ga0209167, IMG submission 187154) | Surface soil microbial communities from Centralia Pennsylvania, which are recovering from an underground coalmine fire - Coalmine... | ecosystem: Environmental > Terrestrial > Soil >... | reverse complement strand
CGCCATCGAGCTGGCCGGGGAGCCCCCGCTGAAACCTTACATCGACCTCCCCCGGATGGCGGGACACGCCCAAAGGATGGTCAAGGAGGCCCTCGACGCCTTTGTCAACCAGGATGCCCAGCTCGCCCGCAGGGTCTGCGGCGATGATCAGATGATCGATGATCTCACCGATCAGATCTTTCGGGAGCTCCTCTCATACATGATGGCCGATCCCGCCACGGTCACCCGCGCCATACGTCTCAGTTTCATTGCAAAGTACCTGGAACGGATCGGGGATCACGCGACCAACGTGGCCGAAATGGTGGTCTACCTCGTCGAGGGGAAGCTCATCCGCCACACGCAGGCCTAACGGCCTCCCGCTTGTGAGGAGCCGATCGCCCTTCCTCGTTCACCGTAGACATTTCTCCAGCCGGACCGATCGCCAAAGGAGATGGCCTGGCCCTCTCTCACAGTTCATAGGGGAGGCTGACCGCGAAGGTCGATCCCGATCCGAGCCGGCTCTCCACCTGAACGGTCCCCATCAGAGTGGTGAGCAGCTCCTTGACGATGGCAAGACCGAGGCCGGTTCCGCTGAATCGACGGGTCATGGTCTGGTCGCATTGATAGAAGGGCTCGAAAATACGGGGAAGATCCATCTCCGAGATCCCGATTCCGGTATCGACAATCTCCACGGAGATCCTCCGCTCCGCGGGCCGGTCGATGAACCGAACCGTCACGGAGCCCCGGTCCGTAAATTCAATCGCGTTTGTGATGAGATTGGTAAAGAGTCGATGAAGGTTCGCGGAATCCGACCTGATCCTCCGGGCGGGCAATGGCTCCTGGAGGGACAGGGTCAACCCTTTCCGATCCGCGGCCGGCCGGAGACCTTCCACGACCCGAGTGAGCACTTCCGAGACCAAAAGCTCCTCAATACGGCCCTTTGAACCGATCTGCATATTGCTCAGATCCAGGATATTATTGACCAGATCCAGCAGCTGCCGGGCATTAAACTGAATCCGGCCGATCATCTCCTTTCTCTTCTGCGCCTGCTCATCAAACCGGGGGTCATCGAGGAGCGTGCTGTAACCGATGATCGCATTGAGCGGGGTGCGAAGCTCATGAGAGGCAATCGCTAGAAGCTGCGATCGAAGGCGACCCGCCTCTTCGGTCTTGATGATCTGCGCCTTGAGCTCTTCCGAGAGTTTGCGCTCCGTGAGGTCGTGGGTCACCTTGACAAATCCGATCAGTTTTCCCTCTTGGTTTTGCAGGCGCGTGATCACCACATGGGCCCAAAACCGCGAACCATCCTTTCGTATGCGCCAGCCCTCACTGACAAATCGCCCCTTCTGAGTCGCCTCCTTCAGCCCCCACTGCGGTTTCCCCGAGTTCTTTTCCTCTTCGGGATAGAAGAGCGAGAAGGACTGACCGATAATCTCCTGGGCGCTGTAACCTTTGATCTTTCTTGCACCTTCGTTCCAAGTCGCAACATGACCTTCCGGATCCAACATAAAAATGGCGTAATCCTGGATGCTTTCAACCATAAGATGCATCCGGGTTGCCGCCTCGATATTGGCGCGGTCCGCTTCGATGCGCTTGAGCCTCCGTTTTGCGTTTTTCAGACCACTTCCCAATAACGAGATGCCGATTCCTTCCGCAACGTAGAGCGACAGCACCATCCAGTGCCCGGGTACCCATCCGGGAGCGAAGAGGAAAGCCCCCACTCCTGTGACCAGGGTCGCAACCACTCCGGGGCCTATCCCGCCCAATGAAGAAACGAGCAGCACGGGAATCAGGAAGATAAACAGCGTGGCGGGCGGAACGAGCAACGGGGAGAAAAATGCCACCAAGAGAAAGAGGAGGCTGCCGATCACGGCTAACCCGTAGTCCCATTGAGGAGAGTCGACGTTCATCTTGCGCGCGAGTGATCTCTTTAGAAACAGGGTCGACATAAGTATAATTGTTTTAGATACTAGTCCAACTCTTTCGAGGAATTCAAGCCCATGAACCTCCGATCGATGGGCGAGCCATCATCATCGTCCGACCCAGAGGTCGTCGGGCCAGGAAAAACCGCCCCGCTCGCCAGGGGGTTGACGCTCGACGCATCCGCGAAAATCAGATCTCCGGGTCGTCTCTTGCCCGTGGTTTTATTTCGACGGGTCTATCCGTGAAACCCCTACTCAGCTGCATCTGACGGGCGTGAGAATTGGCACGCCTTTTGATCCGCCGATACCGGGGTGCGGACCGACCCACCATATTTGGTATTCCCTCCAAAAGGTGGTCACAAAGGGTGGTCACCTTCCTCGATATGGGCAGGAATGGCCCATCGGGCGCTCCCCACCTCGAGGACCTTTTTTCTCAGTCCCTTGATTTTAAAGGCGGATTCCTGCCTAAGATTGAGGCAGTTTGCTAGCGGTCCGATCCGGCGCACCAGAATTCGTCTCCGAACCGGGTTATGCACAGGGTTATCCTCAAATTCTGTGAATTGTGTCTTTCCAGATCAACCGGGTCGACCGGTCCCTGTCCACTTAGGTAGATCTCGACGAGTGCCGGGGCCTCCCGGAGTCCGTCTGCACCGGAGGCCGAGCAGGGTCAGGGGATCCGATCGAGTAGAACGCGGCCGGTATCCGACGCTCAGTCTCTTGTCGATCAAGGATCGATCCTCCCGGACCATCGACCTGGACTTAGAAACGATCCTTTTGTTATACTCAGGCCTCCTGATTCGTTCGCCCTGGTCCAATTCCTCTCGTTCTGAGCACGCTCCGGACATGAGGCTCGGGCCGGGCTCGCCCTTTTCAGCCTTTGGAACGCTCGGAGTGGATCGGGAATCGCCGATGCGACAGAACGGTAAGCTCTGCCCCGAGTCTTTGCTCAGGGTCTCAGGTCGGATCGATTCCTGGAGTGCCTCAATCCGGAACCGCCGCTCAAACCGGTCTCCCGCGGGGCCCGCGGCTCAAGGAACAGGATCCCGGCCATGACTGTCCTACTCTGGCTCTCCCTCATCGCTTCGGGCTTTGGATTTCGACCGGTCGGAGACCCCTCGGCCTTGAACGCCGGAAAAATCGACCCCGTACTGATTCTTCAGGTCCGACACCTCCTCTCCGAGCAAAGAGGGGACGAGATCGTCCACGTCTTGATCCGGCTCCGGGGTGAGGCCACGACCGTGCAGAGGGGCGCGATCGAACAGAAGGGAGGAAAGATCGAAACCGCGTTGGGAGACGTCCTGACGGTCCGGGTCCCCGCGGCCTCCGTTTTCGAGATCTCGGATCTGGACTTTATCACCTATATCGAAACGGCAAAAAAACAGAGGCCCCAAAACGGTCCCGACTCACCTGGAGGTGACCCCTCTGCCGTTCTGGAGAGGATGGGGCATCCATTTGGGACGACCAGGAGGGAATGAAAGTCAAGCTCTGGGAGACACCGGAGGGCTTCTGGGATTCCGAGTTTATTGCCGCGCTCCTGGGAGGCGCTCTCTTCTGGCTCGTCCTCTGGCTCTTTATCCCGGGCCGAACCCTTTCTCTCCAGGGACTCTTGACCCGCCATTTTTTGGCCTTGGTCCTGGAATGGCCGCTCCTGGAAGAGTTGGCCTTTCGGGGGATCCTGCAGGGACAGCTGTATCAGTTCGATTGGGCCAGGGCCCACTGGCACGGCGTGACCCGCGCGAACCTGATCACGACCGTTCTGTTTACCGCGGCGCACCTCTGGAATCACTCCGTGCCGTGGGCGTTGGCGGTCTTCGTTCCGTCACTGATTTTTGGCTATTTCCGGGACCGCACCTTAAGCGTTTATCCTGCGATCGTCCTGCATATCTACTATAATCTGGGCTATTTCCTGGTAACCGGCATCTAGTTTTTCGCGCCGGCACCCGTTCGTCACCGCTCCCTGCGCGAACGGCCCCGGGTGGCGGCATCCCCCCTTCACGACCCTCTTCATTCGGCCCATGAACTCTGACATGAAAAAACCTGAAGGACCCGGACCCGCCTTCCCCTGGGTCATCCGCTCCCCGGCGAGGAGATCCCTTTTTTCCACTTGTCCTCAAAAAGGGTGCGCTCCTCCTCCCTTAAGCGCCAAAAAATTCACACGAAATTTACACGGGAGATCTAGCATTGATGACATGAGATATCTAGCATTGATTGATCGCATTTTTCATGATAGGATCTCGATTCATTTTTTTTAAAGGCACTACAAAAATGTGCGGTCTGCCCGAAAAATGAACGGGCGAGATTCGAATCTCCTGGGGGGCCGGAGAGATCCCGGGACCCGCTGGTCCAGTTCGCAGACCCGTCCGGACCGCGTATCTCGGAGGATACAGCGATGGTCCTGTTTAGATACGGACCGGCCGACCGTTCATCCGACCCGGACCGGCGCGAATCACCCGGTGCGATCTCCTGAGGAAAGCCGGCGATAAAGCAGACGGACACTTTATCCTCGCAGTGGACCCTGCGTCCGTGTTATATGAATCCGATGGGATTCGTGGAATTTAACAACCGGGCCGCCGGGAGGAAATTTTTCCCGGCAGGCTTCTTGCTTAGCGTTAGGGTCGAAATCTAATCTTCGAGTTTCGGATTGAGACCCGCACGTCACCCGTTCCGGCGCCATGGCCCCGTCGCTTCGGTTCGGCCTTTCGTGACACCCGATCCCGTCCCGGACCGCTTCAAGACCGATGGGAGTAAGGTTGGATGAATAATTTGGATGAATAATATGGACTCCTTTCGCGAATGCCCCGACATCACAAGCCCCCTGGATCAAATTCCGATCCCCCATCGGTCCATCGGCAGGACCGACCCTTCAATGGGATCCAGACCGGGAAGCGATCCGAAAAACTTTCCGACATTGGTCCATCTTTTAAGACACCGGGCGGCCCTTCAGCCGGACGACACGGCTTTTATCTTCCTACAGCACGGGCTGGAGATGGCCGAGAAAGGGAGGCTGTCTTATAAAGAGCTGGATCGAACATCCCAGGCCGTCGCGGCTCAACTGCGTGACCGGCATTTCCCGGGAGACCGCGTCTTACTCCTCTATCCGCCTGGACTGGAGATCGTCTCTGCCTACCTGGGTTGCCTCTATGCGGGGGTCGTGGCGGTTCCGTACTATCTGCACCGCTCCCCTAAGGCGCTGTCGCAGCTCCAGAGGATCGCGGCCGATGCGCAGGCATCCTCCGTCCTGACGGTGCGTTCGCTCGTCCCGATGCTTTCGGGCCTCTTTTCCGGACTCGCGCAGCTAGAGGCCTTGCCCCTGATCCCGACGGACCCGCCTTCTCCCCCGGAAAGCTCGGATCGGGACGAGACCGACTGGAAGGAGATCGCCCTCGAAGAAAACGCGATCGCCTTTCTCCAATACACCTCGGGTTCGACCGCCACACCGAAAGGGGTCATGGTGAGCCACGGGAACCTGATGCACAACCTGGAGCAGATCTATCAGGCCTTCGGTCATAGCCCTCGGAGCCGAGGGGTCATCTGGCTCCCCCCTTATCACGACATGGGTCTCATCGGAGGATTGCTCGAGCCGATCTATGGCGGATTCCCGGTCGTGCTCCTTTCGGCGCTCGACTTTGTACAAAGACCCGTTCGATGGCTGCAGGCCATCTCTCGATACCGCGCCACCACGAGCGGAGGGCCGACGTTTGCCTACAGTCTCTGTATTGAGCGCGTCACCCCGGAGCAGCGGGCCGGTCTTGACCTCCGCAGTTGGAAGGTCGCTTTTTGCGGGGCTGAACCGGTCAATGCGCAGGTGCTGGAACGGTTTGCCTCTTCTTTTGAAGGATGTGGTTTCCGCCGGGAGGCCTTTTTCCCCTGTTATGGATTGGCGGAGGCCACCCTGTTTGTCACCGGGGGCGCCCTCTGCGCTGCGCCGACCGTCTGCCCCGTCAGCAGGTCCGCCCTGGAGAAAAATCAGGTCCAATCGGTGTCGGACCGGAACGAGGAAGATAAGCGGGAGGTGGTCGGTTGCGGTTGGACGCGCATGGGTCAGACCCTCGCGATCGTCGACCCGGAGTCCAAGGCGCGCTGTTCGGACGATCAGGTCGGCGAGATCTGGGTCTCGGGTCCGAGCCTGGCCCGAGGATACTGGAACCGCCCGATCGAAACCGAAGAGACTTTTTACGCCCGCCTGAACGGCATGGGCGATCGGACATTCCTGCGCACGGGAGACCTCGGATTTATTAAAGACGGAAACCTGTTTATCGTGGGCCGCCTCAAGGATCTGATCATCATCCGCGGGAAGAATCATGCGCCCGGTGACATCGAGTGGACCGTGATGAACAGCCATCCCGCGCTGCGGCCGTTCTGCGGCGCGGCTTTCGGCGTGGACCTGGCAGGAGAGGAGCAGTTGGTGATCGTACAGGAGGTCGAACGCAGTTCCCTCAAGACCCTGGACGCAGAAGGGGTGGTCGGTCAAATCCGCCAGGCGGTCGCCCGGGACCATGGCCTTCAGGCAGCCTCGGTCATCCTCGTTCATAGCGGCGGCGTTCCCAAGACATCGAGCGGAAAGATTCAGCGCCGCCTGTGCCGGGAGCGGTTTCTGCGTAACACGCTCGACCGGGTGGCCGATTCACGGGCCCGCTTGTCTCCAAGGCAGCAAGCGCCGGCGCTGAACCATTCAACAGAATGACGGCTCCCGCGCACTCGGTGGAGCAGAAACGATGCCGATCCAGATGAACGCAAAAAAAACCGATTCCGCCCTGGGGACTCTCCCCGAGTCGATGACCGCGGGCACGCTGAAATTCGCGCAGCGCCTCCATGCCCTTCTGATTCTCCTGGTGCCACTGTTCGGTTCGATCGCCGCATTTGCAATGGCGGCCCGAGGCGGTGTCGACCGCATCGAGATCGGGTCCCTGCTCGGGATGTATCTGTTGACGATGCTGGGGATCTCTCTAGGGTTTCACCGCTACCTGACCCACCGGGCGTTTCGCGCGGGCCCTGGGACCGGATCTCTCCTGGTCATCCTGGGATCGATGGCCGCCCAAGGCCCGCCGATTTACTGGGCCACGAATCATCGGCGCCACCACCGATTCAGCGACCGCGACGGAGATCCTCATTCCCCCTATGTCAAGGGCGCCCAACCTCTCGGCGGACTCCGGGGACTGTGGCATGCCCACATCGGCTGGACCTTCGATCACGAGATCACCAATTCCCTCGTCTACGGCAAGGACTTGCTCCGCGACCCTCTTCTCATGAAGATCAACCGGCTTTATTTCGTTTGGGTGTTTCTCGGGTTCCTACTCCCCGCCCTCCTGGGTGGGCTTGTGGCGGGGAGCTGGGCCGGATTTTGTTCGGGCTTCCTGTGGGGAGGTCTCGTCCGCTCTTTTTTCTCTTATCATGCCACCGCCAGCGTCAATTCCCTGACGCATTGGTTCGGGACGGTGGCGTTCCAGACCCATGATGGGAGTCGAAACAACATCCTGTTGGCCCTCCCCACGCTCGGAGAAGCCTGGCATAACAATCACCATGCCTTTCCGAGCGCGGCGGTTTTCGGGCTCAGGTGGTGGCAGGTCGATTTGGGCGGATGGGTAATCTCGCTTCTCGAGAAGGCGGGTTGGGTCTGGGAGGTCAAGACGCCGACAAGCGAGAACATCGAGGCGCGTGCGGGAGGCTCGGGCAATCGTTTTGCCGATGGGTGACGGTGCCCCGGTTGCGGTTTGCGCAGCAGGGACGGACCGAGGCGGTGAGGATGCGGAATCTTTCGGGGAATCTTTCATGGATGGAAAGGAGAATTTTGAGATGGGAGGTCAAGGTTCGAAGGTTTCACAAAGGGCTCCGATGCCAAATACCAGGCCGGTGAGAGGCAAAGAGGAGATCGAAAAATGGATCTCCTGCGTATTAATGGATCTCCTTGGGCTTAAGGCGGAGGAGGTGAATCCGAGAACCCCCTTCGACCGCTATGGCCTGGATTCCTCGGCCGCCATCGGGATCACCGATGCCCTCGGCACCTGGATGGGCCGGACCCTTTCCCCCACACTCTTCTATGATTACCCGACGATCGAAGCGGTCGCTCTCTACCTGACGGAGGAGGATTCCCATACCGCCGCAGGGCGCCTCGGATCCGCTCCCTCGGAACCGCGTCTCGAGCGCGGGAATCTCCAGGGGGCATAACGTTTTAACCTGACGAGAGGCACACGGGGATGAATCAAGGATCGGTGAATCTCGGCGCGTCGGCCGAGGCGATTCAGCATCATTACGACGTGGGCAATGAGTTCTATCAGCTGTGGCTCGACTCCTCCTGCACCTACTCCTGCGCGCTCTGGGAGGGCAATGACACGCTGGAGCAGGCCCAGACCCGAAAGCTCGATTATCATATCTTCCAGTCCCGGGCCGAGCGTGCCGGGCGCGTCTTGGATGTCGGCTGCGGTTGGGGCTCCCTCCTGAAGCGACTGGTGCAGGCGCACGGGGTGGGTCAGGCCGTCGGACTCACCCTGAGCGAAAAACAGGCCAAACACATCATCGGTTTTAATGAGCCCCGGATCACGGTCCGCTTAGAAAGCTGGCAGGATCATCTCCCGGAACAGGCCTACGATGCGATCATTTCCGTGGGAGCGTTCGAGCATTTCGCCCAATCGGATCTCCCGGAAGCCAAAAAAGTGGATGCCTATCGTCAGTTCTTCAAGCGATGCCATGATTGGTTGAAACCGGGGGGGTTCATCTCCCTTCAATCGATCGCCTATGAAAACTCGGGGCGAGAAGACCTCCCCGAGTTCATTTCCAAGACCATCTTTCCGGAGTCGGACCTTCCCCGATTGGCCGAGATTGCCAAGGCCAGCGAGAGGCTCTTTGAAATCGTGCTGGTCCGAAACGAGAGGAACCAATACGAAAAAACCATCCGGGAGTGGCGCCAGCGCCTGATTCAGCATCGGGAGGAAGCGGTGCGGCTGGTCGGCGAAGAGACCGTGGCCCGCTATGATAAGTATCTGCAGTTGTCGCTGATCGGGTTCCACATCGGAACGACGGGTCTGTTACGCATCACACTGCGCCGGGTGACAGACCCCCGGGGGGCGTTCCCTTCGGGAACCCGCATTTAGAGGATCCGCCCGGTTTGAGCGCCGCCGCGCGTTGATCAACAGAGCGGGCCGCCGGGCCCGCCGTCGCGTCTCGCGGAAAAACGCTCTAGAGGGACCACCAGCGCCCGACGTGGCCGACACGCCTGCGCGAATTGACAGGGAGGGGAAGCGAATCGACATGGGTTCTGAAAATGAAAACAAGGGGTCCGATCTTTTTTCACATGACTCGGCACGGGGAACCGGGGAGGGGCGACCGAGAGGGACCGAACGGGCCGGCAACGAACCGATCGCCATCGTCGGGATGGCTTGTCGCCTCCCCACCCAGATCGACGGGCCCTCTTCTTTCTGGACACTGCTGGTCGAGGGGCGCCACGGCATCACGGAAGTGCCCCCCGAGCGCTGGAACCTCGGCGACTATTTTGATCCGGACCCCAGTAAGCCGGGGAAGATTTCCACCCGATACGGCGGCTTCTTGGATCAGATCGATCAGTTCGACGCGGCCTTCTTCGGAATTTCCCGGCGGGAAGCCGACAGCATCGACCCCCAACAGCGTCTGCTGCTGGAGCTCAGCTGGGAGGCGCTGGAAAATGCGGCGATCGATCCGGCGGGACTCTCGGGGACAAAAACCGGCGTCTTCGTTGGAATCAGCACCAGCGATTATATGCAGATGGCGGTCCGCCGAAACAATCCAGCCCTGATCGACGCCTACTCCGGGACCGGAACGGGCTTCAGCGTCGCCGCGGGGCGGTTGTCCTACACCCTCGGTCTGCAGGGACCCAGTCTGGCGCTGGACACCGCCTGCTCTTCCTCCCTCGTGGGCGTCCACCTGGCCTGTCAGAGCCTCCGGACCCGGGAGTCCGACCTCGCGCTGGCGGGGGGGGTCAATGCGATCCTCCAGCCGGACACGACCATCAGTTTCTCCCGCGCGCGGATGATGGCGGCGGATGGGCGGTGCAAAAGCTTCGACGCCGCGGCGGACGGTTACGTGCGGGGCGAAGGATGCGGCGTGGTGGTCCTCAAGCGGTTAAGCGACGCGCGGCGCGATGGGGATCGGGTGCTCGCGATGATCCGAGGATCCGCCGTGAATCAAGACGGACGCAGCAACGGACTGACGGCCCCCAACGGGCAGGCGCAGGAGGCCGTGATCCGCGCCGCGCTGGCCGACGGCGGGCTGGGGCCCTCCGAGGTCGATTACGTGGAAGCGCACGGGACCGGAACTCCCCTGGGAGACCCGATTGAGGTCAGGGCCCTCGCACGCGTGTTTGCTCCGGGGCGCTCTTTGGATCGTCCCCTGTTGATCGGATCGGTGAAGACCAATATCGGGCATCTGGAGGCCGCCGCCGGGGTGGCCGGGCTGATCAAAGTGGTCCTGAGCCTGCAGCAGCGGCAGATCCCCCCGCATCTTCATTTTCAGAGACCCAGTCCCCATGTGGATTGGGAGCACATCCCGGTGCGGGTCGTTTCGGAGCTGACGGCCTGGGATCAGAACGGGGAACGCCGGCGCGTCGCCGGTGTGAGCTCCTTCGGTTTCGCGGGGACCAACGCCCACGTGATCCTGGAAGAGGCCCCCGTTGACGGGCGGAACGCTCAAGGAGGCAAAACGGATCGTCCCCTGCATCTGGTGATCCTGTCGGCGCGCAGTCAGGAGGCGCTCCGTCAGGTGGCGGAACGCCACGCAGGGTATCTGGGCGCACACCCGGATGAAGCGCTCGCCGACTTCGCTCATACGGCGGCCGCGGGTCGAAGCCACTTCTCGCATCGCCTCGCCCTGGTGAGTAAGACCACCGAGGAGGTGCGGGAAAAACTGGGGGCCGTTGCAGCCGGCCGTCAGCCTCCGGGGGTCACCCTGGGGCGCGTGGAACAGCGGCCGGGAGTCGCCTTTCTGTTCACGGGGCAAGGGTCGCAGTACCCCGGGATGGCCCGACAGCTCTATGAATCACAACCCTATTTTGCCGAGATCCTCGATCGCTGTGAGAAATTGCTCCGCGGAAAGATGCCCCGGCCCCTCTTCTCGGTCTTGTGGGGCGCGGAGAGTGGAACGCTCGATGAGACCGCCCATACCCAGCCCGCACTTTTTGCCGTCGAGTATGCCTTGGCCGAGCTCTGGCGATCGTGGGGGATCGAGCCGAGCGCCATGCTGGGGCACAGCGTCGGAGAGTATGTGGCCGCCTGCATCGCCGGGGTGTTCAGCTTAGAGGAAGGGCTTGAATTGATCGCCCGTCGAGGCACCTTGATGCAGGAATTGCCCCGGTGTGGAGGGATGGCGGCCCTGATCGGCGACGCGGGGCGGGTGGAGTCGCTCTTAGGGCGCTGCGGAGAGGGCGTCTCGATTGCGGCGGTGAACGGACCCGGGGAGACCGTGATTTCAGGGACGACCGAGGGATTGGAAAAGGCCGTCGAGGAAGGACGCAAAGAGGGCCTGCGGGCCCAGCTGCTCCCCGTCTCCCACGCCTTTCATTCCGCGCAGATGGACCCGATGCTCGGAGAGTTCCAAAGGATCGCCTCGCGCCTGAGCTTCTCAGCACCCCAGATCCCGATCGTCTCCTCGGTGAGCGGCGCCTGGATCGGGGAAGCGGCGCCGGGGGCGGACTATTGGAGCCGTCAGATACGCCAGGCGGTGCAGTTTCTGGCCGCGATGCGAACGCTGGATCGGGAAGGATACGGGGTCTACCTGGAAATCGGACCCCAGCCGACCCTCTCCGCCATGGGGCGCCGGTGCGTGGAGGACACGGGGCAGCTCTGGCTTCCGTCGCTTCGGCGCGGAAGGGAGGACTGGCAGCAGATGCTGGAGAGTCTGGCGCTGCTTTACACCCGGGGCGTCGAGGTGGATTGGAAGGGTTTTGATCGGGGCACCGATCGAAAGCGGCTGGCGCTTCCCACCTATCCCTTCCAGCGCCAGCGCTACTGGGTGCAGCAGACCGAGGCGGGAAGGCCGCAGCCGCCCCCGTCGGCGCGTCAGGCGGTGCATCCCCTGTTGGGATCGCGCGTCAGCGCGGCCCTGACCGACCGGTTATACGAGAGCGATTTAAGCGGCGAGGCCCCCCATTACCTGAAGGATCATCGCGTCTACGGATCGACGGTGTTGCCCGCGGCCGCCTATGTGGAAATCGGGTTCGCGGCCGGCCGGCAACTCTGGGGCGACGCGGGCCTCGCGGTGGAGGACCTGGTGATTGAACAGCCCCTGCTCCTTCCGGGACCGCGTCGGGTCCAATTGGTATTGACGCCCGAGCAGGAGGGCCGAGCCCGTTTCCAACTCTATCTCCATCAGGCCGCAGAGACCCCGGGGGGGAAAGAAGGATGGATCCGGCAGGCGGGCGGCCAGCTACGCCGTTTGGAGCAATCGACGCAGGAGGGCGCCGGGGCGCAGGAACTCGCCCGATGGCGCCAGGAGTGCCCTGAAGCGCTTTCCGCAGCCCTGTTATATCAGCACCTGGCGGACCAGGGATTGGAATATGGGCCGAGCTTTCGGGGAGTCGAACAGCTCTGGCGCGGTCAAGACCAGATCTTGGGACGGTTACGCCTCCCGGCGTCCCTGGGCGCAGGCGCTGCCGATCACCACCTGCATCCGGTCCTTCTTGACTCTTGCTTTCAACTCCTGGCCGCGGCATTGCCGGAGAGCCGAAAGGCCGGTTACACCTATCTTCCTGCAAGCGCAAAGCGTGTTGAGCTCGGAGGCAAGCCCGGAACCGTTTTGTGGAGTCACGTCCGCGCTCAGATGGAGGGACCGAACGGAAGCGCAATCGACGCGACGTTCACCCTCTACGATGAGGGCGCCAATGTGGTCGCCCGGGTGGCCGGCCTGAAGCTCCGGCAGATTCGCCGGGAGTCCTGGCTTCGGCTCAACCAACCCCTCCCCCAACGCTCGCTCTATCGGATCGAATGGCGGCCTCAGCCGCTGCAGGGCCCCCCGGCCGATCCGTCCCCGGGCCGTTGGCTCATCTTCGCGGACCGCTCCGGGGTCGGCGACGCCTTGGCCGGGCTGCTGCGAACCGATCGGAATCAACCGAAAATCATCTACCCCGGTGAGATCGAAGCGAGCGACTCCGCCTACGGCAAGCTGTTGGCGCAGGAGCCGGATCTGTGTGGGGTGCTCTTTCTTTGGGGCCTTGACGCGGGGGCGTCCGATGTCTTGGAGCCCGGCTCATTTGACTCGGACCTCCCCCTCACCCGCAGCGCCTTTCACCTGCTTAAGGCAGTGGCCGCCAGGCCGTTCGGGCAGACCCCCCGGTTCTGGGTCGTCACCCGCGGCTCTCAAGCCGGACCGGAGACCCCTCGCGCCCTCGCGCTCGGGGCCGCCCCGCTGTGGGGCCTGACCCGAACGGTCGCCGCGGAGCACCCCGAGCTCTCCTGCGTCTGCGTGGACCTGGATCCCGCGGCCGGGGTCGAACAAGCGGCGCCACTGCGTAGCGAGCTCAATGCGAGCGGCGAGGAGAGCCAGGTTCTCTTTCGAGGGGCACAGCGTTATGTCGCCCGGCTGGCGCCCAGTGCGCTGGAGGACGACTCCTCCGAGTGCGCGGCTTCGGAGGGACCGGTGCGCCTCGAGGTCCCCGAAACGGGCGTCCTGGATGACCTGGCGCTGCGCCCGATGCGTCGTCAGGCGCCGCAAGAGGGGGAGGTGGAGATCGAGGTCAGGGCGACGGGTCTCAATTTCAGGGACGTCCTCAACGCCCTGGGATTGTATCCAGGCGACGCCGGGCCCTTGGGGGGGGAATGTTCGGGGACGATCGCCGCGCTCGGCTCGGGGGTCGACAGGTTTCAAATCGGACAGGAGGTCATCTCGATCGCCGCGGGAAGTTTCAGCAGTTTTGTGACCACGCACTCCCTCTGCGTGTGGCCGAAGCCGAAATCCCTCTCTTTCGAAGAGGCCGCGACCATTCCGATCACCTTCCTCACGGCTTATTATGGACTCTGCCGGTTGGGAAAGCTCTCCTCGGGGGACCGCGTCCTGATCCATGCGGCGGCCGGAGGGGTCGGTCTGGCCGCCGTCCAGTTGGCGCGCCGGGCGGGGGCTGAAATCTATGCCACGGCCAGCCCGCCCAAATGGGAGACCCTGCGAGCCCTCGGCGTAAAACAGATCATGAATTCTCGATCCCTGGATTTCGCGGATCAGATCATGGAAAGCACGCAAGGTCGAGGCGTGACGATGGTCCTCAACTCGCTCTCGGGCGAATACATCCCGAAGAGTTTGGCGGTCCTGGCGCAGGGAGGCCGGTTTCTGGAGATCGGGAAGCGGGAGATCTGGACTCTGGAGCGGGTCGCCGCCCTGCGGCCCGACGTCTCCTATTTCGCATATGACTTGGCGGAATTGATCCGACAGGCGCCCGTCGAGATGAATGAGCTCTTGGCCACCTTGCTGAGAGAGTTTGAAGAGGAGAGGCTTAGACCCCTTCCCCATACCACCTATCCGATCAAGTCCTCTGAAGCCGCCTTTCGGTTGATGGCGCAGGGCAAGAATATCGGGAAGGTGGTCATCTCTCAGGGCGTCGCAGCGCGCACGCCGACGGAGAGCCGGCCCGTGCGGCCCGATCGGACCTACATCATCACCGGCGGGCTCGGAGCGCTCGGGCTCCAGGTCTCGCGGTGGATGGTTCAGCGGGGAGCACGCTCCCTGTTGCTGATTGCGCGAAGCTCCCCGAGCGAAACCGCGCGCGAGGCCCTCGCCCAACTGGCCACCGATGGGATCGTCATCCGGACCGTGAGGGCCGACGTCTCCAACTACCCGGAGCTCCGCACCGTTTTCAACCAACAGCTGGGAGATCTCCCCCCTTTGGGAGGGATCGTCCATGCGGCGGGCGTGCTGGCCGACGGATTACTCCTCCAAATGGAATGGAAGCAATTCTCGCACGTGATGGCGCCCAAGGCGGCGGGGGCCCTCAACTTACATCTCCTGACCCGCGAAATGCCGCTCGATTTCTTCGTGCTCTTCTCCTCGGTCGTCTCGATTCTGGGCTCTCCCGGACAGAGCAACTATGCGGCCGCGAACACCTTCCTGGACGCCCTGGCCCACCACCGCCACGCGGCGGGGCTTCCCGCCACCAGCATCAACTGGGGACCGTGGGACGAATCCGGGATGGCGACGCGGGTCGGCTCGGGGAGGCGCGATTTCTGGGCCTCGCGCGGCCTTCACCCCATCGCGCCCGATCGCGGTTTGAAGCTGCTCGGCCGGGTCCTGGAGACAGGGAGCACACAGGTGGGGGTCGTTCAAGTCGACTGGCCCAAGTTTCTCAGCCAGATGGCAGGCGACTCGGTCCCCCCTCTGCTGAGCGAGGTTTCGGGATCCTCGAAGGTCGCAGAGGACAAGGAGGGGAGTCGAGCCCAACGATTGAAATTTCTAGAAGAGCTGCGAAACGCCCCCCAGCGAAAAAGGAAGGTCCTGCTCGTCACTCACCTGCTCGATCAGCTCAGGAGGGTGCTCGGCCTGGGCCCCGGGGAGCCGCTCGACGCCCAACAAAGCTTATCTTCTTTGGGCATGGACTCTCTCATGGCGGTGGAACTGAGGGCTCGGCTCCAAACCAGCCTGGGGTGTTCCCTTCCGGCGACGATGGCATTTGAGTATCCGAACATCGAGGCGATCGCGGAGTATCTCGCCACCGACGTGCTTCGATTAAACGGGGGGGACCCGACCTCGCAACAGCTCGGGGAGGCGGCCGCCGTTCAGGTCCCCTCACCCTCCATCGCCATCGGTGGATCGAAAGAAGCGTAAAATGCAAGGTTCGCTCTATGGCGCTTAAGCCCGGGCCCCACGCCGTCGTGCCCCATACCGTTCAAAGGGGGCAGGCCCGACTCAGATTATTTTGCTTTCCTTACGCAGGGGCCGCCGCCCAAATCTTCCGCTCCTGGAGCGGGGGGCTTCCGGAGACGATCGACGTCTGCGCGGTGGAGCTCCCGGGACGGGGCACCCGGCTCCGGGAGGCCCCCTTCAGGGCCCTCTCCCCGCTCGTTCGGGCGCTCTCTGGCGAGTTAAGGCCTTATCTGGACCGGC
>Ga0209167_10001178_pt1 | contig 15957 bp, 11 predicted proteins | sample Coa_R1_9_FD_187154 | JGI IMG/M metagenome (GOLD analysis project Ga0209167, IMG submission 187154) | Surface soil microbial communities from Centralia Pennsylvania, which are recovering from an underground coalmine fire - Coalmine... | ecosystem: Environmental > Terrestrial > Soil >... | reverse complement strand
CAGCGCCTGGGACAGGTGGCGCTGCGCCTGCAGGGCGTCGGCAGCGAGCCCTACGCGCTGCGCGCCTACCTGCCCGGCGATCCTCTCGGGAAGGTGCAGTGGAAGGCCACCGCGCGGCATGGGCGGCTGGTCAGCCGGGAGGACACCTGGGAGCGCAGCGCGCGCCTGGTGGTGCTGCTCGACTGCGCCCGCACCATGGCTTCGATGGACGGCGGCCGCAGCAAGCTCGATTACGCGCTGGCGGCGGCGCTCGCCCTCACGCGGGTGGCGGCGGCGCGCGGCGATCAGGTCAGTCTCATCGCCTTTTCGGACCGCATCGAGCGCACGGTGCGAGTGCGCTCCGGGGCGCGCGCGGCGCGGCAGGCCTACGCGGCGCTGTTCGATCTCGAGGCGCGCCTGACCGAGCCGGCCTACGACCTGGCGGTGGAGGCGACCGGCCAGATCGAGGCGCGGCGGGCCACCGTCGTGCTGCTCACCTCGGTGGTCGACCTGGCGGCGGCCGAGCTGCTGCGCGAGGCGCTGCTGCGCCTCGCCGGCCGGCACCGGCCGCTGCTGGTCAATCTCGAGGACCCCGAGCTGCGCCGGCTCGCCGCCGCCGAGCCGCGCTCGCCGGAAGAGGCGTTCGCCCAGGTGGCGAGCCTCGAGATCGGCCTCGCCAACCGCCGCCTGGCCAAGCACCTGCGGCGCGGCGGCATCCGCGTGGTCGGCAGCCCGGCAGACCGCCTGGCGCTCGAGACCCTGGAGGCCTACCTGGCCCTTTATCGCGGGCGCGGCGCGCCGGCGCTTGCCGCGACGCTCTGAATGGCGGCCATCCGTGAGGCCCGCCGTTCCGCCGCAACGCTTTGATCGCCGGTTGCCGCCGCGGCGCTCGGATCAGCGGTTGCCGCCGCGAAGCTCGGATCAGCCGCGGGCTTGGCGCAATCGTGCTGCCCAGGCGGTAACGAACAGCGGCGCGGTCAATCCCAGGTAGAGCCAGGCGATGCCGGCGACGCGGCCGGCAGGGGTCAGACCGGTGTAGTCCATGTCGGCGACGCCGTTCATCGGGCCGAGGTACCAGAGCAGCAGGTAGATCATCTCGAACAGCCGCGGACTCCCCGAGAGGGTGCCGAGCACCAGGGCGAGGGTGGGAATGAAGAGGCAGCCGGCGATCCAGCCAAGCAGGCCGCGGTGGTCGCCGGCCAGCGCCAGGCGGATGCCGACGCCGGTGCCGGCGAGGGCGGTCACGGCGACTCCCGCCACCCAGATGGCCGCGGATTGCAGGCCCGGCGGCAGGGGCGCCGAGAGGACCAGGGGGCGGGTGCCGTGCTGCGCCTCACGCGCTCCCAGCGCCGACCACAGCGGCAGCGGCCAGATCCAGGCCAGGGCGAGGAGGGCAGCCCGCGCCGAGCCGGCCGGCGCCGCGAGGCCGCCGATCCACAGGCCGGCGGCGACGGCGAACCACCAGAAGCCGCGGCCCCGCAGCATCAGGCGCAGCTCGGCGACGACCAGGTTGGCGGCGCGGGAGAGCGGCGCCCACGCCGGCGGGCGCCTGGTGGCCGGCGGCGCCGCGACGGCCCATGGCGCGGTCAGCGCCGCCGGCGTTCTCGGCGTGCCCGCCGCGACTGCGACCCGAGCTGCCGCCGGTGTCTCGGGCTCGGCCGGCGCTGCCGGCTCGCGCTGCACTGCCGGCATGGAGTGCGTTCCCGGCACCGCGAGCGGCTCCGGCCGGTCGGGAACCTCGGGCGACTCGCCCTGCGGCGCCGGGTCGACGCGCCGGGCCGCCCGTCGCCGCTCGCGGCGGCCGCCCTCCCGGGCCGGGTCGAAACGCGCAAACGGCAGCGCTGCCAGGAGCGCGACGGCGATCGGCAGCAGCAGCCAGGACAGACGCCGCGCCACGGCCGCGGGAGTCCACTCGATTCCCTGCCAGCGCACGCCGCTGCGGGCGACCGGCGGTCGGGTCCCGCGCGCGCTGGCCGGATTCGCCAGAGCCGCCGGAGCCGTCGCGGCTGTCGCGGTCGGTGCGCCGGCCGCACCCGTCTCGCCGGCATCGGCGGGGCCGATGGTGAGCGAGATGCCGGTCGCGCGGGCGGCCGCCGGCGGCAGGTGCCTGGCGAAGCTGCTCTCGACCAGGTGAAAGCCGAGCAGGTCGCCGCCCGGGCCCACCGCCGACAGGCTCAGGGCACCGATCCAGAAGAAGAAATAGACGACGTTGCCCAGCGAGCCGCGCAGCCAGCGGACCGCCTCGAACAGCACCGCCATCGCCGCGGTCATCGCCACCGCCGGTGCCGCCAGCGCCGCCATCGGCAGCAGCAGCGCCTTGAAGTCGAGATGAGTCTCCTCGTGGGCGAGCAGCTGCGAGGCACCGGCGGCGACCGCGAGCAGCGCCAGGATCGAACCCAGCAGCAGGAAGTTGGACAGTGCCTTGCCGACGGTGTAGGCGGCGCCCGGCAGCGGCGTCGCGGCGAGGATCTCGCCGACGCCGGTGCGGCGGTCGTGATCGAGGGTGTTCTTGACCAGGTAAAAGCCGGCCAGCGACAGCAGGACGCCGACGCTGAGGGCCATGAGCGTCCCGATCCAGGCCGAGTTGTAGACGCCGCGCTGGCCGTGGATGGCGAGCTGCAGGTGACCCGCGGTGACCAGATAGACGAAATACAGGGTCGCCGCCAGCGTCACCAGGTAGCTGTAGCGGCGCATCCGTTCGCGCAGGTCGGCGAGGGCGATGGCGTAGACCTGCCGCAGCGCCGCGGCGGCGGCCGCCGCCGGCGGCCCCGGCGGCGCCGCGCTCACGCCGCCCTCCGGTCCTGGCGCGCCGTCGCGATCGCGTGGAGATAGGCGTCTTCCAGGGAAGGCGTCACCGGCGGGCCGCCGCCCGGCGGCGGTGAGCCCACCACCCGCAGCAGCACGTCGGCGCCGCGGCGGGCGGTGCCGCTGACCACCAGGCCCTGGCGCACCGTCGCCACTTGTGCTGCCGCCACCGTCCACTCCCAGACCTGGCCCTCGACGGTGTGCAGCAGCGCCGCCGGCGTGGCGTGGGCCACCAGCCGTCCGCGGTCGATGATCGCGATCTCGGTGGCCGTGGCCTCGACGTCGCTGACGATGTGGGTCGACAGGATGACGATGCGCTCGCCCGCCAGCTCGGAGAGCAGGCCGCGGAAGCGCACCCGCTCCTCGGGGTCGAGGCCGACCGTCGGCTCGTCGACGATCAGCAGCCGCGGATCGTTGAGCAGCGCCTGGGCGATCCCGACCCGCTGCCGCATGCCGCCGGAAAAGCTGCCGAGCGGGCGGCGGCCGGCATCGGTCAGGTTCACCAGCTCCAGCAGCTCGGCGATGCGGGAGCGGGCGTCCCTGCCGACCAGGCCCTTGACCGCCGCCAGGTATTCCAGGAACTCCCGCGCGCTCAGGTTGGGATAGACGCCGAAGTCCTGGGGCAGGTAACCGAGCACCCGGCGCAGCCCGCGCGGATGGCGCACGATGTCCTCGCCCTGCCAGAGGACTCGGCCGGCGGTCGGCCGGGTGACGGTGGCGAGGATGCGCATCAGGGTCGACTTGCCGGCGCCGTTCGGTCCCAGGAGGCCGAGGATCCCCGGCCCCAGGCCGAGGCTGAAGCCGCACAGCGCCCGGGAGCCGCCGGGATAGGTCTTGTCCACCGTATCGATCGTCAGCATGATCGTCTGCCTACGGAAACGGCGGTCGGAAGTTCCGCGGGGGGGGGCACGTCCGGGCGAAGGTGATTCCAAGTGATTCCATGGGGACTGTGCCGCTGCCGAAGCCAGGTGGAGCGGGTGGGGTGGGGGATACCGTCAGGCGCCGAGACGTCGTAGGCTTGGCGCCCCTGGCCGACCGTGATCCAGTCGCGAGGCGGTGGCGCGCGCCGCGCCCGCGCCGCGCTTCGACTCCGGGGCGAGCTCATCGCCGCGCGGCCGGTGGCGTCAGCGGTGCCGGCGGAGCCGGCCGGACCTTTCTCACGGGAGGTGGTTCATGATTGCGCCTGGTCGCTGTCTACCTCGTGTCATGCAGATGGCCGGAGCGGGAATGCTGTGCTTCGTCAGCGTCGCCGGTTCGGCTCCCGCCGGTGTGGCGGCGCCGGCGGCCGGGGCCGCCACCGCGGGGAGCGCCGCTGCAGGGGCCGGCGCGCCCGCCGGCGGCGCCGCCGGGAAGGCTGCGGCGGAGCTGGCGACGGTCGCCGCCGACTTCTGGCGTCATCAGCTCGACGAGGACATCTCCACCCGGCTGCGCGAGGGCTTGCCGATCGAACGGCTGCCCGACCTGTCGCCGGAGCATGCGGCGCAGGACGCGGCGTGGGGCCGCGCGCTGCAGGAGCGGCTGGCGCGGATCGACGAGGCGGCGCTGGGGCATCAGGACTGGCTGACGCTGGCGCTGCTGCGGCAGCAGGCCGAGGAAGCGGTGGCCGCGCAGGGCGTCTACTGGTACCTGTTCCTGGCCACGCCTTACGACGCGCCGTTCGGCGCGGTGCATACGGCGCTCGGCGCCAGCAAGTTGGAGTCGCCGGCTGACCTCGCGCGCTATCTCAAGCTGCTGCACGCCTATACCGCGATGGTCGAGCAGCTGCGCGCGCATCTCGAAGGCCAGCGTGCGCGCGGCATCCTGCTGCCGAAGCCCGAGGTGGACACGGTGGCCGCGATGCTCCGGGCCTATGCCCGGCCGGGCAGGGAGAGCGTGCTCGCGGTCGCGCCCGGTCGCCTGCAGGGCGTGGACGCGAAGGCGGCGGCGGAGTTCCAGAGCGCGGTCGAGCGCGTCGTTGCGGAGCAGGTCGACCCGGCGCTGGTCAAGCTCGCCGATGAGCTCGCCGGCGGCTACCGGGCGCAGGCGCCCGACCGCATCGGGGTCGGCCAGTATCCGGGTGGTGCCGCCGCCTATCGTGTGATGGTGCGGGTGGAGACGGGCATGGACCTGACCCCCGAGGAGATCCACCGTCGCGGTCTGGCCGAGGTCGAGCGGCTGTCGGGCCGGATGGCCGAGGTGCGGCGCCAGCTAGGTTTCCAGGGTACGGCTCGCGAGTTCAATCAGCGCCTGCGCACCGATCCGCGCTTCCTGGCGCGGACCCCCGAGGAGGTTGCCGAGCGGTTGATGGCGCCGGTGCGGAAGATCGAGCCCAAGATCTCGAGCTGGTTCCTCCGGGTCCCGAAGGCGGCTTACGGGGTCGAGGCGCTGCCGGCGGCGATGAGCGGGATGACCTATGGGTACTACCAGGTGCCGACGCCGGTGCAGCCCCGCGGCCGCTATCTCTTCAATGCCGGTCAGCTGGATCAGCGGCCGCTGGTGTGGGCGGCGGCGCTGATCTATCACGAGCTGGTGCCGGGCCATCACTTCCAGCTCGCGCTGCAGGCCGAGAACCCGGACCTGCCGCCGTTCCGGCGCTACCTCTTCCACACCTCCTTCGTCGAGGGTTGGGGCGAGTACGCCTCGAACCTGGCCGAGGAGATGGGACTCTACGACGATCCGTATTCGCTCTACGGCCGTCTCGCGATGGAGCTTTTCCTTGCCAACCGCCTGGTGGTGGACACCGGCCTGAACGCCCTGGGCTGGACGCGCCAGCAGGCCACCGCCTTCATGCAGGAGCGGCTGCTACAGTCCGATGCCGAGATCGACTCCGAGATCCTGCGCTACGCCATCGCCTCGCCGGCGCAGGCCCTGGCCTACAAGCTGGGAGCCGCCCACATCCAGCAGCAGCGCCGCCGGGCCGAGGCGGCGCTGGGTGCGCGCTTCGACATCCGCCGCTTCCACGACGCGGTGCTGGGAAGCGGTTCGCTGCCGCCGAGCATTCTGAGTAGGCACATCGACTGGTGGATCGAGCAGGAGAAGCGGCGGGCGCCCGAGCACGGGGCGCCCTGAGGTGGTGGGGCCGGGGCGGGTGGTCGCCCCGCCGCCCGCGCGGCAGGACGCAGGATCAGGGACGGCCGCTGGAGCAAGGATCAGGTACCCGCCAGCGCGCCCTCGAGCGGGTCCGTGCTTCCTGCCGCGGGCGCGGCAGCCCCAGAGGCCCCTCCCGGCACAGGAGCCGCCGCACCAGCGTCTGCCGCCGCAGGCACAGCCCCGCCGTCCACCGCGGGCACTGCGCCACCGCTGGCCGCCGCCGCGGGCACCGCCGGGGCTTCCGCGACGTAGGTGAAACCCTGGTGGAGAACCACGTTTTGATTGTCAGGATTGGTCAGCTCGATGTCGACGGTGCCGGGACCCTGCTGAGGCGCCGTCGCCGTCAGCAGGGTGTCGCTCGTGAGCCGCGCCTCCGCCGCCGCCAGCGCGCCGAACTTGACCCGCGTCGCCGAGGTGAAGCCGGTGCCGGCGATCGCCACGTGCGTGCCCGGCACCCCCCGGCCCGGGGCCGCCGACTTGACGCCGAGACTGGTCGTGATGGCGTCCTTGCCTTGCTCCTGAATCGCCAGCAACGACTCGAACGTCTGCTGGAGCTTGCGCAGCGCCTGGTTGGTGTAAAGCCCGATCATGGCGGAGAACGCCGCGAAGCCGAAGACGTTCGGCGCCGAGCCGCCGCTCGCATTTCCCGCCGCGGGAGCGGTGAAGAAGCCGCCGCGAATGACCAGGAAGAAAACCACCGAGACCAGGCCGCCGAGCAGCGGCAGCATCAGATACCAGGGGATCCAGCTCTTCACCATGCGCCGGTTCCCGACATACCAGACCGTCGATCGCAAGGCATGGACGAACCCACCCAACAAGCCGCCGAGAAACACGATGCAGATCAGCCGCTGATCCTCGGACGGGCACCAGGCGATCATCCACAGGCTGCCTTGCGCACAGGACTTGGTCGTGGCGGCCGCCGCTGCGTTTGGCACCGCTGTCAACGGCCAGATCCACACCAGCGCCGCCACCACCAGCAACGCGCAACAGGACAGCAGGACCAGCAGCAAGATGATGCCGCCCTTCCCGACGATTCCTCGCCCCGGCGCGACCGCCGCCTCGTCAGCCATGATCCCTCCTGTCTCCGGCAGGCTACAGTCCAGAAGACGGACACGCAAGGAAGCTTTCACGTCCGCAGGATTTTGTAGTGCTAAATTATACCTTCATGTCCCGGGAACCCGGAGCCGTCGCCGCGCCGTCGGGTGCAGGAGTCACGGTCGGCGAGTCTTTCCGCCCTCACGCCGCCCACACCCGGTCGCGGGAACGGCCCTCCTGCTTGCTGCGGTAGAGGGCCTGGTCGGCTCGGCTGGTGACCTCCGAGAGGCTCTTGCCGTGCTTGGGGAACGCCGCCACTCCCATCGAGACCGAGATCGGCAGGACGGTCGTGGCGTCGAGGTGGAGCGGATGCTCTCCCAGATAGGTGCGCACACGGCGGCAGTAGGCCAGCGCACCGGCCTCCGAGGCACTGGCCAGACGGACGATGAACTCGTCGCCACCGATCCGGGAACAGAGATCGTCGCCACTGCGGGCGGCACTGCGGATGGCGTCGGCGACCGTGCGGATCAGGTCCGAACCGATGGCATGACCGTGGGTGTCGTTGACTTGCTTGAGATGGTCGGCGTCCACCATGACGATGGTGTAAAAGCCGCCGAGCTTGCCGCGCAGGTCTGCGGCGATGGTGAAGTAACGCAGGTTGGGCAGACCGGTCAGGGCGTCGGTGTGGGCCGCCAGGAACAGCGACTGGTGGAGGCTCGCGCCCAGGGTGCCCGCCTCGGCGGAGAAGTAGGCCACCAACCAGACGCCGGCTAGCGGCCAAACCAGGTTCCCGACCAGGCTCAGCACGTCCCAGCTTGGCGACGCGGCACCGTTGCCGCCGGGAATACCGGCTCCCAGCGGCAGGATGATGCCCAGCACCAGGATGGTGATGGCGACGGCCTTGCCGTAGGTCTGCCGACGGCCCGTGGTCGGGGTGCTGGCATAGAGGACGATGTAGTAGAGGAAGAAGAAGGGACTGACCGTCGCCCCGGTGAACAACACCACGGCCGTGATCCAGGAAAGGTCGATGCCGTTCTCCGCCCACATCCGCTCCTCGACGGTGAAGCGGGCGAAGAACCGCGAGTGCAGCGCCAGGGTGTAGAGCACCATGGCTGCCGCCAACACCAGCAGCGTCCCCAGGTCGGACCCCAGCCGCACGTGGCCGGCGAGCACCGCGGAGAGCTTGACGCCGTGCGCCAGCAGGCCGTAGAGGACGACCAGGGCCGCCGCCAGCCAGTGCAGGTTGCGCACCAGCTGCGAATAGGAGTGGAAGCGCTCGCGCTCGATGGCCGACAGAGCGCCAGTGCTCTCCAGCGTGCGGAGGGCGGTTTCTTCGGCCATCGGGATCTCGGTCGCTGGGGGAGATTATAGCAAGCCCGCGATACGGCCCATTAGAATGAGGGCATGACCGCGGCTCGGCGGACTCTTGGCTGTTGGATCCTGTCAGCATTCCTGCAACGCGACTGCGATCCGAGCTATCCGCGCCTGCCCCGGGAGATCTGGAGCGTCCGCCCTCTCAGCACGCGCGAGGCGGCGGCGCTCAACCCGCTGGCCTGCCTGGCCTCTCTCGGCCTGACCCTGGCGCCGCTGACCAACCTGCGCTGGCTCCCGGCAGCCGCCGCGGCGCCTGCGGCAGGGGCCTGGCGCCCCGGCGGTCGTTGACAGTCCGGCGGCGACCGCCTAGGCTCGGGCTGGTCCACTGCAGGTGTCAACGCCGGCGGCAGTCGGCTGCCCGCGAGGAGGAGCTATGTTCGAGCGGATCTCCCGCCTTTTCAAATCGTGGCTCGGCTTCTTCATCTCCTTTGCCGAAGACCCGGAAGTCATGCTGCAGCAGTCGATCGAGGAGATGCGCAACACCCTGCCGCGCCTGAACCAGGTGCTGGTCACCACCCGCGCCACCTCGATCCGCCTGGAACAGGAGAAGGACGAGCTGGCGACCAAGGAAAAGCAGCTCACCGCCTCGATCCAGGCGGCGCTCAAGGAGGGCAGCCCCGAATCGCGGCACATCGCCGAGGACAACGCCGTCATGCTGCAGCAGGTGCGGCAGGACCTGGCCTCGACCCGCGATCAGCTGGAGGCCGCCAATCACGCCTTCGAGAACGCCCAGCTCTCGGTCGAGGACATCAAGTCCAAGCTCCGCGACAAGATCGAGCAGAGCCGCCGGGCAATCCAGGAGTCGAAGAAGGCCGCGGTGATGAAGAGCGCCGCCTCGGCGCTGGCCGAGCTCGACAGCTACGGCACCGCCGCCACCACCGACAAGTACCTCGACCAGATCAAGCAGCGCGCCGCCGAGGCCAAGGCGGCGGTCGAGGTCGCGACCGGCGGCATGAACGTCGAGCGGATCAAGAACGAGCACGCCGCCCGCCGCCTGCAGGCACAGTCGATCCTGACGGAGTTCGAGACCGAGATGGGGCTGCGCCCCCCTGACGCGGCCAAGGAGGCGGCGCCCTTCCCGACCGGCGCCGCCGCCGATGCCGCCGCCACCCCCGCTCCCGAGAAAGCAAAGGAAGGGCCGTAGCGCTGCCGCCAGCCGCCGCTCCCTCCCCGGTCTTCCTGGCCTCGCTGCCGCCCTGGGCCGCAGACCTGGTGCGCGCCGTCTGGGCCAAGCAGGCCAACGTCTTCATCCTGCACGGCATGCCGGCCGACCTGGTGCCGGTGAAAGCCGCGCCGGGCAGGGATCCGGCGCCTCAAACATCGGGCAGGGACCCGGCGCCGCCCTCGCCGGATGCCGGTGTGCCCCCGGCGCAGACGACGCCGGGCGGGACCCCGGTGCCGGCGACGCCGGGCGGCATCCCGGCGCCCCGCCCCGCCGCCGCGACCCGCTTCTATCAGCTCGAGGACTTCCTGCAGCAGGAGCTCTTCAGCGCCTGGGGATCGATCCTGACCTACAACCGCGCCGAGGGCATCGGCTTCGGCAACGCCGCGACGCGCAGCCACTTCCAGGAAAAGGTGCGGGCCTACGACTCGGTTCACGGCACGTCGTGGTCGCAGGGCCTGCCGCGCGACCCGCTCAACAGCTTCGCGCTGCTCGAGGCCTACTTCCGCCAGGCCAGCGCACAGTCGCCGGCGCGGCCGGTGGCCCTGTTCGTTCCCTTCGCCGAGACCGTGGCGCCGGCCGCCGAGGCCGCCTACCGCACTCCCGAGGACCGGGCGGTGCTGGTCTACCTGCGGCGCTGGGCCCAGGACCCGGTGCTGCTGGCGAAGAACGTCGTGCTGGTGATGATCACCGAGAGCCTGGCCGATCTCGATCCGCAGCTGCGCCGCGCCCACGCCACCCGCGAGATCGAGATCCAACGGCCCGACACCGCCGAGCGCCTGGCCTTCCTGACCGCCGTGCGGCCGCCGGATTGGTATGCCGGCCACTCGGAGCTGCCCGCCGAGCGCCTGGCCGAGCTGACCGCCGGCATGAACCGCGTGCAGCTCGGCCAGCTGCTCGACGGCATCGACGCCTACGGCGAGACCCTGACCCGCGAGCGGGTGCGCGACATCAAGAAGGAAGTCATCGAGACCGAGGGCCTCGGCCTGCTGGAGTACGTCGAGCCCAAGTACGACCTGTCGATGGTCGCCGGCATGCCGGCGGTCAAGGAACGGCTGCGCCGCGCGGCCCGGGCGGTCGCCCGCGGCAACACCGCCGCGGTACCCATGGGCTACCTGGTGTGCGGGCCGGTGGGCAGCGCCAAGACTTTCCTCGTCGAATGCTTCGCCAAGGAGATCGGCATCCCCTGCGTGAAGCTCAAGAACTTCCGCTCCATGTGGGTGGGTTCGACCGAGTCCAACCTCGAACGCATCCTGAAGATCCTCTCCGCGCTGACCCCGGTCGGCGTGGTGGTCGACGAGGCCGACGCGGCGCTGGGCAACCGCGAGGCGCAGGGCGACTCGGGGACGCAGAACCGGGTGTTCGCGCAGATCGCCGCCTTCATGGGCGACACCCGGCACCGCGGCCAGATCCTCTGGTTCCTGATCACCGCCAGGCCGGACCTGCTGCCCATCGACCTCAAGCGCCAGGGCAGGGCCGAGGAGCACATCCCGCTCTTCTACCCGGAGACCGCCGCCGAATACGACGAGATCTTCCGGGTGATGGTCAAGAAGCTGGACCTCCACACCCCGGTCGAACGTATCTCGGAGATCGCCGCCGAGCCGCAGCTGCTCGGCCTCTCCGGCTCCGACCTGGAGGCGGTGCTGGTGCGGGCGGTCCTCGAAGCCGCGGCGGCAGGCGCCGCCGAGGTGGGCGCCGAGCACCTCCGCCTGGCCTTCGCCGATTTCATCCCCTCGGTCAACTCGCTCGAGCGCGAGTTGCAGGTGCTCTACGCCGTGCTGGAGTCCACCAGCCGCAGTCTGCTGCCCGCCGCCTACCGCGACCTCGACCGCGGCACCATCCAGGCGCGGGTCCACGAGATCCGGATGGAGCTCCGGATGCAGTGAGCGCCGGCCCGTGCCGGCGCCGCCGACTTACATCGCGACGATCTCGACGACGATCGAGCTGCTGACGGTGCCGCCGCCGTCCCCCGGCGTGGTGACGGTGATGGTCACCAGACCCGGCGCGGCCGCGGCGCCAGGGAAGAAGTTGGTGGTGATGGTGCCGCCGGTGTCCGTGGTCGCCACCTGGCTCTCGGAGAAGAAGCCCACGCTCTGGTGATTCGCGTCGGCGGCGGTGAAGGTGGCGACCGCGCCCGGCGTGACGCTTCCCACGTTGCGTGCCAGCTGTGCCGTCACCTGCGTCGAGACGCCGTCCTTGGCCGGCAGGCTCTGCGGCACGGCGCCGGTGATGGTGATGCGATCCGGCAAGGCGCGGGTGAACTGCACCGCCGTGTCGACGGTGAAACCGTTGATCGTCGCCGTGACGTCGGCGTTGCCGATGGTCGAGGGGCTCATCAGATGGCCCGTCGCCCGATCGTTCACGTCGACGCTCACCGGGTTGTCCACGAAGGTGCCGGCGCTCGCCTTGAAGGTGACCGTCTGACTGACCAGCTGCGGCGCGACCGTGACCGTGAACGGCGTCAGCGTCGCCCCGTCCGCCGGCAGGGCGCTGCCCGGAGTGCTGGAGAAACTGATGATGTTGCCGGGCACCACGGCGACGAACTGTATGGTGGCCGTGCGGGTGAAGCCGTTGCTGGTCGCCGTCACCTGCGCGTTGCCGATGGTGGCGGGACTCTTCAGGAACACCGTCGCCGTGTTGTCGGTGGCCACCGGCACCGTGACGTCCTGGCTGCCGGCAGGCGAGAAAGTGCCGTTGGTGGTCTTGAACTCCACCGTCCGGTTGACCAGCGCGGGCGAGACGGTGACGGTGAAGGTGCTCAGCGTGAAGCCGTCGGCAGGGGCGCTGGCCGGGTCGACGACGAAGGCGAGCTCGTTGTTCGGGGTGACCGCCACGAACTGAACGGTCAGCGTCGCCACCACGCCGGCGGCGTTCTTCACCGCGGCCGTCACCTCGGCAGCCTGGATCTGGGTCGAGCTCTGCAGCTGGATCGGGGCCTCGCCGTCGGCCGCCGCGGTGACCACCTGGCCGCCGCTGGCGGCGTCCGGCGTGCCGCCGATCAAGGTGCCGGCCGAGGTGGTGAAAAGGATGTCGCGCTTGTCAGGATCGCTGTTGGCCGAGATCTTGGCCACCAGCCCCAGGCGGGAGACGCCGTCCGCGGGGAGGGTCGTCGCGCCGCCGACCGACTGCAGGCTGATGATCGCGGCGGCGTGCGGCGCGGTGAGGCTGTAATCCTTTTTGTTGTAGCACGCCCCGAGGACCAGGGCCGCGAGGACCAGGGAGAGCAGGAGAGCGGTCAGGAAAGCCGGTCGTTGGTTCCGCATGCAGGACTCACTGGCGCGGTGCGGCCGGATGACTCAAGGGGCGCCCTTGAGATTGATGGTGCAGTGGCTGATCATCCGCGAACCCGATTGGTCGGTCAGCGTCTGCCTGATGCTGAGCATGGCGCCGGTCAGCGTGCCGACCAGGATGACGCTGTCGACGAACGGCGGACTGTTGGCGGCGACCGTTCTGGTCGTGGTCATGGTCTTGTTGCCGGCGGTGTCGAAGCCGACGTCGCCGGAGGGCTCGCGCAGCTCATAGACGATCGTCGCCTGCTCGGGCGGGATGTTGGTGCTCAGCGACTGGTGCAGCGTGATCGCCAACGGCAGCGTACCGCCCAGGGGGGAACTCGTCAGTTTTTTGGTGATCGATACGGCCATCTTGGAGCCTCGCTTTCCGCCGGCGGTCAAGGAGTCGAGGAGAAGAACTTCTGGCCGATGACGGCGAACGTCTTGGCGATCTTCCAATCGAACGAGAGGGACAGGTACGGGCTGGCGGCGACCTTCTCGTCGGAGATCAGCGGGTTGCTGTTTTCCTTGACGAAGAGCAGCGCTCCTGCCGCGAAGCGGATCGACTCGGTGAGGCGCAGCCCGGCGCCCACCACCAGGGAGCCGCCGCCGAACAGATCTTTTCGCGTCACCCCGTTGTCGCCGATGCCCTGCAGGGTATAGCCCAGGGTGACCGAGAAGCGACGCCCGAAGCCGCCCTTCTGGCTGAGCGGCACGTCGGGGTTCACCGGGCGGAAATAGATATTGGTGCCGGCGTAGGGCACCAGCTTCGAGACGCCCCAGGCGTAGAGGAGCCCAAGATCGGCGGTGATGAAGTAGTGCTGGAAGGTATCGGCGTTGCCGGTGGTGGTGGCGTCGGCGACGACTTCCTGGCTGGCCTTGGCCGCGATGTGTTGCGCCAAGGTGTCGAGCAAGGCATCGCGCTGGCCGAGGGCATCCCGGAGCTGAGCGGCTGCCGTGGCCATCTGGCCGGCGGCGCCTTCCGCCAGCGTCAGCGCCCCCTGCGTCGCCGCCCGCCGACTCAGCAGCGCGTCGATCGCTTGCCGATCCTCGGCCGTCAGTTGCTGCTCCAGCGAGGTGGGATGCGGCGATGGCGCCTGCGCCAGGACCGACAGCCAGACCCGCAGCTGGTCCAAGCGGCGCACCGTGCCGGCGTAGGTCTGCTCGAGGCTGGTCAGATCGAGGCTGGCGGCGGCGCCGCTGGGAGCGTCGGGCGACGGGAGATCCGGCCCCAGGAGAACCGCCGCGGCGGCGGTCTGCTGGGCCGCGGCAAGCTCGGCGCCGCCGTCGTTCTGGAGAAAGGAGGCGATCGCCTGATCGGACTTGGCGGCCAGCGCCAGGCGCAGCAGGAGGCGTTGCAGCGGCTGGTCGACCGCGATCTGGTCCAGGGCGGCTTTCAATGCCTGGCGGCTGCGGTGGAGGTTGCCGAGGTTGTCGGCGATCGCGTCCTGGGAATCGACGACGACCTGCAGCACCTGGCGAAACGACTCGCGCACGGCGCCGCTCGCGGGCGCGCCGGGCCTGGCGTCGAGGCACGGATCGAAAAGGCTCCCGGGCGCGATCACCTGATCCGCGCCGAGCGCCTGCTTGACATCCGCGATGACGCTCTGCCGTATCTGCTCGACGGTGCCCGCCAACAGGCTGGTGCCCTTCGGCACCAGGTCGAGCGTCTTGTCGAACAGGCCCCGCGCCTGCTGCCGGATGGCGGCCATTGCGGCCGGCGTCACGGTGCTGACGAGCCGCAGCTTGAATAGGTAATAACGTTGCGCATCGAGCGCCGGGACGCTGAGCAGGAACTTGACCGGTGCGCGCTGATCGAGCAGCGGCGAGTAGGTCCAGGTGGACGGGTACGCCGGTTGCCACCCGCTGGCCTGGCGATCGGCCGTGCTCACCTGGATCTCGGGATCCCCGCAGGCCGTGGGGCTCTTGGTGACCACGATGACGTTACGCGACTCCATGTACTGCAACTCGATCTGCGCCACGCCGCCCGGCACCGTGCCGGTGAAATGAAACGGCGCGTCGAAGGGGAGCACCTGCTTGACGGTGCGCGCGGCCAGGTCCAGCGGCACTTCGACGATCCCGGGGTCGAGCGCGGGGGTGCCCATGACCGCCGCCGGCGTGGGCGGCGCCGAAGGCTGGCCTGGAACGACGGCTGGTGTGGCAGGCGCGCCGGCCGCGCCGGCGGCTCCGGCACCGCCGCCACCGGGCGGCGGGCCTTGAGCGATCGCCGGCGGGGGCGGAGCCGAGGGCTGGCCCGGAACGACCGCCGGGGCGGCCGGTGGTTGGCCCCACGCGATGTCTGGCACCGCGGCAAGCGTCGTCACGGCCGCAGCGACGAAGAAAATCCTTACGAGCACACAACCTCCCGTATCGCGAAGGGGAGCTTCAACCCATGGCCGGCATGAATGGATTCCTTATAGCACTCAGGTGCGGAGTTGACAACCTTCGCGGCATCGCGCCCGCGGCATCGCGCCGACGCTCGCCGAACTCCCGCCGACGCCTGCCCAGAGCGCTGCGTAAGGTTTCTCGAAAGAGTGCCTTCTGGTATAGTGCGCCTCCTTCGCGAGGGTCGTGGGGTACCCTGACCATGCACCAGAGCCTGCCGTCGTTACAGTGTCCCCGCATTGCGTCCGGCCGGCGTCTTCGCGCCGCACGACTGCTCGCCGCCGCGGTGCTGGTGTGGCTGATCGGCGGTCCGGCCGCGGCGGCTCCAGCCGCCTCCGGTCCCGGTGCCTCCCGCAAACTGGTGATCCTCGGCTTCGACGGCGCCGACGCCAAGCTCACCCGGAAATGGATGGACGAGGGCAAGCTGCCCAACCTGGCGAAGCTGGCCAAGCAGGGCAGCTTCGCGCCGCTGCTGTCGACGATTCCGTCGCAGACGCCGGTGTCGTGGTCGACCTTCTCGACCGGCTTGAACCCCGGCCGCCACGGCATTTTCGACTTCCTGAAGCGCGACCCGCAGACCTACCGTCCGAGCTTCGCCGCTTTCGACGAGAAGCAGGAGCCGTTCCTGTGGGGCAAGAGCAACGGCTGGATCGTGGGGGCGATCGCCGGTGTCGCGGTCTGCCTGCTGGCGCTGCTGGCGGCGGCCCTGCTGCGGCGGCGAAGGCCGCCACGGGAGGGCCGGCGGGAAGGCGCCGTGGTGACCGTCGTCGCGGCGTTGCTGGCCGGCATCGCCGCCGGCGCGGTCGCCGGTTACGGCGCCGACCGGATGCTGCCCAAGCAGCGGCCGGTGGCCTTCAACCGGCAACGCAGGGACACCTT
>Ga0209167_10001177_pt1 | contig 15972 bp, 13 predicted proteins | sample Coa_R1_9_FD_187154 | JGI IMG/M metagenome (GOLD analysis project Ga0209167, IMG submission 187154) | Surface soil microbial communities from Centralia Pennsylvania, which are recovering from an underground coalmine fire - Coalmine... | ecosystem: Environmental > Terrestrial > Soil >... | reverse complement strand
GGGCTGGTTCGGGGCAAGGTTGGTGACGGTGGTGCCGCCGACGCAGAGCGCGTAGGGACTGGCCCCGGGAAAATCGACGTGGGCCAAACCATCGGTAACAGCGTCGCTGGAGCCGTCGTCGCCCGCGGCGATGCAAATGGTGATGCCGAGATTGGCCGCGTCCTGAAAACTCTGGTTGATCTGGTCCATGGCCTGTGCGGTCCAGATGTCGGTATCCTCGGCCTGGCCCCAGCTGACGGAGATGACGCCGGGGTTATTCGTGGAATCGTTGAGGGCGGCGTCGAGATTGCTGATCCATCCCTGCTCGCCCCAGTTGGCGAAGTAGACGGCGATGTTGGCTTTGGGGCAGACGCCGGCGACCACCTCGATGTCGAGCATAACTTCACCTTCGGCGCCGTCTTTGGCATTGGTGGGAGTTCCATCGGTACTGATGGGAGTGACGGTGGGAAGATTGGCGATGTTGGCCAAGGAGCAGAACTGCTGGAGATCGGCGGGGAAATAGCCTCCACCAAATTCGAGCAGGCCGACCGCCTGCCCGGTGCCGTCTCCAGAGGGAAAATTGTAATGAGCCGCGAACTGGCTGGGGAGGTTCCACGTAGTGGAAACGGTTCCAGATTTGGCGTGGGGGTCGTCGCGGATGGGCTGGCGGCGACGGCGGGCGATGCGGCGATTGTCGAGTCCGAAAACTGCCTGGACGATATCCGCGAGTTCTACTGGAATTTGAACCCGGCCGACGCGGCCGCGATAGTTTCCGCTGGAGTGGGTGTAGTTGAAGAGCTTAACCTGAAAAGCGGATTCCATGGCGGAAACGCTCCCGCGCAATTGGACGGTGCGCGTGGCGGCGATCGAGCGAACGAGCGTGAGTCCAAATGTGCCAAGGGTCTTAACCACCTTGTCGATATCGGGCTGAGTGGCTCCGTAAGTGTCGCGGAGCTGGTCGCGGGTAAGTATCTTTTCCGGACGCTTGGTGACGGGTGGGAGAGTGGTTTTGCGGCGAAGCTTGAGAGTCACTTCGATGGTGGCGTTGGGATTGGTCCGGCTCGTGGCGACTGCACCGGGCAGCGGTTTGCGGTCACTGCCTACGATGGGTGAATGGGAGTTAGTCACAATACACCTCCAGAGGACGATTGTTTGACACAGGGAGGAAGTGGACAGCGGGGCCGAAATCTATCTTCTTGTAACTGCAAGGTACTTCAAAATTGCGAGAAGCTTAACACATTTCGCGCGGAAGTTAGAAGCGATGTTACGAGAAGTCGCCTCATAATAAAAGTCCATGGCGCCACCCCAGGGTTCGGTACTTCATTCGCGTTTATCATGCTCGCAAGACTTTATGACGACTCTCGGCGTACCTACTCTTCTGGGAATTCCGTTTGATGCCTATTCTTCGTACCTGCGCGGGGCCGGGGATGCGCCGCCGAAAATTCGAGAGGCGTTGCGCTGCGATGCCTCGAACTCGTGGTCGGAGTTGGGCGTGGACCTAGGCGTTGCCGGAGGGTACGGGGACGCGGGGGATCTGGCATTTTCCGGGAAAGAGGCGTTCGCGGCGATTGAGGCCGGGGTGGCCGGATTGCTTGATCAGGGAAAGAGGCCGGTCTCGCTGGGCGGAGATCATTCGATTACATATCCGATCGTGAAGGCATTTGCGCACCGCTATCCGGGGCTGACGATTTTTCACTTCGATGCGCATCCGGATTTGTATGACGAGTTTGAGGGGAACCGGCTGTCGCATGCGTGTCCGTTTGCGCGAATTATGGAGGCGGGGCTGGCGACGCGGCTGGTGCAGGTTGGGATTCGCACCATGGTCCGGCACCAGCGGGAACAGGCGGAGAGATTTGGAGTGGAAGTTGTGGAAATGCGGGCGCTGCCCGCTTACCAGCGGTTGAAGGCGGCGGGGCCGGTCTATATCACGTTCGATATGGATGTGCTGGATCCGGCGTTTGCGCCTGGGGTCTCGCATCGCGAACCGGGAGGGATGTCGGTGCGCGAAGCGATTGCTCATTTGCATGCAGTTGAGGGGGAAATCGTAGGAGCGGATCTGGTGGAGTTCAACCCCGTGCGGGATGTCGCGGATATGACGGCGACGGTGGCAGCGAAGATGGTGAAGGAGATTTTGGGGAAGATGATTGAGGGGTAGGGGAGGCTGAGCTTCGCCAAGACTCAAGGAACAGCAGGTTCCTCGGTTGCCGTCGCTGGCGCTCCGGCTGCGCTCGGAATGCCAGAATGTTTTTATTGTCGTTGCGCTCCGGTTGCGATTGGAATGCCAGCCAGCGGTTACAGGCGAAGCTCTAAACAACGGGGGGGACACACGGGAAACCACAGGGGGAAATCGGGATATTTCTGGGATAGAATCGCGTGTCATGAGAATCGTTAAATTTGGGGCAATGTGCGCTTCTCTGGCCCTCGCGGTGGGATGCGGCGGGGGCAGCATGGGGACGGGTGGGGGCGGGGGGACGCCGCCGTCAGCGACGATCGTGGTTTCGAGCGCAAAGACGGGGCCGTTCAGCGTCGCCATGTCGACTTCATTTCAGCCGGCGGAGTGGGATTATCAATTCTTCCAGAACAATCCGCAGGCCAGCACGATTACGAATCTGAACAACCTGGGATCGAACCATATTCGGTTGCAAGGCATTTCGCAGGGAGTACCGCAAGGCTCGGCGGGGACCACTTCGACGGCGTGGGATTTTTCCGTTCTCGATGGGATCACGCAGCCGGTGCTGGGCGTGGGCGATCACAGCCCAGAGTTTCAGGTAGCGAAGGGGCCGCCGTTCCTGTATGTGAATAACGACAGCAGCAACCAGTTTCTGGATCCAACATTTAAGGATGGGCAGTTTGCCACGTATGCGCAGAATCTGGTGCGGTATTACGACACGGCCACAGGATTCACGGCCAACGGACAGACTTATGTTTCTCCGGCCTACGCGCAAGGTGAAACAGTTACGTGGTGGGGCATCTACAACGAGCCGAACATCAATAACATGATGAACACCGACCCGGGCGAGTATGTGCTGATGTATAACGCGCTCGTCCCGGCGATGCAGACCGCTGACCAGAAGATCAAGTTTGCAGCGGTGGAACTGGCGGATTACCAGAATCAGGTGCAGGCCTGGATCCCGACATTTGTGAGCGGCGTGACGGCGCAGGTGGACGTATTGGCCACGCATTTCTACTCGACCTGCGACCAGACGACGGATGACACTACGATCTTCGACTCGGTAGCGACGCGTACGAACGGAAATTTCAATTTTGTGTCCGACGTACAGCAGATTTATTCGGACCTGGCGGCGAATCCGGCGTTGAAGAATGTGCCGATCTGGGTAACGGAGAACAACGTCAACGCCGATTACGATGCGGGGAACGGGATGAGCGCGTGTAATCCAGGGCAGGTATTTGTGGACGACCTGCGCGGATCAAGTCCGTTTTTCGCGGCGTGGCGGCCTTATGTTTTCTCGGCGTTGGGCAAGGCGGGCGTGCAGGCGCTCTACCACTGGGACTACGGAGCCGATCCGCAGTTCGGCGAGGTCAACTTCAACAACGGCGATCTGCAACTTAGCTACTGGGTGGATTACGAACTGGGGAAGATATTTCCTCCGACCGCGGGTTCGCAGTTGCTGCAGTACACGTCGACCGACGACGGTGAGCTGGAGACCCTGCCCGTGATCAATAGCGACGGCAGTGTCGTGGTCATGGTGGCAAATCACACCGTCAACGCTCCCACCGACAATAATGGGCCGGGAGTGAGCCGCACCGTGCTGGTCGACGTTTCGGCGCTGGGAACGTTCTCCAGCGGCAGTCTGCTGATGATCGACAAGAATACGGAGGTGACCGCCGGTCCGACGGCGGCGGGAGTGACTCCAATGTCTCAGTACACACTGACCCTCAACGGATACAGTGTGGCGTTTCTGACCCTTAAACCGTAGTTTCTGCCCGGCGGGCTAAGCACGACGAGCCAACCACAGGAGACACGGGGAATTTGGCTGGATTATTTTGCGTCCTCAGGCGGGGCTGACGAATCTTTACAGCAGCGTATAACGCGGGACGGGTTGCCGCGTCCAAAGATTAAGGAAAGATTAAGGTTGGACGAGGTCCCGGGGTGGGCTAGCCAGAGGATTCGAGCCCCTTAAATTGAAAGAAAGCGACCATCCTGCATTTATGGCAAAACATATTGAGAACCTGCTAACGAAGAGTCTGCTGATTGCGAGTATGGCGGCGATGGCGATCAGCCTGGGCTGCACCACGAACGCGGCGCAGAATCCGCATGCCAGTGGACCAGCCGGAATGCCGGTCAAAGTGCTCGAGGCCAAAGCAGTACCGGTGAGCGACGCCACCGAATACATTGCCACGGTGAAGTCGCGCGACTCGGCGGTGATCATGCCGCAGGTCGAGGGCGTGATCACGCAGATTTTTGTACACTCGGGCGACAAAGTGGAGGCGGGAACGGCGCTGATGGATATTGACCCGCTGAAGCAGCAGGCGACCGTGAAGAGCCAGGAAAGCGCGCGGGCGGCGCAGCAGGCCAACCTGGTTTTGGCGAAGCAGCAGTACGACCGCGCCAAGGGTCTTTCCGCCGCAGGGGTGATCAGTAAACAGGATCTGGATCAGGCAAAGTCGACACTGGACGCGGCCCAGGCGCAAATGGAATCGCTCGACGCGCAGGTCAGCGAACAGCAGGTGCAACTGCATTATTACAAGGTGGTGGCGGGGCGCAACGGTATTGTGGGAGATATTCCGGTGCGCGTGGGCGATCGCGTGACCACGGCTACGCAGCTCACCACGGTCGATCAGCCGGGAAGTCTCGAAGCTTATGTCTATGTGCCGATCGAGCACTCGTCCCAGCTGAAGATGAATCTTCCGGTGCAAATCGTCGACGGCGACGGCAAGGTGCTGGCCGAGACGCGAATCAGCTTTATTTCTCCGCAAGTGGATAACACGACGCAGACGGTGCTGGTTAAAGCCCGCATCGCGAATGGAAACGACGCCCTCCGGCAGTCCCAGTTTGTGCGGGCGCGCGTGGTCTTTGGAACTCATCAGAATCCGGAGGTTCCGATCCTCGCGGTGTCGCGGCTGGGCGGCCAGTATTTTGCGTTCGTGGCCGAACCGCAGAATGGCGGATCGTTCCTGGCCCGGCAAAAGCCGCTGAGCATTGGACAGACCGTGGGCAACGATTACGAAGTGCGTGACGGCATCAAGCCCGGAGACAAGGTAATTATTTCCGGGACGCAGTTTCTGCTGGATGGGGTGCCGGTGATTCCGCAGAGTTAGCACCCGACACCGGCAGTTGATTCCAACCCATTTGTGATGGATAGCTCAGCAGTCAGATCTGCTGTGGACGGGATTCCTCATGTTTGTCGCTTTCTTTATTAAGCGTCCGGTATTTGCCGCGGTTTGCGCGCTGCTCATTGTGCTGGCGGGCTCTGCCGTGATTCCCACGCTGCCGATCTCGCAGTTTCCGAATCTGGCGCCGCCGCAGGTGGGCGTTACCAGCGTCTACATCGGGGCCAGCGCGCAGACGGTCGAAAGCGCGGTGACGATCCCCATCGAACAACAGATCAACGGCGCGGAGGGTATGAAGTACGTCACCTCCACCAGCGGCAACGATGGAACCAGCAGCGTGATCGCCACGTTCGATCTGAACCGCGATCCCGACCTGGCTACGGTCGACATCCAGAACCGGGTGAACACGGCGCAGGGGCGGCTTCCGAGCGCGGTAAAGGCCGTCGGCATCACAACGGCAAAGACTTCGCAGAACTTCGTGTTTGGCGCGGCGGTCTATGCCGATAAGGACCAGAGCGGCAAAGAGATCTACCCAACGCTATTCCTAAGCAATTATCTCGACGTGTACGTCCGGGATTCGCTGAAGCGAATTCCGGGCGTCGCCGACGTGATCCTCTTCGGCGAACGCAAGTACTCGATGAGGCTGTGGCTGGATCCGGTGCGGATGGCGGGGCGCCAGCTGACGGCGCCTGACGTGGTCAGCGCGCTCTCGGAGCAGAACGTGGAAGTCGCGGCCGGGCAGGTTGGCCAGCAACCCTCCGTGCCTGGACAACAGTATCAGGTCAGTGTGCGGGCGGTGGGGCGGTTAAGCGAACCGGCGCAGTTCGACAACATTATCCTCAAGACAAACTCCGACGGGACGCTGGTGCGGCTGAAAGATGTTGGACACGCCGAGCTCGGCGCGGAAAGTTACAGTAACGATACGCAGTTCAACGGGCGAGACGCGATTGGACTGGGCGTGACGCAGCTCTCGACCGCCAACGCGCTCGATGTGGACCGCAAGGCCATCGCGGAGCTGGATCGGTTGTCGAAGAGTTTCCCTCCCGGCATGCATTACAAAGTTGCGTTCGACACGACCGACGCGGTGAGTGAGTCGATTCGCGACGTGGTCTTCACGGTAGGTTCGGCGATCCTGCTGGTCATCCTGGTGATCTTCATCTTCCTCGGCGACTGGAGGACGACGATGATTCACTTTATCGCCACTCCGGTTTCGCTCATCGGCACCTTCGTCTTTGTGAAGTTACTCGGCTTCTCTGTCAACACGCTGACGTTGTTCGGCATTACGCTCGCCACCGGCTTGGTCGTCGACGACGCTATCGTAGTGATTGAAAACATTGAGCGCCATATTCAGGAGGGCGAACACGACTCCCACAAAGCGGCGGCGGCAGCCACGGCCGAGATTACCAGCGCCGTCATCGCCACCTCGCTGGTGCTGGTGGCTGTCTTTGTGCCGGTTGCGTTCTTTCCCGGGACGACCGGCATTCTGTTTCGCCAGTTTGCGTTGACGATCGCATTCTCCATTGCCATTTCCGCCTTCAACGCGCTCACTCTGGCTCCAGTGCTGGCGGCGATTTTTCTGAGCGGCGGCCACCGACAAAAGTGGTGGTGGCTGCAGAAGTTTGACGATGGCGTCGTGGTCATGACCCGTGGGTACCGTGCCCTGCTGCACCACGTGCTGAAATACAAACTGACGATGGCGATGGTGTTCTTCGCTGGGCTGGGGTTCACGTATTTTGTGTTCACGCGCGTACCGACCGGGTTCGTGCCGGACGAGGATCAGGGCTACTTCATCATTGTGATCCAGGCGCCATCGGGGGCGTCGCTCGAATATACGAAGGCGATTGGAAAACAGGTTTCGGACTTGCTGGCGGATGTAACGGAGTCGGAGGGGACGTTTGCGATTTCTGGTTTCAGTTTCGCGGGATCTGCGGCCAACCAAGGAATTATTTTCGTTCCGCTGAAGCCTTATTCGCAGCGCAAAGGCGACGCCCATACCGCGTCGGCGATTCTGAACCGCATTCGTCCGCGAATGTTTGGAGTTTCGGGAGCGATCGTGTTTCCCACGCTGCCGCCGCCAATTCAGGGTCTGAGCCAGTTCGGCGGATTTCAGTTCGTGGTGCAGGATCAGGCGGCGCACAAGCTCGAGGAACTGGCCGGTACGACCGGAGCATTGATGCAGCAGGCGAGCCAGCGCAAGGATCTGGTGCGGCTGTTCACGTCGTTTACCGCGAACGATCCGCAGTATCTGGTGACCATTGACCGCGAGAAGGCGAAGAGTCTGCATGTACCGCTGTCGCAGATTACGGACACACTCGGCGTGTACATGGGGTCATCCTATGTAAACGATTTCGATTTCAACAACCGCTCGTACCGGGTGTATGTGCAGGCGGATAAGCAATTCCGGGCGACCGCGCAAGACCTGAAGCAATTTTATGTGCGCTCCGACAGCGGGGCCATGGTGCCGCTGGACAACCTGATCAGCGTGACACAGACGACCACGCCGCAGGTGATCAGCCATTACAACTTGTTCCGGTCGGCGGAAATCGATGGCTCGCCGGCGCCGGGATACAGTTCCGGGCAAGCGATCGTGGCCATGGACGAACTGGCTAAGAAAATGCCGCAGGGATTTTCCTACAGTTGGACGGGGTTGTCGCTGGAAGAATTGGCGGCGGGCGGGACGTCGCTGATTTTATTTGGGCTGGGAACGCTGGTGGTCTATCTCACGCTTTCGGCGCAGTATGAAAGCTTCGTGCTGCCGTTTATTGTGCTTCTGGCGGTGCCGATGGCGCTGCTCGGCGCGATCGGGGCGCAATGGTTGCGGGGTTTGCAAGACGATGTGTTCTGCCAGGTTGGGCTGGTGATGCTGGTCGGACTGTCGAGCAAGAACGCGATTCTGATCGTGGAATTCTCCGAACAGTTGCGCCAGCGTGGCATGCCGCTGATGGAAGCGGCGGTGCAGGCGGCGGCCATTCGTCTGCGGCCGATTCTGATGACTTCTCTGGCGTTCATTCTCGGTGTGGTGCCGCTGGTGCTGGCTACGGGCGCGGGAGAGAACGGACGGCATTCCGTGGGCACGACCGTGTTTGGCGGAATGATCATGTCGACCATGCTGAATCTGTTTTTTATTCCGGTGCTGTATTTGATTATTGAGGGCTGGAGAGAGCACGGGAAGAAACAGGAAGTGGTGGAACACGCCTGATTAAACGCGGCGCTGGCCACGAGCGGCACAGGTTCGCTAGGGATACCTTCGACAAGTTCAGGGCAGGCTCTTCGACTGCGGGAGCCGTTCACTTCCGTGAACTGTTCCCTACGCTCAGGATGACAAAGGTCGCGAGATTGTGTGGCGTCATGCGGCGGCTTCGCCGGTGTTCTTCCGGTTCGACTTACGTTTCTGCGCTGCCGATTCCTTCTGTTTTTGCTTGCGCGCTTCCTTTCTGCGCATCTTGGCCATCCATTCGCGGGAATACATGGTGCCGCGGCATTTGGGAGAGCCGCAGTGGCAGGGGGCGGGGTCGTCGTCGTCGTAGAGGTTGTAGTCCCACAGGAGTTCTTCTCCAGCGGCGATGTCGCGGATGGCGAAGATCCAGACGCGGCCTTTGACCTCGTCGACTTCGCAGTTGGGATCGCAGGAGTGATTCAGGTAGGCGCCCAGGCCTTCGCCGTCGATGACCGTCTTGCCGTCGTCCAAACCATACAAATAGGTACGAGGCGCGCCGTCGTATAGGCGGTCGGCCTCTTCAGGAGTGATGCGCGGTCCGGTGTACTCGACTACGCGAGTTCCCTTGCGGATCGGAGTCGCGGCATAAACACCGACGGAATGTATGGGCGAAGGACGGACGACCAGAGGCACAGAACTAATTTCGCATGAGTGGGCGGGTTTGGGGAATGCAAAAATTGGTTGGGTTCGAACGAGAACCTTGCTCGCTGATGTTTTCGCGGTTGCGGCGGCCCGTCCCCGTAAAAATCCCCACTCCTCGCAAAGAACTCGATAAATGGGGCACCCTACTTGTATTGGTATTGGCTTTACGGATCGTAGACTGAGCTGCCGAAGCCTTGTTTGCGGGCCTGGTCCTGCAGGTCCTCCAGGCGCTTCTGCTGTTGCTCCAGCTGCTGCTTCATCACGTCGACTTGCTGTTGCTTCTGCTGCTGGCGCTCGTTCCACTGCACACAGTTGGCGACGCAGTTTCCGCCAGCGTACTGGATGGAGTCGCTGAGGTTGGCGATTTGGCTCTCTAAGGATGAAATGGCATTCTTTTGCGCCAGAATCTGGCTTTTCCAGTATGCGGCCGGAGCAGCGGGCGCGTTCTCCTCGCCTGGCTCAACCGTCTCGCCCGGCTCCGGCTTCAGTACGTTGTGCGTCGGACCGATGTGTTCAGGAATCTCGTCGTTGGTGATGACTCTCTTTGCAGCCTTCGGCGTCTGAGAATCTTTCGCCTGAGCGTCCTTCGTTTGGCCGCCGTTCGGCTGTGCGTCTTTCGCTGGCGTATTGTTGCTCTGGGCATCCTTGCTGGGAGCGCTTTTCGCCGCGGCGTCTTTGTTGGCCCCGGCATCTTTCTGCTGCTTTTGCTGGCGGGCCTGGCGGGCGGCGTCGCCGAGAGACGGAGTCGAGTCCTGTGAGTCCTGACCGTGAGCCGCGAGCGCGCAGAGGAACGCGCCGGCCGCGAGTAACGCTAGAATTCTGCGGGTTTTTAGCATGGGATGAGCCTCCCGTAGCAATCCGTCGGAGCCATCGAGTCCCGGGGAGGAACGGCGTGCTTTAAGAATGGTATCGCTCGCGGCACGGCGATCGGAGGTTACGTTAGTACAGGAGCGCAAGGGGTGGTCCTAAACGCCAGTATAGCCTGCGATCAGGGCGTCCAGTTTGGAAAGCAGAGCGCCGTTACCCTGGCGCGGATATTGTGTCAGAGCTTCGCGATAGTGCGGCAAGTTGTAAAGAAATGCTTCAACGCGCTCCTTGTTTAAATCCTCCCAATACGCGCCGTAATCGGATTTCTGCAGCCAATACGCGTTGAAGATCTGCTCGAACTGATGACTCACGGGCACGGCGAGATAAGGCTTGCCAAGATGTAGGGCCTCAGTGACCAGCGAAAATCCGGAATTGGCGACGATGGCGCGGGCGCTGACCAGGTCGGCGAAGAAGCCGTCGAGCGAAGGCTTTTTATAAAGAATATTTCCTTCTTCGTTCATCCCCTCGCGGCCGAAACCGTAGGCGATGAAACGGCAGCGGACGGAGCCCAACAGCTTCGCCAGCACGGGCGCGGGCGAGGTTACGTAGACCAGCACGTGATCGCCTTCGGTGGGTGTGGCATCGAGGATTTCCTGCCGCAACAGCGGAGGAAACAGGAAAGTGTTGCGCTTCTTGACGGGCGCGCTGAAGAAAGAGATCACCAGGTAGTTGTTGGCGCGCGGAGTCATGAGGCGAGTTACAAGTTTTGCGGCCGCAGCGTCGCGCCGGTACTGTTTCGGATAAGAAACGGCAGCGTTGGTGAGGCAGTGCTGGTTGTCGATGGAAATGACGGGAAGACCTTTCTTGTGCCCCACGTGACAAGTCAGTGGCTCAAAGTCGGTGATGACGAGGTCGGTCTTCCACTCGTCGACGAGAATATTGAGACGGCGCAGACTCTTGGCGGCCTGCGGAACCGTGATCAGATTCTTGGCGATGGTGCGCTTGTAGCGAACGCGATTGTTCACATAGGCGAAATGGAAGCCATAGATCTCAGTAACATCGAAGTGTTCTTTCAGATTACGCAGGCCGCGATCGAAGGAAGCCACGTGGACGTTGTGGCCGCGGTCGACGAGGTGAGAGAGCACTTCGCGGGCGCGGGTGGAATGTCCTGCGCCTTCGCCGTTGACTCCGTAAAGGATGTTCGCCATTCGAGGGGCAAGTATATCGCGGCTGCGCTTATTTGCTGAACCGAGAGAGTGGGAAGCATCGCCGCTTGATCAGCGCAGGCCGCGCCTTGCGAAGGGCGGCTAAGGTGGAAAGCTAGGCACTCTTCGCCGTGCCCATTGCCTGGCGGATAGCGGATACGAGCGTGTCGTAGTCGAAAGAATCGTCGTGACGATGGCCGTTGATGAAAAAGGTCGGCGTTCCATTCACGCCACTGCGAACCCCGCCCCCGAAATCCGCGCGAACGCGAGGTTCGAACGTATCTTGCTCCAGTGCTTCAGCCAGTGCGTTGGTGGAGAGTTTTAGTCTCTCGGCAAGTTCCGAGAAAAGGTCGTCACCCAGCCGCGTTTGATTTTCGAATAAGAGATCGTGCATCTCCCAGAACTTGCTCTGCGAGCCGGCGAACTCAGCCACTTCGGCCGCGGCCTCGGCGTGAGGATGCATTTCGCCCAACGGAAAATTTCGAAAGACCAACCTCAGGCGTTGGCCGAAGTGTTTCTGGACTTGCTTGACGATGGGATAGGCGCGTCCGCAATGCGGACATTCGTAGTCGCCGTACTCCACCAGAGTGACTTCAGCACTCTCCGGGCCCTGGGCGTGGTCTTCGGCGGTGACGAGTACTTTGAGCGTGGCCATAAACGCTCCTTCACGTGGCGAGTCACAAAATCGAAAGCTACTTCGGCAGATCTTACTTCGGCAGGTCTTCGAGCGCCTGCAGGATGCCGTCGGCCCCGGGATTCACCGCGATGGGAGAGCAATCGCTCCAGGCTATGACTCCATTCTTGTCGATGACGAACAGGGCGCGCTCGCTGATGCCGTCGGCTGCGCGGTATGCGCCATATTGCCGGGAGACGGCGCCTTTGGGCTCAAAATCCGCGAGCAGAGGAAAATGCAGATGGCGGTTTTCGGCAAACGCAGCGTGACACCACGGACCGTCCACGGAGACGCCCAGCAGTTCCGCGCCGAACTTCTGAAACTCTGGAAGGATCTCGTTGTACAAGGCCATCTGGTCGCCGCAGACAGGGCTCCAATCCGCGGGATAAAACGCCAGAATCACGGGACGCCCCTGCAGGTCACTCAGCGTCAGACTTTGATCGGGCGTCACGTGCAACGTGAAATCTGGAGCTGGAGTTCCAGCGGTCAGGATTGCACCGCCGTGGATGGGAGTTACGTTACTTTGTGCCATGATTTTTCCTTTTACTACGCAGTAACGATACTCTGCGCGCGGAATTTTTTCACCGCGAAGACACCCAACACAATGAATACGACCATGACGGCGAGTTGAGCGATCAGGAACGGCGGCTCTTTCTGCGTCGGGGACAATGTTTTCAAGGCCGGGATTTTCAGGAACGATTGCACCACCGCGACGAAACAATTTAAATACAACGCGAGGATGGAGGAGATTACGTAAGTCCATCGCCAGGCGCCGGCCAGGTGCAGCGCATAGCGAGCCAGGATGGCCACCGCCAGCACGATCAGAGAAATGATGCCGACTACGTGCGAAGGCAGAATATGTTCTACGGGAAAGAGGAAGCCCGTGGCGCTGGTCAAAACAGTGCTGGTCAGAAAGACTGCGGTCCCACCGTCGAACCGTTTTGCAACGAGCATTCCGTAACCCACCAGAAGCCCGGAACCTATCCCGATAAAGCTCAGCAAAACGTGTACGAGAGTAAACGTCGATGTTGACATCCCCAAGATCACGGCGCACCCTCCTTTCCGAACGAGGAAGATACTATACTCCGGCTGGAAGGCCGGTGTGCATGGAAAGATCGAATCGGCCAAGGTGTGGATACTCAGGCTCAGGCGGCTGCTCTTCGAAAAGACGTTCTTGACCTTCGTTGTCAGGCGCTCCGACGAGACTCCATCATAACTTTACCTCGCTCCTTCACACTCGGAGCTTACGCTGTCGCCGGTATTGAAGAGTCCAGGACGCCTCACGACAGAGCGGTCATCCGAAGGACTCCGTTCGGACTCAATACATTCGCGGACCTGCGCAATGGCCCGATCAAAGTACGTCCGTAACTTTCGCGCGTAGGTTCTGTCCACTAACCTAGGCGGGAGATCGCTGGGCGAAAGGACTTTCTTATGGGCAAGAGTCTTTGGATTGTCGCGATTCTGTTGGCGGGGTTGTTCGTTTGGGGAGTGGGCTTCGTCGTGGCCCCGGCCAACGGAGACGCGGAGTTTCAGAAAATGCTGGAAGCCATGAAGCAGGTCAAGAGCTTTCGCGGCGTGCACGTCGAGAGCACCCAGCTTTCGCAAAAGGTGTGGGAGGTGGATTGCAACCGGGGCATTCTCCACAAGCAGACGCAGGATTTGCAAGCCGGCACCAATCCTCCGCAGATCAAAGAAGATGTGTTCCTGGTGGGCAGTGACTGGCAGTACACGCGCGACAGCGACGGATCCTTCGAGAGAACCAAGTACACGCCCAAGCTCTATTCCGCCAGCTGGTATTGCGACAACATTGCGCAAGGCACGGTTCGCGATCTGTTTCCCAACGTTCTGGAAATGCTCCGGCACGCCATGATTGGAAAGGGCGACAAGAAAACGGTCGACGGTGTCCGCTGCCAGGACTGGACGTTCGTGATGAAGGGTGCCAACACCGGCCAGAAGGGTTCGGTGTGCATCGGACTGGAAGATCATCTGCCGCACGAGATGATCACGGACGACAACGGTCACTTTTCCTACACCGATTACAACCGGACCGCGCCATTCGATGCGCCTCAGGACGTCCTGCAAGCGGCCAGTTCAACTGGCGGTTCAAACTGAGTCAGCCGAGGCTCGTCAGTGTCGCACCGACATCCGCACCACGATGAATGTTTACGGGGATGTGGTGACGAACGAGATGGAAGAAGCCATTCCAAGCCGGTACAGGTGGCCCTGCCGAAGCCGAACTGATTTGCGAGTGATTTACGCGTCTGCAAACGTTATTGAAAAATTGGCGGAAGCGAGTGGGGGTCGAACGTTTCAACTTATTGAAAACACGTAAGTTGTTTTAGAATCAATTGCCCCTTCTGATGAAAACCTTAACTTCCGCAGATCGAAACACAGAATTTAGCACGGGAAGCACATACAGACGAAAGCGGGTTCCGCTCAAATTCGAATTAGCACAGGGACAAACACACTAGGCGGAGAGAAAGCGAAAAGTGAGCGGCGTTGTGGGTTCCACCATAAACCCAACCATTCGCAGTGCCGGGGTGAAAATGTGAGGTACTCCGCTTGGCGCGCACACCACAGGCTCACAGGATTTGCCTCATCCGCCCATTTATCATGTGCTTCAGATTACCGACAGTCAGTAGTCATCAGTGCCAAGTTTGTTTTGTCTGGTAGTAATTCGTCCTCGTCATCGGGCTCGCCGAAACGGCCTCAATCGCCTGTGCCACCGTAGAGATTATCGCTGTTTTGTATTCGGCTAGACAGGCGCCAGTCAGGATGAGGCCCCGCCAAGTCTGGTAAGGGTATTGGCCTTGCTGGAGTCGCATTGGGAAAACGGGCACGAATGGCTGATAATATAGGGAGCAACATTGAATGGACTGCCATGACAAAGTGCAAAATATGCGATGCTTTGAAGGTCAGGGTTGGCGGAGAACCGTGGAATGAGCCGCTAATCGAGACAAGGAACTTCGTTGTGATTCCTTCCTTGGGAGCCCTCATTGAAGGATGGGTCTTGGTAGTACCGAAGGAACACTGTATCTCACTGGGGGCCTTGCGCGCAGAGCTCCGGGGGGAGGCACAGGAAGTCGAAGAGCGAACCCGTGCGGTCCTGAGGCAGCGGTACGAAAAACCGGTCGTTGCGTTCGAACATGGCCCGAGCGCCGAAAACCATGGTACTGGCTGTGGAGTCGATCATGCCCACCTACACCTTGTTCCTCTAGCTTGCGATCTCTTACCGTTCGTTGAGCCGTTTGTGCCGGCATCACTAGAGTGGAGGTCCTGCAACTGGGAAGACCTGGAACAAGCGCACGCGCAGGGGCTTGATTATCTGTATTTGCGACCCGACGGGAAGACGGCCCTGATGGCGGTTTGTCAGGACTTCGGTAGTCAGGTGTTCCGAAAGGCAGTCGCTTCCTTCTTGTGTGTGGATAGCGAGTTCAGTTGGCGCGAATTTCCACAAATGGAGAGAGTCGCGCAAACAATCGGGACGCTGAGTGATGCTTTTGTTCGACAAACCGACGGGGAGTCTGAGCATGCCGCATGAACAATCTCGAAAAGATACCGGGGTTTGGCGCATCTGATCCGACCGATAATCGCAAGCTGTTGGAGTGGCAATCGCGATATCCGGTAGAGGCCACGAAGGAAATTAGGCTTGAGGCTGTTTACCTTGCTTTTCTTCTGATCGCGAACCCTTGGTTGTTGCTGGCATTCTATTGTCACGCGCCACATTATTTCTGGAGATTTCTGGATGCGCCGTTGCAAGAGTCTGTGGGCAGGTATGGCCTGGCGTGGATCGGGGGCACTCTCGGCGGGACATTGTTCACGATCAAATGGCTCTATCACGTTGTGGCGCGCGAATTGTGGAATTTGGACCGACGTCTTTGGAGACTATTCACGCCCCATATATCGGGCGGCTTGGCGTTTGCAGTGATCGCGCTCGTTTCCTCAGGCATGATGAAAATTTTCGATGTGAAGGCGACTCACAGCCCGTCCGTTGTGGTCGGCATGGCGTTTCTCGTCGGGTACTTTTCGGACAACGCGGTCGCGAAGCTGACCGAAATCGCAGCCACGCTTTTCGGAACATCGCGGTCACAAGAGAAACATATCGCGAAGCCTGCCGGAGACACGGAGAAGGGTTCGAAATAGGGCTTTCTTTGGCA
>Ga0209167_10001175_pt1 | contig 15983 bp, 12 predicted proteins | sample Coa_R1_9_FD_187154 | JGI IMG/M metagenome (GOLD analysis project Ga0209167, IMG submission 187154) | Surface soil microbial communities from Centralia Pennsylvania, which are recovering from an underground coalmine fire - Coalmine... | ecosystem: Environmental > Terrestrial > Soil >... | reverse complement strand
GGCAGCTTGAGATGCGGCTTGGGAAATTCAACCTCAACTTGGCGGCTGAGAAGACCCGTATTCTGCAGTTTGGCCGATTTGCGGCAGCCAATCGGGCGCAGCACGGGCAAAGACCGGAGACGTTTGACTTTCTGGGCTTCAAGCACGTCTGTGGCAGGAGCCGCAGAGGCGACTTTGCGCTTGTTCGAATTCCAGGTGCGAAGAGCTGCAGGAGGTTTCTGGACCGAACCCACGATTGGCTCAAGGCGCACATGCACTGGCGTCGGCGCGATCAGCAGGCTCACCTGCGGATCATGCTGCAAGGCTTCTACCAGTATTTTGCCTTGCACCACTGCAAGAGGAAGCTAGACTGGCTTTTTGCGGAGGTCCAGCGGCAGTGGATTCGCGTGCTGCGCCATCAGAGCCAATGCAACCGGATCTGCTGGAGCTATCTTTTGGGCCGGTCCTGGTTTGAGCTGCCTTATGCGACGATGCTTCATCCGACGGTCTGAGGATCTTGGTCGTGAAGCCGTTCTGGGGAGCCCGTTGCGGGAGAGCCGCACGGCGGGTTCTGACTGGGGAGCCAGGCGCAAACCGCCCACGCGGTGAGGCCTCAGGCATCTACCGACCGGAGAAGTCCAAGACCTTTTCTGGGCTCGAAAAGAGCTCGAGCCTGGGCGGGGACCAAAAGATATGAGGGCTCCTGAAAAGACTGTGCTCGTAACGGACAGCCTTGCGAGGGAGTACACAGAGGCTCCTCAATTTCACCACGTCGACTCTCCGGCTGATGATCGTTTTGCCCCTTCCCCGCAGCTCTCTCGCTCTGTAAAAGTAGAACAGGCGTGCATAGCCCCGATCGCCGATCCAGATCGGGATTGGATCTGTGAACGGGCTGGAAAAGGGGCAAGGCCCTGCCGAAGAAGGGGTAAGAGGGCCTCAGCGCGAAGACAGTAAAGCAGGAAGAGTTCGCTCAGGGGGTGCTCCTTTTCGCTTTGAGGGGTTGAGATGCCTTAATGATCGGGGGACATAGAGAACGGATCGGCCATTTTTCCTGGCAGGTATAGAGCGTGTAAGAGGGATACCCCTTACCGAATTCATTGATGGTGCAGTGCGGGCGAATGCAGTTATTTTTTCGAAGACTCAACGCCCCGGACGTCAGCGGCCACAGCTGGGATGCTTAAATGGTGGGTCATAAATCAATGTGTCAAGCAAAAGTTGCGGGCAAGGACCTTCGTGATCCCTTCGTACCGGTCCGGATAAGACGAACCAACTTGACACTCCCTTTGCGATCACGTATTTTTATGCGATTCAAGTGCGATTCGGCCTTCGGATTGGGGAGCTCCGAGGAAGAGCGCCGAACAGCGGTAAGCGCTCGCCCGGCGGTCAGGAAACGGATTTTTGGCCTTTGTGAAACGGGCTTGTTTGACGAAAACGACTTGGAAGGAGAAGCCCCGGGAAAGCCGCCAGGGCTGATCAGCTGCAGGGTAGGCCTGGCTGAGGTATTCGTTCCGAGCGGCCGGGACAGTGAGAAGACCCAGCGAGCACCTCGATTCGCTCCGGGGGTTCCTTTGACCCGGTGCCCGAACCGCGATGCGTTCGCCTATCCAGCTTGAAAGGACAACTTAGGTGAGCACAGAGAACGTCGAAGGACTGCATCCCCTTGAGGCGATTGTCGTTAAAGCCTTTATCGGTCAAGATCGGCTCAGTGAGGCTGGCATCTTGGCTCGCTCTCCTGAATTGCAACCATCCCAGCTGACAATGGCATTAGGTTGGCTTTTGGCAAAAGATGTTTTAAGGGTAGCTGAGGAGAGGCAGGAGGACTTTGTTTCCCTCACCGAACTTGGAGAGGCCTATGCCCGGGAGAAGTTACCCGCCCTGCGCTTCCTGCTGGAGATTCGGGAGAAAGGGATCGTCCCTATTCGGGAATTGCAGACTCGAGACGATATGGAGGCCGAAGAGAAGAGCGGCGCCATCGGTGCCCTGAAGGAATCGGGTACTGTTCGGATTGCTCCCGGAGGGGTGCTCGAAATGGCCGATCCAGATAAGGCAAACGCCTTCGAGAATCTTCAGCTCCTCATTGACCGCCTCAGTCAGGCAAAACCAGTATCTTTAAAGATGCTCTCTCCCGAGGAAAACGAGACGATCAACGCCTATCATCGAAAGAGGGGAAAGGGAAAAGGGATTTTTCGGATTGACGAACGGGTTGAGCGGGTCTATGCAACTACCCCGCTTTTTTTCCAGGTGCAAGGTCTCATCGGGAAGAAGGAGGCTCGAGTCGAATATGGACAGCTGACACCCGAATTGCTTAAGGATGGAAGTTGGAGAGAAAAGGTTCCCCGGAAATACAACATTCAGCTTCGGCCCGCTCGGATCGTCGTTGGCCGAAAGAGTCCCTATCGGGAGTTTTTGGATTTTGTAAAGTTGGAACTCATCGCCATCGGATTTAAAGAGATGCGCGGCCCTTTGGTGGAGAGCGAATTCTGGAACATGGACGCCCTCTATATGCCCCAGTTCCATCCCGCAAGGGACATTCATGATGTCTATTTTGTCAAAGGTTCAACTTACGACGCCGGTCTAGACGAAGCGTTGATCGCGAAGGTGTCTGCCGTTCACCGGGGAAAGAGTAAGCTCAAGAGGTCCGGGTCTTCCTCCTCGGAACCCACCTCACAGGGATGGCGTTATCCCTTCGACGCTCAAAGGACCCGGCGCCTCATTCTTCGGAGCCAGGGAACTGCCGTCTCGGCCCGGACTTTGGCAGATCGGCCCAACGTTCCCGGAAGGTATTTCTCCATTGCTCGCTGTTTCCGCTACGATCAGGTCGATGCTACACATGCCCCAGATTTTTTCCAGGTCGAAGGGATCGTCTTAGGAGAAGACGTTCATTTTCGGACCCTGCTCGGGCTGCTGAGGCTTTTTGCGCAGGAAGTCGCGAAAACAGAGGAGGTAAAATTTCTTCCGGCGTACTTCCCGTTTACGGAGCCTTCAGTCGAAATGCATGCCCGCCACAAGGATCTAGGATGGATGGAATTGGGCGGAGCCGGATTGTTCCGTCCCGAGGTTCTTCATCCCCTTGAAGTCAACGTCCCCGTGATCGCATGGGGTTTGGGTCTGGATCGGATGGCCATGGTTGCCCTAGGGGTTTCCGATATCCGTCAGTTGTTTTCGGGCGACCTGGAGTTGGTTCGACAGAAACGAATCCGTCTGTAGCGGCCGAATCTAGAGAATGGCCGGAGGATCGCGGTCTTGCACAGGCTTTGGATCTTAAATTTTGTCCGTTGAGAGCTTAGGGGTGTCTTAGGTTTTATTATGCCGATCATTGAGATTCGAATCAGCGATCTTACTTCCCTGCTTCCAGGGCCCGTCGATCGGGAAACCCTCGAAGAACAGCTCAAGCTCGTTAAAGGAGAGCTCAAAGAGTTCGAGCCGAAATCGGATCAAGCCAAGGTCGAGCTCAATGATAGCAATCGGCCCGACCTTTGGTGTCCGGAAGGAATCGCCCGGCAGATTCGATGGGTGAAGAAGGGTCAGAAACTCGGGTATCCCTACTTTGCGATCGAGTCCCACTCTCAGGCCTTGATCACGGTTTCAAAAGAGCTCCGGACCATCCGTCCCTATGTCGCAGCCTGTGCAGCCCATGGATTGGTAGTTACCCCAGAACTGCTGGCCCAATTTGTCCAGACTCAGGAGAAAATGGCTGAAATTTTTGGAAGAAGACGCCGAAACGTTTCCGTCGGATTTTACCGCCTCGAGAAAATTACTTTCCCTATCCGTTATGAACTTGCTGATCCGGACGAAACACATTTCGTCCCGCTGGGATTCGAGGAGGACATCTCGTTACGAGAAATTGTGAGCCGACACCCGAAAGGAATTGCGTATGGAGGGATTATCTCCGGAAACTCGCGCTATCCGGTGCTGATCGACGCCCGCGGCGAAATTCTCTCCCTTCCTCCCGTTATTAACAGCAGGGCGATCGGGGAGGTGCGAGCGGGCGATTCCGAGCTTCTGATCGAGACTACTGGAGAGGATATGCGCTCGGTGATGCTCCTGCTGAACATCTTTGCGTGCAATCTGATTGATCGTGGGGCAAAGATCGAACCTGTAACCGTTCACTATTCATATCAGACCCTCTTCGGGAAATTGGTTCGATCTCCGTGGCCGATCTCTGCTCCGGTCGCCTTGGATCTGAAGGATGTCGAACGTGTCCTGGGAGAAGAAATCGCGTCAAAAGATGTAAAGCGCTATCTTTCTCTATACGGACACACCGTTATCGGACAGGGAAACCGATTGAAGGTGACCCCTCCTCTTTACCGTGATGACGTGATGCACCCCATAGACCTCGTGGAGGATATCGCGATTGCTCGGGGCTATGACACGTTTGTCCCGGAGATGCCGACCGCTTTCACGGTCGGAGCACTTTCAGATATAGAACGTCTGTCCGACCGGATACGGGAATTAATGGTGGGGCTCTCGTTCCAGGAGATTGTATCGAATATCCTGACATGCCGCGCCGATTTGATCGATCGGATGAATCTGACGAACAGCTTCCTGATTGAGGTTGGAAATCCAATGTCCGAGAGCTTTTCTGTTCTTCGAAATCGGTTACTCCCTTCGTTGCTGGCCGCCGAATCTCAAAGCACTAACGCCTTTTATCCTCATCGTCTTTTTGAAGCTGGAGAGGTTGCCTTCTTCGAGGACGAGAAAAGACCGAAGACCGCGGTTCATCTGGGGGCCCTTATAGCACATCCATCTGCGAGCTTTTCTGAGCTTCACTCCTATTTGGAGGCGCTTTTCTATTACTCTCTTTGGGACTATCGGCTGGAACCTGTTTCGGGGAACTCCTTCCCAGAGGCGAACTCATTCATGGAGGGCAGAGTCGGGAAGATCATCATCGCTGAGCGCGAAATCGGTCTGATCGGCGAAATTCATCCCAAAGTGTTGAGCAATTGGCAGATTGGAATGCCGACCGTTGTTTTCGAGTTTGAGATGGACCCACTTATACAGCCAACCATGAAGCCTTGAGCATTGACGTCTGGTAGACCGCCGATTCAGTGAATGGATCGGTCCGTGAGTACTCCGCCAAAAAAACGATCACGGCTGACCCTCAAAGGGTGAAGACACTCAAAGATCGCGTGACGGGAATTGAAGTCGCGCAGAGTCCCTCTTGACGGGACCGGCTCCCATCTTTATCCTGATATTCGGGATCAGACGGCGGCGTGGTGACGAGCGATCTGCACCACTTTGGAGAAGCCCGCGGCATCATGGACAGCCATGTCGGCCAGGATCTTTCGATCCAGCGCAACCCCCGCTTTTTTAAGTGCCGCGACGAACCGACTGTACGAGATCCCTTCGGCTCGCACGGCCGCCGAGATACGGACGATCCACAATCTGCGGAAATCTCTTTTTTTCCGGCGCCGATCGCGATAAGCATAAAGGAGCGATTTATCGACGGCCTCGGTCGCGGTGCGGAAAAGCCGGCTTTTCCCGCCATAGTACCCTTTGGCCATCTTTAGCCGCTTTCTTCGGCGCTCGCGGGTTTTCGGTCCACCTTTTACTCTGGGCATGGTCTACTCCTGTTCAAAAATGCTCAATTGAAACTTATGCAGCTCTCTTCTCTCAAGTTCCATAGGGGAGGAGTATTCGGATTGTCTTTGACTCTGCCTTCGGAAGAGGCATAGGCTTGCCTAACGTCCTTTTCCGCTTGGCGGACTTGCTGGTGAGAAGGTGCCTATTTCCGGCCCGCATCGCCCTCACTTTTCCTGTCCCGGTTATTTTAATCCGCTTTGCCAGCCCACGATGCGTCTTTAATTTAAGTTTGGGCATCGAACGTTCTCCTTCAGTATTTAAGCCTGTGGACGACCGGGTTCCTTCCCGGTTTTGGGTAAAAGAATCATGACCATATTGTTCCCCTCCATCTTCGGTGGGAACTCAAATTGTCCCAAATCCTTGACCTCCTTGGCAACCTGTTGCAGAAGAGTGCGCCCCTGGTCTTTATAGGCCATTTCCCTTCCGCGGAACATTACGGTGACCTTAACCTTGTTTCCGTGGGAAAGAAATTCGAGGATATGCCGGGTTTTAAAATCCAAGTCGTGCTGGTCAGTGTAGGGCCGGAACTTGACCTCCTTGACATGGGTCCCCTTCTGGCTTTGTTTGGTCGCATGATCCTTTTTGCTCTGCTCGTATTTGAACTTGCCGTAGTCCATCACGCGGCAGACTGGAGGCGCAGCGGTGGGAGCGACCTCCACGAGGTCAAGGAGATACTCTTCAGTTGCCTTACGGATCGCCTCTCGGGTTGGAAGAATCCCGATCTGCTCTCCGTTGGGGCCAATCACGCGCACCTCCTTGGCCCTGATTTCCGCATTGACTCTCAACTTTGCGACAATATTTGACCTCCTGCATATGGTAAAGAATTGACGGCCCGATCCAAAATTTCTTTTTGCAACCGATGAATAAAATCAGCCAGCGGGATTCCCTCGGTGTTCTCTCCGCTTCGTTTGCGAACCGTAATTGTTCTCTGGTCCCTCTCGCGGTCTCCGACGACCAACATATAGGGGATTTTGTTCATCTGAGCCTCTCGTATCTTAAACCCGATTTTTTCGTTGCGCTTGTCGATTTCGCTGCGGAGCCCGGCCCCTCTCTGAGCGTGGTTGATCTCCTCCGCATAAGCATGATGCCGTTCGGTAATCGGAAGAATACGTACATGCACTGGAGAAAGCCAGAGGGGGAAGGCGCCCGCAAAGTTCTCCGTTAGGATACCAAAAAAACGCTCGAGTGAGCCCATCAGGGCCCGGTGGATCATAATCGGCTGGTGCATATTTCCATCATCGCCGACGTATGTCAGCCCGAAGCGCTCTGGAAGATTAAAATCCACCTGGATTGTGGTACACTGCCATGCCCTTCCTAGCACATCCTTGATCTTCATGTCAATCTTTGGACCATAAAAGACCCCTTCGCCAGGATCAATGGAAAAGGGAAGCCCCTTTGCCTTAAGGGCGGCCTCCAATGCAGCGGTGGCTTTATCCCATTGCTCTGAGCTTCCGACCGAATTTGTGGGGCGGGTCGAAAGATAAATCTCATAGTGCTCAAAACCAAATGTATTCAGAACCGTGGTGGTGAAGTCCAATACCCTGAGAATCTCCTCCTCGATCTGGTCGGGACGGCAGAACAGATGGGCGTCGTCCTGGGTAAATCCCCGGACCCTCAGGAGGCCGTGGAGAACGCCTGAGCGTTCATACCGGTATACAGTTCCCAGCTCGGCCCACCGAAAAGGGAGGTCGCGGTAGCTTCGTCGATGTGCCTTATAAATCTGAATATGAAACGGGCAATTCATTGGCTTGACCTGATATTCCGATCCTTCGACCTCGATCGGTGCGAACATATTCTCCTTGTAAAAAGAGGTGTGTCCGCTCGCCTTCCAAAGATCGAGCCGTGCCATATGAGGGGTAAAGACCAATTCATAGCCTGATTTGAGGTGGGCCTCGCGCCAAAAGTCCTCAATCTCCTTCCGGATGAGGGCTCCCTTCGGATGCCATAAGACCAGGCCGGGACCGACCTCCTCCGAAATGGAAAAAAGGTCGAGGTCTTTCCCCAATTTACGATGGTCCCGCTTTTTAATCTCTTCGATCCGTTTCAGATGTTCTTCCAGATCCTCTTTTTTGAAAAAGGAGGTGCCGTAAATCCGTTGGAGCATCTTATTTTTCTCGCTTCCCCTCCAGTAGGCTCCAGCCGTGGAGAGGAGTTTGATTGCCTTGATATATCCCGTCGAGGGAAGGTGAGGTCCGGTGCAGAGGTCGACGAATTCTCCCTGTTGATAAACAGAAATCTGTTCGGTGTCCGGAATTTCGGCGATCAGCTCGACCTTGTAAGGCTCGCCTCGCTCTTGAAAGAGTTCGGTCGCCTCTTTTTTTGAGAGTTCTCTTCGATGAATCGAGAGGTTTCGGCCGACGATTTCCTTGACCCGAGCCTCGACCTTGGCCAGATCTTCCGGAGTAAACGGCCGCTCGAAGTCAAAATCATAGTAAAATCCGTCATCGATCGGAGGACCGATCGTGATCTTGGCCGACGGGAAAAGTTCTTTGACGGCTTGGGCCAGCAAATGAGCAGAACTATGGCGGAAGATCTCCTTGCCTTCGGGACAGGCAAAGGTCAGGATCTCAACGGATGCATCTTCGCTGACGGCGGACCGCAAATCTTTCGGCGCGCCGTTAACCCGGATTCCGACAGCATCCTTCAGCACTTCAAGATCGGAAAGGGCCTCCAAGTAAGGGACCCCTTCTTCCACTTCCCGCTCCGGAAATCCGGGAAGGACGATCTTTAATTTCTTCATACGCGAACGGACTCCAAAATAATAGAAGGCATCATACGCAAATTATGATGCCTTCTCCTTGAGGAAGGTGAGGGCTGTTTAAAGCACTGTACCTCAGGCGATTCAACCTTCGATGACGAACCCTGGAACTGATATTGAATGCGCCGCACCAAATGGTAGGCACGGGCGGTCTTGAACCGCCGACCTCTACCGTGTCAAGGTAGCGCTCTCCCCCTGAGCTACGCGCCTATCTCACTCGATTAGTGTGTTCATTTTAATGAAAAAGGAGGCAAAATGTCAAGTAAAATAGAGCATTGAGAAAAGGAGCGGAAGTAAAACAAATAGCCGAAGTGCTATTTTTTTACCTTCTCTCGAACGAACGAGATCTTGAGGCTCCGAATCTTTTTTCGAAGCGTATTCCGGTTCATTCCCAGGAGCTGGGCGGCCTGAATCTGGTTGCCGCCCGTTTCCTTCAGGGACAGGGTGATTAGGGGTTTTTCGAAGGCCTGGATGAGAAGGCTATAGAGATTTCTGCCATCGCTCACGCGGGCCTTACGGACAAAATCTCGAAGTTTTTTTTCGACGAGGTCCTCCAGGATCGGTTCTCGCCCGTTTTTAGAGTCTCCGTCCCTACCGAATAGGTCAGCACAGACGGGCAGAAACTGTCTAATCTTTTCAGAGGGAGCGGTCATGACCGGGGAGGTCCTGCTCAGCCCTTTGAGCAAAGGAAGTCCATCAAAGGTGGAATCGACCGCGATCAGAGTAAAAGTTTTTGCGGGGGGGCGGCTCGCGCCGTGCGGGCGAAAGCCGACCAGCAGCATACCCCTTTTATCGAGGGCTCTCTGCAAGAAAGAAAAAAGCTCTGGATCGTCATGGATCAGGAGAATTTGGGGGGTCATTGAAAGATAGGAACTCTTCCGGGGTGAAGGTCAGACTTGAGTTCAAGGATTCGCCCTGTGTAGCATACCCCGATGAACTTGTCAACTTGATTGTGTTAGTGGAAGATTCTCGAGGAGATCGGATGGACGTCTACGCAGAGTGAGGGCATGGACGTTTATGCCCCGCGGGAAATGGGGTGGGGGCCCGTTTTGGAGTGAAACACGATCGCTCCGTCTTTCGTATCGACTTCGATCGTGTCGCCCTCCTTGAACTGTCCGGCGAGAATTTCAGCGGACAGAGGATTTAGAACATCGCGTTGGATTAAACGTTTCAATGGTCGTGCGCCGAAGGCCGGATCGAATCCTTCTTGAGCAAGATACTCTTTGGCCCGATCGCTGACTCTCAAATGAATTCGCCTGTCAATAAGTCTTCTCTGAATCAAGGCGAGCTGAATATCGACGATCTTCTTCATCTGTTCTCTTTTCAACGGGTGAAAGATTACGATATCGTCGATTCGATTCAAGAATTCGGGCCGGAAATGCGCTCTGAGCGCCTCGTTGACCTGTCGGCGCATCTCTTTCTCGTCGCTGATGTCCTGAATCTGTTGACTGGCAATATTCGAAGTCATGATCAGGACGGTATTTGAAAAATCCACGGTTTTGCCTTTCCCGTCCGTCAGTCGGCCGTCGTCCAAGACTTGCAACAAAACGTTGAAGACGTCATGATGCGCCTTCTCGATCTCATCGAAGAGAATTACCGAATAAGGTCGTCTCCGAACCGCCTCGGTGAGTTGTCCTCCTTCTTCATATCCAACATATCCTGGAGGGGCTCCGATGAGCCGCGATACGCTGTGCTTCTCCATGTATTCCGACATATCGATCCGGATCATGGCCTGTTCATCATCAAAAAGAAAAGCGGCCAGGGTTCTGGCGAGCTCGGTCTTACCGACCCCTGTTGGACCCAAAAAAACAAACGAGCCGAGCGGGCGATTAGGATCGGAAATGCCGGCTCGCGCCCGTCGGACCGCATTGGCGACCGCGGCCACCGCTTCATCCTGTCCGATCACCCGTTGCTTAAGCGCCTCCTCCATCCGGAGAAGTTTTTCCACCTCTCCCTCCATCATCCTCGCTACCGGAATCCCCGTCCATTTGGAAACGATCTCAGCAATGTCTTCCTCGTCTACCTCCTCTTTTAACATTTTTTGTGTGGATTGCAGTTTCTGCAGTTCCTCATTCTGTTCGGCCAATTGTCGGTTCAGCGCGATCAAACGACCGTAGCGAAGCTCGGCGGCCCGGGCAAGATCTCCGTTCCTCTCGGCGCGCTCCGCTTCCGACTTGGTCTGCTCAATTTGTTCCTTCAATGAGCGGATCTTGCTGATTGCCTCCTTTTCAGCGGTCCAGTGGGCCCTCAAGCGTTCAAATTCTTGGGTCAGCTCCACGAGCTCGGTTTCAATTCCGCTTAACCTCTCTTGAGAGTCTTCATCTTTGTCCCTCTTGAGGGCCTCCTTTTCGATGCCGAGTTGACGGATCTTACGCTGAATCTCATCGAGCTCAGTCGGCATAGAGTCGATCTCCATTCGAAGCCGGGACCCGGCTTCGTCGACGAGGTCGATCGCCTTATCGGGAAGGAAGCGGTCCGTTATATAGCGATGGGAAAGATTTGCAGCCGCTACCAGAGCAGAATCGAGAATACGGACGCCATGGTGGAGCTCGTAGCGCTCTTTCAGGCCCCGGAGAATTGAGATTGTTTGCTCCACCGAGGGTTCCTGGACAAGGATCGGCTGGAACCGCCTCTCTAATGCGGGGTCTTTCTCAATGTGTTTGCGATACTCATCTAGGGTGGTGGCACCCACCACACGAAGTTCTCCTCGAGCGAGCGGGGGTTTCAGCATATTCGAGGCATCAACCGCTCCCTCTGCGGCCCCTGCCCCGACAACCGTGTGGAGTTCGTCAATAAAAAGAATCACCTGACCCTGGGCGTCCAGGACCTCCTTAATCACGGCCTTAAGACGATCCTCAAACTCTCCTCGGAACTTCGCACCCGCGATCAACGCACCCATGTCCAGTGCGCAGACCCGCTTGTTCTTGAGCCCCTCCGGTACATCTCCGTTTATGATTCTCTGGGCCAAGCCTTCGGCGATGGCCGTCTTGCCCACCCCCGCCTCGCCGATCAAAACAGGATTGTTTTTTGTTCGGCGAGAGAGAACCTGAACGACGCGACGGATCTCTTCGTCCCGGCCGACGACGGGATCGAGCTTTCCTCTTCGTGCCATCTCCGTAAGGTCCCTGGCATACCGCGTTAGCGCCTGATACTTCTCCTCCGGGTTGGGATCGGTGACACGATGGGAGCCGCGGATTTCCGATAGAGCGCTGAGGGCTCTCTCACGTGTGATTCCGGCCTGTTCCAGTAACTGTGCCACCCCGCTATCGAGCAGGGCGAGAAAGAGATGCTCGGTGCTGACATACTCGTCTTTGAGAGCGTCGGCCTCTTTTTCAGATCGGTCCAGAAGCACCTCAAGCTGGGGAGAAAGGTGTGCCTTTCCCGTACTTCCGGGTCCCGTTACCTTCGGCAAACGGCCGAGCATTTCCTGCAACTTTTGCCGTAAGAGCGTAACCGGGACGCCTAGTTTGCGGAGAAGCTCTGGAATCACGCCATCCGGCTGGTCGATTAACGCGAGGCTGAGGTGAGGCTCGCTAATTTGCTGGTGATTCGCCTCACTCGCTATATTCTGAGCCGCTTGCAGTGCCTCTTGAGCCTTCACGGTCAATTTTTCGAATCTCATTAACCAGCCTCCTCAATCATATTAATAAGGATGAAGGGGTGAAAGTCAAGGGCCAACGCACCAGTCAGCATATCGGTTCTGGCATGGCTCTGCTGGCCCATGCAGTTATGAATCTTTTTGTCGCGCTGATTTCTCGATTCTTCGTCTAACCCAGAAACGTGATATAATGCTTGAATCGCGTCCGAGGTTTTCTTGGCCTCACCGTTCCTCGGTCTCCTTCTAAACTAAACTGCGCGAACGGCTCCTTCTATATCCTGGGACAGAATGAAGAACCGCGTGGTGATTTGGATTAAAAAGCAAGAACGGGGTCGTCAGTAGCGGTGTTTTTCTTCAGTATGGATCTCGATAGACAATTCCCGGCTCAGACCTATAATCGATGGCCTCAGGAGTCTTGCGTCGCTGACAAAGGGAAAGGCTGTTCCGCCCTTTTTGAGTGATAATGATCGTTGGGCAATGGTAGCTCGCCGTGATAGAAACGCAGACGGCCTGTTCTACTTTTCCGTGCAAACGACTGGGGTCTATTTCCGGCCCTCCCGGCGCGGTTGGGACGACGGGAAAATGTCCGGTTCCGTTCGACACGGGAAGATGCAGTTCAATCTGGCTTCCGGCCGTGCAAACGGTGCCGCCCGAACGGACCTGCGCTTGTCGGCCAGCATGCCGCTGCGGTGGCAAAGGCATGCTTCATGCTGGAGGCCGCCGACGAGGTGCCGAGCCTCGACACGCTCGCGAAAGGGGTTGGAATGAGCCGTCTCCACTTTGATCGCATTCTTAAGGCTATGACCGGGGTCACTGCGAAGGCCTATGCGTCTCGGCTGCGCGCGCATCGCGTTCGAGAGGAATTGTCCCGGAGAGCAACCATTACCGAAGCAATCTTTAGTTGTGGAGTCAACTCCAGCGAGCGATTCTATGCGGTCTTTTCGGAGGTGCTGGTATGAGCCCTTCTGCGTTTCGCTCAGGCGGTCCGGGCGAATCGACCCGATTCGCGGTGGGCAAATCTAGCCTTGGCGGAATTTGTGTCGCAGCGACTCCTAAGGGGATTTGCGCCGTCCTGCTGGGCGACGATCCCGATGGGCTGACCCGCGAAATTCAGGATCGCTTCCCGAAGGCGCAGCTGATCGGAACCGATAACCGCTTTTTTGAAGAGTGGGTCGCGAAGGTAATCGCGTTTGTTGAAGCTCCAGCGCTCGGCCTCGATCTACCTCTGCAGGTCCGGGGCACCGCCTTTCAGCAGCGCGTCTGGGAGGCGTTGTGCAAAATTCCAATCGGTTCTACGGCAAGTTACGAAGACATTGCACAACGGATAGGTTCCCCAACAGCGGCACGAGCGGTGGCCCAGGCTTGTTCGTCCAATCTGATTGCCGTTGCGATTCCTTGCCATCGGGTCATACGTAAAGACGGTTCGCTCTCCGGATATCGGTGGGGGGTGCAGCGAAAACAAGTCCTGCTTGCCAGAGAGGCGAATCCTGATCAGCGTTGACCGTTACCCGCAGGAACGATCGCCAAGGTGAATGCACAGGAGCCTTCTAGGGCGAGCGCCTCTCGTATCTTTCCTGGCTGGGCGGTACAGGACGAACGGCGCGAACGCAATCTCTGTCATTCGGTTTAGCGTGCAATTCGCGTTTCTGACCCTTCAAAGCAAGGAATCGGCGAGGCGAGCCATGTTCTGTGCAACCTTTATTGACAGAGGACGTCTCCTCCAAGCCGCGGCCGTTACTAGGCGGCTTTCCCTGAAGTAGCGCTCCTGGAGATCACGAATAGCCCCGACGATCTTTGGGTCATAGACGAGCAGGCTTAGTTCGGAGTTCAGTGCAAAGGACCGGATATCAATATTCGTCGAGCCGATCAATGCGATTTCATCGTCCACGCTCATATGTTTAGCATGGAGAAAACGAGGCCCGTAGAGATGAATTCGAACCCCAGCGGAAAGGAGTTCCTCGTAGTAAGACTGCTGCGCTAAATGCGTAATCCGTTGGTTGGATTTTTCCGACAGCACCAAATCTACAAGAACGCCTTGTCGTACGGCGGTCTGCATTGCCTGCAGAAAGGGCTCGTCTGGGACAAAGTATGGCGTCGAGATGACGACCCGATTGCGTGCGGCATAGAGCAGGGCAATCATGAGTTCCTGCCCGTTTTCTCGCTGATAATCGGGACCGCTCAAAAGCAGTTGCGCTGTGGAGTCTCCCGCTGGCGAGGTCTCGGCGAAATACTTGCTTTCCTGAGGCGAAGCGCCGGTCTCAAAATACCAGTCTAATAGGAATGCGGCCTGCAAATGCTGGACGATCGGCCCCATGACCTGGACGACCAGTTCTTCGTTGGGATAGCCCCTGATGAACTCCGGACCCACGATGTTTTCGGATCCTATGTAGCCCACGTGACCGTCTACGACCGCAATTTTTCGATGGTTGCGAAGGTCAAATCGCTCGGCATTTCGACGGAGAAGCCCGACAGGCAGCAACGCCTGTACCTGTACGCCGGAGGCCCGAAGACTCGGACTAAGCCTGCGCAGGGCCCTTCGGGAACCGACCGTGTCCATCATTAGACGGCAGTCCACACCTCGTTTGGCCGCGCCGATGAGTGCTGCGCCCACCCGCCGACCGACTTCATCGTCCTCGAAGATATAATACAATAGGTAGACGTGATGACGGGACGCCTCGATGTGGGTCACCAAGCGGTCGATCAACTGGCAATAATCAACAATTAACTCTAACTTATTACCAGGGACCGGCTGAAAATCCGACAACTGGTACGTCAGCTTCATGGCCTGAAGGATCTTGGGGGAACGATTCCCATCTTCCCAAGGATTCAAAACAGGTATCGGCCTTTGGGCGGAACGGATCATCGCTGATGCACGTCGGCGCTGTTCGATGCGGTCAATGGAAACATAGATTCGACCGAATAGGGCATAAAGTACAATCCCAGGCCACGGTAAGAGGAAGATTAATAAAAGCCAAGTTCTTGCTGCCGCGGCGCTCCGCTTTTGCGGAACGTAGACGAGCATGACCAGTCGAATGATCCACTCGCTCGCATAATAGCCCACGCTCACCGTAAACATCTCTTTAATACCGAACCTTTCTGGTCTAAGCGATCAGTGCGGCCACCATAAGCCGGTCAGCCCCGGCGACGATGACTCCAGCCTCACGACAATGCGGATCGAATTCGTCAATCGCATTCAGCGATCCAGTAGTTCGTTTGACAGACGAAAGGTAGCAGCCCTGGGGAAAAACGAAGGCCCTGGGTCGTTGACAAGCGTTAAACGGGACGGTCTGTCACACCAGGTGAAGCCAGCGTAGCGCATCCCGTGCTTGTTCGCAAGATTGATTTTAACCCTAATTTTCCGATGAGTAGCTATTTTTTGTCATCGGATTAAGGCGCATGCCGTCTCCTGAAGCCCTCTCGAATTTCGACGTGGGTTTTCCTGGAATGCGAGGGCTCGGATGTTCTAGGTCTTTCCTTGTCGGTTTCCTCGACCTCAGATTCGGACTCCAACGGGTTCAGAATCAACGGTTCGAAACCGTTTGAAATAGAGGAAACGGTTTGAAATCAACTTGAGTTGACACGGACCTTTATGCTAAACTTCGAGACTTCGAAGGGCGCCTGTAGCTCAAATGGATAGAGCAACGGCCTCCGGAGCCGTGTGTTAGGGGTTCAAGTCCCTTCAGGCGCGCCAGATTTTGCTCGTTCGTGTTTCAGAGCTCTGTGTCGGGCCGTTAGCTCAGTTGGTAGAGCAGCTGACTCTTAATCAGCGGGTCGAAGGTTCGAATCCTTCACGGCTCACCAGTCTTTTCAACAAGTTATGCAAGCCCTTCCCCGCACCAATCTCCGGATTGTGATAAAAATGTGATAGAGGGATTCCCTTTATCGAGCATTTTTACCCCGTCGCGCAAGCTCTCCGGATAATGATGCGCGTAGCGCTGTGTCATCAGCGGAGACTTGTGACCCAAGAGTCGCTGCACCTTGTAGAGATCCACCCCTGACTGGACGAGACGGGTGGCGAAGGTGTGCCTGAGGTCATGGAAGCGAAAATTTTCAATCGTCGTTTTT
>Ga0209167_10001174_pt1 | contig 15988 bp, 12 predicted proteins | sample Coa_R1_9_FD_187154 | JGI IMG/M metagenome (GOLD analysis project Ga0209167, IMG submission 187154) | Surface soil microbial communities from Centralia Pennsylvania, which are recovering from an underground coalmine fire - Coalmine... | ecosystem: Environmental > Terrestrial > Soil >... | reverse complement strand
CGTTGCCCCGCATCGGAATTGCCTGGGATCCCTTCGGAGACGGCAAGACCGTCATTCGCGCCGGCTACGGATTTTTCTACGACAATCCCGCGCTCGCGCTCACTTTTCTTGCTACGGCCGAAGACGGCGCGCGTTCCGCGCTGCTGCAATTCCCCGGCGGCACGCCCGATGGCTCGTTGAACGCCGCTTCGATTTTTCAGGGCATCTTGAATGTGCCGGATATGGGCTGTTCCACGGCCACGCCGAACATGTGCTACCAGGCCAATCAGCAACGCTTCAACGCGTTTCAGCCGAATTCCCTTTTCATCAATCAAAATTATTTGACGGTGCCGAATCCCGAGGTGCCCGGAGTGCTGGGCTATCCGTTGGTGGGCATTCCCTACACGATTCCGATCAAAAGCAATTTCCAGTATGCGCTGGCGCAGCAGGCGAACCTTTCCATCGAACACGAACTTTCGCGCGACTGGAAAGTAAGCGCCGGATACAACTACACGCACGGCACCCATCTGGATCGCACCATCAATATTAACGTCACCAATCCAGCGATTCTCGATTCCAACGCAACCAATGCGATTGCGGCCGGGCTGATCACGCCGGGCACAAATCCCCTGACGGTTCAGGTTCCCACCAACGGTGGCGCGCCCGGCTGCGTGAATACCGGTACTGGAAGCGTTCTGGTGGAAGCGCCCGGCGTATTCGGCATCGGCTCTTCCGCGCCGGGATGCGGAACTCCCATCGGCGCGATCGGCACGGCTGCCGCATTCAATTTCTTCCGCCCATCGGGTCCGAATCCGTCGTTCGCCGGGCTGGTCGGAGGTTACTCCAATTTGGTTGCGCTGGCGGCTGCGGGCGGATTTCCCACGGGCTTCGCGGGACTGCAAGTTCCCTGGAGCGATGTGAACCCGCAAACTTCCACCGGCAACTCTCTTTACAACGGCTTCACCCTGACGGTGACAAAGCGTTTTTCGCACGGTTTCGAAATGGTTTCCGGCTGGACGTATTCGCACACGATTGACGATTCCACCGACCTTTCGACGCTGCTGAACCCCCAGGACAACAGCAATCCGAATGGCGAACGCGGCAACTCCGACTTCGACCAACGCCATCGCTGGATCACCAGCGCCGTGTATCAGACGCCCTTCCGCCAGAGTGATTCCGCGATGTGGAAAAAAATACTTGCGAACTTTACCGTGTCGCCGGTGATCGAAGTGGCGTCCGGCCGGCCCTATAACGTCTTGCTCGGGTACGACACCAACCTCGACTTCGGATCTTCCACCGGCCGACCGTCCGTGCTTCCTGCCGGCGCGGCGGTTCCGGCGGGATTCCCGGCGGCGACGACTTCGCCTTTCATTCACAATGCCGAGTTCATCATTCCCACAAATTGCTTTGGCAGCGACGGTTCCGTCATTCCTTTCAGTGCCTCCGTTCCAGTCCCGCCCACGGGCTGCACCGGAGATCTTGGCCGCAACGCTTTCAATCAGCCGGGTTTCTTCCAGATTGATTTGCGCATCGCCAGGGAAATCCCGATAACGGAGCGCGTAAATCTTCAGGTGATCGCCGACGGCTTCAATATGCTGAATCGTTTCAACGTCAGCGGCGTGAACCCGGTCTGCGATTCCACGGCCGGCGCGACTACCTGCGCTGCGGGTCAGCCGACATCGGCTTACGATCCGCGCACGTTTCAGTTCGCGCTGAAGCTGAATTTCTAGACGCTTTCTTAGCCCACTGTCGCCGGCCCAGGTCATCTTGGAGTGCGGCGGCTTGTGAATTGCGCTGCAGCGCAATTCATCCTGAGATCCCGCGGTGCGGGATCGAAGGGCCGCCGCCTTTGCAAGCCGAAGCTCGCTTCGGCGTTTGCCCAAAGCGCAGCCCATTTTTTGCGGGAATGATCCACGAACTTTCGAGTTGCTTGTCCCCCAATTTAGCCACCACAATTCCGTCCGGCCTTTTGCGCTCGACGCGCGTTCGCGCTAAAGTAGTTGCAAGCGCTCCGCGGGAGCGTCTGAGCTCATCTCACGAATAGCCGGGCTGGAAGGGCGGGGCTTCAGCCCCGCCGTCAAGATGCGCATAGACAAAGGGCTTCAGCCCCTGAAGCCGCGCTGTTCGATTGCCGCTGGATATTTTGCTGAGACGGTTCTCAGTGCGCGAGGAAAATTATTGATGAACCCCATCGTTTGGTTGATCCTCGGCTTGGTTGCCATCGGCGTCGTCGCGTCGATTCTGTGGTCCGCGGCGCGGCGTTCGGACGCACAACTTTCGGCGGTGCGCCAGGAAATGCAGAATTCGCTCGCCACCCAGGGCCAATCCGTCAACGCGCAAATCAATCACCTGATGCAGTCGGTGACAACCCAGCTCGGACAGGTGCGCCAGGAACTGCAAACTGGCGTCGCATCCTCGGGCAAGCTCGCCAGCGACGCGCAAATCGCCATGGCGCAGCAGTTGCAATCCTCGAACGAGACGATTCGCAAAATCAGCATGCAGATTGCGGAAGTGCAGCAGGCCGGAAACGCGATGTCGCAGTCCGCGCAGACCCTGCAAAACGTTCTGGGCGGCGCGAAAACGCGCGGGATGCTCGGCGAAGTTGTGCTGGAGCGCCTGCTGCAGGATGCCTTGCCGCGCAGCGCCTACGAGACGCAATACCGCTTCGATACCAGCGGCGCGATCGTCGACGCGATCGTGCGCAGCGGCGATCGGATTCTCTCCGTGGACTCGAAATTTCCCCTGGACGCGTACCGCAGACTTTTCGATGCCGGCGAATCGGCGCGGCGCGAATTTTCACTGGCGGTTCGCAAGCACGCCGATTCCATCGCGGAGAAATACATTCTGCCGGATGAGCACACTTTCGACTACGCGCTGATGTTCGTGCCGTCCGAGGGCGTGTATTACGAGCTGCTGCTGACCGAAGATTCGAAATACGGCCAAATTGACGAATATTGCCGCGCCAAACGCGTGTTCCCCGTTTCGCCAAACACTTTTTACGCCTGCCTCAGCGCCATAGCCATCAGCCTGCAAGGCCAGAAAATCGAGGAAAATGCGCGGCATTTGCTCGCCGGCATGGGCGGATTGAAAAAGCAATTTGAGGCCTTCGCCGAAGTTTACGACCGGCTCGGCACGCATCTGCGGCACGCACAGCAGAGTTACGAAGATGCCGACAGCCGCCTCAGCCGCGCGCGAAATGCGCTGGAACAAATGGCGCAGGGCGCGCTGCCCGAACCGCAAGCCCCACCGAAAGTCCTCAGCGCGACCAACGAAAAATAGCCGCCATCATCAAGCGCGAGGGGCGGGAGGGCGGGGCTTCAGCCCCGCCGTCAAGCTCGACACATCAAGGGGCTTTAGCCCCTGAAGCACACCCTCGCCGCGCGTCCCCCACAAATCTTAGCAACTCCTACTGCAATGCCGCAGCCGCGCATTCCATCAGTGTGCGAAAATCTCCCGCCATCGTGGTGGAAAGAATCGCTTCGGTATCGCGCCACACTTTTTGCGTGTCACCGGGATGGTGGGTCAGCCGGTCCGACAGGTTCTTCACTACACGCTGCAGGTCCTTGGGCGCGATGCCTTCCGCGGCGGTGAGATAGCGCCGCGCCACTCCCGCATCGGGCGCGCCAAGAATTCGTCCGTGAAACGAAAAATCTCCCGTGGCAACGGCTTGCACTTCAATCTCCGCGGAATTTTGCGGACCGCCGGACGTCAGCACTTCCTGCCGGTCGCCGCGCAAAAATCGCAGCACGCCGGGAGTTTGATTTTCTACCCACACGCGCAATGCCTGGTCGGTTCCCTGCACGTGCAGAGCGAGCTTGCTGCGTTTTTCGGGAACCAGCGGCGGCAAGGGAGGATCAAAATGCAAACTGGCCAGCGTCGTCGTCGCAGACCATTGCCCGCCGGGCGTCTCGATCAATATTTTCGCGGGACCGGGAAGCGCGCGCGGGCTCGCCAGCACCACGATGCATTCCGGCGAAGACGCCAGCACAAACGCGCGCTCGCCATTGATGCTCGCGCGATTCGCATCCACGTCGCCGCGAAACCCGCCGCCGCAAACTGAAAACCGATCCACTTGCGACACCACTGGGGCAACGGTCGCGGCCTGCTCGCCAGTGACAGTCGCGGGCGCATCAATCAGCGCAGCGGCCGAATTCCCAGCGGCGCTCGCAATCAACACCAGAGCGTCGGCGGGAACAGTGAAAAATGCTCGCCCGGTTTTATCCGTCTTCACGCGCTGCCCGTTTCCAAGGTCCACCGTAATTCCGTCCGCCAGCCGTCCATCCACGCCGAGAACCGCAAGCGTCGCGAGTTGCCCCGCGACCAGCCGGGCAGGCAGCACGATCGAAACCGTCCACGTGGTAGCGGCAGTGGATTGAGCGCGCGGCGGCGGGCCGCAAGCTAATACCAAGCAAGCGCCGGCGATGAACGGGCAAACGCCGCGCAAAATAAACGCAAGCGTCCACGCACGCATCGTCGCCTGCGCGAACAATCCGGACGAAGATCGAGCGTCGCGCATTATTTGGGCGGCCGGGGCATCACGCGTTCGTACACCCTGGATTCGCGGAACAGCCTGAACAGCTCCGAATCAATTTCGTTGGCCCGCACGCATTCGTCCAGGATGCTCAGGGCGCGCTCGACCGGAACCGCGCGTTTGTAGGGCCGGTCGGACGCCGTCAACGCGTCGAAAATATCGCAGATCGTCATCATCTTGGCGGGCAGCGGAATCTGGTCGCCGCGCAGCTTGTAAGGATAACCAAGGCCATTCAGCTTTTCGTGATGCGCGCGCGCGATTTCCGGCACGCCGCGCAATTCCTTGGTCCACGGAATCTGGCTGAGGAAGTTAAAAGTGTGCTCCACGTGCGACTCAATCTGCTGCCGCTCGGAAGCGTCCAGACTTCCTTTCGGTATGGAGAGCAGCCGCATTTCATCGGCATTGATGTAAGGCAGCTCGCTGCCCCTGCTGTCCACGAAAAATTGCTTCGCGATTTCGCTCAGCTTCCGGAACTGACCCTGCTCCATCAGCGTCGGCTCATTCGCATCCAGGATAAACCGCAAATAATCCTGAATGCGCTCCAGGCGCTGCTCGAAATCCTCGCTCAGCCGCGCGATTTCGCCCAGCGCGTCTCCGCGGTCGCGCTCCAGAAACGTCTGCAGCTTGCGGCGCACCATGCTCACTTCCACTTCCTTGCGAATGTAATCGAAGCGCTGCTTCACCAGTTCCATTTGCAACGGGTAAAGCTTTTTCGCTTTCACCAGCACTTCTTCGCGCACGCCGACTTTTCCGAAATCGTGCAGCAGCGCGGCGTAACGAATTTCCTTCATCTGTTCGTGATCGAAATGGTTGTCGCGGTAGGGGCCGCTGGATACCTGGTCCACAACTTCGGCCAGACCCTGAGTGTAAGCGGCCACGCGCACCGAATGTCCAGACGTGGTGGGATCGCGCTGTTCGATCGCCGTCACCGCGGCTTTCACGAAACCTTCGAACAACGTTTGAATATCGTTGTAAAGCTTGCGATTTTCGTAAGCCACCGCCGCTTGCGAAGCGAGCGACAAAGCCAGGCGCACGGATCGCTCGTGGAACGGAACCACATGCTGTGCCACGTCCGCTTCATCGCGCAAACGCGCCGCCGGATCATTTTTCGCGTTGATCAGCTGCAACACGCCCAGCACTTCGCCCTTCGCGTTGCGCATCGGCAGTGTGAGCAGCGACTTCGTGCGGTATCCAGACTCGCGATCGTAATGATCGTTGAAGTGAAACGGCATTTGCGACGGGATGTGATAGGCATCCGCGAAATTCACTACCTCGCCGCGCAGAGCCGTATAGCCCGCCATGGAATCTTCCGCCATCGGCAGCGCAAATTCCTTGAACGGAAACACCACGCTGTCGTTCTGCGTCAGCATGAATCGCAAATGCCGGCCGCCGTCGCCTTCATCCTCAATCAGGTAGAGTGAGCCGGCGTCCGCCCGCGTGATTTCCCGGGCCTTCGCCAAAATAAGATTGAGCAACTCGCGAACGTCGCGCTGCGAGGAAAGAGCAATCCCGATTTCGTTCAGCTGTTCGCGTTCGCGTTCGGCGCTTTCCAGCTCTTCGCGCGCATTGCGTTCGCGCGCCCTTAACTCAAGGTTTTCGAACGCAATGCCGAGCGTTTTCTCCAATTCTTCGCCGGAAGCGCTGCAAGAAACGAACGCGAAAACCGACGCCGCTGTCTTTGCACCGTGTGATGCGGACGTCTTCACCGTGCCCAAGCCAGCCGCAGGCACCACCCCAATCACGCGGTAATTGCTGCCGGAACCGTTCCATGAAGCGGGCAGCACAGGCGCGCCATCGCGCATGTCAGCGAGCACCACGCCGTAACTTGGCGCATCATCCTGCTCGCGTCTTCCGCTCGCATCGCTGTGCTTGCTCGCGGTGAGGCTGCGCAAATCATAACTCTGCCGCAACGGCGCGACCAGTTTCTCCGCCGTGGAGCCTTCCATGAACCAAATTTCTCTCTTTTCGCCCATAGGTTCTTGCGTGCCGGGCCCGTGCCCCCGCGTGTCAAAGTATAGCGAAAGCAGGCACATCGGCACAGGCAGCCGATTCTATATCCTTTTTGTTCGCGAGGGGCAGGCGTCGTGACTGCGGCACATCCGCTGGCTTCGCGTCTTGAATCAGACGCAAGCGTTTGTTAGCCTTGCGCGGATTTCAATTTCCATCCCGGCAAGCGCGGCACACTGCATTCGCGGCAAATATGGCCCAACCCAAAAGCATAATCAACCGCACCATGGGATTGCTTCGCGAATGGTGGGACCACCGAGGCTCGTTCGCGATCAGCCTGCTGGTCACCCTGTTCGCGCTGGCCACGTACTACGTCACCTTTGTCGGCGAACGTCCCATGCCCGTGTCCGATTTTGTTTATCGCATGGAATGGTCCAGCCTGGATACCCGTTTCCAGTTTCGTGGCCGCACGCGCACCGATCCGCACATCATCATTGTGGACGTGGACCAGGAATCGCAGGAACAGCTGGGCCGCTGGCCCTTTCCGCGCATCCACTTCGCTCATTTGCTGGACGCACTGCGCGAAGACGGCGCGCGCGTCGTGGCTTTCGATATGACGTTCAGCAAGCCCGATCAAACGGTGCTGCCACTGCAAGAACTGTCCGGCGAACTGGCGGCCGAACAAAAAAAGGGCCGCACAGTCAGCCCAGCGATTCTTTCGACCCTGGAAAATAAGGAAAAGCAATACAACTACGACCAGCAAGTGGCTGAAGCGATTCAGCACTTTGGCAATGTGGTCCTGGGAAGCTATTTCCTGTACACCAAGGCGGACCTCGCGGGGGTCTCAAGCCAGTCGCTGGATGAATACGCGAACCAGATTGCCTATTTTCCCTTTCCGCAGGTGCGGCCTCTGGCGTCCGCGAACGGCGAAACCGACCGCGTTAAAACGATCCAGCTTTACGAGGACCTGAATTATCTGCCGCGCGGCGCCGAAGCCAACGCGGCGATCTTCACCGAAGCGGTAGCCGCAAAAAAAGGCGTGGGCTTCTTCAACGTCTTTCTGGACGCCGACTCGGTAGTGCGCCACGTGCCGCTCGCAATTCCCTACGGCCGCGACCCGGATCGCGCCAATTGGGATTTTTACGCGTCGCTTGAAGTCCAGGCAGTGCGCTTGTATCTCGGGCTCAGCGACGAACAAGTCGCGCTGACCTATGGCGGCAGTGGAATCGTCGGCGTGGAATTCGGCAAGCAGATCTTCGTGCGAACAGACGACATCAGCCGCCTGCTGGTGAATTATCACGGCCCGGCGCGCACGTATCCATACGTTTCGTTCGGCAACGTTGCGCTAAGGAAATTTCCTCCCGGCACGTTCAAGGACAAGATCGTGCTGGTCGGCGCATCCGCCACCGGAATCGGTGACTTGCGCGCCACGCCCTTTGGTGGACTTGATTTTCCCGGCACCGAGATACATGCCAATGTGATTGACAACATCTTGAACCAGAAGTTCATCGTGCATCGCGGCCTGCAGGCGCTCACCGACGTGGGATTTATTATTCTGTTTGGCGTTCCGCTGGGAATCTGGCTGGCGATGGTGCAGCCGCGCTGGATGATCCTGGGCCTCGCGTTCCTTTTTCCGTTCGCCGGAATCGTTTACTGGGCCTTTCTTCATGGTTGGTGGCTCAATTTCATCGTTCCCGCCGTGTTCGTGCTGATCCCCAACGTCAGCCTGGTGGCGCTCTACCGCGTGCTCATCGAAGAACAGGAAAAACGCAAAGTGCGTGGCGCGTTCCAGCAGTACCTCAGCCCGGAAGTGATTCGCCGCTTGCTCAGCGATCCCGAGCGCGTGAAACCGCGCAAGACGGAAGTGAGCGTGCTCTTCAGCGACATCCGCGGCTTCACCACCATTTCCGAAACGCTCGACGCGCAAACTCTAGCCGACCTGCTCAACAGCTACCTCACGGAAATGACTCGCATCATTTTTCGCCACCAGGGCACGCTCGATAAATATATCGGCGACGCGGTGATGGCCATCTGGGGCGCTCCCTTCGATGAGCCTAATCACGCTGAACGCTGCTGCCTCAGCGCGGTGAGCATGCTCGCGCGCCTGAACGAATTGCAAGCGCAGTGGCGCGTGCAGGGCAGCCCGGTGCTGGAAATCGGCGTCGGAATCAATACCGGCATCGCTTCGGTGGGAAATATGGGCTCGTCGTTACGTTACGGATATACGGCCCTGGGCGACGCGGTGAATCTCGCCGCGCGGCTGGAAGCGCTGAACAAGGAGTACGGCACGCAAATATTGATCAGCGAATTCACCCGGCGCGAACTCCGCGCAGATCAGTTTTTATTTCGTGAAATTGATTTCATCCGCGTGAAAGGCAAGCTGCAGCCTGTGACTATTTACGAAATCCTGGGACCGCGCGCAAAAGAACAGAGCGGCGAGGAGCTTGTCGCGTTATTTGGCGCGGCGCGCGAAGCGTACAAGCACCGTGATTGGCCCGCTGCAAGGGCGGGCTGGGCGGAAATTCTGCAGCGCTGGCCGGAAGATGGCCCGTCACGCGCCTTCCTCGCCCGCTGCGACGAATACATTGCCGAAGAACCGCCCGTCGAATGGGACGGCGTTTACGCAATGAAACACAAGTAGAAGTTCGGCGCACGCCGCGGAAGCCCTTAATCGTCCAGCCGCACGACGAACGTGGTGAGCTGTTCGGTGTTGTGCAGCTTGTTCGCCAGCTCTTGCGCCGCGTCTTCGCTGGACAAGCGCCCGACGCGCACGCGGTAGAATGTTCCATTCGGTGAATCGTACGTGGCAACGCTCACCGGTGGATACGTTTCTTCCATCTGCGCTTTAAGCCGCTCGGCATTTTCCTGCACTTTGAACGCGCCCACCTGCACGGCGAAAAATCCTACGTTCGGATTCGGTCCCGACAAGATTTCCAGCCGGACATTCGCCGTCCCGGTTCCCACCATTTCGATTGCTTGCGCCGCTGAGAGCGAAAGGTCAATCACGCGATTCGCGACGAACGGCCCGCGATCGTTTATGCGCACTTCGGTGTGCTTGCCGTTGTTCAAATTCGTCACGCGCACCACGCAATTGAAAGGCAGCGTGCGATGCGCCGCCGTAAATTCGTGCATATCGTAAATTTCACCGTTCGACGTGCGTCGTCCGTTGAACGGAACACCGTACCACGACGCGACGCCTTCCTCGACATATGCGCCCGGCACGGCCGGTTGGCGCTCGATCGCGGGAGGAGGACCCGATGGACGGGATGCGCCCGGCTGACCCGGCTGCGGCGCGGGAGCAGGCTGCGAAGCCGGCGGCTGCGTTGCGGGCGTGCTTGCCGGAGGACGTGTCGCGACGTTGTGTTTTGCGCATCCCGCAACGCCCACGCACACGAAAAGCATTGTTAGCGTGAGCCGAGCGAAAACGATTCGTTCGCTGCGCGGGCCGTGCATGAATTGTCCGGGGAATTTCTCCGACTGGCAGGCAGCTGTCACGCAGTTTCCCGATTCACAGCTTTTCTCGCATTTCGGTATTATATAAATGCACTCACACTCTCGCAAGGAACCCTATTGGATATCTCGCCGCGTCTGCGTTGGAAGCTGGACCGATTTAAAGAACAGCTGAGCGGTTTTTTCGGCGGCGGCGCGAAAGAAAACCCGCGCCCGAAGCTTTGCCCCGCCTGCGGCACGCTCGTCGGCGCTACGGCCACGAAATGCCATCAATGCGGCGCGAGCTTGACGTTCGGTATGGCCGCGGCCACTCGTTCGCTTGGCCGCTTGATGCCCACGACATCGCCGATAACTTATGGAATTTTGACATTGAGCTGCTTGCTCTATGGCGTGAGCCTGCTCGCCACGATTCGCACCAGCGGATTTCAGCCGCCGGCGGGCGGAGGATTTTCCGCTCTAATGAATCTTGGCGCAATCAGCGGCGAGGTCTTGGCCAAGTTCGGCGCGTCTTTGCCATGGCCGTACGATCTGAAGTATCCATGGCGATTGATCATGGCAACGTTTCTTCACGCTAGCCTGCTGCACATCGGATTTAACATGTGGGTGCTGATGGACATCGGCCCGCAAATCGAAGAGCTCTACGGCTCGGCGCGATACCTTTTCATTTACGTCGCCACTGGCATCGGAGCGTACTTGCTTAGTAGCTTCATCGGCCATTTCAGCATTGGGGGCTCTGGCGCGTTGCTGGGATTAATTGGTGTACTGATGGCCATCACCACCAACCGGCGAAGCGCTTCAATGCAGATGTTGCGGAGCCAACTGATCCGCTGGTTGATCTATATCGCCGTCCTGGGATTCTTCATGTCGGGAGTAGACAATTCCGCGCACCTGGGCGGATTTGTCAGCGGATTCGGATTGGGAAAAATCATGGTGGATCGCGCGCCGTCGTCGCCCGAAGAATGGAAACGCGCGAATCTGCTCGGATGGGCTACCGCCCTGGTGATCGCGGCAAGCCTGGGAGTGGTAGCTTTCGGAGTTCTTCGCGCAGGCTAGCAGCTCACAGAAAAATACTCGGGGGACCAGTTCTTGACTCCGTAGCGGCCAGCTTCAGCTAGGCGCCGTTGCTTTTCTCTGCGTCCTCTGCGCCTCTGCGGTAATCTTCGCGGTTGCCATGGCTGGGGTGGCTGCTTCACCCGCCCGTATGCATCCGTCGCGATACCACGATGCTGTAATGCACTCCCGAAATACACACGAACACAGCGACGCAATACCCGCAAATTTCTTTCACCATGTATAACGCGTGGTTGTCACGCAGCGCCAGCACCAGCACCAGAAAAATCATGGTAATTTCAAAAAACGTCGTGGCCTTCCCGTAGATGCTCGGCGGCAGAGACATGTAGCCGACCGTGAGCAAAATCACCGCGCTCGCCACCAGCAGCAGCACGTCGCGCCCCAGGACCAGAATCGTCAGCCACCACGCCACTTTTCCGTGCAGCGCCAGTTCGAAGTACGAAGAAGAGAGCAACAATTTATCGGCGATGGGGTCCAGATAGGCGCCCAGCGGAGTTTTCTGATTCAGCCCGCGCGCGAGAAGACCGTCCAGCATGTCGGTGAATCCCGCCACAATCAGAATGATAAGCCCCCAGTTGTAGCGCTCGTAATGAATCGCCATGATGAAAAATGGCAGGAAGGCCAGGCGCAGGAACGTGAGCTGGTTGGGAACCGTCAGGATTCGGCTGTTCATTAATTTGTTTTTAAAAATGCTATGGAAACAGCCCGGCTAGGCGAACTGCGCCAGGTAATCCTCAAGCGAGCGGCCGGTCTTCTTAGCGAACATTTCCGCCAGCGATGGAATCGAGCCGCGCGGTTCATCCAGCGCGATGCGCTCGATCCGCAGCATGGGAAAAAATAGCGTCGGCAGTCCCATGCGGTCGCCTTCCGGATGCAGCACCTGGCTCACGAAATCGTCGAACGAGCTCAGGTCGATTCCGCGCAAGGTCACTCCGGAGCTGGAAATATCCATCAATTCGCCCCATAGCCGTTCCTTAGGCGTGTGCAGGCTAATCACCACTATCGAATGCGGCTCCATCAATTCTCCTGGACGGTCCCCGTTCCCTGCATGGTATCGCACTTCGCGTTTCCCGCGCAGCCCCACCGCGCAAAAGTCGTGCAAGCATCATCGGCACTAAGGCTGCTTCTCGTGCGCTCGGCCAAAGTTTCCGCGCTACGGACATCCAGCGCCGTAGGCGCGGCATAAGCTAGCCCAGGCCGGAAGGCCTGGGAAAATTCGCAGAACGAATCATGAGCGCCGTAGGTGCGACACAGGTTTGCCTGCTCACCTACATCAGCCGAGGATTCATGCGATGTCTTTTACACGGACATCGTTTTCAAATCCGGCGCGCGCTTCAACGGCGGCTCCGTGGCCTTCTGCACTTCGTCGGGCGTAACTCCGGCCGCCACTTCGCGCAACATCAGGCCTTGCGGCGTCACTTCAATCACGCCGAGTTCGGTAACGATCAGCTTCACGACACCCACGCCGGTCAGCGGCAGGCTGCATTTTTTCACAATCTTTGGGTCGCCCTCTTTCGTGGTGTGCTCCATCGCGATAATCACGCGCTTCGCGCCGGCCACCAGGTCCATCGCGCCGCCCATGCCCTTCAACATTTTTCCAGGAATGGCCCAGTTCGCCAGATTTCCAGCTTCGTCCACCTGCAACGCGCCCAGCACCGTCAAATCCACACGTCCGCCTCGAATCATGCCGAAAGATTCAGCGCTCGAAAAATAACAGCAGCCGGGAATCTCCGTGATGGTTTCCTTGCCCGCATTGATCAGGTCCGGGTCCTCTTCGCCAGCGTACGGATACGGCCCGATGCCCAGCATTCCGTTCTCGGATTGCAGAATCACTTCCATCCCCGGCGGCAAATAATTCGGTATCAGCGTTGGCAGGCCGATCCCCAGATTCACGTAGTATCCATCGCGCAATTCCAGCGCCACGCGCCGCGCGATCACTTCGCGCTTATCAATTTCCGTTGGCATTCGCTCCTCCTGACACTTTGCGGAAATAACCTGAGCACCGGAGCTCGGAGGTTTGGATTCCTGGTGCGACTCCGCGATCTTTGTGGGTCGTGGCTTCGACCACGACGTAACCCTCGCCCCGCAGCGCGTTTAGCCGCTGAAGCTCCGGCAGGCTGTCGCCGCGAAGCATTCCCCACACCGGCATAGTTTCCCCCGTCTCGCAAGAATCTATGAATGCTGGCGCACCGTGCGCCGCTCGATCCTCTTCTCGTACTTCTCGCCCTGAAAAATCGCGTCCACGAAAATCCCCGGCGTGTGCACGCAATCGGGATTCAGTTTCCCCAGCTCCACGATTTCCTCCACTTCGGCGATGGTGTAATCCGCCGCCGTGGCCATCACCGCGTTGTAATTTTGCGCAGTCTTGCGATAAATCAAATTTCCCCAGCGATCACCCTTCCACGCTTTGATGAACGCGAAATTCCCGCGCAACGCCGGCACCAGCACATGCGGCCGTCCGTTGAATTCGCGAACTTCCTTGCCCTCCGCCGCCATCGTTCCATAACCAGTGGGCGTATAGAACGCGGGGATTCCCGCGCCGCCGCAGCGAATGCGCTCCGCTAGCGTCCCCTGCGGGTTCAATTCGACTTCGATTTCTTTTTTCAGCGCCAGCTGCTCGAACGTCTTATTTTCGCCCACGTAGCTCGCGATCATTTTCTTCACCTGCTTGCTTTGCAGCAGCAGGCCGATGCCGAAATCATCCACGCCCGCGTTGTTCGAGGCTAGAGTCAAATTCTTCGTGCCCTTGCGGCGCAGCGCCGCGATCAAATTCTCCGGAATCCCGCACAGGCCGAAGCCGCCTAGCAAAATCGTCGCGCCATCCTGCACGCCCGCGATGGCAGCGTCCGCGTTGGCCACGCGCTTATCCATCTGCTCTCCTCAAAACATAAATCCGGTTATTCAATGCGCATGAAGTTTACTGCAAATGCGCAAGCTTTTTGCAACGTTCGTTTGAGACGAGGCTGGCCACCAACCGGGGTTGCGGTGGCGCTACGAGGCGTCGTTGCTGCGGCGGCTGACGCCAGTGCGCGCGGCAGATTTCAGCAGGCGGATGCGTTCGGCGACGGCCACTGCCGCATCGTCGGGCGACGCGGCTTTCTCGACTTCAGCCATCAGCGCAGAGCCGACCACCGCGGCGTCAGCGATTCCGCCTAGCACCGTAACGTGCGTGGGGAGCGAGATGCCGAACCCCACCGCGATCGGCAGCGTCGTGAATTTTCGCGCGCGACGGATCAGCGCGGGCAATTCTGCCGGCAATGCTTCGCGCTCGCCAGTAACGCCGGCGCGCGAAATCACGTAAAGAAATCCGCTGGACGCCGCGCCGATCTTGGCGAGGCGCGCATCCGTGGAAGTAGGGGCGGCCAGAAAAATGGTATCCAGCTCGTGCGCTCGCATCGTCCCGCGATACTCCACTGCTTCTTCGGGCGTCAGGTCCGTTGCCAGCACGCCATCCGCGCCGGCCGCTGCCGCCGCAGCGGCAAATTTCTCCAGACCCATCTGCAAAATCGGATTGAAATAGCTGAAAAGCACCAGCGGAACTTCCGAGTGCACGCGGATGCGGCGGACGAGTTCGATCACGCCGGCAAGAGTGGTCCCGCTGCGCAGCGCGCGATCGCTCGCCCGTTGAATTGTAGGCCCATCGGCAACGGGATCGCTGAAGGGCACGCCCAGTTCAATCACATCCGCGCCGGCATTCGAGGCAGCGAGCACGATTTTCTCGGTAGCGGCAAGCGAAGGATCGCCCGCGGTGATGTACGCGACGAGGCCCATCTCACCGGCTTCGGCAAGCGCGCGAAAACGTCGCGCGATTCGACCGGCGGGCTGCACCGCAACAGCACTTGGCGAAGAGGCGAAGTTCTCAGACATAGCGCGAGAGAATATCCATGTCCTTATCGCCGCGGCCGGAAAGATTCAGGATCACCAGTTCGTCCTTCTTCATCCGCGGCGCGCGGCGAATCAATTCCGCCAGCGCGTGCGCCGATTCCAGCGCCGGAATAATCCCCTCCAGACGCGCGAGCGTGCGTGCGGCTTCCACGGCTTCCGTATCGCTCACCGCGCAATATTCCGCGCGGCCCTGTTCGGCAAGCCAAGCGTGCTCGGGACCGACACCCGGATAATCCAATCCCGCCGAGACCGAGTGCGTCGTCGCAATCTGGCCGTCCGACGTCTGCAAAACGTACGTGTAAGTTCCCTGCAACACCCCCGGCTGCGCGCCACTGAATCCGGTGGCAGCTGCGAGCCGCGCGGCGTGTTCGCCCAAAGTTGTGCCGCGCCCGCCCGCTTCCACGCCAATCATTTTCACCGACGCATCGGGCAAAAACGCGTAAAACAATCCAATCGCATTCGAACCACCGCCAACGCATGCGATTAGAGTGTCCGGCAGGCGCCCTTCGGCCCGCATGATTTGCGCGCGCGCTTCTTCTCCGATCACTTTCTGAAAATCGCGCACGATTTGCGGATAAGGGTGCGCGCCGAGCACCGAGCCCAGCAAATAATGCGAGCTTTCGACGTTGGTCACCCAATCACGCATGGCTTCATTAATCGCGTCTTTCAACGTGCGGCTGCCGGAATCCACCCCCACCACTTCCGCACCGAGCAAGCGCATGCGAAAAACATTCAGTCGCTGGCGCTCCATGTCTTCCGTGCCCATGTACACCGTGCACGTCAGGCCGAGTTTCGCCGCGACGGTCGCAGTTGCCACGCCGTGCTGCCCCGCGCCGGTTTCCGCGATGATGCGCTTTTTGCCCATACGCGTAACGAGCAGTCCCTGGCCCAGCGCGTTATTGATCTTGTGCGCGCCAGTGTGCAGCAGGTCTTCGCGCTTGATGTAAATGCGAGGGCCGCCGAGATGCGCGGTCAGTCGTTCGGCGAACTGCAGCGGCGTGGGACGCCCCGCGAAATTGTGCAATAGCGAATCGAGTTCCGCCTGAAAGCTGCTGTCCGCGCAAGCCGCGGCGTAGGCGCGCTCGAGTTCTTCCAGCGGCGCCACCAGCGTCTCCGGCACGTAAC
>Ga0209167_10001170_pt1 | contig 16019 bp, 8 predicted proteins | sample Coa_R1_9_FD_187154 | JGI IMG/M metagenome (GOLD analysis project Ga0209167, IMG submission 187154) | Surface soil microbial communities from Centralia Pennsylvania, which are recovering from an underground coalmine fire - Coalmine... | ecosystem: Environmental > Terrestrial > Soil > Unclassified... | reverse complement strand
GCCCCCCTGCGCCTTCAGTCTTCGTCTTTCTGCCCCCATTCGTACCACAGGTCATCCCGCTCGCTCTTCGATAAGCTGAACCACGATTCCGCTGCGTCCCGGGCCCGGTCCAGCGCGCTCTGCAATTCCTGTTGTTTCTTTTTCATGACTTCGTTGTCCGCATCGTAGGGAACGCGAACCGGCGGCGCCACGAACAACACCGCGCGCGAAAACGGAAATGGCAGCCGAAACCTGTCCCACGCTCTCCGGAATGTGTGCCCCCGCTTCACCGCAATGTGGAATGCCGAAATCGGCGCACCCGTGCGGCGTGCCAAAATTACAGCTCCCGGCTTCGCCACGTACCGCGGCCCGCGCGGACCGTCGATCGTGAACGCCACATGATGTCCTTCTCCGAGCTGCTTCGACATTCCCGCGAGTGCTTCCACGCCACCCCGGCTCGAGCTTCCTTGCACCGTTCCGAAGCCGAGCCTTTCGATCACGCGCCGCGTCCACTGCCCATCAAAATGAACTGTGTTCATCACGACGATCCCGCGATTCCGCCAGAACCAAGCTGCCGGAAAAATGCAGCCGTGCCAGAACGCGCCGATCGCTTTCTCGCCCTGGTCACGGATCTGCACGGCGTTGTGAATGCCGACGATTTCGAAGCGCAGAGTCGGCCCGATCAGTCGCAGCGCCCGGTACACGAAGCCGGCGATCACCGGAATCAGCATCCGGCGCCACAGGGAGAGCTTGGGGATGTCGACTCCGCCCCACGACCGCGCGTTTTCGCGCCTCCGAATTGCCGTTGCTGTCAATATCGAGCGTCGGTCCACTGCTGTATAGTATAGGGTTCCTGATGAGCGCCGGAGCTCAATTCGAGCGCTGTTTCGGCGCGGTTCTGCGCGCCGCCAGCCGGGCGGCGCTGCTTGCCTCCGTGCTGGTTTCTCTTACCGGTGCGCCTGCGCGCGCGCAACAGCCTGCCGCTACCGTCGGCAACATCGAGGGCGATGCCGTCACGGTCTCGTCGGGCGCATCCGGCGTGAACCTCCTTCCCAACCCCGGCGCCACGGTTGCAGTTCCCAATGGCGGCGTCGTCAGCGTGGCTTCCGGCCAGGCGCGCCTGATGCTCGTCTCGGGAGGCGAAATCGACATCTGCGGCCCGGCCAAGCTCACCGTTCTCCAGTCCGGAGACTCCACCACTCTCGCTCTCGATTTCGGACGTCTTCGCGTCCAGCTCCCAACTTCCACCGACCTTCGCATCTTCACGCCGACGATCCTCGCGACTCCTCTGGGTATTAACGGCGCGCCTCGCGACATTACCGTGCGGCTCGACTCCGACGACTCGCTTTGCGTCCGGGCCCCCAGCGGCGCGCTCCTGCTCGAAAGCCAGTTTTCGAATGAGAAGATCGTCGTGCCTCAAGCCGGACAATTCTTCTTCGCGCAAGGCAGGCTCGTCCCCGTCGTTCGAACGGACATGGAGTGCGAATGCGTCCTCAAAGAGGCTCGCGTGGCTCCATCAACGCCGCCGTGGCCTGCCCTCGGCCTCGCCGCGCCGCCGCAAACCGCTGTCGCTTCCAAGCCGCCTCTCCCCGCAAAGCCGGAAACGGACGACCAGCCGCTCCCTCCCGACGTGGAGTACAGCATCCTGGCCCATCCAAACGACGTCCACCCGATCGAACCCGAAGCTAAAGCCGCTCCTCCGCCTCCGCCCGAGTCGTCCCCGTCCTACAAAATCGTCGTGCCACCGCTCACGTTCTCGGCGTCTTCCCCTGCGCCGCCGCCCCTTCCGGCCGCAGACATGATCTTGCTGATCCGCACAGCCGAGATCGATCCCGATTTCCAGTTCACCGGTCATGTTGATCCCCCGCCCGTGGACGAGCAGACAGGCTCTCACCGCAAATCCAAATCTGCACATGGAAACCAGCCGGAACTCGAAGGTGCGCGGCCCGGTTTCTGGGGAAAACTGAAGCATTTCTTCCTCGGCCGTTCGTAAAGGAATCGCGATGGCTTTCTTCGGCCGGATTTCTCGGGCCCGCCCAGGCATCCGATTGCCCCGCTCTGCCATCTCTAGTAGTCTCTACGATTGCGCTTTTGGCGTTCGCGCCGACCTAGACACTCAGGGGTGAGATTTGCGGGGAAAGTTCTGGCTGGCTGTCGCACTGGTGATCTCGATGCCTCTCCTGTTGTCTTCGTGCAACCAGATTATCAATTATCCCGCCCCGCGCATTCAGGCGCTCATGCCTCCCATGATCGAGGCGGGCGGGCAACAATTCAATCTGACTGTCACAGGCTTTCAGTTGACGCCTGCCTCGACGGTCACTTGGAATGGCTCGCCCCTGATCACTTACTTCACCAGCATCAACCTGGTCACCGCGCTGGTCCCCGCCAACCTGATTGCGAACCCGGGCTCCATTGCGGTCCAGGTCTTTACCCCACAGCCCGGTGGAGGCACCTCGACCTCTCTCATCTTTACGGTCACGCCCCCGCCCACTCCCGTTCCGCATATCACATCCATTTCGCCAACGTCTGTCCTTGCTGGAGGCGGAAGCTTCGAGTTATTCATCACTGGAACCGATTTTGTCGGGTCGTCCATCGTCACGGTCAACGGCGATGATCGCGCGGCCACCGTTTTGAATCCGACCAGTATTCAGGTGCAGATCGGGGCGGCCGACGTCGCCTCGGCGGGAACTCTACAGATTGCAGTCGTCAATCCCGTCGGGAAGTCCGACGCACCGGGCGGCGCGTCTGCGCCAGTATCACTCGTCGTTACCAATCCCGTTCCCACCCTCTCGTCCCTGTCCCCGGCTACCTTCGCTGCGGGCACCACCGCCAATACCCCTTTCCAGGTGAATGGTTCGAGTTTCGTGCCAAACTCCGTGATCGAAATCGACGGCTCGCCCGTCACCACCATCTTCGGCGGCCCCACTCAGCTGGGCGCCACTCTCACTGCCGGAGACCTAACCGCCGGCGGTGTTCGCCGCGTGCAGGTCGTGAACCCGAGCCCCGGTGGCGGCGGTTCCAACGTTCTCACCTACGCCATCGATCCCACGCTGACTCACGGCTTGCCCGTCCTCTTGGACTATGCCTACGACGGTTCCGAAGCCAATCAAGGTGTCTGCGGGCCGAACTGCGCCGCGGGGCCGCCCACGCTGGCGACCGCCGGTCCTTCGATCAATTCCGACGGTTCCGTCGTGGTCTACGCCTCCACGTCCACCAACCTGATCAAGAATCAGGCCAACACAGGCAGCGACATCTTCTCTCGGACCACCTGCGTCACGAGCGGTTCCTGCGCTCCAACCACTACCGATGTCAGCGTTGGACCCGACAAGTCTGTCTCAAACGGTTCCAGCTCGGAGCCCTCTGTTGACGGCGGCGCGTCGCGTGTGGCATTCACCTCGACAGCCAGCAATCTCGTCGCCGGTATCTCGCTCGCGCCCGGCGCCCGCCAGGTATACTGGATGCCCATCTGCGCTACGACTTCCACTGGCACTTGCTCAGCCGGCCAGTTAGTTTCTCTTTCTCCCGACGGCGTCACTCCTGGCAACGGCGACAGCTATAACCCATCGATCAGCCCCGACGGTCGGTACGTTGCGTTCGTCTCTCTTGCCACCAATCTTGTTTCGGGACTCGCTACTCTCGATGGGAAAACGCCACAGGTCTTCCTGCGCGACACCTGCAACGGCGTCACCTCCGGCTGCACCCCAACGACGTATCTCGTTTCGACGCCCGACGGCACCACCCCCGGCAACAGCGCTAGCTCCTCGCCAAGCGCTTCCGATAACGGGCAGTACGTTTCCTTCACCTCGACTGCATCCAACCTCGGCCCCACCGCTCCGAATCCCGGCGGCGCCCAGGAAATTTTCAATCGGACCACCTGCCTTCCCACCATTACGACGTGCGCCGCCATCACCAATCTCATTTCCACTCCCGACGGCGTCACCCCGGCCAACGGATCGAGCTCTGAGTCGAAGATCGCGAGCGGCGGCCGTTTTATCGTCTTCGCTTCCACCGCGACGAATCTGCAGACGGGCGCCGGCCCCGTGCAGCAGATTTATATGTACGACACCTGCCTCAGTGCATCCACCGGCTGCGTTCCCGGCCCCAACCTGATCTCGACTCCCGATGGTTCAACCGCTGGCAACGGCACAAGCGAGTACCCCGTCATCAGCTTGGGCAGTAGCTCGACCACCGTGTCGTCCACCGCCGGCGAATTTGTTGCCTTCGCTTCCCGGGCTTCGAATCTCGGCGCGAATACCGCGAACGGCGTCGAAAACATTTTCGTGCGCAAGTTGTGCGTCGGGTTCTCGAGCACCACCACGAGTTGCACCCCGGTAACGGCCCTCGCCAGTCAGCCGGCTGGAACCTCTCCTCCTCCGACAAATGGCGATAGCCTGGCGCCCGCCATAAGCGGCAATGCCCGTACGGTCGCCTTCATCTCTTCGGCAAATAATCTCGTCGCTAACGACACCAATGGCTTTGCCAACTTATTCCTCGCCCTCACGTCCTTCTAAGTGACAGCAGGCAAACGCGTCGAGCCTCTCGCTCTTCCTGTTGGGGGCCTCTGCCATAATCGGCGAACGTCGTGAGTTGTAGCCGACTGTTCTTGCTTACTATCGTGAGCAAATTGCGCCTTTGAGACCGTCCTAATCGGCGCCTTTGAGGCAGGATTTGTGTGCGCGGCAGCCTTGGATGTCGCGGAAAACGGCCTGCCGGCCTGACCAGGGCTAGGGGGAAGGGTAGGCGGCAGGCTTGGACGGGTTGGGTAGCGTGCACGGCCCCTCTCGGGGCCGTCGTCCCCGCATCGCCGCATCCAACCCGTACAAGCCATGCTGAACTGTCCCTCGGCAGGCGAAAATAGCTCGAACGTCTCAATATAGCGGTACCCTGGCATTAGTACTAGCTAAGCCTTTCTTAAGCAGGCGATTAAGCTGTTCCGGTACCAAATTCAATCAACACTTCCTACCCTCCAGCGGCGGCTTCCGCGTCGCATTTCTCTCCTGCAGCCATTTAGTTCCCCTTGACATTCTGCAAGAACAGCGCGAGCATGCCCTTCGACCTGTCGCGTGTCTAGGGGAGACAAATGCCGCCATCGGCAGAACTTCTGCAGGGAACATTGGACTTACTGATCCTAAAGACTGTTGCTCTCGAGCCCATGCATGGCTGGGGCATCGCGCAGCGTATCCAGCAGGTTTCCGAAGACGTCCTCCAGGTGCAGCAAGGTTCGCTTTATCCGGCCTTGTATCGACTTGAAAGGAAAGGCCTGATCCAGGCCGAGTGGGGTGCGTCGGAGAACAATCGGCGCGCGAAATACTACTCGCTCACGAAAGCAGGCCGCGAACAGCTTGAGAAGGAGCAGGCCGAATGGGAGCGGCTCTCCTCGGCCGTCGCTTTGATTCTGCAGCGCGCCTGAACGAGCGACGGTCACGGGGAAAACTGACCGACTAAGCGGTCGGGCAGCGGCGCAATTTCAGACTGGCTGTTGGGGACGCTGTTGCTTGGAGGTGGAGCTATGAATTTCAGTCGATGGTTTCGCCGAAAGAACGAATTCGAGCAGCAGATGAGCGAAGAGCTGCGCTTCCATCTCGAGAAGCAAATCGCAGCTAACATCGCCGCCGGCATGACGCCGCAAGAAGCGCGGCGCCAGGCCCGACTCCAACTCGGCGCGGTCGAAGGCGTGAAGGAGAATTGCCGCGAGCAGCGCCGCGGCTTCTGGCTCGAAACGCTGTGGGCCGACGTTCGCTACGGCCTCCGCATCCTGCGTAAATCTCCCGGCTTCACCGCTGTCGCCGTTCTCACTCTGGCCCTCGGCATCGGCGCCAACACCGCGATCTTTTCGATCGTGAACGCCGTCTTTCTGCGCCCGCTTCCTTTTCCTCACGCCGGCCGAATCTTCGTCGTCCATCGAACTGGAAATCAGTTCGGCGGGACCTCGATTTCCATGCCGATTTATCTGGCTTGGCAGCCGCAAGCGGGCATCTTCGATCATCTCGCGCTGGTGTACTGGCGTCTCGACGCGAGTCTTACTGGCGCGGGCGAGCCGGAAAGAATCCCCAGCGCGCTGATTTCGCCCGAATTTCTGCCGGCGATCGGGGTTCAACCTGCCATGGGACGCAATTTTCGCCCCGATGAAGGCCGCACGGGCGGCGAAAATGTCGTGATGATCGCCAACAATTTATGGCGCAACCGGTTTGGTGCCGATCCGAACGCGCTCGGCCGCGAGATCACGCTCGACGGCGAGGGTTACACAATCGTAGGAATTCTGCCGCGCGGCCTGGACGTGCCGCTTCCCTCGATTCACAACTCGCAGATTTTCTTTCCGCTTCAGGTTCCCGCCGCGAGCCAAGACCCCTCTAATTCGGGCATGCTCGCCATTGGTCTGTTGAAGCGCGGCGTGACACCCGAAGAAGCTGCTGCGAAGCTCACGCCGCCGCTCTCTCAGTTGCGCGCCGAATTCCCGAAAATGTTTGCGGCGGGCGAAAGAGTTCATCTGACTCCGCTCCGCGACTTCCTGCGAGAGTGGGCGGGACCGGCGCCGCTGTTGCTCTTTGGCGCTGTCGATCTCGTGCTCCTCATCGCCTGCGCGAACGTGGCGAATCTGAGCCTTTCGCGATCGACAGCCCGGCAGCACGAAATCGCGATTCGCGTCGCGATCGGCGCGGGACGCCGCCGCATTGCGCGCCAGCTTCTGACCGAAAGCGTGCTTCTTTCGCTCTTAGGAGGAATACTCGGCGTTATCGCGTGCTACGCGAGTTTCCACCTGATCGTCGGTCTCGTCCCAACCGATGTTGATATGCCCCACGTGGGCGCTTACCGGATCGATGCGACCGTACTCGGATTTGCGCTCTTGCTTAGCGTGGCGACGGGTGTCCTCTTCGGCTTCGCCCCCGCGCTCAGCGCGTCTCGCGTCGATTTGAACGCATCCCTTCAGGAAACAGGACCGCGCGCCGGGTCCGGCCGGCACGGGAGGTTGCGTCAGACTCTCGCCATCAGCGAAGTTGCGATTTCCGTCGTGCTCCTGATCGGCGCGGCGCTGGCTCTCGAGAGTTTCGCGTCGCTCGTGCGCGTGCAGCCCGGATTCGACGCGAACAATGTCACCACCGCCCAGTTCTCTCTGCCCGAGAAGCAGTACGACGCGCCCGCGAAACGCCAGGGCTTCATTGCCGAAGGCATTCGGCGTCTCGCGGCCCTCCCCGGCGTGGAGAGCGCTTCGATGATCGATACGATCCCTCTGCGTGAAGGAGGCGACACGCTCATCAACATCGAAGGGCGTCCCGACAATCCGAATGAGGTCCTCGGCGCCGAGATTCGTGCGATCAGTCCGGGATTCTTCCACACATTGCGTGTTCCGCTCGTGCGCGGCAGAAATTTCTCGAACGCAGACAACGCGAACTCTCAGCCCGTCGTGATCATCGACCAGGCGATGGCGCGCGCCTACTGGCCCAGGGGCGACGCCATGGGCGCGCACATCTGGATCGGCCGGGCCATGGGCCCGAAGTTTGCCGAGCCGGCCGCACGCGAGGTCGTTGGGATCGTTGGAAGCGCTCGCGAAATGTCGCTCGCCCAGGCTCCATGGCCCACCATGTACTTACCGGCTGGCCAGACGCGCCACGGCGTTGCGTGGGGATACTTCCTCGTTCGCTCCGAGCGCGGCACTGCGATTTCCGCCACCGCGATTCGCAGCGCACTGCTCAAGCTCGACCCGGCGAATCCGCCGTCGGAGATCATTCCACTGGAGCAGACGGTTTCGGCTTCGCTGACGGACTGGCGCTTCCGCGCCGTTCTGCTCGGCGTGTTCGCCGGCCTCGCGTTTTTCATCGCCATGATTGGGGTGTACGGCGTCATTTCCTATGCGGTCGCGCAGCGAACGCATGAAATCGGAATTCGCGTCGCGTTGGGCGCGGAGAGAACAGACGTTCTGAAACTCGTTCTGGGCCAAGGAGCAGGATTGGCGCTCGCCGGAGTCGCTATCGGAATCGCGATTACTTTGGCACTGACTCGAGTCATGGCCAGCCTGTTGTATGGCGTCCAATACGAGCAACCGCCGATGTTGTACGGCGTGAGAGCCACCGATCCGCTCACGATTTCCGGTGTCGCGATTCTGCTCGCGGCGGTCGCGCTGCTGGCGTCCTACATCCCGGCTCGACGCGCTATGCAGGTCGATCCCGTTGTCGCTTTGCGACACGAATGAACGGTTACCATTCGCCACGAGCGATGGATCGTAGCGCCGGCTTGTCCTGAGCGGAGCCGAAGGGCGTCTTGCCCGCGGTTTTTCGGGCGTCACGAGTTCGAACTGCCGCGCGGTCCGCTGAGAGCTACGGTTTTGTGTCAGGGCACGACTTCAGTCGTGCCAAAAGACGATAGTTACTCAGGGGTTTTAACCCCTGAGGTGGTGAACATGCGCGCTGGTTTCGGCGGAATCGTGCCTTATCGTTACCTCGCTTCGGGGGCTTTGTGTTCGAAGCGCCGGAGGCGCGATTGTATTTAGCCCGGCACAATCCTGCTTGCGGCAAGCAGACGCCGCGCAGCGCCGGGAATCGTGCCAATCAGGGCGCTAAAGTCCCGAAGGGACGATTGACGGTGTGAATCGCGGAAGGTAAGCCGCGCACGAAAAGACAAACGGCCTTTGGCTCGGGGATTCCCATGAACATGCGGCGCTGGTTTTCACGGAAAAGTGAATTCGAACGAAAAATGAGCGAAGAGCTGCGCTTCCATCTTGAGAAGCAAATCACCGCTAATATCGCCGCCGGCATGTCTCCGCAGGAAGCGCGCCGTCAAGCGCGACTCCAACTCGGCGCAGCCGAAGGCGTGAAGGAAGGGTGCCGCGAGCAGCGCCGCGGCTTCTGGCTTGAATCGTTGTGGGCCGACGTTCGCTACGGCCTCCGCATCTTGCGCAAATCTCCTGGATTTACCGCGGTCGCCGTCCTCACCCTCGCCCTCGGCATCGGCGCCAACGCCGCCATCTTCAGCGTCGTTGACGCTGTCCTTTTGCGCTCGCTTCCCTTCAAAAATGCCGATCGTTTGGTTGACTTCACCGAATACCGGCCTGGAGGAGTGGACAAGGGCGGCGTGTCCTTCCCTGATTATCTCGTCTGGAAGCAGCAGAATACCGTCTTCGACGAGACAGCCGCCTATTTTCTGATCAACGCGTCGAACGATATCGTCCTCGGCGGGCCATTTTCCACCGAGCGAGCGCGCTATTCCACCGTCACGAACAGCTTCTTCACCATCCTCGGGGTGCAGCCGGCGCTTGGCCACGGCTTCTCTGCGGGCGATGAGGTCCCCGGTGGCGCGAAGGTTTTTCTCGTCAGCGACGCGCTCTGGCACGCCGTTTTCGCCGGTGATCCGCGCGCTGTCGGCAAAGCTTATCTCCTGGATGGAGAAAACTACACACTCGTCGGTGTGATGCCGCTGGGATTCGATTTCCCAAAGGGCTGCGGCATCTGGGTTCCCACCAGCACGCTCGGCGCGTGGGGATTTCACGACCGCATTTCTCATCCTTATCACGTGCTGGGAAGATTGCGTCCTGGAACCAATCTTTCGCAAGCCGGAGCCCAGATCGAGACCATTCAAGAGCGCCTCGCGAAATCCTATCCGGCGACGGATACCGATTGGCACGTGCGCGCCCAGCCGCTTCTCAATGAAGTTGTCGGCAATGTACAGACATCGCTGTTTGTGCTGCTCGGTGCCGTCGGATTCATTCTGCTGATCGCGTGCACGAACGTAGTCAATCTCATGCTCGCGCGCGCTTCGGCTCGGGAAAAAGAATTCGCCATTCGTGCGGCTCTCGGCGCCGGGAGACATCGCCTGTTGCGCCAGAATCTCACGGAAGCCTTCATCCTCGTTTTCGTGAGCCTCATGCTCGCTCTCGCGTTCGCGAAATGGGGTCTGGAGCTCGTTGTTTCGCTGACGTCAATCAATTTGCCGCGGATGGAATCGTTTCGTCTGAACGTCCCGGTACTCGCCTTCATGTCCGGGATCGCCGCGCTGGCGACGATTCTCGTGGGCCTCCTGCCCGCGCTGCAGCTGTCGAAGCAAGACCCGCAAGGCGCGCTTCGCGACGGCCAGCGCACGGGCGAGACAGGGCCGCGCGGCCAGCGGCTCCGGGGCGGCCTGGTCGTCTCGGAGGTGGCCCTGGCTCTGCTTTTACTCTGCGGTGCCGGTTTGATGCTCCGGAGCTTCGTGCAATTGATTCGTGTGAATCCGGGCTTCGAGCCGCAGCATTTGCTCACGATGAAAATTGCGCTCCCGAGCGGCGCTTATCCGAAGCTCGACCAGACTTCCGCTTATCTTGACCGGCTCCTCGAACGGCTTCGCACGCTTCCGGGCGTCGAATCAGCCGCGGCGGCGACAACCCTCCCGCTCAGCGGCGAATCGGACTGGGGCACCTTCCTGATTGCGGGCAGGTCCGCTCCGGATTGGACGAAAGCGTACGCCGCAGGCTGGCGCGGGGTCAGCATCGATTATTTTCAGACGCTGGGCATTCCGCTGCTGCGCGGCCGGGAATTTACCCCGGCCGACGCGAAAAACCAGAACACGCTAATCATCAACGAATCGATGGCGAAGAAATTTTGGCCCGGCGCCGATCCCATCGGCCGGCAGATCCTCAATCGCGAGCGGCACAACCCGCTCGAAATCATCGGCATTGTCGGAGATGCAAAAGGCCCTGGACTGGATGCCGAAGCAAAGCCGGAGATGTACACGATTCCTCGGGGGCTCTGGTATGCGTTTCTGATACTGCGCACAAACCAGGAGCCGTCCGGCATGGCCGCGACGGCGCGCGAGCAAGTCGCCGCCATCGATCGGGGCGTGCCCGTCTATCAGATCGCGCAGATGGATCAGCTCCTGGGCAACTCTCTCGCGCCCCAACGCTTCGATTTGTCCCTTCTCGGACTCTTCGCCTCAATTGCGTTGGCGCTTGCCGCCGTCGGCATGTACGGCGTCCTGGCGTTCAGCGTCAGCCGGCGCACACATGAGATCGGCATACGCCTGGCGCTCGGCGCCCATCCGCGCGACATCCTTCGCCTGGTCACCCGGCAAGGCATGACGCTCGTCCTCGCCGGCATTTTCCTCGGCATCGTGGGCGCCATAGCCCTAACTCGCCTCATGGCTGGCTTGCTCTACGGCGTGAGCGCGACGGACCCCGTGACGTTTATTGCTGTACCGGTTCTGCTGGTGTTCGTCTCGCTCGCCGCTTGCTATGTCCCCGCGCGCCGCGCCACGCGCGTTGACCCCATGACCGCCCTGCGCCACGAATAACCGCAACTCGAAAATTGAAGGTTAGAAGTCATGAAATATTCGACGGAAGCACATCGCGTTTACCAGCTGGAAACCAATTTCCCTCCCGGCGCACCAAACAGTTAGTATTAAGCTTCACCATTTCAGGACGAACAGAGAAACCTGAGCGGACGGACAGGCGTGTCTTCAAGCGGAACCGAACTTCACCCCATTGTGGCCGAAGAATCGGGTGGCTCGCTGGTCAAAATGGTGCGTGATCCGTGGTACTGGATCGTTTATGGCGCCATTCTCGCCGGCATCCTGGCTCTGATCCAGGCACACCTTCATGGCGTGTTTCTGCGCCCTTTGGTGGCGGCAGCCGAGACCCATCATTGGGCGCGCTTCTTGATTTTCCCGAGCACGTTATGGATCGTCATGGGCACGCTGCTGCTCGTCTTTCGCACCGTGGTCTGGATGGCCTACCACCCGTTTCCTTCGGCCACATTCGATGGGGCCCCGCAGCTCACCGTCATCATTCCCGCGTATAACGAAGGCCCAATGGTGCTGAAGTCGATCGAATCGGTCGTGGCCGCCATTTATCCGCACGACCGCCTCGAAATCTTCGTCGTCGACGACGGCAGCCGCGACGACACCTGGAAGTACATCAAGGAGGCCGCCACGCGATGGCCGGAGCTGGTCCGGCCCGTTCGTTTCGCGAAAAACCAGGGCAAGCGCGCGGCGCTCGCGGCCGGATTCAAAGCGGCGCGCGGCGACGTGATCGTCACCATCGATTCCGACAGCGCCCTCCAGCCGGGCGCGTTGCTGGCGATTGTCGGGCCGTTTCGCGATCCGAAAGTGGGAGCCGTCGCCGGCAAGGTGGGCGCCTACAATCGCAGCGCCGGCCTTCTGCCGCGCATGCTGCACGTCCGGTACATCCTTTCCTTCGACGTGCTGCGCGCCGTCGAGTCCTCCTACGGCACCGTCTATTGCTGCCCCGGCGCGCTCACCGCCTACCGCGCCGGCATCGTGCGCGAGGTGCTCGCGCCCTGGCTGAAGCAAACATTCCTCGGCGCTGCATGCACCTATGGCGAAGACCGCGCGCTGACGAACTGGATTCTCTCGCTTGGCTATTTCACCGTGTACCAGCGTTCCGCCGTCGTGCACACCGTGGTGCCCACGAACTACAAAACCATGTGCAAAATGTTCTTGCGCTGGGACCGCAGCTACGTCCGCGAGGAGATTCGCTTCATGGGAATTGTCTGGAAGCGCCCGCCGCTCTCCGCTTCGCTGGCGCTCTGGGACCGCTTTGTCACGAATCTCCGTTACCCGGTGAACTACGCAAGTCTCGTCCTGCTCGCGGTTCTGACCTGGGAACACCCTTACATGCTCGCGCGTTTCCTGCTTGCTGTCGGAATCGTCGGCCTTTTCTATTCGCTGTACTTTCTGCGGAGCGAGCGCTCCGCCGAGTTTCTTCTCGCCATTGTCTTCAGCTATTTCTCGTTCTTCACCATGTTCTGGATTTTCCCCTACGCGCTCTTCACCGTCCGCGCCCGCTCCTGGCTCACCCGCTAGCCGCCCCTTCGCTCTGTTGGATCCTCGTCGGCCAAATCTCCGTCCCGCTCCTCTACCACTGGGGTCTTATGCCCGTTGTAGGGGCGCGTCTCAGACCCGCCCGCCTCTCACGCGCCATGAAGCTATCCTGATCGATCCTTCCGCATTGTGTTCAGGAAAGACGGCCGCTCCTCGCCAGTTCAAAACGCTATCGAAGCGTCGATGGAGGCGGCAAACCCCAAAACTCTCTTGGATTTTCTTAACCTCCTATCCAGTCATGCGCGACTCCGCCCACTTTGCGAACCTAAATCGTCGTATCGAGCGTCAGGCCCTCGATCATCTTGTCCAGCTCCGCTTGTGCCTGGTCGCGCTGCCCCTGGAACGCCGCCGACTCCTTCTGCAGCGTTTCCAGCCGCGTCTCCTGATCCGACAACTGCTTCGTATAACGCTCTGTCAGCGCCCGTTCTTCCGCGCTGCCTTTCAACGCCTTCAGGTTCTCGCGGATGCGCTGCTGGTCGTCGTAGATCTTCTGCGTTTCGCCTGCCCGGGTGGCGATTTGCGCGTCGAGCGCGGCGATGCGGTTCTTCTGATCGACGATCTTGCGCAGCGCGTCCTCCACGGCGGGATTGATCGACCGCTGCCGCGAAAACAGCGTGATCTGATCGTCCGTGAGATTCGTCAGCTCGTAGCGGCTCTCGATCGGCCGCGACTCGTTCAGCTCGAGCGTGGCCTTCGATTTCGGGTCGGCCTTCACGCGAAAGCGATAGACCGACGAAGTCGTCTCCTCCGGCTGCGGCCCATCCTTGCTGATCACCCAGCCCGCCCGCACAGGATGCTCGATCAGCACGGTGCGCGGAGTCGTGTCGTCGTCGCGAATCGTATAAGTCGTCTGCTGGCGGTACTCGCTCGTCTGAATCATCACCCCATGCGCGATGTGCACGCGAGTCACGTGCTCCGGCATCGTGTCGGCCTGCGATTGCACGCGCACGCCCAGGTCCGCCGCGTAGGAAATCAGCCGCTTCTCGCCGGGCTTGATCGGATTCGTCAGCCCTTCGCCGGCAAACGCGTCATCCTCGATGATGCTGAAGCTGCCGCCATCCAGCGTCAGCGAACTTGAATTGGTCAGCCACGACGCGCGCAGCGGCGCTGGCGTTCCCGACGACGCATTCCAGATCGACACCTTCTCCGCCTTAACATGCGTCTGCACGATCGGCACCAGCGCCGACTCATTCTTGTGGATCGTCACCCGGTCCTTCAGCTTGTATTCGAACAGGTCGCCCAGCTCCTGCCCCGTGGCCGCCGCAGGCATGTGGTTCATGAGTTTGAGGAAGGCGTCCCGCCCTCTGCCGGCGCCCGCACCGCCGCCGACTCCGCCTCCGAAGCCGGAGCCGAAACGCCCGATGATTCCGCCCGCCACTCCACCCGCCGAGCCACCGGGCTTATCCCCCGCAATGCCAAGTTCGCGCCCGGAACCAATCTGAGTCTTCCGGGTCATGACCTCCAACGATTCGGTCGCCGGCATTGGCGCTGCCGCGGCTACCATCACGGTTTCAGAGACAGACCCAACCTGCATGCTCACATCCTGCGTCACTTCATTCCCGCCGCCGAGCGACAGCCCATTCACCATCGCCCGCTGAAATCCGTTCATCGTAACTTCAAGCCGGTACATCGCCGCCGGTAGATCGTCGAACTCGTAATGCCCCTTGCCATCGCTCGTCTGCGATCCGATCAAATTCCCCGCGCTATCGAACAGCCGCACCTGCGCGTTCGCCACCGCCGCGCCCGACGGATCCGTGATCGTTCCCGCCACCGATCCCAGCCCGCCCAGCATCGCGCTCTCATGCGTCTGCGGCGTCAGTTGCGCGATTTCCGGCAGCGGCACCACGGGCCGCCTCGTGTAGTACGGCTGCGAAAGCTGCTGAATGAACGACTGCGGCGCGCCCGCCACCAGCGACAGCTCCACATTGTTCCAATCCTCGCCTACCGTGTTGTCGACAATCGCCCAGCCCTGCAGCAGCGGCTCTTCATCCGCCTTCGACGGCAAAATAATCCGGTACGTCGTCTTCCAGACCGGCACTTCGCTGATGTAGCTCACGAAAAGCTGCCGCTCGCCCGTGCCGGACGTCGCGATCGTCATCCGCCGCAAATCCTCCTGTCGCAGCGACGCGAGCAGCCCGAGATAGTGTCCGACTTCCTCATTCACGTCGCGTTCCGCCAGCCGCACCGTTACTCCCGGCGTCAGCTCGACGCTGCGCACGTCTCCCGCGTCGCTCACCAGCGTGATCACGTCCACCTCGAGCGTCGTTCCGCCGCTCACACGCTTCTTCCGCTCGACGCTCAGCAATCGCCCGGTGATCGCGTTCGATCCGCTGCGAACCTCCAGCCTCGCCCCGCGCAGCGCGCCATAAAATTTCGAAATGTTGGTCTGCTCCGTCAGAGGAAGCCGCAGCATGCCCAGCCGCTGGCTCAGCGGCGCCTCGGAGTTGTAATTCACTCCCGTGATGCGGCCGCCGCCCAGGTCGAGCACGGTCAGCGATTGCAGAACGTCGTTGAGCTGCCCGCTCGTGAAATCGATGCCCACCGTCTGGTCGCCGCGCACTTCGCCTTCATGCTCGAAGTAGCCGACGCCCGTTTTGTAGAGGATCACCCGCCGCACGGGCAGCTTGGTGGACGATTCCTTCGCGCTTTCAGAGGGCTCGGCCTGCGCGCGCGCCGTCGTAGCCGGCGCTGTGGGCGCCTTCGCCGTCCTCGCCTGCGGAAAACCACCCGCCTTCCGCGGCACTGCCACCGCCGAAACCGCAAACACGCTCAACGCCAACACACACGCGCACACCTCCGCTGTTCGCATACGCCCCTCCTGTCGCCTGCTTTCGGAACTGCGTATTATGCCGCGCTATGATTGCGTGCTATTGGGGGACGGTTCGCTGTTGTCGCATGAGCCAGCCTTGTCGCATTCGCCGATGGATCGCCCACGGTGTCGCTTTCGGCCGCGTGCATTTGCTTAGACCCCGTTCCCGGCGGTTTTGTTGCCAGATGTGGTTCGCGTTTGCAGGCGCTCTCCTTGCTCCGCCCGCTTGACACCCTCATGCCGATCCTCGGCGTTCAGACAACGATATGTCGTAGGAGCGGGTCTCAGACCCGCCCGCTGAGGACACTGGGCACGCCCGCTACCCTCATAGGGCTGCCTGGGCACATCGTATCCCCCTGAGTCGTTGAGGTAATAATCCAGGAAGACGGGCGGAAGCAAGCAGAGTTCGAGAGGCGAGCGTGGAGCG
>Ga0209167_10001169_pt1 | contig 16021 bp, 13 predicted proteins | sample Coa_R1_9_FD_187154 | JGI IMG/M metagenome (GOLD analysis project Ga0209167, IMG submission 187154) | Surface soil microbial communities from Centralia Pennsylvania, which are recovering from an underground coalmine fire - Coalmine... | ecosystem: Environmental > Terrestrial > Soil >... | reverse complement strand
CTGCGCAACTGGTGGACTGAAACCGACCTGAAAGATTTCCAGGCGCGCGCCGCGTGTGTCGCCGATCAGTTCGACCACTACTACATCGAGAAAGATATTCACCACAACGGCAAGCTGGTGCTCGGCGAAAGCATCGGAGACCTGGGCGGAGCCCGCGTCGGTTACCTCGCCTACCAGAAATCGATCGAGGGTAAGCCGCGTCCTGCCGACATCGACGGCTTCACCCCCGAGCAGCAATTCTTCATCGCGTGGGGCCAGTTCCGCGGCGACGAAACCCGGCCCGAATTCCAGCGCCTTATGGTGCAGGGCGATCCTCATCCCATCGCGAAATACCGCGTCATCGGCCCACTCTCCAACCTCCACGAATTCCAGAAAGCGTGGAGTTGCAGCGCCGACGCCCCCATGGTTCGCCCCGAGGGCAAACGCTGCGACGTCTGGTAGCAGCGCAAGTAGCAACGGCGGTGCGAGTAGCAACGGCATCGGGCCGCGATCGCCTCTGAAGGTAGCTTTTGGGCGGTGCAGCGCTTCCAGCGCTGCGATAAAGCCGCGAACTGATTCCTTCAGCGGCTTTAGCCCCGGCCCCGCTCTGCTAAACTTTCCTCCATGCTGGCCGCCTACGCGGTGCACGTCGAGCATTCCCGCGGACGCCGCTTTCCCGAACCTCAGCATCCCTACCGCAATGACTTTCAGCGCGACCGTGACCGCGTCATTCACGCCCGCGCTTTCCGCCGCCTCGAAGCCAAGACCCAGGTGTTCACTCGCCGCTATTCCGATCATTTTCGCAACCGCCTCACGCACACTCTCGAAGTCGCGCAGATTTCGCGCACCGTCGCCGGAGCGCTCAACCTCAATTCCGACCTCGCCGAGGCCCTGGCCCTGGTGCACGACATCGGCCACCCTCCCTTCGGCCACGCCGGCGAGAAAGCCCTCGACGCCGCCATGCGCGAGCATGGCCTGTTCTTCGACCACAATCTCCACGCCCTGCGCATCGTCGAAGATTTCGAGCAGCGCTACGCTGCCTTCCGCGGCCTGAACCTGACCTTCGAAGTTCGTGAAGGCATCATCAAACACTCGCACGACTACGACGCGAAGAATCACGCGGATCTCGCCGAGTACCTTCTCGATCAGCGCCCGCCGCTCGAAGCCCAGCTCATCGACCTGGCCGACGAGATCGCCTACAACACCGCCGACCTCGACGACGGCTACGAAGCCCACCTGCTCACGCTCGAAGAAATCCGCGAAGGCGTTCCGGTGTTCGAGCGCTTCCATCGCGAAGTCGAACAGATCTACCCCAGCGCTCCTAAAAAACTGCAATTCAACGAAGCCCTGCGGCGAATGCTCAATCGCTTCGCCGACGACCTGATCACCAACACCGCCACGCGCATCAATCAATCTGGAATTCAGACGCTAGACGCCGTCCGCGCCCATCCCATGCGCTTGGCCGCGTTCAGCTCCGCGGTCAACGCCGAACGCCAGCAAGCCAAAGACTTCCTCCACCAGACTCTGTACTTCAGCCCCGCCCTTGCCGACGAAAAAGACGACGCCGAGCGCGTCGTCGCCGAGTTATTCACGTTTTGGATGAACCATCCCGAAGCCCTACCCCACAACTACCAGGAAAAAGCGAAAGCCGATTCTCTCCCGCGCGTCGTCTGCGACTACATCGCCGGCATGACCGACCACTTCACCTTCGAGCAGCACCAGAAACACTTCACCAATCGTTGAAGATCTGTCGCGGCAGCGCTGGCGCGCCCGAGCCGTTTCCCTGTGCCCCTGTGTCCCCTGCGGTAAACGAATTTGATATTACGGCCGCGCCGGCCCTTGCATTCTTCTTTCGATGGCTGCAAACTTGGGAACTCGTGGCGTTCTCTCCGTGTCAGTTCTAATGCGAGAAAAGGAGTTCAACATGAAGCCGCGAGGCCGCCGTTTCATTTGCAATCTTCTCCCTTCGTGCCTGCTCTCACTCCTCCTGCTGGGCGGATCACTCTCTTTCGCCCAGACCGCTCCACCCGCGGCGACTCCCATCGCCGACCCTGACCGCAAAGCGGCCTTCGATATTTACAAAGAAGGCAAAATGGTTCAGGCCATGCCCCTTCTGGAGAACCTGTCGGCGAAATATCCCAAAGACCTCGCCGTCTGGGAGGCCTGGGGCGTGTCTGTGCTCGGCTATTCTCAGACCCTTGCCGATCCCGAGTCGCGAAGAAAGGCCCGCGTCAGCGCCCGCACGATTCTCGTCAAGGCCAAAGACATGGGCGACAACAGCAACCTGCTCCAGACTATGCTGGGGATGCTCCCTGAAGATGGTGGCAACGTTACGTTCTCGTCCCGAACGGAAATCAACGAAATTATGCAGACCGCAGAGGCCGACTTCTCCCGCGGCGATCTCGACAAAGCTCGTGACGGCTACATTCACGCCTCGCTGCTCGATCCTAACCTCTACGAGGCGCCTCTATTCACCGGCGACGTACTCTACAAGCAGCACAACCCGGGCAGCGCCGGCGAGTGGTTCGCGCGCGCTATTCAGATCGATCCCAACCGCGAAACCGCCTACCGTTACTGGGGAGACGCCCTCGTTTCTCGCGGCGACATGGAGGGCGCCCGCGAGCAATTCATCAAAGCGGTCATCGCCGATCCCTACGGCCGCAATGCCTGGATGGGACTTCGGCAGTGGGCCGACCACGTTAAGGTCACACTGAACTGGGTCCGCTTGCAGGACAAAAGTGCGGTCACGCAAAAAGACGACACCCACATCAACATCACCCTCGACCCTGGTTCCGGAAAAGACGATCCCGCCGGCGCAGGCTGGGCTGCCTACGCGATTACACGCGCCGCATGGCGCGGCGACAAATTCAAAAAAGAGTTCCCCAACGAACCCCAGTACCGCCGGACCATGCGCGAAGAAGCCGACGCTCTCCACCTGATGGTCACGGTTTTAGCGCGTCCGGAAAACGCCAACAAGCGCGATCCCTCCCTCGCAGCGCTCGTCAAGATCGATCAGGCTGGCCTCATCGAGCCCTTCGCGCTCCTGAACCGCGCCGACAAAGACATCGCCCAGGACTACGCCCCCTACCGCGCCGCCCACCGCGAGGTGCTCTACCGTTATTTCGACGAATTCGTAGTCCCCAAAGCGCCAACTCCGCCGCCTCAATAGCGTCGGGCTTGTTCACCGCATACGTAGACGCAAACACCGTGTTGCCCGCGAACGAAACACCAGCCCTAATCCGTGCAAATCCGTGTGAATCCGTGGCGAAAGGGTTTTACTTTCCAGCCACCGACGCTACCACATCAAACAATATCCGCGGTCCGCGCCGCACTTCCTCCAGGCGGATCCGCTCATCATTGCCATGCTCGGTGTTTCCTTCTTCGTCGGTCGCAGTGTATGGATTGAACCCGTACGAATTAATCCCCAGCGGCCGGTAGCGCTGATTCTCCGTATATCCGCTGGTGATGTGCGGCACCACCGGCGTCCCCGGAAAATATTTCCCGCAGACCGTGCGGATCGCCGCGTACAAATCATTATCCGTTCCCGAATAGTTCGCCACCTGAAATTCCCGGTTCAGCGGTTCGACCGTCACATTCGGATCGTTCACCACCCGCCGCACCGCTTCCATCAGCGCCTTCGGATCGCCTCCCGGCAGAATCCTCACATCCAGATTCGCCCACGCCTCCGGAGGGATCACATTCGTCTGCCCCGACCCTCCCATCATGGTTAGCGAAATCGTGTCGCGCAAAAGAAAGTTGATCGACTCGTCGCTCTCCAGCATATCTTGAAATTTCCGGTCTTGAATCGCCTGCCGCACGTTGCGGTAATAAGCCGCGCGCTCCGGCATTTCGTACGGCGCCATGTCTTTCAGGAACTCATCCACCACCGGCAAGACTCGCAGCGGCGTGCGATAGGCAATGATCCGGTTCAGCGCCCGGACCAACCGGTTCGGCGCCGAATCCGGATTCGGCCGCGATCCATGTCCCGGCCGACCATGCGCTACCACCCGCAGCCAGTACGTGGTCTTCTCGCCTACGTCGACGCCCACATACTTCACCGCTCCGTTTTCCAGCAGGTTCTCGCCACCCTCGTTGATCAGAAATTCCGCATTGCCCAGCAGGTCCCGCTGATGTTCGATGAACCAGTCGCTTCCTGTGCCATCTGCTTCTTCATCGGCCACCGCCAGAAAAATCACGTCGCGATCCAGCGCGATGTTCTCCCGCTTCAGCATCACCATCACAACCAGTTGTGCCAGGCCTTCATCCTTCATATCCTGCGCCCCGCGTCCCCACAGGTAGCCGTCCTTAATCTCGCCACTGAACGGCGGCACTTTCCAGTGCGCCGCGTCGCTGGTTACGACATCCATGTGGTTCAACAAAATAATTGGCCGCGCGTGTCCCATTTCTGCCGCGCCCTTTCCGGCAGAAGAGGGATCTTTTTCGCCAGAAGCATGCGGAATCCGCGCCCACAAGTCCCCGCGCCCCGGCGCATACTCAAACGTCCGATTCTCAATCCCCTCCTGATCCAGAATCCTCTTGTAGAACGCCACCGCCCGCATCTCGTTACCCGGAGGATTCGTCGTATCGATGCGCAAGTATTCCTGCATCCAGCTCACAGCCAGATCGGAATACTCCTTTAAATGCTCCACCGGAACCCGCGAAGACGCCATCCCCGATGGCGACTCTGGGCCAGCATCCGCGCCCCAAGTCAACCCACTCAGCAGCACCAGTGCAGCCCACAGCAGCGCTCCAGACCGGCCCGCCCGATTCAAGCCCGTAAATCGCAAGGTCCCCCTCCTGGCATACCCCAAAAAAGTCGTTTCCAAAATGGCTCTTGCCAACGACCAACGGCAACCGGCCAACTACCGTTTTTCACGAACTTTTTATATCAGGTTTCCCAAAATTACCCTCTTGCCCACCCCTCCGACTATCTTCGTCGCTTCAACAGTACTACAATGTCCTTAGATATCAACCATTTAGCGCTTCAACCTTGCATCCCGATTTGGCATCCAACCTGTAGTAGAAGGGACGGGCGCTAACGTAACTGAGCGCCGGGTTCCATAGGCCAGGTGCCGCGTCAGCGCCAGCCGGCATAGCCAAACCGCTTGCCTTTATTGTTCAGGGGACGCAATCAAATTTTATGCACGCCCAGGCGTGCCGGGGTAAGCGCAAAAAGCAGCCCAAAAACGCTCCCCACATTGGAGGAAGTCTTTATGAACAACCGTCTACTCATTGCCCTGCCGTTGGCCGCCGTGCTCGCACTGCCGGCCCTCGCCCAGACCACATCGTCCACCAATCAGCCCGCCATGACCCCGGCTACGTCCGCCGACACCGCCACCGGCAAGGCTCCTCTCACGCCGCCGTCCCGCGAAGGGTTCTGGGGGCGCGTCAATCCTTTCGCCCGCAAGAGCTATGTAAGGCGCCAGACCGAGCCCATTCGCGACCGCGTCAACGAACTCGACGAACTGACTGACGCCAACAGCAAGGCGATCAAAGACACCGACGCTCGCGCCCAGGCTGGTATCAAGATGGCCGCCGACAAAGCCGACGCCGCCGATCAGCACGCCGTCGACGCGGGCAACAAGGCCACTGCCGCGCAGCAGAGCGCGCAGATGGTCACCACGCGCGTCCAGACCGTCGAGACCGTGGTTGGCAACATCGATCAGTACAAGGCTGAGAACCAGACCGAGATCCTCTTCCGCCCCGGCCAGACCGTCCTGAGCAAGAACGCCAAGGACGCGATCGACACCATGGCTGAGAGCGTAAAGGGCCAGCACGGTTACATCATCGAAGTGCAGGGATTCTCCTCCGGCCATGCCCAGACCGCCATCACGGCCTCGCAGAAGATGGCCGAGTCGGTCGTCCGCTACCTCGTGCTTAACCATGAGATTCCGGTCTACCGCATTTACCTCGTCGGCATGGGCAACGCCCCTGCCGCCACCGATGACGCTGCCAAGACCAAGCGCGTCAGCGGCGGCCGCGTCGAAATCAGCCTGCTGAAGAACGACCTGGAACAGCTCTCCGCCAACACCGGAGCACCTGCGACCAGCGCCGACGCAGCCCAGCAGCCGAAATAAGCAGTCGCACGATGTTGGGACCAAAGGGCGCCCATCGGCCCAAGTCCCTCCCCCAGAAAGAGCCTCTCGCGCAAGCGAGGGGCTTTTTCCCATTTCGCACGTAAGTTTTTAGGAGCTTGCCTAGAAAGGCCGGACGACTACCAGGTAGACCAGCACAACGATGCAGAGAGCCAGGACGAGGACCGACAGCTTCTCGACTCTTAGATTGTCCTTGCGTATGGTTGATTCGGCTGCCATAACTGGGTTCCAGTTTCCAACAAAACGACCGGGTTGATAATGGCCCGACCGTGTTGGTACGGCGGTAACGTACCTAAAGTTTCTTTGCGCATTCGGGGCGCAGTGTGGAGCCATCCGCAGCAGATCTGCTTCGCCCCTCATCGATTGCTGATTGCAGCGGAATCACTCCGCCGAGATCACGCCCACTTAAACTACTTCGCCAGCTATACTGCTCGCATTACAGGAGCCTGACCGCGAGTGGACCTCTACCACCGCCTTCCGCCCGATGCCGTTAAGATCGTCCTTGTTCTCTTCCTGTCCTTCCTGATCGGACTCGAGCGGGAGGAGCGCAAAACCGCCGCCGGTTCCTACTCCTTCGGCGGCGTCCGCACCTTCCCGCTCATCGGATTCATCGGTTATTCCATCGCTCTTCTTTCCGGCACCCAACTGCTTCCCGTGGCTCTGGGATTTCTGGTCGTCGGCGGCTTCCTGTTGTTGTCCTACTGGCACAAACTCTCCCGCACGGATGCCGCCGGCGTCACCACCGAAATGTCTGGCCTTACCACATATCTGGTCGGCGCCCTCGTCTCCTACGACCACCTGTGGATCGCTACCGCCCTCAGTGTCGCCAGCCTCTTGCTTCTTGAGTTGAAGGTGGGCCTGGAGACGCTCGCCAGCCGCATCGACCCGCATGAGATTTTCACCTTCGCCAAGTTCCTGCTGCTCTCGGCGGTTATCCTGCCCGCGCTCCCCAACCAGCAGTTCGGAAGCTTCCACATCAACCCGTTCAAGACCTGGCTGGTCGTGGTCGCCGTCAGCGCGATCTCCTATGGCAGCTATGTCCTACAGAAAGTCACAAAAAAACGCGGGGGCGTGCTGCTCGCCGCCATCCTGGGAGGAGCCTACTCCTCCACCGTGACCACGGTCGCCATGTCACGCCGCGCCGCTCGCGAACAGCGTCCACATCTTTTCGCCGGCGGCATCCTGATCGCATCGGGCATGATGTACCTGCGCCTGGTTGCCCTCCTCACCCTCTTCAATCGTCCCTTGGGCCTGATGATGGCGCCCGCGTTCCTCGTCCTCGCCGGCATGGCCATCACCACTGGATGGCTTTGGTCCCGCAGGCCAGACGCAGATACTTCTCAGATCGAGCGTGAATTCGAGCCCGGCAATCCCCTCGAACTACTGGCCGCTTTTCTGTTCGCGCTTTTCTTTCTCGGAATGCTGGTCGCCACGCAGTTAGCGGTGACTTATCTAGGCCGGGCCGGCGTCAACATCCTCGCCGCCGTCATGGGAGTCACCGACGTCGATCCCTTCATCATGGGGATGACCCAGGCCGCCGGCACTCTCACTCCACTCAAAGTCGCCGCGGTTGCGGTTATGATCGCCGCCGCCAGCAACAACCTGATCAAAGGCATTTATTCCTACAGCCTGGCCGACCGAAAAACCGGCATCCAAAGCCTGTCGCTCTTAGTCGCCCTGGCCGTCGCCGGCCTCGTCCCCATGCTCTGGCTGTGAGGGTGAGCACCGGGTGCCCCATTTCTTGCATCCTTTGCGAGAAGTGGGGATTTTCCGCAGGAACCGCCTCTGCTCACGCTTCCCCGATCCTCACGTCCATACCCCATGTACGACCTCAAACTCGCCCTCCGCCAATTCCGCAAGTCCCCCGGCTTTGCCGCTACTGTCATCCTCACCATATCGCTCGGCATTGGAGCCAATGTCGCCATCTTCACTCTGGTGCATGCGATCCTCCTCAAGTCCCTTCCCGTCGCGAACCCCGCGACCTTGTACCGCATTGGCGATCTAGACGACTGCTGCGTCAACGGTGGCTTCATCAACGACAATGGCGATTTCGACCTCTTCTCCTACGATCTTTACCGTCACTTCCAGGATTCCGCCCCCGAGTTCGAACAACTCGCCGCCTTCCAGTCCGGACACAGCACCATGAACATCCGCGCCGGCACCGCAATCGCGAAAGCCCAAACCGCCGAATATGTTTCAGGAAATTATTTCTCGACCTTCGGCATCGGAGCCTTCGCCGGGCGCATGCTGCAGTCCGCCGACGACAACCCCAGCGCAGCCCCGGTCGCAGTCCTGAGCTATCATGCCTGGCAGGCCGCCTACGGCGGCGACCCTAAAGTGATCGGCGCCACGTTCTACATCCAGAACCAGCCCTTCACCATTGTCGGCATTTCGCCTCCCGGATTTTTCGGCGACCGCATCGACAGCAATCCTCCCGCTCTCTGGATTCCACTCAACCACGAACCAACAGTGGAGCGCGAGAACAGTATTCTGAAAAACGCAGACAGCAACTGGCTCTACGTCCTCGGCCGCCTCAACTCCGGAGTCAATGTCGGCAGCCTGCAGGCCAAACTGAGCGCCAGTCTCCGTCAGTGGCTGGCCACGCAGCCCGCCTACACAGCCAACGGAAATGACACGCAGATTCCCAGGCAGTACGTCGTACTGACTCCCGGCGGCGCCGGAGTTCAGAATCTTCAGATTGAAACCCGCAGCGGCCTGCATCTGCTGATGTCCATCTCCGGCCTGGTTCTGCTCGTGGCCTGCGCCAACATCGCCAATCTTTTACTCGCCAAAGGCGCGACCCGCCGCGCCCAGACGTCCATCAGCATGGCCCTGGGCGCCTCGCGACGTCTTCTCATCCGGCAGATGCTGGTCGAGAGCCTGTTGCTCGGCTGTGCAGGAGGCCTCGTCGGCATCGCCGTCGCCTACGCCGGCACCCGCATGATCCTCGCGCTGGCCTTCCCCGATTCTCCGAATCTGCCGATTCACGCCAGCCCGTCCCTCGCTGTCCTCGGGTTCGCCTTCGCCCTGTCGCTGCTCACCGGACTCATCTTCGGCATCGTCCCGGCGTGGATTACTTCACACTCCGATCCTGCCGAAGCTCTGCGCGGAGTCAACCGCTCCACCCGCGACCGCGCATCGCTGCCGCAGAAATCGCTCATCGTGTTTCAGGCCGCGCTGTCGCTCGTGCTGCTGGTGGGCGCAGGATTGCTCACCCAAAGCCTGCGCAACCTCGAGCATCAGGACTTCGGCATCACCACTACGAACCGTTACGTCTTCCATTTCGATCCTGCCGGCGTCGGCTACACCGTCGCCACCATGCCCGCCGCCAGCGAGCGCCTGGAGCGCGAATTCGCGGCTCTCCCCGGCGTGCAGAGCGTGGGCGTGGCCCTTTACAGCCCGCTCGAGGGCAACAACTGGGGTGAAGGTATCCGCATCGAAGGCCGCCCCGCGCCGCGGCCGGATGAACAGAACGGCAGCTCCTGGGATCGCGTGAGCCCGCATTTCTTCGAAACCATCGGCCAACCCATCGTTCGCGGCCGCGGATTCACCGAGCAGGACACCGCTACCTCGCGCATGGTCGCCGTCGTGAACCAGGCCTTCGTCAAGAAATTTTTCCCCAAGGAAGACCCCATCGGACGCCACTTCGGAGTGTTCGATCAGAAGTACGCGAGTGATTTTGAAATCGTCGGCATCGTTGCCGACGCCAAGTACACCAACCCGCACGAACCGGTGCATACGATGTACTTTCGCCCCATGACTCAATTGAATACGGCGGTCAAGGAGCGCAGCTTTATGACCGCCGAAAACCGTTCCATATTCCCCAATTCCATCACCCTCCGTTACCAGGGAGACGCCGCCAGCCTTGAGCCGCTGGTCCGCCGCACTCTCGCCAACATCAATCCCAATTTCACCGTACTCGACTTCAACGCGCTCGACTATCAGGTCGCCGGCAACTTCAATCAGGAACGCCTCATCAGCCGCCTGACATCTCTATTCGGATTGCTCGCGCTAGTGCTCGCGTCGGTCGGCCTATACGGCATCACATCGTACTCCGTAGCCCGCCGCACCAGCGAAATCGGCCTCCGCATGGCCCTCGGCGCCAATCGAGGCAACGTCGTTGCCCTGGTCCTGCGCGGCGCATCCTGGCAGGTAGGATTAGGCTTGGCGATCGGCATCCCCGCCGCACTCCTGGCCGGCCACCTGATGGCCACGCAACTCTACAACGTAAAAACCTACGACCCACTGACGCTGGCCGGCGCAGTCGTAGTCCTGGCCGTGTTCGCCGCCATCGCCGGATTCATCCCGGCGAGACGCGCCGCCAGCATCGAACCCATGACCGCCCTGCGCATCGAGTAAGAGCAGATGTTGGTTGCAGGCTAACGATTTGTCATCCTGAGCGAAGTTGTCGTTCACGAAGTGGACGACAACGCGGTCGAAGGATCCCTACCTTAGCGAGAAACCCGGGGGCCCAACTCTTCCGCGTTCTTTGCGGAAGGATGGGAAGGAAACCGCCGGAATCAGAACGCTCCGGGTGCCCCATTTCTCGCGTCCTTTGCGAGAAGTGGGGATTTTCCCGGAACGACCACGCCACACATCCGGGTCTACTACTGTCTCGAAACCCCAGCCCCGAAGCGGCGAAAGAATACAGCCCACGGCGCAAGCCGTGGGTACGCAAACGGAAGCAAGCTGGCCAGCTCGGAGGGGCGCAAGAAAACGAAAGTCGCGCTACGAGGTTCTCAAGAAAGTTTCCTTATACTCGCGGGAAACATCCCCAACCCGTCCCTTGAGATCGAACTGCCCACCCCAAAAAATCTTCCCCACCCCTCACCTGTCAAGCTAATAATCTTCCGTCCTCCCTAACTCCCTCTGTCGAAAGCCAATAAACTTCCGGCCGCCGCCATCGAGACCCCCTCCCAGTTGTTATAATAGAGACTAAGTATCCAGTAGTGATTAGCCTCAGGCAATACGTCCGGTTCGACCCAGCAATCCATCCCAATCGCACGCCTAACTCCTTATTCCACAATATTTTACGTGCAACTCCTTCCTCGTCAATATTTTACAAGCAACCCCTCGTATCCCTTCCTCCCAAGTCCAACAAACCAAGGATATTAACCCAGAGGTATCTAAAAAAATTGTCGATAGATATGCCCGCACCCGCCATGTTTGACCCTCATTCCGCGCAATGACTAGAATCGCGCCAGCACCCGCGGGGTCCTTCATGAAACGCATCGCTTGGCTGCTCGTCTTCTCCTGCCTGTTCGCTCTTTCTGCCTTTGCCGCTGTTGAGAGTGACGACGATCACGACAAAGACCATCACCACCACGAAGACCTCACCGAGACTCAGCTCGGCACGGTCCACTTCTCCATCTCCTGCGTAGCGCCGGTGCAAAAGCCCTTCGCCCGCGGCGTAGCCCTGCTGCACTCCTTCTGGTACGAAGAAGCCGAAAAGGAATTCCTCGACATCGCCAAAAACGACCCGCAATGCGCCATGGCGCACTGGGGCATCGCCATGAGCATCTGGCACCAGCTCTGGAACCAGCCTGACGCCCAGGTGATCGCCCGCGGTCTGGGCGAAGTCAACACCGCCCGCAAGCTGGCAACAGACGCTACGCCGCGCGAGAACGCCTACATCGCCGCCCTCGCCGCGTTCTATGCCGACTCAGCAACGCTCGACCACGCCGCCCGCGCCAAAGCCTACTCCGACGCAATGAAGAAGGTCTACGAGTCTTATCCCGACGATCACGAAGCCGCCGTCTTCTACGCGCTCTCCCTGTTGACCTCCGAGCCGCACAACGACGAAACCTTCGCCAATCGCAAGCAATCCGCCGCGATTCTCGAAAAACTCTTCGCCATCGAGCCCGACCATCCCGGAGTCGCGCACTACCTGATCCACGCCTACGACAAGCCGCAACTGGCGCAACTCGGCATTCCCGCCGCTCGCCGCTATGCCCAGGTCGCGCCGGCTGCGCCCCACGCCCTGCACATGCCGAGCCACATCTTCGCCCGCGTCGGCCTCTGGCAGGACGACATCAAGTCCAACCTCGCTTCTGTCGCCGCGACGCGCAAAACCGCAGCCATGGGCATGGGAGGCGAAGGCCACCAGTTCCATGCCATGGACTTTCTCGTCTACGCATACTTGCAGAGCGGACGCGAAGCCGAAGCCGCCAAAATCATCGACGAAATCAAGACCATGCCCAAGATGGAGTCGATGTACGGCCATGAGTTCGATCCCCAAACCAACGCGCTCAGCGCTTTCCCCGCTCTCTACGATCTCGAACTTCGCCACTGGTCCGATGCCGCGGCCCTGCAGCCAATTGCAGACGGAACCGACGGCGATCACGATATCACCTACTGGGCGCGCGCCATCGGCGCCGCGCGGAGCGGCGACTTAACTCAGGCCCATAAAGATCTGCGAGAGATCGAAAGTCTGCGTCAGAAAGCGTTGGCGGAAAAGAAGACTGAATTTGCGGAAGGCATGCAACAGGATTATCAGGAAGCCGAAGCCTGGATCCTGCACGCCGAAGGCGAGGACGACAAAGCCGCAGCCATCCTCCGCACCATCGCTGACAAGAACGACAAGCTGGGCGACGAACCCGAAAGCATTCCCGCCCGCGAAATGCTGGCCGACCTCTTGCTCGAAGCCAAACACCCGCAGCAAGCGCTGACCGAGTATCAGACCGACCTGAAACTAAATCCGAATCGTTTTAACGCCGTCTACGGCGCCGCCCGCGCCGCCGAACAGGCCGGCAGACAGAGCGACGCGAATGAGTACTACGCCCTGCTGCTGACAGTCTGCGAAGGCGGAAGCTCCACGCGCCCCGAACTGAGCCACGCAAGAGAGTTGCTGGCGAAAAAGTAGGCTGCCACAAGTTTTGGAGCTTTGAGCATTTGAGCACTGATCTAGAGAATTCTTCGACCTTCGTGATCGAACGGATCGGCGAAGAAGCCGAGCGATCAGGTGTGCCGCTCGACGACGACGAGAAGGAATTCCTGGTTCATCTGCCGACCCAGCCGACGAACCCAACCGCGTCGTGGGGATTCAATACGGCCTACGAGGACCCTTGGCCGACACCGGTTCTTCGGGACCTCCGATTCGAGAGACTCTGCAACCTGGCCAGGGACGCACATTTGCACGATCTTCGCGCCCGTCCGGACGCCGCACGGGAATGGGAGTTTGCCAGCGCCGTGTTAAAACTCCATCGACATCCCCTCTCGTGGCTGCTTCAGTGGGCACACGTTCGAACCGCGAAGCGACCAGAGCGTTGGGATCGTTTATTGTTGGTGGGCACTGCTACTCTCGTGGTGATGGTGTTTATACTCGGCGCGATCGCGCTGTCGGTCCTTACCGAGGTCAGAGAGATGCTTGGAGGTGGGCGTTGTGGGCTATCGGTGGATGCGTCTATGGCGCCTTTCTCACACTTCTCTACTTCGGCGTGCGGCGGCTCGAATCTCGGGAACGGGAGCAGCACATTGAAAAATACCGATGCGATCTTCCGGTGCGCGGTCCTGCTCCCACCCGTCGCTAGAACAGACTCATCTTCGCGATCAGCGACGCCGTCATCGCAAGCGCCCCCAGCAGCGCGTTGTACTCGCGATGCTTGAGATAGAGATCGAAAGAGAATCCGCCGCTGTCGTCGGAGCGGGCAGGCGTGATTCGAGGAAGCATCCGCGGCACGCGCCGCGCATATTCCTCGAACTCAGGGAACTTCTGCCGCAGGAACGCCTCTTCATCGCGGATCACGGGAAGATAAATGGCAAAGAACATCACGACCAGCACCACGCCTACACACCAACTCCGTGCCGCGATAGCGAAGCCCACGCCCATCAGCAGCGACCCGAGGTACAGTGGATTCCGCGTGTAAGCGTAAGGCCCGGAAGTAGCCAGCGCTTCGTTCTTGCGCACATGCCCCGAAGCCAGCGCACGAATCAGAAGCCCCGGCACAATCAGAAGCGATCCCAGTGCCATGAATCTCCACGACGGCCGTGCCAGCCAGAAATACAGCACTGCGAACACGAATCCCAACGGCACGCGAATGCGGCGAGCGATTTTTGCCCATTCGAGCCGCGATTCAGCCATGCGGACCTTCCGAGTGGGGCGAACTCTCTTGTCGGCCGTTCTTGCCGGTTGCCAGCAGAGTCGACGCCGCATCCACGACCGCGTCCACCCCAATCTCAAGCATCCCCTCGTCGGGTTGCGCCCGACGCGCATGCGAGGTCGGGCTGGCCGGATTTCGCAACACGATGCTCCGCGTTCCGTAAGGCCCGTTGCGCGCCGGATCCGTCGGCCCGAAGATCGCGACGACTGGAATCTGCAAAGCCGCCGCCAGATGCATCGGCCCCGTGTCGCCTCCGATGAAAAGCTTCGCCCGACGCGTGAGCGCGATCAACTCCGTGATCGAACATTTCAACGGTGTGGCCGCGCCCGCACCCGCCGCTCCAGCCTCACGCACCAAATCCTCTTCACCCGGACCGTAATTGAGAATCGAGCGGACGCGTTGGACGGCCAGCGCCTGAGCAACTTGACCGTAACGCTTAGCGGGCCAGCGCTTGGCTCCCCATCCCGCACCGGGATTTAGAATCGCGAATTCGCCGATTCCCGCTTCCGCCAATCGCCCATCAACACGCCGCTCGGCATCTGCATCGCGAGGAAACACCGCGCGCGGCATTTTCACTTTCCGATGCGCCACCGCTTCCGCGACGGAAAGATGCTGCTCGATCACGTGCGCCCCACGCGCGATGGCGCGGCGCGTGTACCACAGGCTGGCGGGAGACTCGCGCGCCTCCGCTGCGCCGTACACTACGTGTGCGCCCGACCAGCGCGCCAGCACCGCGGAACGAATCGCTCCCTGCAGATCGAGGGCTATGTCATAGCGCGCGCTGCGGACGTCGTTCCAGACTCTGGCAACCTGCTGCAACGCCGAAACTGTGAGGAACGATCTTCTCCACTCGCGCAGATTCACGGTGTGTACCCAGTCGGCAAGGGGACGCTGCGGCGATCGTGGCCCACGCCGCGGCGCTCCGGGCGCGCACAGAAGTTCGGCCCAGCGTTCTTCGATGAGCCACCCGATCATTGCGTCCGGCAACGCTTCGCGCAGAGCCTGTACGGCAGGTAAGGTGTGGATCACGTCGCCCATCGCGCTGAGGCGCACGATGAGAATCCGCGCGATATTCGCGCCGCCTTCAACACTCGCGATCAAGATTTCCTCGGCGACAGGCGCGCGCGGATGATCTCGCTGGTGGAGTGATCTTTCGGATCGCCGACGATCGCGACGCGTCCTCCGTACTCCGCAACCGCATCGCGCTCCGGAACGGAGTCAACGGTGTAGTCGGTGCCCTTAGCCTGAATGTCGGGACGAATCTGGCGGATGATCGCCCGCACATCAAGCTCAGGGAAAATTACGACGGCATCCACGTCGGCAAGAGCCGCGACGATTTCTGCGCGTTCCTCGGCCGGCATGACCGGCCGGCCTTCGCCCTTGAGAGCGCGCACCGATTCGTCAGAATTGACGGCGACTACAAGGCGCCCGTCCAGCGCCTTCGCGCCGCGCAGGTAGCGCACGTGCCCAACGTGCAGGAGATCGAAATTGCCGTTAGCGAGAATTACGCGCTCGCCGGTGCGCCGCCATTGGTCAACACGCTGGCGCAACTGTTCGCGGCTCAGAATTTTGCTTTGCGTAGTCAATGTGATCGGGTCGCAGGTGGTGACTGCTCCAGCGCATGCAGCAACTCTTCCCGCGAGACGGTCGCCGTGCCGCGTTTCATCACGACAAGTCCGCCGGCGTAGTTGGCCAGCTGCGCCGCTTCTTCGGTGGTCGCACCTGCGGCCAGTGCGGCCGTGAAGGCTGCGATCACGGTGTCACCGGCACCGGTCACGTCGGCTGCCTGGTCGGAACCGAAGATCGGAATATCGACCGGTTTGTGCTTGTTATCGAAAGCGACCATAC